>Ga0315268_10001859_pt1 | contig 24257 bp, 18 predicted proteins | sample C1_top_MG_FD_204535 | JGI IMG/M metagenome (GOLD analysis project Ga0315268, IMG submission 204535) | Sediment microbial communities from Yellowstone Lake, YNP, Wyoming, USA - C1_top | ecosystem: Environmental > Aquatic > Freshwater > Lake > Sediment | place: USA: Wyoming | collected 2017-08-01
GACCGCAACCTCGAGCACGTAACGGGCTGGACTACCCTGCGGCAGAAACAAACCCATCCGGCTGGCACCGACCAGGTCGGTCAGTGCGCGAGCGGTGACCCGGCACAGGTCCTGAGTCGAGCGCGCCGCCCCCATCTTGTTTACGGTTTCGGGCAGGTTGATCAGCAGTCCGAGCGTCCGCTGCTGCTGGTGCTGGGTATCGGTCAGCTCCCGAGTCAGGCGGCGCGTGCGCTCGTGCAGCGCTTCGACGTCGAGACTGGCGCGCCCGCTCGGCGTCGCCGCCGCGGCCGACTTGCCAGTCCGCCGCCCGACCACGACGCCGACGATCAGAGCCATTGCGCTGGCGACGGAAAGCACAAGCAACAGCGACATTCCCGAAAGCATCTGCTCCCGCCCTTGCGGTCTGGCAGCGGCGAATTTTGCTTGCGCCGCGCACCGCTCTCCAATACCACAACCGTTGCGCGCGGCAAGTCGTCGGCACCAGGCCACAGCTGCCGACGCGCCCGGCAGGAGGTCCGCAATGCGCATCCTGGTCACCGGCGGCGCCGGGTTCATCGGCTCGCATTTGTGCGAACGGCTGATTCGCGACGGTCACGACGTGATCTGCTGCGACAACTTCTTCACCGGCCGGCGCGAAAACGTGGCACCGTTAATCGATCACAAGCGGTTCGAGCTGCTCCGACACGACGTGACACAACCGCTGCTGGTCGAGGTCGACGCCATCTACAACCTGGCGTGTCCGGCGTCGCCGGTGCACTACCAGTTCAATCCGGTCAAGACGATCAAGACCAACGTGCTGGGGACACTGCACATGCTCGGCCTGGCCAAGCGCGTACGGGCGCGTGTGCTGCAAGCGTCGACCAGCGAGGTGTATGGAGATCCGATCGAACATCCGCAGCGCGAGTCGCACTGGGGCCACGTCAATCCGATCGGCGTGCGCTCCTGCTACGACGAGGGCAAACGCGTCGCCGAGACGTTGATGTTCGACTACCACCGGCAAAACAACGTCGACATCCGGGTCGTGCGCATCTTCAACACCTACGGGCCGCGCATGATGCAAAACGACGGCCGCGTCGTCAGCAACTTCGTGGTGCAGGCACTGCGCAACCAGGACATCACTCTTTTCGGCAATGGCTCGCAGACGCGGTCGTTCTGTTATGTCGACGATCTGATCGAGGGGCTGGTCCGGATGATGGACCAGTCCGGATTCATCGGCCCGGTCAACCTTGGCAATCCCCACGAGACGACGATCCGCGAGCTGGCGCAGCAGGTCATCGCGATGACCGGTTCGCGTTCGCGCATCATCGAGCAGCCGCTACCGCAGGACGATCCGACGCGCCGGCGCCCCGACATCGGGCTGGCGCGCGAGAAGCTCGGTTGGGCTCCGCAGGTTGCGCTGGCCGACGGCCTGGCGCGCACGATCGATTATTTCCGCAGCGCGCTCCAGCCCACTTGAACCCTGCGCCTCAGCCGTCGCTGCCCGGTGCCGCGCACAGCGAGTCGCCGACGCGCTGGTAACGGGATCCACAGCTGGCGCAGCGGTCGTCGTTGCCCAAGCGCTGCCCGCAGGCGCAGACCCAGGCGGCGAAGCGCGCGGGGACACCGACCACCAGCGCGTGCGCCGCTACGTCGCGGGTCACCACCGCGCCGGCCGCGACAAAGGCCCACGGCCCGACCGCGATGCCGGCCAGCAGCGTCGCATTGGCGCCGATGGTCGCCCCGGTGCCGACCCGGATGCGCGCCGCCGTGGCCGGACCGGCGACCTGCGCGCGCGGTGCCTCGACGTTGGTGAAGACGGCCGAGGGGCCGACGAACACGCGGTCGCCGAGTTCGACCCCGGCGAACAGCGACACCTGGTTGGAGACGGTCACCCCATCGCCGATCAGCACGTCGGGACCGATGTAGACGCCGTGGGCCAGTGTGCAGTGCATGCCGATGCGGGCACCGGCGGCAACGTGGCAGAAGTGCCAGATCTTGCTGCCCGCACCGATCTCGGCACCGCGATCAACGACGGCGGTCTCATGGACGAAGACGCTCTGCGACATGGCGACCTCCCGGCGCAGCGAACCGGCTGCCACCATCCAGCAACATCCGGTTGACCCGCACGGTAACATCGCATGGAATGCAGCGACAATGCGACTGCGCCTCAAACCGAGGCGCACCGCTGCCACGACAGACGCCTGCGATGCCGCAAATCCGCCACCGCCGAACACCGCTTGGACCTGGCGCCGACGCCGCGCTGGTTGCCGCCGTCGTGCTCGCGCCGCTGGCGCTGGGGGCGGTCCATCGCGAAACTCAACTCGCCTTGCTCGGCCTGGCGACAGCCGCCGCCGTGCTGGTGGCGTGGCATTGCCGGCAGCGCGGTGGGAGCGTGCATCTGCCAGCCATCGCGCTGCTGCCGGCGGCGCTGCTCGCACTGACCACGTTGCAGCTGGTGCCGCTACCGCGGGCGCTGATCGCACTGTTGTCGCCGTCTACCAACGACATCCTCGCCAGTTCGCTTGACCCGCTCGATCGGTATCGTTGGCATGCACTGTCGCTCGACCCACCTGCCACTGCGATCGAGCTTGGCAAGCTGACAATCTACCTGCTGCTGTTTGTGGCCGCCTACCAGCGCGGACGCGAGCCGCACGGCGGCCGCCGGTTGCTGCGCTGGGTCGCGTTGAGCGGCGTGGCCATGCTGCTGGTCACTGCCCTGCAGACCATCGGCGGCGCCAAATCGGCCTACGGCGTCTTTGGCATCGTCCAGGGTGGTTTCCTGGTGACGACCCTGGTCAATTCAAACCACGCTGCCGGGTTTTTCGGCGCTGTGGCATTTGTCGCTGCCGGCATCGCCCTCGGCCACAGCGACCGTGCGCGCGCCGCGCTGTGGGGCCTGGCCGCGGTGACGCTGGCGGCGGCGGTCCCGTTGACGCTCTCGCGCGGTGGCATGCTCGCGCTGGTGGCGACCCTGCTGTTCGGCGCCGGTCTGCTTTACACCCGCGCCTGGCGCACCCGGCCGCGCTGGTGGTTGATGCAGTTCGGTGTGGCCGTCGCGCTGGCGATTGCGGTCCTCCTCGCCTACCGCCCGATCGCCGCCGAACTGGCAACTCTGGATCCCACGCACCTCGAGGGCGACAAGAGCTACCTGTGGTGGGACGCGCTGCGCCTGGTGCCGCGCTTCTGGTTGACCGGGATCGGCCGCGGCGCCTTTGCCCGCGTCTACCCCGTGTTCAAGAGCAATCCGTTCGTCAGCACCTACACCCACGCCGAGAATGAACCGATCCAGCTGCTGGTCGATCACGGCGCCATCGCGGGCGTATTGCTGCTCGCCGCGATTGCGCTCTGCTTCGTGTTTGCAGTGCGCAACGCCTGGCACGCGCGCCGGGTTGGCGCGACCTGCGCGCTATTCTTCGTGGGCGTGCACAACCTGGTCGACTTCGATCTCGAGATCCCTGGCGTCGTCGCTGCGGTCGTGTTGATCGCGGTCGCCCTCACCAACCGCCGGCCACGGCGGGCGGCGTGGAGCCAGGAGCAACCGACGCCCGTGGTCGAAGCCGAGTCGTCGGCGCCGCGCACGGTGCGCTTCGTCTGGCGCGCCGAACCCCGGGCCATCGCGCTGGCCAGTTTGCTGCTTGCTGCAGCCGCTACCGCCGCCCTGGCCTGGGGGCATCGTCACGACGGCCGCAACCTGGATGCGGCGCTGGTCACGGCCCGGGATCCGGCGACCATTGGTCGGCTTGGCATCGAAGGGTTGCAGCGCCATCCGTCGGACTACATGTACGCGCTGGCCATCGCGCGCAGCGAACTGGCGCAGACCAACGGCGACCGCGGTCGCGCGCTGCGCTGGCTCAACCGTGCGCTCTACCTCAACCCGACCTACGGGCCAACGCACCGGCTGACCGCTCGCGTGCTGTGGGCGATGGGCGCGCGCGAGCAGGCCCTCGACGAGTGGCGGCAAGCGATCGATCTGCAGGACGATCGCAGCCTGCTGGTGCGCGAGCTGCTCGCGCTTGGTGCCAGTTACTCGGAGTTGAAGCGCGGTGTCACGACCGACACACTGCTGCTGTTGTGCCAGTCGCTGTACGGCGCCCAGCGCAGCGACGAGGCGCACCGCTGCCTCGACGACCGGCTGGCCGGAGCCCCCGACGACCCAACTGCCCTGGCGATCGGGTTCGAATGGGCGCTCAATCGGTCCGACCTCGCAGCGGCCGAGACACTGGCCCAGCACATGGTGACCGTCCACCCGACCGACGCGACCGGCCATGTCGCGCAGGGTCGACTCGCGCAGCGGCGCGGCGACCCGGCTGCGGCCGACCAGATCTGGAGCGCGGCGGTCGAGCGGGTCAGCGATCCGAGCGCACTCTGGATTGCGCTGTTCGAAAGCGCGCGTAGCCGGCAGCAGTACACCGAGGCACGGCGCCACCTGGAGGCGTACCGGCGCGCTGCGCGCGGCGGCCGCGAGGGATTGCGCTACGGGCTGTACCTGTCCGGGTTGCTCTACGAGCAGCAGGGGCTGACCGCCAAGGCGCTGCGCGAGTTCGAACGCGCACACGCGCTGCAACCCGATCGCGTCGACCTGCTCGCCGCCGTCGCGCGTTGCCAGGAGCAGCTCGGATACCAGGAGCGCGCCCTCGACACCTATCGCCGCTGGCGTGCGCTGGCACCCGTTGATCCGACGCCAGCGGTCGCGATCAAGCGGTTGGAGGAGTTCTTGCGGCAGCGGCCGCTGCGACTGCTCGAAAACGAAGCTGCGACCCGACCTTGACTTCCACCGGCGGTCCCAGAAAATAATGCGCCGGTCGGCGTGTTGCCGGCCATGCGCCGAATCGCCTATGGCGCCCTGGATCAGCGGTGGCCAAAAAGAATTTGCTACTGGTCGATAGCGATGCCAAGAGCCAGCGGCTCTTGGAAGTGAGTCTGCGCAAGGCCGGCTTCTCGGTGACCACCGCGGTCAACGGTGCCGACGCGATCGAGAAGGTCGCGCTGTCGATGCCGGACCTGATCATCTCCGACACCAAGATGCCGACGCTGGACGGTTTTGAGTTCTGCGAGCGGATGAAGGCCGACGGCAAGACCAAGAACATCCCGTTCGTTTTTCTCACCGCGCAGAAGAACATCGAGCACAAGATCCGCGGCCTCGAGCTCGGCGTCGACGACTACCTGACCAAGCCGATCTACCTGAAGGAAGTGGTCACCCGCATCCGTATCCTGCTCGAGCGGCGCGAGAAGGAGACGCTCGAGCGCCGCGACCGATCGGGCTTCAGCGGTTTTCTCGGCGACATGGGTGTGGTCGATCTACTGCAGACGATCGAGATCGGGCGCAAGACCGGCATCCTGACGCTCAAGAATGGCCCGCAGGAGGGCAAGATCTATTTCCGCAGCGGCAAGGTGGTCGACGCCGAGATGGGCAAGTTGCACGGCGAGAAGGCGATCTACCGCTTTCTGGTCTGGGCCGACGGCAACTTCGAGATCGACTTCGTCAACCACGACCGGGCCGACGCCATCGACGTCTCGACGCAGGGCCTGCTCATGGAGGGCATGCGCCGGGTCGACGAGTGGGGCCTGATGCTCGAGCAGCTGCCCCCGCTGCAAAGCCGCTTCGACATCGACTACCGCGAATTTGCCAGCCGGCTGGCCGAGATACCGGACGAGGTCAATTCGATCCTGCGCTTGTTCGACGGCCAGCGCACGCTGATGGAGATCGTCGACGCCAGCGACTTTGGCGACCTGGAGGCGCTCAACATCATCTCCAAGCTCTTCTTCGAAGGGCTGATCTACGACGTCACCGTGCAGACGTCGAGCGACGAGCAAGCGGTCGAACGGGTCCACAGCTGGCTGGAGCAGCCGCTCGCCGCCGGTGTCGTCGACGCCAGCGTGGCGGACGGTGTCGAGACGCTGGCGCTGGAGGCGCCGCCCGAGACCACCGAGCAGGCGCCGCTTGCCTTGCCGGAGACCGAGTTGGTGCCTGCTGCAACGATGGCACCGGTGGCCGATACCGTGCCAGTTGCGACGGCCGCGGCCGAGCCGACCGAACCACTGGCGCTTACCACCGATCTGGCGGCAGCCACAGTCGCGGCGACCGAGACCGCGTTGCCCGACGAGCCGGCCGCTGCCGCCTGGCCCGCCGACGACCAGTGGGACGACGTGGTAGCTCCGGTCAGCGAGGCAGAATTGTTGGCGGCAATCGACGCCAAGCAGCAGAGCGCGACCGCGGACGACGCCGCAGCAGGGCCGACGCAGGCGGCCGAGGTCGAGGTCGAACGGTCGCTCGAGACCGCGCTCGACGAGGAGTTCAGCGCGCCTGCCGTCGAATCGACAGCGGTCGTGGCCGGAGCGGATGCAGGCGCCGCCGAGGTCGTGGGCGCGCCGCCAGCAGCAAGCGAGATCATCCCGCTCACCGCGCCGATCAAATCGGCCCGTACAGCCACCGCGCCGATGACGCCAATGGCTCTCGCCGAACCCGCGGCTGAGGTGCCTGACGCTTGGCCTGTTGCCGAGATCGATGTCCCACCGGTCGCACCCGAGAAACCACCCGAGGCAAGCCGCGCATTGGTTCCGGATGCGCCAACGGTCGCGCCGCCAGCCACCGAGTCCGTTGCCGAGACGCCACTGGTTGCTGTGGCACCCGCGGTGGCGTCCACAGGTAATCGGATGGCGGTCGAGGATGTCGGCTTTTTCGGGGAACCGGCGGCCGCCGTTGGCGAGCAGCCGCTGACGCCGGTTGGAGTGCGTCGCGAAGAATTGCCGCCGCTGTTGCCGTCGGCACCGCCGGGTCCCGCGCCTGCCGCGAGCGGCAGTGGATTCTGGCTGCGTGCCATCGCGCTGAGCGCGGTACTGCTGGCACTGGGATTCATTGCGGCGGTCGTGGTCTCGCGCGGTGGTCTGGCCGGCGCACTGGCGCTGCTGGGCGGTGGCGCGGACGACCAGCCGATCGCTGCGAGTCGGCTCGCGGTCGACGCCGCGACTCCGGCTGTCGCGCCAGCCCCGCGACCTGACGCCGCTCCGACCACGACACCGATCGTGGCGCGCGATGCAGCACTGGTCGTGGTGGCCGCCGATTCCGGTGGCGCACGCCAGCCGGTGCGGACCGACGCGACCAGCGCGGGCAGCGCGCCCGAAGAAACCTTCGAGACCCTGGTCAAGCGCGGCCGCTCGCTGGCCGAGCGCGGGCAGCTCAAGGCTGCGGTCACCGCCTACCGCAAGGCGATCGAGATTAACCCGCGCAGCCCCGAAGCGCACACCGCGCTCGCCAACGCCTACTATGAGATGGATCAGCTGGCAGCGGCCGAGCGCAGCGTGCAGCAGGCGCTCAAGGTCAACGAGAACTACGCGCCGGCGTATGTCCTGTTGGGCACGGTCTACCAATCGCTCGACCGCGTGCCCGAGGCGATCAAAGCCTACGACCGCTACCTGGCACTGGCTCCCGACGGGCCATTCGCCAAGGACGTGCGCGACATCGTCGCCAAGCTGCGCGCCAATCGCTGAGTACAACCACCAGCCGGCCTGGTCACGACGTCGAAGCCAGCGGAAGTGTGGCCTGCGCCCCAATGGTTAGTGGATCGCTCTCGCCGCGCTGCCGTCGCATTGCTGCGGCGACCGCGATCATGGCGGCGTTGTCGGTGCAGTAGCGGAGCGGCGGCAAAAAAACCTCGACGCCGTCGCTCGCGCGCAGACCGTCGAGCGCTAAACGCAACGCCCCGTTGGCGGCGACCCCGCCGGCCACCACCAGCCGCCGGGCACCAACCTGGCGCAGGGCCCAGCGCGACTTCTCGACCAGGCTGTCGACGATCGCCGCCTGCACCGAAGCGCAGAAATCACGGCGCGCCATATCGTCGAGGTCGCCGTCCAGCCGTTCCAGGGTCAGCCGGGCAGCGGTCTTCAATCCCGAAAAGCTGAAATCGAGGTTACGGCGACCGCGCAGCGCGCGCGGCAGCGCAAAGCGCTGAACGTCACCGCCCGCGGCGGTATGCTCGATGGCGACGCCACCGGGATAGCCCAGTCCGAGCAGAGCCGCCACCTTGTCGAACGCCTCGCCCGCCGCGTCGTCCCGCGTGGTGCCAAGGCAGCCGATGTCGCCAACCCTGCGCACCTCATACAGACCGGTGTGGCCGCCCGAGACCAGCAGCGCCACGAATGGAAACTCCGGGCGTGGGGTGGCCAGGAACGGCGCGCACAGGTGGCCGGCCAGGTGGTGCACGCCGACAAAGGGCAGACCGCGGGCAAATGCGATGCCCTTGGCCATTTGCAGGCCGACCATCAGCGAGCCGATCAGGCCGGGTCCGACCGTCGCCGCCACGGCGTCGAGGTCGTCCAGCGTGCGGCCGGCAGCGGCCAGCGCTTGTTGCACCACCGGCACCACCGCCTCGACGTGGTGGCGCGACGCGAGCTCGGGCACGACCCCGCCATAGGGCGCATGCACCGCGATCTGCGACGCCACGATCGAGCTTTCCAGCTCGAACGGCGCGGTCAGCACCGCCGCCGCGGTCTCGTCGCACGACGACTCGATGGCCAGGATCCGCATGTCAGCGCCGGTGCTGGCTGCTTGCATCGAAACGGCCAGCAGCGATCAACGTGGCGACCAGAAACACGATCACGATCGCGGTCGGGATGATGGTCGGCGGCGGCTCGTCGCCGGTGAAGCGACCGCCCACGGAGCCGCGCAGTGGCACCAGCACCACCAGCGCGAAGGCGAGCGCCGCCGGCAGCAACACCGCGGTCCGGCGGCCGGCCAGCAGCAACCGTGACGACGCTATGTAAGTGCCCAGGCCGACGCTGAACAGGGCCCCGGCGAACACCAGAGCAAGCCAGAAGCCGTGCACTGCGAAGGCCGCCACCAGCCCCGAACCGGGAGCCACCCCAAGCGCCCAGGCCGGATGAAAGTGCACGGCGTAGACCGCCAGCGCCGGCACCAGCGCGGCGCACATGCAGCCGGCTATCAACTGTGCGGGCCCCAACAAGTTGCCGGTGTGCAGGATGGTGCGCCGCGACGACTGGACCAGCGCCACTGAAAAAGCAATGACACAGGCAAAGGCGATCTCGACCGTCACGGGCTCCTCTCTACCATAAAATATATGTGGGACAGTGCGTGAACGCGCGGTAAAACGAGCGCTGCGTGTTTGGGTTCTCGCAAGGTATATCATAGGAGAGACAATCCGGCCGCTGCTGCGCCGCTAGTTGAGCCATGGCCCGCTACCCAATGAAATTTGGGAAGTATCTGCTGCTCGAGCGGATCAACGTCGGCGGCATGGCCGAGGTCTTCAAAGCCAAGACCTTTGGCGTGGCGGGGTTCGAGCGCATCGTCGCAATCAAGCGCATCCTCCCGAACATGGTCGAGGATGACGAGTTCATCAAGATGTTCATCGACGAGGCGCGCATCGCGGTGCAGCTCGCGCACGCCAACATCGCCCAGATTTACGAGCTGGGGCAGTACGGCAACAACTACTACATCGCGATGGAGTACATCCCGAGCCGCGACCTGCGCACCATCCTGGACCGGCTGCGCCAATCTGGCACGCTGATGCCCATCCCGCAGGCCGCCTACATCGCGTCGCGCATCTGCGAGGGTCTCGACTACGCGCACCGCAAGAAGGACGCCGCGGGCCGGCCGCTCAACATCATCCACCGTGACGTCAGCCCGCAGAACGTACTGCTGTCGTACGATGGCGAGATCAAGCTGATCGACTTTGGCATTGCCAAGGCCGCCAACCGGGCCTCCAAGACCCAGGCGGGCGTGCTCAAGGGCAAGTTCGGCTACATGTCGCCCGAGCAGGTGCGCGGCCTGGCGATCGACCGGCGGTCCGACCTGTTCGCGGTCGGCGTGCTGCTTTACGAGATGCTGACCGGCGAGCGCCTGTTCATCGGCGAGAGCGATTTCTCGACGCTGGAGCGGGTGCGCAACGCCGAGGTGCTGCCGCCGACCACCTACAACAAGAAGATCTCGCCCGAGCTCGAGACCATCGTGCTCAAGAGCCTGGCGCGCGAGGCCGAGGACCGTTACCAGTGGGCGACCGACCTGGCCGAAGACCTGCAGCGGTTTATGATCGAGGACCGCTCGATCTTCAGCGCCAAGCGGCTCGCCGAGTTCATGCACGAGACTTACGCCCCCGAGCTGGCGCTCGAGCAGGCGAAGATGGAGGAGTACCTCAAGATCGACGGCCCAGCCGAAGAGGAGCTGGCGGCGGCGCCGGGAGTCGCAGCGAGCCTGGTCAAGAACAGCGCCTACATCATCGAATCGAGCGTCCCGCCGGACGGCGAGCAGTCGAACGGCGACATCTTCCCGCCCGGCAAACCGTTGGCCCATGCGCAGCCGGCCGCCACCTACGAGGACGAACCGGACACCGATTCGCAGGGCGCGGCGCGCACCGGCACCGCGTCGATCCCGATCGACCTCGACGACGACCCGCCGCCGGTTCGATCCGCCTCCTACGACGACAGCAAGACCCAGATCACGTCGTCACCCTACCCCGACGAGGAACCGGATCATTACGCAAGCGACATGAGCGAAGAGACCGAGCGCGCCGGTGAGGAGCACAGCGAGACACTGCCACCGACCCCGCGTTCGCGGCTGGAGCTGGCCTCGATGCCGACCGCGGCCATCGAGCGGCCAGATCTTGGCCTCGACGAGAGCACCGACGAGGAGGCACAGGCAGCAGCGCTCAGGCCACGGCCGCGCGACGCCGTTCGCACGCCGGTGCCCGATCCGAGCATCCGGCCGCGGCTGGTCTCGTTACCGCAAGCGGCGCCGAACACGCAGCCGCTGGCCAAGGCGCAAGAGCGCACGGGTACTGCCGTCAAGTCGCCGCCGCCCGAGCCCGTCAATCGCGGTCGTGCACGAGCCCGCGCCGCCGGCACTGGCCGCGCGGGCTCGACCAGCATCGTCGAGCGTGCGCTGAAACGAACGACCGAGGTATCGCGGCGTGCGCTGCAACTGATGAGTCAGCCGCGCAGCCTGGTCATCATAGGCATCGCGGTGAGCGTGGCTGCGATCGTGGTGGTGGTCGCCCTGATCGCGCAGCGGCTGGTGGCGCGGGCGTCGCACGTCGAGACCGCGCTGGTCGTTGTGGCTCCGGCCGGCCTCGAGGTGCCGCCGCGGATCGAGGTGGTGGTCGACGGCGTGCCGCGCGCCCAACAGTTGCCGGCGCGCATCGGCGATCTCAAGCCCGGCAGCCACCAGTTGCTGGTGCGGGCGCCCAACTACATCGACTTCCGGTTGCCGCAGGTGCTGCTGCAAAAGGACGAGACGCTGACCATCGAGGCGTCGCTGTTCCCGATGGAGGGGGTCAAGGGGCCGGGTAGTGCGACCAGCGCGCCGGCGACACAGCAGGCGGTGGCCAGCAGCGCCCCCACTGCCAAACCAGACGCCCAGGTCAAGCCACCCGTGGTCTCGCCGCCGGCAGGCCCCGATGCAGCGACGGCCCGACCGGATGCGGCGCGACCGAGCGTCGCCGTGCCGGATGCTGGCGGCGCCAAGCCGATCAAGCCCGAGCCGACCCCCGGCATCGCGCGGGTCGCCGACGCCGGCGCCCCGACCAAGCCCGAACCCAAGCCGGTGGTGGCGCCCGAGCCGGCCAAGCCGGCCACGCTGGTCGTCACCAGCGATCCTCCAGGCGCCGACGTCCTGATCGACGGCGCGTCGCATGGCGCCACTCCGGCCACCATCGACCAGCTGCTCAGCGACCACACCTACAACGTCGAGCTGGCGCTCGAGGGATACCGCGAGCACAAGACCAAGGTTGCATTCGCGGGCAAGACCGACAAGACCCTGGACGTCAAACTCAAGAAAAAGGCGCCCGCCGCGGCCACCCACGGCAAAGCCGAGATCGAGCTGGCTATCAACACCTCGCCACCAGCCACCATCTACGTCAACGGCAAGAAGACCAACAAGCGCACGCCGCTGTGGCCTGGCTCCGGGCTCAAGCTCAGCGCGGGCACTCACACCATCTCGTTCGAGACCAGCGACAGCGCCCGCTTCAACTACGAGGTGACGCTGAAGGACGGCGACACCAGCAAGCGTTTGATCATCAAGCGGCTGGGCGGCCCACCCGGTGGTGACGTCGAGGCTGTCTTCAAACAGTAACCCGTGGAGCACCACCATGAGCGACAGCGACGAGAAGAACACGGCCCCCAAGCGCAAACACAATGACTTCGATTGCCCCAACTGCAACGCCAACAACCCTTACGACGACGGCATCGCCGACGGCGATGAGGTCCGTTGCTACTACTGCGGCACCGAGTACCGGGCGCGCATCGACGAAAGCGGCAGGCTCAAGCTGCGCGAGCTGTAGCCAGGAGACGACACCATGAGACGGCAATTGACTTGTCTGTTCGGAGTGTTCGGCTTCGTGCTCGCGGGCTGTCCGCCCGCGACGGAGCAAGACGGTGGCGGCGCGGATGCTGCCGGCTACGACCACGCGACCGTGGATCACCGGGTGGCCGATGGCCCGGTCAGCGACGGAGGTGGCCGCGAACTGGCGGCGACCGACACCAGCGGGACCGACCGGCTCGGTGTCGACAGCGGGCCGATTGACGCTGGCAACTGCACGCCACCCAGCTTCACCGCCTGCAACGGCATTAACCCCAGCGGCAGCAGCTACACGCTGGTGACGACGGGGACACCGGGCATCAGCGGCACGCGCACGTTCAGCGTCGGCGCCACCCGCGCCGACGTGCTGACGGCGATGGGCGCGGCGGCCGAGACGGCGGCGGCCTTCAATGCGTTTGCCGTGATCTATTGCGCCGAGGGGCTGGTCCTCTACTTCGCCGACGACCTGTCGGCCAGCGGCACGGCCGCTCACGAGGGCGAGCTTTCGCCGACCGACCGCCTCTACAAGATCACCGCGTTTGGCAACTTCAACGGCGCCACTGACACCGGCACCGCTCTCGCGCTGGGTGATACGGCAACCGAGGCGACAACTGCGCTGGGTACCGCCGATTTCACCGGCAGCGGTGCCTCGGTGGCCGGCGCGACCGGCGAGTACCGGTTCTGGTATGCCGGCCACAGCGTGCTGCTGATTGGTGGTGCGGTCGAGACCATGTCGGTCCATGCGCCACAAACGCCGATCGGCACGCTCGACGACGCCATCAACTTCAGCACGAGCACCATCGGTGCCGTCAGCGTCAGCAACATCCTCGTCGCCCAGATCCCGATTGCCACCGGCTCGTCGCTGACCCAGATCCGCAGCGCCTTTGGCAGCGCGCCCGAGGCCGACGGCGACATGACGATCACCATCGGCTCGCTCCCGATCAACGTGGTGGTGCTTTCGTATTCGGTGCTCGGGTTGCGTTTCAGCGGACCGGCCAGCCAGACCCAGAGCGGAGACAGCCGCAAGGTGTACACCGCGGTGTTAACCGCGCCGTTCCAGGGCAAGGACGGTGCCATCGGCATCGGCTCGGCGCGCGCTGACATCGAAGCGCGGTTTGGCGCCGCCACCGCTGACGCACCGGACAGCGAGGGGCGCGTGCTGTATCGATACAACACCGGCAGCCGCCGCACCGGCGTCTACTACGTCTGGGACGGCGCCTGCGTGCAGCGCGCTGCGGTATTCATCGTCAACCTGATCGAGAGCAATTGACGCGCTCGACCACTGCTATTCCGCGAACAGTCGAGCCGCACGCGGGGCCAACCGGCCCGGGTCCAGCAGCGAGTGCGGCGGCGAAAAGCGCGGTTCACGCGCGAGATCCACGCGCAGTTGTTGCAGGTCGCGCCGATGGTCAGGATACTCGTCCGCGGCATGCAGGCCCAGGTAGAATCGCGCGCGCAGCACCCATGGGCTCTGCGGGTCGAGCGAACCGCCGACCGCGTCGATCTGACGCAGCACGTTGAGGCCCACCTCTTCCAGTGGCACCGCGTAGACCTCGGTGATCTCGAAGAAGGCGGCCCGGTTGTCCGCAGTGGCATCGGGCGGAGCCGGCAGCGCGCGTGCGCGCGCCGCCAGGTCGAGGTGCATCTCGGCGATGCGCAACATGATCAGCCACGCATAGGGCGTGCTCGAGTAGCGCGTCAACAGGTCGACGTAGCGGTCGCGCAGGTCGATCAGACGGACCATCTCCGCCTCGAGGTTGTCCAGGGACTGGGCCGGGCTGGCGCCCGAGAGCGGGGTATTGATATAGGCCTGAAAGGCTGGCTCGAGGTCGGCCAGCGCCCCGAGCGCCGAGTCGTCGACGGCATCAATCGGGGCGACGTGCAGAGAAAAGCACCCGAGCAAGATCAGCCCGGAGAATGCAGGCATGGCTATCGCTCGCCAGGCCATAGATGACCCCTCGCAGACCGCACTGGCTTGAGTTGACCCCGTTGATCATCTCAGTCGTCGGTCTTTCTCAACCACCTAATTCAATTGTACCGCGTCAAATGGCTGCCGCAAGCGATTCTGCCAGTTGGTGACGACGGGCGGTTCGATTTTCGTACAGGCTTTCATCGCCCGCGCCGATGCGCTATCCTTGGTCCGATGCTGCAGTCGCAACGAGTCGTCCTGGCGAGTGTATTGGTGCTGGCGGCCAGCGGCCTGCTCGGCAGCTGCATCCTGTGCGGGCCGGACAACCCGGACCTCTGCCTGACGGTGGCCAATCAGTGCGAGGAAGAGGCTGGCGACCTGCTTGGCTACACGCTGAAGGAACTGGACCTGCGCAAGAGTGTGGTGCGGACCGGCGAGGCACCGATCGGCGACCTGGTGACCGATGCGTTCTATTTCACGGCCAGTGCGTTCTGCAGCGACGCTGCGGGCAAGCCGTGCCCGGTCGCAGCTTTCGAGAACGGCGGCGGCATCCGTTCGCAGACCACGTGCGGCGAACGCCAGTTGATCCCGGTCGGCGCGCTCTACCAGCGCGACGTCAAGCAGGTGCTGCCGTTTGCCAACGGCCTCGTCGTCGCCGAGCTGACCGGCCATGACCTCAAGCTGGCGCTCGAGCACGCGGTCGACCTGCTGGGCCAGGCCGGCAGCAACGGCCTGTCCGGCCACTTCTTGCAGGTGTCGCGGCTCAAATTCGAGGTCGACTGTTCGCAACCCGCACAGTCGCTAGACTCCAACAAGGAGCAGATCCTCAACGTGGGCGCGCGCATCGTGGCTGGCTCGCTGATGGTGCGCAACAACGTCGACGACGCCAATCCGACCTGGGATGCAGTTTCGGACAGCCGCACGCACACCTATCCGGTGGCCATGAGTTCGTTCATCGGCGCCGGCGGAGACGGTTTTGTGGCGTTTGTCCAGCGCGACAACAGCGAAAAAGCAGTCTGCGAAACCGACCCGTGCGACGGCAACTACACGGACAAGATCGCCTACAACGTGAACAAGGATGGGCAGGACCTGGCCGATTCGGACGCGTTCGAGTACTACCTGCGCGCCAAACAACGGGTGACGCCGTACGTCGATGGCCGGATCGCGGTCCGCCAGAATTGTTACACCGGCTTGTAGCATTTCGGAAGCTGGGGGCTCCCTCCCATGCGCGTGCTGCCATCTGGCATCGGGGTGCTGTGCGTTGCAATTGCGCTGGCGTCCAGTGCCGTCGCCCAGGACGACGGAGACCCGACCAGCCTGTTGCCGGCCGGGCTCGACGTCACACCGGTGGCCGACCTCCGGCTGCGTAGCGTGATCGACGCCAGCCGCGATCTGACCTCCCAGCCCGAGCCCGCCGCCACCTTCCCGCTGCGCGGCGTGGTCGGAATTCAAGCCAGCGCGCGGGAACGCTACAGCGCCAGGTTCGCGCTGGGTGCGGCTGGCGCACTCGGGGATCGGGGGACCGAACCCGCGCTGTTCGTCGACGAGGCGCTGGTCGAGGCGCGATTGCCCTGGGGCGACAGCCTGACCCAGGTCCGCATCGGTCGCCAGGCGATCGAGTGGCTCGATGGCCGCCTGGTCAGCGCCGAGACCTTTGCCGACCGCCCACGTCGGCTCGATGCGATCCGCCTGAGCGTTGGCCTGGGAGCGCTGGACTTCGACAGCTTCGTCACGGCGTTGGACAGCCAGCAGCGCCTGGCCGACCTCGGTCTGAAGGCCGCGCGCAGCGCGGGCGACTACTTGGGCGGCGCAGCCGCAACCTGGCGTCTTGGCACTCAGCTGACGCTCGACGGTCACGCGCTGGGCCACATCGCCAACGCGGTCGCCAGCCAGGACGATCCTCTGATCCCAGGCGACGAACGCCGTCCGCTGCGCATTGCCACGGTCGGCGCGACCGTCCGGCTGGAGCCGGCGACCGTGGTCCAGGCCAGCAGCGCGTTCGACCTGCAGGTGGGCGAGGCGCGCGGCCTCGAGCACCAGGCCTACGACGTCAGCTCCTGGCTTGCACTGATCGGCCCCTGGCCAGGCCGGCCCACGCTGCAAGTCGGGTATGACCAGGCGAGCGGCGCGCCGCACCCGTCGACCAACCGGAGCGGCGGCTTCGATGCGCCGCTGTCCGCGATCCACACCCGCTTCGGTGCCGCCGACCTGGTACGGCCGAGTAATGCCCAGGACCTGTGGGTCGCTGCGCGCGCCGCGGTCGACCCCTCATGGCTGGCCTTGAGCGTTCATCGACTGGCGTTGACGTCGGCCAACGACGTCTGGATCGACGGCGCCGGCCAGACCCGGGTGGCGGCCGCCAGCCGCGATGCGACGCTGCTTGGCTACGAGCTGGACATTGAGGGCAGCTTGGAGCTGACGTCGTCAGTGACCCTCGAGTTGCTGTATGCGCTGTTCGTCCCGGATGGACTGGCCCGTACCGAGGTTGGTCCGCGCACGGCACATCGTCTGCTGGTGGGGATGTCGATCGCCTACTGACGACCCTGGAAAGTCCCTGACGAGGGATGACCCTCGGAAATCCCTGACGAGGGAGGCCGTCCTCAGCCGCTGGTCTTTTCGCAATACTCGACCGCCACCACCGGCGCGCCCTGGGCCAGTGCATCGCACGCCGCGCCAAAGAACTCGATGGTGCGCGCGCCGACGAAGTCCCAACCGTTGGTGCGAGTCGGGTCGCGCTGCGACGGCGTGCCGTTGACGGTGACCGCGATGGCCGAGGCTGTCGGCTCGTGCTGCAACTCGAACCGGCACGTGGTCATGCGCTGACCGATCGAGCGCAGCGACTGCTCGAGGGCCGACGCCGAGGTCGCATCGTAGTAGTGGCGCTGGCCGGCCACTGCTGTGCCACCGGTGTCGGCCATACGGTCCAGGACACTGGCGAATATCTCGGAGCCCGGGATACCGACGACGAAGGTGGCAAAGCCGTCGTTGGCCAAGGCCTCGACCGCTGCCACGGCCCGCGCGTCGTCCAGGCAGGCAAAGGCCTGGTCGCAGCTGACGGTCTGGCTGCAAATGCAGGTGTTTGGGTTGTTGGAAGCGTTGCAGTTGGGCGCACCGTCGGTGGCCAGCACCACGGCGCGGGTCCGGGTCGACGGGTTGTTGCGCAGGTAGAGCCGCGCCGAATCGAGCGTCGGCGCCATCGGCGTGCCACCATTGGGATAGGTCGCGTAGAGCGCTGCCGAGATCGCACCCGCATTCTGGTCGGCGATCGGCACCACGACCGCGCCCGGTTCGCACACATCGCCAAGCGGGTACAGGGCAAGGCCAAAGCCAAGTTCGTTGTTCAGGTCGCTGGTCACCGTCGTTATCACTGAAGTCAGCTGCTCCCACTTCGGGATGCTCGAGTTCATCGGGGTCTCTTCCATGCTGCCCGATTTGTCGACCACCAGCAGCAGGTCCGCGACCGAGCCGCTCTGCGGAGCAAAGCTCTCGTTGTAGCAAGCGGGGTTGACGCCACCACCACCCGTGCCAGTTCCGGTGCCAGTTCCGGTGCCAGTGCCCGTGCCGCCACCGGTGCCAGTCCCGGTCCCAGTACCTGTGCCGGTCCCAGTGCCCGTGCCACCACCGGTGCCAGTCCCGGTGCCTGAGCCAGTCCCGGTGCCAGTGCCGCTGCCCGGGCAACCGTCCTCGGGACAGTTGCCGCCAAAGCCGCCGGTGCCAGTCCCGACGCCAGTCCCGATGGCGCCGCCGCTGCCGGTGCCACCGCCAGTCCCAGTGCCGGTCCCAGTCCCGGTTCCAGTGCCTGTCCCGCCGCCGGTCCCGGTGCCAGTACCTGTGCCGCCGCCGGTGCCGCCGCCAGTCCCGGTGCTGGTGCCACCGCCGCCAACGCCAGTGCCGACGTCGCCACCCGGGCAGCCGTCCTCGGGGCAGTCACCGCCAAACGCGCCGCCGCCGCTGCCGGTTCCCGTCCCGGTTCCGGTCCCGGTTCCGGTGCCGGTGCCGGTGCCGGTGCCGGTCCCGGTGCCCGTCCCCGTCCCGGTGCCCGTGCCCGGGATGCAGTTGTACATGCCCTCTTCGGAGCCGAGGCACGGATCCCCTTCGCCGCCGGTCGCCGGGGTGCCGCTACCCGTGCCACCGACGCTCGATCCGCCACCCGTGCTCGCGCTGTTGCCACCGTCGTCCAGTCCGCACGCCGAGATCACTCCCAGCAGGGCGGTCGCAGTGGCAAATCGCGAGACCTGACGAAGAGTTGCGTTCATGACCTGCCTCCACGCACGTTTCATCATTCAGTATCCTCTCTTCCTAACGAGACGACCCTCGGTCGACGATCCGACGTCGGGTGGCACCGACATCGTCCATGTTCATGTCGGCCCGCACAGACACCTCTTGCCAGGCCCCTGCTGGTGCCTATTTTTCGGCATAACCGTTTAGAATTGCTGGAGGTTTATAGTGGTTGCCCAGGACAAGATGACGCTCAAGGCTCGCGAGAGTGTCGCTACTGCCGGACACCTGGCCAAAGACAATGGCCATCAAGAGGTGGTCGCAGGTCATCTTTTTAGTGCCTTGTTGAGCGACGAGAGCGAGGTGATCTCCTCCATCCTGGCGCGGATCGGGATCGATCTGCCGGTCCTGCGATCGGACTGCAGCGTGTTGCTGGCAGACCGCCCGCGGGTGGGCGGCGCAACAGCGCAACCGTTCATCGGCAACGAACTCAGTGCGGTGCTCGACGAGGCGGCCAAGGCCGCACACGAAATGGCCGACAGCTTCGTCTCGGTCGAACACTTGTTGCTCGGACTGACCCGCGGCCGCAGTCCGGTGGCAGCGCTGCTCAAGCGGCATGGCGTCGACACTGCGCGCGTGCTCGCGGTGCTGCGAGAGGTGCGCGGATCGCAGGGCGCCAGCGACGAGAACGCCGAGTCGCGCTACCGCTCGCTCGAGCGCTTCTGCCGCGACCTGACCGCCGATGCCAGGGCTGGCAAGCTCGACCCGGTGGTCGGCCGTGACGACGAGATCCGGCGTGCCATGCAGGTGCTATCGCGCCGCACCAAGAACAACCCGGTGCTGATCGGCGAGCCCGGCGTCGGCAAGACCGCCATCGTCGAGGGCATCGCGCGCCGCATCGTCAGTGGCGACGTGCCGGAGAGCCTGGCCAACCGGCGCATCGTCGGGCTCGACCTGGGCGCATTGATCGCTGGCACCAAGTACCGCGGCGAGTTTGAAGACCGGTTGAAGTCGGTGCTCAAGGAGATCAAGACGGCCAACGGCGAGGTGATGCTGTTCGTCGACGAGTTGCACACGCTGGTCGGTGCCGGCGCGGCCGAAGGCGCCATGGACGCGGCCAACCTGCTCAAACCGGCGCTGGCGCGCGGGGAGTTGCGCTGCATCGGAGCCACCACGCTCAAGGAGTACAAGAAGCACGTCGAGAAAGACGCCGCGCTCGAGCGGCGGTTCCAGCCGATCATCGTCGGCGAACCCAGCGTCGACGACACCATCAGCATCCTGCGCGGTTTGAAGGAGCGCTACGAGTTGCACCACGGCATCCGCATCCGCGACGGCGCGCTGGTGGCCGCGGCCACCCTTTCGCAGCGCTACATCGCGGACCGCCACCTGCCGGACAAAGCGATCGACCTGGTCGACGAGGCGGCGAGCCGGCTGAAGATGGAAATCGAGTCGACGCCCAAGGCGATCGACGACGTCGAGCGGCGCATCGTCAACCTGGAGATCGCGCGTCAGGCGCTCAAGCGCGAGACCGACCCGCAGAGCCGGACCCGGCTGCAGGAGGCCGAGGCCGAGCTGGCCGAGGCCAAGGAGCGGGTGACCGGGCTGCGCGCGCGCTGGACGCGCGAGAAGGAGCTGATCCAGCGCATCCGCGCCGGCACCGAGCAGATCGATCAGCTGCGGCAGCTGGCCGAGCAGGCCCAACAGCAGGGCGACTTCGACCGCGCGGCCAAGCTGCGCTTTGGCGACCTGCCGACCCAAGAGCGCGAGGTGCGCGCGGCAAGCGCGACGTTGGCGCAGTTGCAACAGGCCGGCAGCTTCTTGCGCGAGGAGGTGATCGAGGAGGACATCGCGGCGGTGGTCTCGATCTGGAGCGGTATCCCGGTCAGCAAGATGCTGGAGGGCGAGGCGCAGCGGCTGTTGCAGCTGGAACAGCGACTCGGCCAGCGCGTGGTCGGCCAGGACGCCGCGCTGCACGCGGTGGCCGAAGCGATCCGGCGGGCCCGCGCCGGGCTGTGCGACCCCAATCGGCCGATCGGGTCGTTCCTGTTCTTTGGCCCGACCGGCGTCGGCAAGACCGAGCTGGCGCGCGCGCTTGCTGCCGAGCTGTTTGACGACGAGGGTGCACTGATCCGCCTCGACATGTCCGAGTACATGGAAAAGCACTCGGTGGCCCGGTTGTTCGGCGCACCTCCCGGCTACGTCGGCTACGACGAGGGCGGCCAGCTGACCGAGCGGGTGCGGCGACGGCCCTACGCCGTCATCTTGCTCGACGAGATCGAAAAGGCGCACCCCGACGTGTTCAACGCGCTGTTGCAGATCCTCGACGACGGTCGGCTGACCGACGGCCAAGGGCGGACCATCGACTTTCGCAACGCGCTGCTGATCATGACCTCCAACCTCGGCAGCGAGCGGCTCGCGCTTGGCATCGCCGCCGCGGATGACCCTTGGAAATCCCCGACGGGGGATGCGGCGGCCATCGTGCTGACTGCGGCGCGCCAGCACTTCAGGCCCGAGTTTCTCAACCGGGTCGACGAACTGCTGGTGTTTGGCCGCCTCGACCAGCCGCTGATCCGGCGCATCGTCGACCTGCAACTCGAGCGGGTGCAGCGCCGGCTGGCCGATCGCGATCTGCGCCTGGTCGTCACACCGGCGGCGCGCGACCTGCTGGCGCGGGTCGGCTACGACCCGGACTACGGCGCGCGGCCGTTGCGGCGGGCGCTCGAGCGCAAGTTACTGGGTCCGCTGTCGCAGGAGATCCTGCGCGGTCAATGGCAGCAGGCGGCGACGATCCGGGTCGATGCCAGCGGCGACGACCTGACGTTCGCGCTCACTTGATCAGGCGCAGATGACCGCGCCGCACCTCGCCGCCGACCGCGGTCGACAGCTGCGGCTCGGCCACGGGCTCTGGCTCGGTCCGGCAGTGCAGCGCCACCGGCTGCGCGGCGGTACGGCCAATGCTGACGAGGCTGGCCAGCTCCTCCTCTGGAACGTCCTCGAGCCAGACCAGACTTTCTACCAGCGACTGGCTGGTCAGCCCGAATATCGCCCGGTACGGCACCAGGCACAGCCATGGTGTGCCAGCGAAGGTCAGCGTCGCGCGGACCTGCGCGTCGCCCAGCTCGAGATCGTAGGGCGCAAACTTGTAGTTCAGATTGAGCCGAAGATGCGGCTCGCCGGCAAACTGCCCGGGCACCGACACGCCCGGCCGGCGCGCGTCAAGGTGAATCATCACCATCCCTTTGTCGAGCAGCTTTTTCAGGCGTTCGCGCTTGACCCGATCCTGCGTCGCCATTTCTCAACACTCCGCGCGCGGCCGCACCGACGTCCTGCAAGAAATTATGCCCCAGGAATTTCGGGCTGCCACAGTTATTGCGGCGCCCTTGGACACCTGCTGGCGACCCGTCCGGCCGTTGCCGACAGCGCCGCGGACCCGCTATAGTCGAACCGAAACGGGGCGGGGCTGCGAGATCCAACATGTCAGACGACGAGCGTGAACGCCCCAAGCGCAGCTGGCGAGAGATCGACCGCGCGCGCGACATCAAGCACGAGCGCACGGCGCCGCTACCCGGTGCCCAGACCACGCTCAAGGGCGGAGCCGCCAAGCGCTATCGCTCGCAGCTCGACCGCATCTTCGCCGGCGGCAGCCTGCCGGACGAAGTCAAGCGTCAGGCACCGGGCTTCGCGGACGTCGAAAAGACCGCAGGTCAGGAGCTGGTCGACGCGCTGCTGGCTGCGATCTCGCCGGCCGAGATCGAACAAGCAGTCGACGCCCTGTTGGCGACCGAGCCGATGCCGAGCGATCCGGCGCTGCTGGTCAAGATCCTGGCCCACCCCAAGCAAGCGCACGCGGCCGAGGCGCTGGCGAGCCTGCTCGACACGCTGGAAAACGGCCGACCTGGCAACGCCAACCTGCTCAAGAGCCGGGTGCAGTCGCTCAAGCTGCTCGCCGACGACGACGAGGTGAAGCGCCTCGCCGATTGCGTCTTGGCAGTGCTGTAGCGACTACGGACCGACCACCGGCGTCGCCACGTTGCGCTGGATTTCCTCGACCAGCAGCAGCTTCTTGCCGTCCTTGGCGTTGCTGTTGTGACTGAAGACGATGGTTTCGATCTCGTTGTTGGTTGGCGCGAAGATCACCAGCGGGATGGCGACCGCGCTGAGCACCACGCCGACCGAGGCGAGGATGATCGGGACGGTGAGCCCCCCTGGATCGGGGTGGCCGACGTTGACGAAGTTGGGGGTGATGAACAACCCGAGCGCGGTGAGCCCGTTGCCGACGACCACGCAGCCGATCGCCGAGGCGGTCAGCGCGATGTAACGGTTGCGCAGCTCGGTCAGCAGCTTGCGCTCGTCGTCGTTGAGCCAGTCGTCGAGGCCGATACCGTACTCCCACATGAACTGGCCGTGCACCGGCTTGCGCTCCTCGACGCCATCCTGGCCGACCATGTACTGGGGCTGCGGCGGACCGATCAGGCCACCGGCACCGATCAGGTGCGAGGGGAGCGCGAGCGACAGGGCGAGCAGCGGCGCGAGCATGGGCCACCTCGTGGTCGGGGCATTACTCTCGGTCGCAAGAGTTGCGCAGTCAAGACCCCGGCGCGATCAACGCACGCCCAGCTGGGCGTGTGCGGCGACGCTCTCGACCAGCATGAAGGCAAAGCCGAGCAGCGGGCCTTCCTCGGCTGAGCGGTCGCCCGACAGCAGCTTGCCGACCAGCCAGTCGCCCTCGGCCACACGCAGCTGCATCTCGAGCAGCAGCGCCACGCCGCGGGCATCAGTCACCGGCCGCCAGACCCAACCGCCGGTGGTCAGTTCGCCGCCGCTCACCTCCTCCCGGATCGAGCCGTCGCCAGCCGACTGCCAGGTGTCGAAGTCGACCTTCTCGAACAGCGAGTCGAATCGGTAGCTCATGTGTCGCTTGCCGTCGGTGCGCACCGAGACCAGCTTGCCCTTGAACGGCTGCATGTAGCTGCCCCAGTGCTCGCTGTCGCGCGCCTCCCGCAGCGCGCGCTCGACGCTGGCGCCAGCGCGCGCCACCACCCGCGCCCAGGCGCCGGGCTGGTGCGCCAGGAAGGCGGCGGTGCCGACCTCGGCGATGCGGGCCAGCGCGGGTCCGATCGCAGCGTCGGCAATGGTGGCCAGCGGCCGATCCTTTTCCAGGTAGGCGCGCACGTTGCGCACGTTGCCGACCGCCGACGCGGCCTGGATGCCCTCGACGATGCTTTTCTTGCCGTCGAACGCGAACCTGAGCACCATGCTCTCAAGGGTCAGCTCTTCGTCGTGGGTGTAGTGCAGGATGCAAGCATCGGCGCCGACCGCGACGAAGTGCCAGGTCGAGTGGCCGACCTCCTGCATGGTGTCGAGCACGCGATCGCCGAGCGCGGTCATGGTCAGCGAGCGCGTCGTGGACGCGGCGCCGGCATTGATCTTCATCTCGAAGACCGTGCGGCCCCCCTCGCGCTGCTTGATCTCGATGCGCTCGATCAACGGGTAGATGCGCGGGTAGGTGGTGGGATCGGCGATCAGCGCATAGATCTGGTCGCACGACCGATGCACCAGCGCCAGCCCGGTGAAGGCGCGCCGCCCGCTTCCGCTGCCCGGGCGCGCGATGACGAGATCGCCGGCGTCCAGCAGCTGCCGCACCTCGCTACTCTCAAGCAACGCCGTCGGCAGCGGTGCAAACGGTGTGGCAGCGACGACGATCGATGCGAGCAGCGGTGCGAGCAGGTTGGGCCTCCTGGGGACCGGTGAACTCGAGCGGCCGCGATGCACGACACCGGCACGTCAGCGAGGACATCATCTATAATACACCGGCAACGCCGGCAGTCGAGCCAGGACGCGGCGACG
>Ga0315268_10001860_pt1 | contig 24254 bp, 20 predicted proteins | sample C1_top_MG_FD_204535 | JGI IMG/M metagenome (GOLD analysis project Ga0315268, IMG submission 204535) | Sediment microbial communities from Yellowstone Lake, YNP, Wyoming, USA - C1_top | ecosystem: Environmental > Aquatic > Freshwater > Lake > Sediment | place: USA: Wyoming | collected 2017-08-01
CTCCAAATCATGGACGGGCTGCTGGGCGGCTGCGGGATATTCGTCTTCTTCCTGGTCCTGCGCCGCTTGAGGGCGAGCTTCTTTTCCGCGTTCGTGTGGAGCGCCGTGCTGGCCTTTTCATTCGGGTATTGGCACTGGAGCACGGAGGCGGAGGATTATATTTTCTCCACGTTTTTGTTGACGCTGAATCTCCTGTTCCTGCTTCTGTACTTGGAGGATACGCTCCGCTCTCCCGTTCTTTTGGGAGCGCTCCACGCGCTGGCCGTCATGGGGCACATCATCAACGGGGTGTTCGCTCCCGTGGTGCTGTGGTTCCTGTATTGCTCCCACCCGCGGTCTTGGAAAGGCCCCGCGCTGCGGTATCTCGGCTCGGCCGCGCTGATGATCCTCGCCGTCTATTCCTCCATCTTATGGTTCATCATTCGCGCCCGAGCCTGGCCGCGGGCCCTGGCCTGGATTTTGGGCGACGCGGGGATGGGGACGTCCCTCCATTGGCACGGCTCCCTGCATTGGCTCGGCCTGTGGCAATGGATTCGGACGACCCTGAACATCTTCGTTTCCTTCGCTCCCTCCTTCCGGACTCCGCCGGCGTGGAAGTTCTCCCTTGTCCTGCTGCCGCTGGCGTGCGCGCTGTTGGCGGTCCACTGCGCCGCGGTCGTCCTTCACCGGCGCCGCATCGCCGGCGACGACAGGTCGGTCGCCGTCGCCTGCGTGCTCTGGGTCCTCATGTACGCCCTGGTATTTACCTCTTGGGAACCCGGCACTTTGGTCTATCGCGTGAGCGACCTGGTCCCGTTGTGCGTGCTGCTGTTTTTGGGCTCTCGAGCCTGGCCGGAGACGCCGGGGACGCTCGGCGCGTTCGCGCCGCGCTTGCTGGCCGCGGCGTTCGCCGTGTGCTTGTGCGCCGGCAATCTCGGTTCCGAGATTTACCCGCTGTCGTTCGCCGCCAACAATCCCCGGCTGGTGCATATGGCTTTCTTGAAGGAACACACTCCCGCGGGCTCCTGGATCGCCGGGGACGGCGGCGATGAAATCAATATCCCGTATTTCGCGGCGCGCAATCCGGTCAACATCACGCGGTATCTCGACAATCCGGCCGGCGCGCGGAATTTGATCGACGAGCTTTTCCGCGGCCGGCAGAGGGTCTTCGTGACCTCCCGCGTGTTGAAAAATCCGTTATGGACGGAATTCCTGAGGCCGTACCGGCCGGAGCTCACGGCCCTCGGGGAGGACGGATACGGGTGTTACGAGCTGCACCGCGCCTGAGACGGCCCGGGAGCGCGCCGCGTTAAACGGCGTCGAGCAGTTCGGCGAGGAACGCCGCGTGATTCCACGCCGTGATGTCGATGGACAGCCCCAGCCGCACGACGACCAGGCCGCGCGAGGGGATCACGGTCAGGCACTGGCCCTCGTGGCCGAGCGCGTGGAAGGCGTCGGCGGGAATCCTCTTCGCCGCGTCCGTCTCGCCGCCGAGTTCCTTGGACAGCGTCCGCCACCAATGCGCGCCGTAGCGCCCGTCCTTCGACTGCGGCGTCGGCGTCGCGCCGAATTTTACCCAGCCCTCGGGCAGCAGACGCCGTCCGTCCCAGACGCCGTCCTGGGCGTGGAGCAGGCCGAAGCGCGCCCAGTCGCGCGCGGTCGCGAACAAAAACGACGAGCCCACGAAGGTGCCCGACGCGTCGGTCTCGAACACGGCGCTCGCCATGCCGAGCGGATCGAACAGGGCGCGGCGCGGCCAGGCATGATACGCGTCGTCGCCCAGGGTCCGGCGCGCGATCAGCGAGAGTATGTTCGTCGTCCCGCTGGCGTACCGCCAATGCGTTCCCGGCGGATAAGCGAGGGGGCGCGAGGCGGCGAAGCCGCCGGCGTCGGGGCCGTCGAACAGCATGCGCGTCACGTCGGAGAGGGGATCCGAATAGACCTCCGAGAAGCGCAGCCCGCTTCTCATGCGCAGGAGATCCTCGAGCGCGATGTCCGCGCGGGGATCGCCCGGCGAGCGCCATTCTTTCAGGAGGCCCCGGCCGGTCAACGAGAGCCGTCCGTCGCCGATCATGGTTCCGATCAGCGCGCCCAGGACGCTTTTCGTCATCGACCAGCCGTTGAGCGGCGTCGCGGCGGTAAATCCCGGCGCGTAACGCTCCGCGACGATCCTCCCGCCGAGGATCACGACCGCCGCGCGCGTGCGGCGACGGCGCGCCGGGTCGGGCTCGGCGAAGGCCGCGTCCAGGACGCGCTCCAGCGCGGGCGACGCGGCGGGCGCGGCCGCCTCGCCCTCGGGCCACGCGGCGGCCGGGTTCGACGGACGTCTCGGCGCGGCGGGCGGCGGCAGGGAGCACGGCGCCCGGAAGGCGAGGGTCGCGCCGTAGCCGGGGCGGAAGACGGCGGTCCGCTCGCGCAGGCCGAGGAACGAGGCCGTGACCGTCTTCTTCTCGCGGTCCACGCGCGCGGGGAACAGCCGCATCAAGCGGTACGCGTCGGCCGAGACCTCATCGGCGGCGTTCGGATCCAAGTCCAGGCCCGAGACGAAGATCGCCGAGCACAGCGCTTTTGCCTTGTACGCCGCGCCCACGCCGGCGACGCGCAGGAAGCGGAAGATCAGCGCGGCCGCGGCCAGAACGGCGAGGGGGATCATAAATGTCATCAGCGCGCGATACTGTATCACGCGCCGGACGAGATTGCCAGAGACGGCGTAAGCTTGTGCGTCCGGACGCAGTAGCTTACAGGAATCCCATTCGTTGACAGGCGGGCGGCTCTCTCTTATACTGCGCGCATGAGGTTTTTGCTTGTCTTCACGGCCGGGTGGGCGCTCGCGTCCCTGGCGGCCGCGGAGATCGGGCCGGACTCGGTCTGGCAGCCGTTGATGGGCGTGTCCGCGCAATTCCGCGACGAGTGCAAAATGAAGCCCGTCCCCGACGTCCGCGCCTGCCTGCGGGGCTTCATGGAGCGCGCGGGGGCCAAGCCGCCGGCGTTGGAGCTGTCGCGCCGCCTGGACGGGGAGGGCTGGGCGCGGGAGTTCCGGGAACTCGGGCGCGTGGACGCGGTTCTCGTCCGCTATCCGTTCCGCGCGAACGCCAACGACGGCGTCCTGCTGGTCAACGGGACGCCGGAACTGGTGGACGTCGCGTCCGCGGCGGCGCTGAAGCCCCTGGAGGACGACGCGCGCCTGGCCGCGCTCCGCCGCGGCCATCCGGACGCCGCGCTGTGGGCGTCCGATCCGGGCGCGCCGGACGCGGAGGAGCGCCCCGGCGGCGGCCAGCGCTTCGTGTTCTCGTTTCCGGTTCGGACCTGCCATGCCTGCGCGGACCTGGCCGAGACGCGCGTCGCCTACGATTTCAACGCGGACGGCCTGTTCCTGGGGACGCGGCTGCTGACCGTGGAGAACCCGCCCGCGTTCGCGGTCGAGGGCGAGCTCTCGCGCGGAAAGGCCTTCGAGGCCCCGATCGACTCGACGCGGACCTTCCGCCTCAGCCCGTTCTCCGAGGGCTGGACGATCGAGGTGAAGGACGCGGCCGGGAACGACTACTGCAAGCCCGTGACGCCGCCCTACCGGGGCGTGAACTCCCTGGAGCTGTTCGGCCGCGACTTTCTGGGCGCGGACGGCCCCCGTCCGGACGCGGACCGGCGCTTCCGCTGCGTCGAGGCGCCCGCCGACGAGGAGGAGGCGTTCAAGACTTTGGGCGTCGTCCTCTGGAGCGGCAAGGCCTCGTGGAAGGAGATCGAGGCGGCGCAGCAGGCCCACGAGCGCCTCGCCGCGGCCGCCCAGCGGGGACGGCTGACGCTCAGCCGCGTCGTGCTGGGCGAGACGGGCCCGGGCGGCCGACCGCGGATCGAATCGATGACGTTCCGCTTCGAGCTGCGTCCTCACGGCGCCGAGGCGCGGTGAGGACGGTCTCCGTCGAGGCCGCGGCGCGTTTGTTTCTGGCGCGGCAGCATCTGGACCGGCCGATGACGCGGACGTTCAATGAAGACTCGCTGGCGCGCTTCGCCGCCGACGCGGGCGGCGTCCAGCTGGACTCGATCAACGTGGTCGCGCGCGCGCACGAGCTGACGCTGTGGAGCCGCTTCGGGCCCTACGACCGGGCCGAACTGGACCGGCTGGTCTACGGCAAGCGCGCGCTGTTCGAGTATTGGGCGCACGCGGCCTGCCTGATCGCCGACGTGGACCGCCCGGGCTGGGCCCGGGCCATGGCCGACTACCGCCGCCGTCACACCGGCTGGTCGGACTGGCTCAAGTCGAACCCGCGCGTCCTCAAGCGGGTGACCGGGGAGATCGAGAGCCGCGGGCCGCTCTCGTCCTCGGACTTCGAGCGCCCGGCGGCGCGGGGAAAATCCGCCGGCTGGTGGGACTGGAAGCCCGCCCATCACGCGCTGCATTATCTTTGGATGAGCGGCCGCCTGGCCGTGCATTCCCGCCGCCATTTCCAGAAAAGTTACGACCTGTCCGCGCGCGTGCTGGCGCCCGTCGAGCCGCTCGCGCGCGGCGAGTTCCCGCGCTGGCACCTGCGCAAGACCTTGCGCGCCTTGGGCGCCGCCGCCGAGGCCGACCTGCCCCGCTACCTGACCTTCCCGAAGCTGGACCTCGCCGAGCGGCGCCGCGCGCTGGGGGCGATGCTCCAAAGCGGCGAGGCCGTCGCGCTGGCCGTCGCGGGCCGCCCCGGGCGCTGGTACGCGCTGGCCGAGGACCTGAGCGCGCTGGAGTCTCCTCCGGCGCCGCGCGGCACGACCTTGCTGTCGCCGTTCGACTCCTTGCTGTGGCACCGCGGCCGCGCCAAGTCGTTGTTCGGCTTCGACTACAAGATCGAGGTGTACACCCCCGCCGCCAAGCGCGTGCACGGCTACTACAGTTTGCCGATCCTGCACGACGGCCGCCTGATCGGACGGCTCGACCCGAAGCATCATCGCGAGGACAAGCGCCTGGATGTCCGCGCCGTCCATTTCGAGTCGCCCCCCGACGGCGCGGCGCTGGCCGGAACCGCGGCCGCGCTGAGGTCCCTGGCGCGCTTCCTGGGCGCGGAGGACGTGAGCGCGGTTGGTCCGCTCCGCGAATACCTGCTAAAATCTCCGTCGTGACGCCGCGCAAAATCCTCGCCCTCTTCGCCGCCGTCCTTCTGCCCGTCTCGGCCGCCGCCGCGCCGGCGCCGGACCGCGCGAACTGGGACTACGCGAAGACCGCCGCGCGCGACGCGGGGAGGGTCGCGTCCGCTCCGGCGCGTTGGGAGCGCGCGGACTGGCTGGAGGCGGGCGCCGTCGCCGGCGTCGCCGGCGGCCTGTACGCCGGCGCGGACGTCTGGGGCCAGCACGCGGCGCTGCACAATCAAAGCCGCGTCGCCGATTCCTTCGCCGAGGCCGGGCGCGGCTTCGGCAACGGGCTGTACACGGTGCCCGCGCTGGGCGCGGCCTACCTGATCGGCGAGACGATGCACGACCGCCGCCTGCGCCGCGCGTCGCTGGACGCGGTCGAAAGCTTCGCGATCTCCGGGCTGATGATCTCGGGGATCAAGGTCGTCGCGGGGCGCTCCCGTCCCAATGTCGGCGTCGGGCGCGGGACGTGGGACGGTCCCAGCACGGGCAACTCGCATTATTCCTTTCCGTCCGGTCACACGCAGACGGCGTTCTCGATCGCGACGACGTTCGCGACCGAGTACGGCGACGTCCCCGGCGTCGCGCCCGCGGCCTACGCGCTGGCGGCGCTGACCGGCGTGTCGCGGATCTACAACAACCAGCATTGGGCGTCGGACGTGTTCGTGGGCGGCGCGCTGGGCTACTTCACGGCGAAGGCGGTCGCGCGCGCGCATGCCGATCCCGACGGGCGCTGGAGCTTCCTATTCGTCCCGGTCCCGCGCGGCGCCGGCGCGGCGGTGGCCTGGCGCTTCGAGTGAGCTAGGGCGCCGACGCCGCGCGCTTGGCGGCTTTCTCGTGGGCCGCGAGCGCGGCCAGGGCCTCGGCGTAGGGCGGGGTCCACGGTCCCTGGATGCGGGCCGACGCGGGGCTGAGCTTCGACCATTCGTCGCCGATCCGGTCCCAGGCCTCGCCGCGGGCCAGGCCCTCGATGACGGCGATCACCGCCTCGTTGTTCACATGGCCCCGGCCGGTGCCGCTGTTGACGATGAACGAGCACGTCGGGCAGGAGCGGCGCAGGGTCTGCACGTCCCAGGCGCTGCGGCACGAGCCGTCCAGGACCAGCTTGCCCGGCGTCACGCCTTTCCGGAACAGGCTCGCGACGCGGAACTGCGCGTGGTTGCGCAGGATCACGCCCTGGACGTCCGGGTCGCGCAGGTCGCGCGCGACGCCGGCCAGGAAGCGCTGGGCGACCGCGCCGCGCATGAAGCCGTCCTTGTCTCCAGGATAGAGGCGGGCCTTGAGGCGGACTTCGCGGGTCCCGAAGGTCTTCACGACGCTGGCGCCGTCGGAGTCGTTCTCGCGCCGGTAGCCGCGCGCGACGAAGCGCGCCACCGAGGCGTTGAAGCTCCCCGTGCTGGCGAAATGGAGGACGAAGGTCCAGCGATCGGCGGGCCAGGAATCGAACGGCTCCGGCGGGAGCAGGCCGGAGTCCTCCAACAGGCCCGGCGGGAGGCGCGCGGCCAGGGCGTCGATGTCCGTCCGCTGCGCGCGCGGCAGGAGCTTCTCGTTGACCTTCAGGTAGATCGCGATGCGGTCGGCCGTCGCGGCGTCGGCGGCCGCGGCGCGGTCCCGGAGGCCGCGGAGGAACGCCGCCAGCGCGCCGGAGCGCCGGCCCGACGCGGCGAGCTGGGTCAGCAGGCCCTCCAGCGCGGACGCGCGCGCCGCGATCTCGGCCGCGCGGCCGTCGGCGAACAACAGCGGCGCGATCGCCGCGGCCTCGGCGGGATGGCGGTTTAAGTAGGGGAGCAGGGCATCGTAGGCGTGGGAGCGCAGGAGGAACGTCGCGGCGCCGCGGCCCTCGGGGTCGATCTCGCGCAGGAAGCCGGTCAAGGTCCGGCCGTCGGCCGCGAGCAAGGCTTCCATGCGCTGGAAGTAGAGCTGGGAGTCGAGCGCGTGCGTGGCGCGGCTGCGGTTCAGGGCCACGTACACGGTCAGCGGGCTGGATAAGGTCCGCGCGAAGGCGTATTTCCGGTCGGGCTGGAACTCGGCGACGGTCGCGAGCTCGCGGCGCAGCTCGACGGCGGCGCCGGGGCCGCCGAAGCCCTCGTGCACGGCGAGCGCGGCCAGGCGCAGGGCCTCGGGCGCGTCCGGGCCCAGCCCCGTGGCGGAGTTCTCGTCCTCGCGGAAGCGCGCAGCCAGGGTCCGCAGGGCGCGCGTGCGGCGCTTGGGGTTGCACAAACCGGCCTCGATGCCGGTCCAGGACGCGTCGAAGGGGGGCTCGATGAAAGGCGGCTTCGGCGCGGGGGGAGCCGGCGGCGGCTGCGTGGGAACCAGGGCGTCGGCGAGGGCGGAACTCCCGCCGTCGTACAGCCGGCCCAGAGAGCGCGGCGAGACGTCGAGCTTCAGCGCGAGCGGCTGGTAGCGCCGCTCTTCGCGGCGCGGTTCGGGCGCCGGCGGCTTCTCGCCGAGCGCGGCGTCCAGCTCCTCGGGGGTCAGTCCGGGCGGAACCGGGCGTCCCGCCGCGTCGGCGCGGTAGCAGCGCGCGCCGTCGCAGGCGAAGCCGCGGGATTTCAAGCGCACCGCGTCAAGGCCGCGGCGGCTCAGCACGGCGAGGTACGCCGTCGGCGGCAGAGGCGCGGAAGCGCGCGCGGGCGAGGACAGGAGTCCGAGCGATAAAATCACGACGAGAACGGGCATCCCGGCTATTGTATTCGTCCTCGCGCGGTCCAGCCTGAGGCGAAGGGCCCAGCGAGGGCGGGCCGGTGGGCCCGGCTCATTTCTTTGCCGCGGCCGCGACGCGCTCGAAGACCTCTTGGAAGTGGGCGCGCCAATCCTCGGAGCGGTACGAAAAGGGCTTCGCGGGATTGCCGAAGGGCGAGCCGTTGGGCGTGTCGGCCAGGTCGTACACGTCGAAGCCGTCGGTCACGAAGGTGATGACGATCTCCTGGCCGGCCTTGGCGGCGGCCTCGTAGTCGGCGTCGCTGGGCGGCGCCTCGCCCCGCCAGCCGTCGGGGCCGGCGTCCGGCGGGTGGCAATGCCAGGGGCCGGCGTAGCGGCCCGACCAGTCCTCGCCGATCATCGCGCGCAGCTGGTTGGCGAAATCCGAGGAATAGTGGTCGGCGGCCAGCTCGGCGACGGTGTCCACGGCGACGTGCAGCACGGCGTCGCGCCGCTCCTTGGGAAGCTTTCCTTCCGCGTCCCAGCGGGCGCGCACGGCCAGATGACGCTTGAGGATGCCCTGGTCGTCGATCATCGCCATCTCTTTGGGCGCCTCGTCGAAGAGGCGCGCGAGCGCCGCGGGGTCGTCGCGGCGCGCGATCATCTCGCGCAGGGCCGGGCGCAGGGGGTCGTCCTTGAAGTGAAAATGGAGCTTCGAGTCCAACGTCGCCTCGCCGCCGATCTCGGGCAGCAGGATCTTGCCGCCGGCCGTCAGGCGCTCGTCCATGACGCGGTCGAAGATCGTGCGCACCGCGGCGATGGACTCCGGAGCCAGGAACGCCGCGACCAACTCCGCGTGGCTGATGGGATGGGCGAGCGTCGGCGCGGTCATGCCGAAGTACTGGTTCATGTGCCGAAGAGCCGAGCCGAGCGCCGGCGACAGAGGCGCGCTCTCGCCGCCGGGGGCCGCCAGGCTCCAAGAGCCGCTTCCCTCGACGAGGCGCAGGTCCGCGCGCCCCTCGGTCCAGCGCGCGACGAGCGCGGCCTGAGCGCCGAGGCCGTTCACGTCGTTCTTGACGAGGATGGCCAAGCCGGGCGAGAGAACTTTCGGATCGACCGGCTCGCCCTCGGGCGGGCGCGTCGCGGGGCGGGAGAACTGGAATTTCGGCAGCGGGGGCGGCCAGGCTTCCTGGCCGAAGGCCGCGACGGCGGGCGCCAGACACGCCAGGAGGAGGGCGGGGAATTTCGTCACGCCCTCAGGATAGGCGGAGGACGGCTCCGGCGAGAGGGCCTTCCGTGAGCGCCGGCCCCGTCGTTGAGCCTAGGGCGAATTGGGCCCAACGGCCTGGGCCCGCCGCGCGGCGAAATGCGAACATCTCCCATGTTCTTCGAGGAGCTTCCGTGGGCCGAGGCGCGGTCGGTTATGCGCCTGGCCCTGCCCATCGCGCTGACGCAGATCGGGATGGTGCTGTACGGCACGGTGGACATGCTGTTCGTCGGGCGGCTGGGGCCGGCGGCGATCGCGGCGGTGGGGCTGGGCGCCATGACGTACTTCACCGGCTTCGTGGTGGGCATGGGCGTGGTGATGGGCATCGACAGCCACTCGTCGAAGGCCTTCGGCGCCGGCCGCCCCGACCTGTGCGGCCAGCTGCTCGTGCACACCGTGGCCATCGCCGCGGCGGTCGCGCTTCCTTTGTTCTTCGCCTACGCGCTCGCGGGGCCGGTCTTCCGGCTGATCGGCGTCGCGCCGGAGGTGGTGGCCGGCGCGGTCGGCTACCTGAGCATACTGCGCTGGGCCGTTTTCCCGGGGCTGTGCTTCGTCGCCTGCCGGCAGTTCCTGCAGTCGATGAACGTGACCGCGCCGCTGGTCGCCGCGATCGCGATCGGAAACCTGGTCAACGCGGCGCTGGACGCGACCTTGGTGTTCGGGCGCTTGGGCGCGCCCGTCCTGGGCGTGCGCGGGTCGGCGTTCGCGACCTTGGGGGCCAATATCGTGATGCTGGCCGTGGCGGGCGCGGCGGCCTGGCGCCGGCTGAGCGAGATCGGCTTCCGTTTCCACGGCTGGCGCCGGCGCCTGTTCACGGACGTGGTCGCGCTGGGGCTGCCGGGCGGCCTGCAGATGCTCGTGGAGGTCGCGATCTTCTCGCTGGTGACGGCGTTGGCCGGGCGGCTGGGCGCGGAGACCTTGGCCGCGCATCAGCTGACGCTGAACCTGGCCAGCCTGACCTTCATGGTGCCGATGGGGCTGTCGCACGCGGCGGCGGCGCGCGTGGGCCAGGCGGTCGGCCGCGGCGACGTGCGCGGCGCCCACGCCTTGGGCCGCGCCGCGACCTTGATGGGCGTGGCCTTCATGGCGGTGATGGGCGTGCTGTTCGCCTCGGCGCCGGGCTTCTTTTTGGGCCTGTTCGGCGCGGGCGCGCCGGTGATCGCGATCGCGACGCCGCTGCTGTACTGCAGCGCCGCCTTCCAGATCTTCGACGGCGCCCAGGCCGTGCTGACCGGGGCCCTGCGCGGGCTGGGCGAGACGCGCCGGCCTCTCGTGTTCAATTTGATCGGCCACTGGCTGATCGGCCTGCCGCTGGGAACGTGGCTGACGTTCCAGCGCGGCTGGGGCGCGACCGGCCTCTGGATCGGCCTGACCGCGGGGCTGACGGCCGTCGCGACCTTGCTCTGGCACGAGTGGGGGCGGAGAACCGCGGACCTCGCCCGGTTCGAACGGGCGTCACTCGGCGGCGCGACGGGGGATTGACAGCGCGCGGCACGCGCCGTACCCTTCAGGCGTGATTTCCGCGGCCGCCGCGCTTCTTCTCATCGGCGGTTCTTCTTGGGGAGCTGAGCCGTCCCCGGTCGTGACGCGGGCGTGGAAGCTGTTCGACGAGGGGCGGCGACAGGAGTCCATCGACATACTTTACGGGGCGGTTCGCGCACGCCCCGACGACGACTCCCTCCGCCGCGCCTACCTGACCGCCATGTCCGACGCCGGGCTCTGGTCCCAGGTCAACGACGAATACTGGGACGATTTCCAGGACCATCCCGACGGCTTTCATGCCTACTGGTACGCGCAGGCGGAAAACGATCAGGTCAGCTCCCGGTCGGCGCTGGAACGAGCCCGGCGCGCCGGCGCAGGCGACGCCCACCTGAAAGCGGCGCGCGCCCTGTTCGAGAGCCTGGACCTCGTCCGCTCCGGACGCCCCGATCGGGCCCTCGAAGCGCTGAAGCGTTCACCGCTCGCGCGCCTGGATCCCGCGGCCTACTTCTTGAGCGCCGCGTCCGATTTGTCCGCGGCGGGACGGCTGGACGAGGCGGAGGCGGCGGCGACGCAGGCCGCCGCCCTGGCTCCGCACGATGTGGGAATCATGGGCGCGCGGGCCCAGTTGCGGCTGATGCGCGGGGACGCCGACGGCTTCCGTGAGCTGCTGCAGCGGGCCGGGCGGATCGGCGACTACGCCTTCGTCCACGCGGGCCTGGCGTACTCGTCCGGTCTGCGCGGGTCCGCCGACGAACGTCTCCAGGAGTACCGCGCCGCCCTCGCCGCGCCGCCGGACGGCGTCGATTGGGCGTGCAGCGTCGCCGAGGCGCGCTCCGCTTTGGGGGATTTCTGGAGGGCGTACGCCGCCGCGCTGCAGGTGCGATCCCTGGATCCGGGGGAGACCTGCGCGCTCGGCTCGGAGCTCGCGCTGGAGACGCGTCTGGGGCTTCACGACGACGCGCTGCGCAAGGTTGGCGCCGCCCTCGATCGCAATCCCAACGATCTGAACGCGCTGGTCGTGATGGCCGACCGTCTTGCCGCGCGCGGGAACACGGACGACGCCCTGAGCCAGATTGACCGGGCGCTGGCGCTTGCGCCCGGGGCGCCCGATCTACTGATCACGCGGGCCGAGCTTTTGATCCGGAAGGGCGACGCGAACGCCGCGTTCGACGCCCTGCAGCGGGCGCACGACGTCGCGCAGAACGACGACTCCTACCGCCTCGCGGGCGGGAATCTGGCCGTCTTGACCCGGGATTATCCCCAGATGCTTTTCCATTTCGGCATGCTCCTGCGCGACGGCATCTACCCGGCCGAATCGTGGAAGGCGATCGGCGACGCGAACATGGGCCTGCGCCGCTTTGACCGCGCCGCGCGCGCCTACGCGCGGGCGGAGGCGCTCGGAGCCGCTTTCGATCGGAGGGAATTAGCTGGTCTGATCGCGAAGGCGAAGGCGGGGGAGCGCGAGCTGGCGCGCCTGCATCCGGCCGACGCCGGCGCCCGCGCGCGGCCGTTTCGCCGCGTCCCGGAATTGTCGGTATGCCGTGATGCGGCGTTCATGCTGCGCGGAGATGAGGTCGTTGGCTGCGCGTGGGGCGATCGGAGCCGCTGGCGGAAGGCGGAGGAGCCGGTTCAGCGGGACATGGAACAGACGTGGTCGGCGGACGGCCGGGCGGTCTACTACACGCATCCCGACGGCCTGGCCGAGTTCGATCCCGCCCGCGGCAAGGTCTCCTACGCGCTGCGTTATCCGAACAAGTTCGGCGATTACGCGCGGACGCACCTCAACGAGTCGGTGATCGGGGTCTTCGCGGCGGAGGATCCCGGCAAGCTCTACCTCCTGTTCAGCCATGCCGACGGAATCCGGTCCCTTCCGGGCACCTTCGAGGAATTCGACTTGGCCAGCGGCCGCCGCCGGATGCTGATCCCCGGCGGCGCGCTGGGCCGCATCGACTACGACCGGCCCACGCGCCGATTTTTTCTGTTAGGCGGGGGCAACCGCGTCTACGACCCGAGCACGGATCTGGTTCAGGACGTGCCGACGATGGGCTGCAGTCTGGATCTGAGCCTGGCGCCGGGCGGACGCGCGGCCGCCTGCGTCGACCCGCACGCCCCGGACAGTTCTTTGGATATGTTCGATTTCACGACCTCCACCCGGACCACGCTGGGGCTGACCGGCGCGAACATGGTCTGGTCGCCCGACGGGAATACCCTCGCCTACGTCTGGCGGAGCCGGGAACTGCGCCTGATGGACGCGGTGACCCACGAGGTCTCCGTGGTTGAGACCGACCTGGAGCCGGACCTCGATGCCTGGAATCCGGAGTTCATGGGAATCTCGGACCCCGTCTGGTCGCCCGACGGGCGTTTTCTCTATTACGTGCTTCCGGCGCAGCGCCGCCGCGGCGGCCCTCAGCTGTATTCCCGCGCGACATTCGTCATCGACCTGAAGCGCCGCGAGTCTTGGATCGCCGCGGACGAATTCCTCGGCTTCGCCTGGCGGCCTACGCTCGCGGCGTCGGCGCGCGCGCGCTAGTTCCCGGTCCAGTCGCGGAAGGCTTTCGCGCCCTTGGGCAGGAAGATGGCCTTGTGGCCGCCGGGCAGGACGACCTCGCTCGTGACGCCGCGCACGGAGAACAGCGCGGCGTTTTGACGCACGCCCTCCAGCGGCAGGAAGATGTCGCCTTCGGCCAGGCTGAACAGCACGCGCGAGCGCGCGAATCCGCGCTTGATGTCCTCGGGCGGCGGGTACGGAAGTCCGGGGTGCGGGCGCGCGTCCATCGCCTCGATGATCTCCTGGCGCCAGGTCCCGTCCCGGCCGATGGCCTGGAGCATCCAGCACTCGTCGAGCATCCACTCCGCGTCGTAGGGAATCTTCTCGGCGGCGGCCCGCGCCAACGTGGCGTCGGTGTAGCCCGGCGTGGTCATCGGGTTGGACAGGATGTAGTTGAGGAAGTTGGAGCCGCCCTCCTCCGCGACGAAGGCGAGCAGGGCCCGGCGGTCGGCGGCGAGAAGCTCCGTGAGCTTGGCGTCGAGCTTCTTCTGCCAGTCGCCGTCCTCGCCTTGGCCGAGGAACTGCCACAGCATGTGGGCGTAGTCGCGATCGAGCCCTTGATTGGCGAAATGATCGCGCAGTTCCAGGATTTTGAGAGGGAGATCGGGACGGCTTTCCCGCAAACGGAGGTTGAGCTCCTTCTGCTTGGCCCGGCGCGAGACGAACTGACCCAGGAAGTCGCCGTGCGGCATGGCCGCGGCCGAGAAGCAGATGCCTTTCGGGATGCGCGTGATCTCCGGCAGGCTCATGTAGTGCATGCCCACCATCCCGCCGTAGCTCTGCGCGATCATGAAGAAATCCTCGCCGGGAAGGACCCGATCGAGAACTTCCTGGTGGTCGAGGGCGATGTGGCGCGAGTCGAAATAGCGCGCGATGAGCTCGGGCCGGGACTTCGGATCGTTCAGGTCCAGCGGGCAGGAGTTGCCGTCCGTGCCGCGCTGGTCCAGGATCAGCACCCGGAAATGCTTCGTCAGCTCGCCCAGATAGTCCGCCTTGGCGGGACGCCGCCCGGTGTAGTCGTAGTCGTACGGGCGGTAGCCCGACGACGGCATGCCGGGACCGCCGTTGACGACGACCACCACGGGCCGCGACGCGTCGGGATGGGGTTTTCCCGCGGCGGGAATGAAGCGATAGAAGATGTCCACCTTCGGGCCCGCGGGGCGCGCGTAGTCGAGCGGCACCGAGACGAAGCCGCGGCGCTCGACGTCATGCTTTAGGATCGAGCGGTCCACGGGCTTGAAGGGAATCGCGGTCAACTCGTCGAGCGTCGGCTCTTGCAGCCAGGGGATCGTTCGCGTCATGGAGGCCTCCGGGACCCGCTGATCCTACCAAAGGCCGTGCGGATTTTCCGTTGCGAGCCGGGAAACAGGGGCGGAGGTCCTATGAGAAAAGCGATTCGCCGGTTCGGGCCGCTGGTCGTCCCGGTCATGCTGGCCGTCCTGCTCGCGGAGACGGCGCGTCGCGGCGCGGCGCCGCCGTCCGCGACGGCGCCCGCCTCCGCGCGCTACGAGGCTCTGGTCGCCGAGGCCAAGCAGCGCACGCGCACGATCCCCGCGCGCGAGCTCAAGTCCCGCCTTGAGGCGGGACCTCTTGATTTCCAGCTCATCGACGTGCGCGAGGACGCGGAGTGGGCCGCGGGACGCCTGGCCGGCGCCGTCCACCTGAGCAAGGGCGTCCTGGAGAGCAAGATCGAGAAGGCGGCGCCCGACCCGGCCGCGCGCCTCGTCCTCTACTGCGCGAGCGGGTCGCGCTCCGCCTTGGCCGCCGACAACCTGCGCAAAATGGGCTACACGAACGTCTTGAGCCTGGAGGGCGGCATGCGCGCCTGGCTCGCCGCCGGCGGCGCCGCGACGAACCGGTGATTCAGGCGGCCGAGCGTCTGGCCCGGCGGGACGCGGCGGGCGCGGCGAGCTCGTTCATCACGGCGAAGAGCAGGTCGAAATCCTCATCGTCCAGGCTCAGGCGATAGAGCATCTGCCGTATGCGCTGAAGCCGCGCGGTCGTGAAGCGGGGCGCCGCCGCCAGCCGCGGCTCGAGGAACTCCCACAGGCCCAGCAGCCGGTCCATCGAGACGGTCGGGCGCTCGTCCTTTCCCTGTCCCGTCGCGGCGGGCGCGGTCAGGGAGAAGAGTCCGATCGCGGCCGCCTGGCCCAGGTTGAGGCTGACGCCTTCGCGGCACGGGATGCGCGCCAGATACGGGCACAGCGCCGACTCCTCTCGCGTCAGGCCGTTGGATTCGCGGCCGAACACCAGCGCGACGCGGCCGGCGCTGTCCAGGGACGCGGGTTTGGCGGGCAAGAAGAACTCGGTCTGGCGCAGGACGGTCGGACGGCGGCTGAACGCGACGGCCGTCCCGCAGCCGCGCAGGGCGTCCGTCAGGGACGGCGCGACGCGGGCGCGGTCCAGGATGTCGAGCGCGGCGACGCCGGTCTTGCGCGCCTCCGCGGGCGGCGCGTTCCAGGACACGCCCGTGACGACCAAGTCCGAGGCGCCGAAGGCGAGCATGGCGCGGGCGACGAAGCCCACGTTGCGCGGATTCTCGGGCCCCACCAGCACGACGCGGCAGGAGGCGGCGTCCATCGTCAGCGCCGTTCGAGGCCGAGCGGGATGCGAGCGGCGACGAACACGGCCAGGCTGCTGAGCAGGACATGGACGATTATTCGCATCGTCCCTACAGGATACATGAAAACGGGAATTGATATCCTATCCGCGTGGCCAAGAAAATAAGCGCTCCGAAGACCCGCCGTCCCGCCGCCGTGAAGACCGCGTCGAAGAAGCCCCGCCTCGAGGCGGCCGTCGATCATCCGCAGGAGGGGGAAGTCGTCAGGCCGGGGCACTACTCCATCCGCCTGACCGCGGCCGGCGCCGGCCAGGCGCAGGTGCGCCTCGACGGCGGCGAGTGGCGCGATTGCCGCGAGGCGGTCGGTCACTTCTGGTTCGACTGGGCGCCCCGGACGGGGCCGGCCCGCATCGAAGCCCGCGCCCGCGCCGGAAAGGGGCGCTGGGCCGCCGCGCCCGCGCGCGCCTGCGTCGTCGACGCCTAGACTTTTTCGGCCGTCATCTCAGCGGTTGGCCAGCTGAATGATCTTGTGGGCCATGTCCGAGACGGTGAACCAGGCGTAGATCTGCTTGACGGCGTCGGCCTGCGTGATCGTGCCGGCGTTCATCTCCTGGTACAGCTGGAACTCGAGCTTGTCCTTGCCCTCGCTGCCGTCCGGCGTGCCGGGGGCGTGAGGCTGGGGCCACAGGTTGTCGGTCGAGCTGTCGCCGCCGATGGCCAGCGGGATCAGGTGGTCGAACTCATAGCCGCTCCACGCGCTCTGCAGGACCCCGTAGTGGGTGGAAATCTCCTGCTTCATCTGCTGGGTCACCATCCGCTGGCAGTATGGAATGTGCTCGGCGTAGCGATACTCCTTGAAGTTCGGGTCGGTGGGCGTGCACAGGTGACCCGGAGTGAAGGAGTAGTCGGGCGTGACGCGCGCGGCCAGCAGGGACGGGACGTCCGCGACGGTCACGGCCGGGCTCCAGCCGTAGCCGTCGGGGTTCTGCGCGTCCGCGGCTTCCGCGGCGGCGGCGGCGGCCTTCGCGACCGCCGCCTTCTGGGCGGCGACCTGCGCGGCGCCGACCCCGGAGATGACGGCCAGCGAGCCGGCGAAATTGGCGTCCGAGATCGGCGCGACGGCCTGCGCCCGAGCGGCGGACGCCGCGAACGGAAGAGTCGCTGCGAGAACGAGCCAATTCGTGAACGAGCGTGCGGCCTTCTTCGTCTGCGCCATGCGTCCCCCTTGGTCTGGAACGGACATTCTGAGCGGTGCGGAGGCCCAAAAAAAACCAGAGGAAATGGCCCGGTTCGGCCGTCTCCCCTGGATGCCCCGGATTAAGGTCCGGAGGTGGATGCTCCCCGGCCGATCCCGGGGACTACAAGGTCGTGATCAGTATAGTCTTTAGGGCCCAGGGCGGCAGGGTCGAAAGACCTATTCATCACTAGGCCTAAAGTACTAGATCGCCGGGGGCGATGCAAGCGCCGAGACGGCTTCGCGGCCGCCTATTTTCGGGGGGCGTTCAGCCTTGGGAGCGGGGCTTCACGTCGCCGAACATGGCCTTGAGGCGGTCCGCGAACGGAAGGCTCTCGCCGCCCGCGTCGGCCAGTTCCGCGCCGTCCACCCAAATCCCCGCGCAGTTGCCGCACGAGTCCACGGTGATCTTGGGATTGCTGCGGGCCGGGCCCTTCACCAGAGCGAGGGCGCAGCGCGGACAGGAGGCTTGCTTGGCGTCGAGCTGCGCGTTCAGCGCGGGCGGCGCCGCGGGCGCCGCCGGAATCTTGACCTTGGCGTCCAGGTACTTGTCGAGTTCGTCGGAGTCGAACCAGACGCCGCCGCAGCCGGGGCAGCGGTCGATCTCCAAGGTGATCGTCGCCGACTTCGGGCCGGGGACGCTGCGGTCCTCCAGCGGCACGGACAGCGTTTCGAGCGGCGACGGGCATTTCGGGCAATTCATCGCTTCTTCCTCCGCGTGCGCGTCCGACCCGTCACGAGTATGACTCCAAAACGCTAATCGCGCAATGGGGAAGACGGCGGGGCGTCCGGCTTCGCCGCGGGCTTAGGCGCGAGCGGGTCGTACCACAGTCCGGCGCGACGGGCCAGCGCGACGACGGCGAAGCTGGCTTCGGTGACGACCTTCTCCCAGTCGGCCTCGCCGCGGGCGATGCGGTCGAGATCCTCCTCGAGCCGGGCGGTGTAGTCCAGGTCGATGAAGTTCCCGCTGTAGTGGCGGACCAGGAAATCCGTGACGCCCAGGCCCAGCGGCGTGGCGTGGAGCTTGCGCTTCTGCTCCTGGACGTAGCCGCGCTCCAGAATGACGCGCATGATGGCCGCGTAGGTGGACGGCCGGCCGATGCCCTCGGCTTCGAGCTTCTTGATGAGGGACGCCTGCGTGAAGCGCGGCGGCGGCTTGGTCGAGCGCTTCTGGGCGGCGATGTCGAGCAGGTTCAGCGCGTCTCCGGGGTTCAGCAGCGGGAGCTCCGCGTCGCTCTCGTCGTCGTCGGGCTCGTCGGCGTCCTTCTTGCCTTTCTTCTTGAGCTCCTCGGTGGCGTCCTCGCCGGCGAGCTTGCGCCACCCGTCGAACAGGAGAACCTTGCCTTTCGCCTGGAAGATCCCCATCGGGACCGTCTCGCCCTTGTCGGTCTTCCAGGCGCCGGGCGCGCAGGCGACGTCGATGGTGGTGATCTGGTCGCGGCCCGGCGCCATCTGGCAGGCGATGAAGCGCTGCCAGATCAGGCGGTACAGCTTGCCCGCGTCGCCCGCGCCCAGCGCGTCGGGACCGGCGTCCGGGTGGGTGGGGCGGATCGCCTCGTGCGCCTCCTGCGCGTTGGCGGACTTGGTGGCGTGGAGGATGGGAGACTTCGGCAGATACTCCGGCGGGAGCTGCTTGGCGATGACGTCGCGCGCTTCCTTGATCGACTCGGGCGCCAGCGCCGTCGAATCGGTGCGGTGGTAGGTGATTTTCCCGTCCTCGAAGAGGCTCTGCAGCAGCTTCATCGTGACGTCGGGATTGAAGCCGAGCCTCACGGACGCCGCCTGCTGGACCGTCGCCGTCGTGAACGGCGGCGGGGCGTTGCGGGCCGAGTCGCGGCGATCGCAGGAGAGCACGCGCCACGGCACGGTCCTCGCCCAGGCCACGGTTTTCTCGGCCAGCGCGGGGTCGCGCAGGCGCTGGCCGAGCGGGTGCGCCTTCCACGTGACGAGCTTCGCGGCGAACGGCGGGGGCGCGCCGGGCTTTTCCAGCTTCGCGGACAGGACGAAATAGTCGACGACGCTGTGCTTTTGGATGTCCTTCTCGCGCTCGGCCACCAGGCGCAGGGCGACCGACTGCACGCGGCCCGCGGAGCGCGCCTCCTTGGACACCTTGCGCAGCGTCGGGCTGACCACCCAGCCGACGACGCGGTCGAGCACGCGGCGCGCCTGCTGGGCGTCGACCAGGTGCTGGTCGAGGGGCCGCGCGTTCGCCATGGCCTTCTGCACCTCGGTCTTGGTGATCGAGTGGAACACCACGCGGCGGTAGGCGCGCTCGCCGAGGAGGCGGCTGACGTGCCAGGCGATCGCCTCGCCCTCGCGGTCCGGGTCGGTGGCGAGCAGGACCTCGTCCGCCTTCTTCGCCAGCTCGCCGAGCTCCTGGATATGCCGCGCCGAGCGCTCGAGCGCCACGTAGGTGGGCAGGATCCGGCCGCCCTCGAACTTCACCGCCAGGTCGCCTTTCGAGGGCAGGTCGCGCACGTGGCCGAACGAGGCGGCCACGCGGTAGTCGGGGCCCAGGAAGCCCTTGATCTTGCCGACCTTGTTGGGCGACTCGACGATGACGAGCTTCATGATGGGCTCGATTATACATTTGCTAGATTGTGCGCGGGACGCGATGATCGAGCGAATTCTCGTCGGAGGAGCTTAGCGTGGACTGCCGCCCCGGCTGCGGCGCGTGCTGCGTCGCGCCGTCCATTTCCAGCCCGCTTCCGGGGATGCCGCGCGGCAAGCCGGCGGGCGCGCGCTGCGTGAACCTCGACGCGGCCGGCCTGTGCCGCCTGTGGGGGAGTCCCGACTATCCGCCGGTGTGCCGCAATTTCCGGCCGTCGCCGTGGGTGTGCGGCGAGGACGCGGTCTCGGCGCTGGCGCTGATCGCGGCCTTGGAAAAAGCGACCGCGCCCTAGTCGCGCGTCTCGAAGGTCATGCGCCCGGCCGCCTGGACGGCGGCCTCCGCCTCGGGCAGGATGCCCAGGCGCCGGTAGATCGGGCGGATCGCGGCGCGGAGGCCTTCCAGACCGCGCGCGAACCAGGCCGCGCCCGCCAGGCAGCAGACGCCGCCGAAGACGAGGGTGCGCGGCGCGCCGAAGCGCTCGGCCATGCTGCCGGCCAGCAGGCTGCCGAACGGCGCGGTGCCCAGGAACGCCATCATGAAGAAGCTCATCACGCGGCCGCGCTTGTCGTCGTCGACGATGGTCTGCACGATGGTGTTGCTCGACGCCATCTGCGTCATGAAGCCCGCGCCCGTCAGGAGCAGGAGAGGCAGGGACAGCCACAGGGTCTTCGAGAACGCGAAGGCGATCAGTCCCGCGCCGAAGGCCGCCGCGGAAACGGGGATCACGCCGCCCAGGCCGAGCACGCTTTTGCGCGACGCCAGCCAGATCGCGCCGGCCAGCGCCCCGGCCCCGGTCGCGGTCATCATCCAGCCCAGCGTGTGCGGGCCGCCGTTGAGGATCTTGCCGGCGTAGAGCGGGATCAGGACGGTGTAGGGCACGCCGACCAGGCTCACCAGCGCGAGCAGGAGGATGATGGAGCGGATCGGCCGGGAGCCCGCGACGTAGTCCCAGCCCTCGCGCATTTCCGCGAGCGGACCTCCGGGGTGGGGGGGCTTCGGGACGCCCGGGACGACCTTCATCGCGAGCAGGGCGAAGATCACGGCCAGGAAGCTGGCGCCGTCCAGGAAGAAGCACCAGCCCTCTCCGGCCAGCGCGATGACGACGCCGCCCAGCGACGGGCCGATCAGGCGCGCGGCGTTCACCATCGACGAGTTGAGCGCGATCGCGTTGCCGAGGTCCTCCTTCTTCGCGATCATCTCGATGACGAACGACTGGCGCAGCGGCATGTCGAGGGCGGTGATGATCCCGTCGATCACGTTCAAGACGATCAGGCCGGCGATGGTCGCGTGCCCGCTGAGGACGAGCGCGGCCAGCGAGAAGGACTGCAGCATGGCGAGCGTCTGCGTGATCACGAGCAGGCGGTGCTTGTTCACGCGGTCGACCATGATGCCGGCGAACGGCGCGAGCGCGAAAGCCGGGATCTGACCCGCGAAGCCGACGACGCCGAGCATCCAGGCCGAGCCGGTCAGGCGGTAGACGAGCCAGCTCGTCGCCACGCTCGTCATCCAGTTGCCGATGAGCGAGACGATCTGCCCGCCGAAGAACAAGCGGTAGTTGCGGTGCCGCAGCGCCCGCAGCATGAAGGCGAGGCGGCTTTCGGCCGGCGCGGTGGTCGGGCTCAGGAGAGGGCGAAGAAACGGCGGATGCGGCTGAGTAGGTCGCCCTGCGCCGCGCGCAGGCTGTCCTGGCGGCGGCTGTCCAGCGCGCCGCGCGCCGACTCCAGGCCCTCGCGGCGCTCGACCAGTTTTTTCGAGATGCTCTCGGCGATCTCGGGCCGGCGGGCCACGATGTCGCGGAAGCCGTCGGGATCCAGGCGGTAGCACTCGACGTTGCCGACGGCGACGACGGTCGCCGTGCGGGGCTCGCCGGTGAGCAGCGCCATCTCGCCCATGAAGTCGCCGGCCTTCAGGTGCGCGATCTTCTCGGCGCCGCCCTCGCCGCGGAGCTGAACCTCGGCCTCGCCCTTGGCGAGGATGTACAGCCAATGGCCCTTCGCGCCCTGCCGGGTCAGCGCCTCGCCGTGCGCGAACGGCGCGGGCGTCAGGCGCTTGGCGAGCGTCAGGAATTCCTCCTCGGTCAGCGCGTTGAACAGGTCCACGCCGCGCAGCGCGGCCAGGCGGCGGTTCGTTTCGTCGGCCTCGCGGCGCTCGCGCACGATCTTGCCGTCCTCGAAGGAGATCGCCTGCGAGGACTCGGCCGCCAGCGCGATGCCGGCGCGGGCCAGGCCGTAGAACACGCGCAGGCGCGCGGCGGAGCAGGTCGTCACGTCGGCGTTGAGGTCGGTGACCCAGACGCGGGCGGCGTACGCCGCGCGGCCGTCCAGGAAATCGACGAGCACGCACTGTGGCGCGGGGTCCGAGGCGATGTGCGGCGGAGGGTCGTCGCGGAGGGCCTTTTCGACGGCGGAGATCACCTGGCCGGGGCCCCAGGCGTAGGGCACGGCGAAGTTCAGGACGTAGCGGCGTCCGCGCCCTCCGTCGCGCCGGCCCAAGGCGGTGACCGAGCCCTTCATCAGCAGGCTGTTGGGCACGATGACGACGTCTCCCGAGGCGGTCGCGATCTGCGTCTGACGCCAGCGGATCTCGCGCACGACGCCCTCGTCGGCGCCGACCTTGACCCAGTCGCCGGGCTTGAGCGTCTTGTCGAGCTGCAGCACCATGCCGCCGAAGATGTTGCCCAAGGTCTCCTGCAGGGAGAAGGCGATGATCGTGGTCATCAGCGCCGACGTGGCGATCAGCCCGCTCAGGTTCACGCCGGCGGCTGTCAGCGCGGCCAGGGCGCCCATCACGTAGGCCGCCGCGAGGACCAGGTCGCGCGCCAGCGCCGCGATCTTCACCTTGAAGCGCGGCAGCAGGGCGTCGAACAGCACGACGCCGGCCGCGTTGATCGCGGCGAGGACGGCGAGCAGGTGCCCCGCGCCGCGCAGCGCGCGCACGGCGCCGTCTTCCAGGGCGGCGCCCGAGGCCAGCGACAGCGCGGCGAGGACGAACGCCGCGGCCGCGGCCAGCACGGTCAGCCCCGCGGCGGCCAGGCGGCGGCGCGACGCGCGCGCCAGGAAATAGAGAGCGGCGATGAGCGCGAGGAGGACGGGGAGACCGACCGCGAGTCCGGATCCGAACGACGCGAGGAGGGCGCTGCTCAGGCTCATGCGCGAATTCTATCAAAAGCGCGCGAAGTGGTATCATCGCGGCATGAGCGTCCTCCTGTCTCCGTTGAAGCTGCGCGGCGTCGAGCTGCGCAACCGCATCTTCGTCTCGCCGATGTGCCAGTACTCCTGCGCGGACGGGCTGGCGACGGACTGGCATTTGGTCCATCTCGGATCGCGCGCCGTCGGCGGCGCGGGGCTGGTGATGGCGGAGGCGAGCGCGGTGGAGCCCGCCGGGCGCATCTCGCCCGGCGACGCGGGGCTGTGGAGCGAGGATCACGCGCGGGCCTGGGCGCCGGCCGCGCGCTTCGTCAAATCCCAGGGCGCGGTGCCCGCGATCCAGCTGGCGCGCGCGGGCCGCAAGGCCTCGACGGCGGTTCCCTGGGAGGGCGGCGGACCGCTGAAGCTCGGGGAAGGAGCTTGGATGGCGGTCGGGCCCTCGCCGCTTCCCTTCGACGCGGGCTATCCGGCGCCGCGGGAGCTGACGCCCGCGGAGATCGGCGCGCTGGCCGCGCGCTTCGCGCGGTCCGCGCTGCTCGCGGGTGAGGCGGGCTTCGAGGCGGTGGAGCTCCATTTCGCTCACGGCTACCTGGTGCATTCGTTCCTGTCGCCGCTGTCGAACAAGCGCGGTGACGCGTACGGCGGCGGCTTCGACGGGCGCGTCCGTTTCGCGCTGGAGATCGCGGCCGCGGTGCGGCGCGTCTGGCCCGAGCGCCTGCCGCTGCTGGCGCGCGTGTCGGCCACGGACTGGGCCGAGGGCGGCTGGGATCTTCCTCAGACCGTGGAACTCGCCAAGCGGCTGAAGGCCGCGGGCGTGGACTTCGTCGACTGCTCGAGCGGCGGGCTGGTGCCGTACGCGAAGGTGCCCGCCGGCCCCGGCTATCAGGTCCCGTTCGCGGACGCCGTGAGACGCGAGGCCGGGATCGCGACCGGCGCCGTCGGGCTGATCACCGAGCCGGCCCAGGCCGAGGAGATCGTGGCCTCGGGCAAGGCCGACGCGGTCCTTCTCGCCCGCGAGTTCCTGCGCGACCCGTACTGGCCGCTGCGCGCGGCCGCGGCGCTCGGCGACGCGGGCCCCTGGCCGACGCAGTACCTGCGCGCGCGGCGATGACGGTCGAGGGTCTCGTGTCCCGGCTGGGCCTGGCGCCCCACCCGGAAGGGGGCTTCTACCGCGAAACGTACCGCGCCGCGGACGGCCTGCCGCGCGCGGGGCTTCCGGCGCGCTTTCCCGGACCGCGCAGCGCGTCCACGGCGATCCTGTACCTTCTTCCGGAGGGGGCGAAGTCGCGCCTGCACCGGATCGCCTCCGACGAACTGTGGCATTACCATCTGGGCGGGCCGCTGGAGATCGTCGAACTCGCGCCGGACGGGCGGGCCGAGACGACGGTCCTGGGCGCGGATTTGGCCGCGGGCCACGCTCTCCAGAAGGCGGTCGCCGCGGGGCGCTGGTTCGGCGCGCGGCCGAGGCGCGGGGCGGGCTGGTGCCTGGCCGGGTGCACGGTGGCGCCCGGCTTCGATTTCGCCGATTTCGAGCTGGGCGTCCGGTCGGAACTGCTCTCCTTGTTCCCCCGGGCGCGCGCCGAAATCCTCGACCTCACCGACTAGTTTTTTGTTCCGCGAGCCGCCGGACCTCGTCGCGGATTTCCGACATCAGGCTGTCCACGGTGCGGCCTCCGGCTTTCGATTC
>Ga0315268_10001861_pt1 | contig 24239 bp, 20 predicted proteins | sample C1_top_MG_FD_204535 | JGI IMG/M metagenome (GOLD analysis project Ga0315268, IMG submission 204535) | Sediment microbial communities from Yellowstone Lake, YNP, Wyoming, USA - C1_top | ecosystem: Environmental > Aquatic > Freshwater > Lake > Sediment | place: USA: Wyoming | collected 2017-08-01
GTCCGCCTCGGCGGACTCAGGGCAAGCGATCTCTGTCCCGAAGCCTGCTTTCAAATAGAAAGGGCCGAGCGCGGCACGCTCGGCCCTTAATGAGTTCTGGTTGCGGGGTCGGTCCCGAAGCTTCGGGATGAAGCGGGGACGACCTTTGGCCTCAGTCCCGACGGAGTCGGGACGCATAACAATGTCAGCCCGACGCTTCGTCCGCCTTGGCGGACTCAGGGCAAGCGAGTTCTGTCCTGAGGCTAGCCCGAAATTGAAAGGGCCGAGCGCGGCACGCTCGGCCCTTAATGAGTTCTGGTTGCGGGGGTCGGATTTGAACCGACGACCTTCGGGTTATGAGCCCGACGAGCTACCAGACTGCTCCACCCCGCGAATTGATGATACGCGACTCTCTGGGAATCGTCAAACTCGGCGGACTCACCACGAACTGTAGGCTTCGTTACTGAACGGGGAAGTCTTGCTGGAATTCGATTTGACGTCGGTGATTCCGGGGGCCGTCTGGTCGGGGCTCAGCAGGACGTCATCCATCACGGTCTGCCAATCGCGTTGCCGGGTAAACGGGTCCATGGGAATTTCGCGCAGATAGCCGGCAGAGACCAAGTCGTCAAGCGACTGCGGCCCCTGCAATTTGTCGATGGTGTATTGCTGGATGGCCTGGCGCATCACGAAGAGGTCTTCTCTCAGCACCGCCTCTTTCGCGCTGATGATGGACATCTCGTAGCGCCCCGCGGCGATCGCCAGCAGGATCAAGATGATGGTGATGACGACCATCAACTCGAGCATGGTGAAGCCGCGGGCGTCGCGCGGGGTAAAGCGCGCGCCAGCCGACTTACCACTCGGCATAGGGCCTCCCATCGAGTCCGGTCCCCAGCGAAAGTGAATACACATCGAACACATTGCTGCCGCACCAGCCCCGCGATTTGGGTTCATCCTGAACGCAGCGCAGGCCCCAATCGGCGCGGCCGGTTATTGGGTCGATAGGGATGCGGCGCAGAAACCGCACGCGGCGTCCCGGCGCTCCCGCCAACTCGACGCCGCGCACCAGCGTGTCCAGGTCGGGCGGATAGCCTTCGGTGCCGAGTTGCACCTGGACCAGGTTGCGGTCGGCGGTATCTTTGTACCGGTCGATGGCATCGCGCATTTCGCGCAGCACCAGCCTCAGGTCGGCTTCCTGGCGCCGCCGCACGGTATAGCGAGCCACCGGCAGCGCCGCCGACGCGAGAATCATCAGGATGCTGCACGCAATGATGAGCTCGAGCAGCGTCATCCCGGACTGCGCGCGGCGTCGCTTGCTGAAAAGGGTGATTCGCCCCGCCATCTATTTCACCCGAATCGTGGCTTCCTGGCTGACCACGGGGATCGGTTGCTGCTTCGAATCCCGCGGCCGCGCTTGCACAATTGAAAGCTGCGAAGTGCCCGGCGCAACGGCGCGTATCACGATACCCACCAGCGTGCCGGTGCCGTTCACGCCGCCTGTGTTCTGCGGCCGCGTCGCCGAAATCACCGCCTGGCCGCGTTGCGCGTCGATCCTTTGCACGATGGCTACTTCCTGCGTGCCGCCGGAGAGGAAGCCGCCTTGACGCACTTCTTCGACAGTAATCACCGCGGGGTTGAACTGGAGCATCAGCGGAATGGAGAACAGATCTTTCACGTTCTCAACAATCATCCCCACAACGACTTTCTGACCCGCCTGCAAATCCAGGGTGGGAGGATCGAAACGCAGCAGTGCCTGCGTCGAAGCGGCCTGCTGCTCCGGAGCGACTGGCGCGGGCGGTTGGCCCGGTTGCGCTGCCGGCGGCTGTTGTGTCGTGGGTTTCTCGGCTGGTGGCTGGGCGCCCACGGGTGCTCCCGCCGGCGGCTGTTGCGGGGGTTGCGCGGGAACCGGCGCGATGCTCGCAGCCTCCGTCCGCACCTGGACGTTCGCTTCCGTCCCCGACGCGAGGCCCCGCAAATTCTCGGCAGTGATCTCTGGCAGTCGCACAATCCGTGGAGTTATGACGATCAGCACTTCGCTCTCCACCTTGTCAATTTTTTCGTCTGAAAAAAGGTAGCGGAGAAAGGGAATCTTCGAGAGGCCGGGCCATCCGCTCACCGATTTTGTCTCGGATTCCTCGATAATCCCGCCGAGTATGTTGACTTCTCCTTCCTTCAGGCGGATGTCGTGCTGCACTTTGCGCTGGCTCACGATGGGTTGTTGGATGCCACCGATGTCCACGCGGCCGGTCACCGACGACACTTCGATGCTGACCTTCATGCTGACCTCGCGGTTGGCGTGGATCCGCGGTGTGATATCGATATTGACGCCAACATCGAGATACTGGAACTGCGTGTTCACCAGGGGATTGACCAGTCCTCCGGCGGCTCCGGCGCCGGCCAGGCCGACGCCCACGCCCGCCTGAAAACTGCCCGTGGCGATGGGCACGCGGTCACCTATGTTCAACTTGGCCTGCTGCCCATCCACGGTGCGAATCTCGGGATTCTGGATGATCTTCGTCGTGCTATCGGTCATCAAGGCCGTGGCGGCTGCACCGGGCAATGTGATCGAATAATCGTTGCTCGACAGCCGCTGGAGTTCGTCCAACGGCAGGGAAGTAGCTCCTGTAGTCGTTGTGGTTCCCGTGGAGCTCGTTGTACCGCCGGGGGTGAACGTGAGTGTGCTGCTGCTGCCGGGCAGGATGCCCAGTTCGCGCGCGCGGTCGCGCCGCGCTTGCAACACTGCCACCGAAATGATGACCTCGGGTTTCGCCTTGTCGATGTCCCGCACGATCTTCTCAGCCAGCATTACTTGGTCGGGCGTGGCGCGGATCACGATGGCATTCAGGGCGTTGACTTGCTGGATGCGAGTCACGTTGAGCACTTGCCGCAGCCCGGTCACAATTTCCGTCAGGTCGGTCGGCGAAAGAGTGTTGGAGAGGTAAATCGTCTTGACCACGTTCTCCTGGTAGTCGCGGCGTTTCTGCGGGTTGTCGGTGGAGACGAAGATGATGTTGCTGGTCGCCGGCTGCCAGAAGGCTTTCGATTGCAGCGCTACCACATCCAGCGCCTGTTCCAGCGTCACGTTGGTCAGTTCGGTCGCGATTCGCCGCCCCTGAAAATCGGGGTCGAAAACGACGGTGATTCCCGCCAGCTTGGCAATCGTCTCGAAAATCACTTTGGCATCGTTGGTCAGTTTCAGGTTGATGGGCTCGCGCGACAGCGGCCGCAGGGCCGGCGGCGCTTCCATCAGTTTTTCTTCTCCCGGTTGCGCGGGCGCTGGCGGGGGGGCCGCGGGTTGGCCCGGCACGCCCTTGGCCGCGATCATGTCAATCGTGCGGCTCAGCTCTTGGTACGCGACAGCGCTCGAGGGGTCGATGGCCAGCGCCTTCTGAAATTCCGCCCGGGCCTCTTCGAGTTGGCCCGCTTCACGCAGCTTTTGCCCGCCGGAAACGTGCGCATAACCGGCCTCGAACCGCAGCCGCGCGACCTTCAGCTTGTACTCAGTGTTGTGCGGATCGGCCTTCAAGGCTTGTTCGTAGTGCTGCAGGGCCGTGTCGAAGTCCTTGAGGTCTTCGGCCTTTCGCCCGGCACTGTAATCGGATCCGCCCTTCGGGCAGGCGGTCATCAGCAGCGCCGCGCAGACCAACAACGAAGCGGCGCCTAGCCTTTTGCGCATGAGTCCCTCACATCAAAGATTTTCGAAAATCCCAGCCAGTCTAGCACCCGGTATCTAGGGCAGCAAGCCGCCCTGCCACCAGCCCTTTGCGCGGCTTGCGTCCACTCGTTCGCGGCGGCTATCATACGCGTTTGTGCCTGCATCGGCGAAGAAAACCAGCGAGCGTGATGAACGCGTCGTCGCACAGAACAGGGCCGCCTCTTACCGCTTCTTCTTATTAGACCGTTTTGAGGCCGGAATGGTTCTGTTGGGGACCGAAGTAAAGTCGCTTCGGGCCGGCAAGGCCAGCCTGCGCGAGGCGTATGCGACTGTCCGCAAGGGGGAGATCTGGCTGCTGAATTGCCATATCCCCGAATATCTTCCCGGCGGCAGTTTCAACCACGACCCGCTTCGCCCGCGCAAGCTGCTGCTCAGCCGCCGCGAAATCGACAAGCTGGCCGGCAAAACGCAGCAGAAGGGCCTCACGCTGGTTCCGCTGCGGCTCTATTTCCGCAACGGCCGCGCCAAGTGCGAGCTGGCGCTGGCCCGCGGCAAAAAGCAGCACGACCGCCGCGCCGCTGAGCGCGAGAAGGAAGCGCGCCGCGAGGCCTCCGAAGCCATTTATCGTTCGAAACGTCGTTAAAGGGAGAACATGGACATCCGACTGGACACCGGAGCATTTGCGGCCATCGAGGCCGATGCGCTGATTACCTACGTTTTCGAAAAGGACGACCGCATCGAAGGCGTCGTCGCCGAAGTGGACCGGCTCATTGGCGGCCGCCTGCGCCAACTGGCCGACAGCGGCGAACTGGCCGGCAAGTCCCTCGAAATGACCCTGGTTCACTATCCGACGGGTCTCGCCTCCCAGCGGCTCCTGGTGGTCGGTGCGGGGAAGCCGGAAAAATTCGGGAATGCGGAACTTCGCAAGCTAGCTGGCGCCGCCCTTCGCGCACTCAAAGCGAAATCGGTGAAACGCCTTGCGTTTCTGGCGCCGGAAAACGACCGTTCCGCCGCCGCCGCGCAGGCCATCACCGAAGGACTCATCATCGCTGACTTCGAATCCGACAAGTACAAAACCGAAGACAAAAACAACAAAGAAGTCGAATCGGCAGTGCTTGCGGGATGGGACGACGCCGGGCGCGGCGCCGCCCAAGAGGGTCTCGCCCGCGCCCTGATTGCTGCCGGAGCGCAGAATTTCACCCGCGAACTGGTCAACGAACCTTCCAACCGGCTCACTCCCCGCCTGCTCGCCGAACGCGCCGAAGCGATGGCGCGCGAGGTCGGCTTGACCATAGACGTCCTCGACGAAAAGCGCATGGCAGAGCTGAAGATGGGCGCGTTGTTGGGCGTGGCGCAGGGCAGCGCCGAGCCGCCGCGCCTCATGGTCGTCACCTACACGCCGCCGAATTGGCGCGAAGGCGCGCCCGTCATCGGGCTGGTCGGCAAGGCCATCACCTTCGACACCGGCGGCATCTCCATCAAGCCCAGCGAGGGCATGGAGAAGATGAAATACGACATGGCCGGCGGCGCCACCATGCTCGGTGTGATGAAGGCGCTTGCCCAGCTCCAACCCGCCGTGAAAGTCATCGCCGTCGTTCCTTCCACCGAGAACATGCCCGGCGGCCGCGCGCAGAAGCCCGGCGACGTGCAGATGGCGATGTCCGGCAAATCCATCGAGGTCATCAACACCGATGCCGAGGGCCGCCTGGTTCTTGCCGACGGCCTGGCCTACGCCCGCCAGCTCGGCTGCACGCATCTCGTCGACGTCGCGACTCTCACGGGCGCGATTGTCGTCGCGCTCGCCAACGTCAACGTCGGCGTTTTCGGCTCGCACCAGGAATTCACCGACCGCCTGCTGGCCAGCGCGCGCGCCGCCGGCGAAAAAATGTGGCCCATGCCCGTGGACGACGATTATCGCGAAATGATTAAGAGCACCATCGCCGACATCCAGAACGTCGGCAGCGGCAAGGGCGGCGGCGCTGTGACTGCGGCGATGTTTCTGAAGGAGTTTGCCGAAGACACGCCCTGGATTCACTTGGATATCGCCGGCACCGCCTGGCTGGATGAAGCGAAGCCCTGGGCCGCCAAGGGCGCCTCGGGAGTGGCGGTGCGCACCCTGGTCGATTTCGTGATGGGTTTTCAGTAGAGATTGTGCGCAGGCTGATCAGAGGCACCTGGGAGGGCACGGCTTTAGCCGTGCCGTGAAAGCGGTAACAAAAAGCAGTGGCCTTTAGCCCCTGAGGGCCTGACGGTTCAATCTTGAACGTGAGGGAGCCATCGACAAGCTTTGACTCCGGTCGTTGACCGGAACATGATAACGGGCAGGGAAGCAAGCCCGCGCCGGAAGGAAGCCTCTGCATGAAAGTCATTGTCGTGGGGTATGGACGCTTGGGCCGGCAGGTGGTGTTGCACCTCGCGGGGCAGAATCACGAAATTGTGGTGGTCGACAAGCAGCGCAGCTTGCTCCAGTCGCCGCCCGACGACCCGCGCATCAAGGTTCTCGCAGGCAATGCCATTGATGGCGACGTCTTGCGCGAAGCCGGGGTCGAGACCGCCGACGCGCTCTTCGCGCTCACCCGCGACGAAAACGTCAACCTGATGGTCGCCCAGGTCGCCAAAACGTTCTTCAAGGTGCCCAAGGTGATGGCCGTCGTTTACGACCCCGCGCGCGAGCCCAGTTACCGCGCCTTCGGCATCGACACCATGGCGCTCACCGTTGCCGGCGCCGAGTTCATCGTCAGCCAGTTGAGCGCCGAGCCCCTGCGCGAGTTCAGCGCCGTTTGGCAGCGCGCTCACGGCCACAGCGCCGAAACGCCCCCGGCCCCGGTGCGCGAGACCCCGGTCGGTCCGCTCTACGTCATCATCATGGGTGGTGGGCGCGTCGGCTATTTCCTCGCCCGCGCCTTGCTGGAGAACAACATCGAGGTCACCATCATCGAATCCAGCAAGGAGATTTTCGAGCTGGTCTCGCACCAGGTGGACTGCCCCGTGATTTTCGGCGACGGCTCCTCGACCGCGGTGCTCGAAATGGCCGGTGCGCGTCGCGCCAACGTCTTCGTCGCCGTCACCAACCACGACCACGACAACCTGATTGCCTGCCAGCTTGCCAAGCAGCAGTTCGGCGTGGCCAAGACGATTGCCCGCGTGAAGAACCCCAAGAATGAGCCGGTCATGCAGTTGCTCGGCGTGGACATCACCGTCAGCTCCACGGCAGTCATCACCAGCGTTATTCAAAGCGAGCTGCCCCACACCCGCATCCGCCAGGTGTTGGACCTCCACACCGGCCAGTTGGAGATCATGGAATATCGGCTGGACGCATTCTCGCCCGTCGTCGGCAAGCGCCTGCGCGAATTGAAATACCCCGCGGCCTGCAACATCGTCACCATCTTCCGCAACGGCGAAGCCGTCGTCCCTCGCGGCGACACCGCTTTCCAGATCGGCGACTTGGTCTTGACGCTCGTCAAGATCCCCACCGAGCCGGAAATTCGCAGGCTCCTCCTCGGCGAGTAGGAACTGAATCGCTACAGGCTGAGGAGAGAATTAGAAGCCGCCTCGGAAACGCTGGGCTTTGCGGCGACCGGGAGGGCACGTCTCAAAGCTTCAGGATCAGCCGTGCCGCAATGCCCGCGGAAAAAACGTGGGGCTTTAGCCCCTGAGGCCTTGCGCTGGGGTTCATGTAGCGCCGGGTTTCGCCTTTTGGAACCCGGCATTTTTCGATTCGCTGTAGCGGCGGACTTCACGTCCGCCATTTTCGGCTCGGGTTCATGTAGCGCCGGGTTTCGCCTTTTGGAACCCGGCATCGTAGGATAGACCCCTGCCCTGAGCGCAGCCGAAGGGTCCAGGTCTGTCCTCTGTGGTGTTGTACCTACCGGACAGATCTGGAGACCTATCCAGCTCACTACATTTTTTCGGGGGCTTCAATCCCGAGCAATCCAAGCGCGGCCACCAATTGCCGCTCGACGACCGACGTCAGCGCCAGCAGGAAGGCTTTCTTCTCCGCGTCCGCCTCGGAGAGGATGTGGTGTTTGTGATAAAAAAGATTGAAGGCCTGGGCAAGTTGGAAGGCATATTTGGCGATGAACGCGGGCTCCTGCGCACCCACGGCCGCCTCCACCTCGGTCCCGAGTAGCCCCGCCAGCAGGACCAGTTCCCACAGGTCGTTGCCTTCCGGCGCCTCCAGCATCGTGGGCTCGTAATTGGCGCGCATCCGGAAGGCCATTGGCTGCGCCGGCGCCGTCCCCTCCTGTTCGTGCCATTTGCGAAAGATGTTGCGCGCGCGCACCACGGCGTACTGGCAGTACGGTCCGGTCTCGCCCTCGAAGCTCAGCGCCTCCTTGAAATCGAAGGGAATTTTCGTGCTGCGTGTGAACTTCAACAGGAAGTAGCGCAGCGCGCCGACGGCGATCTGGTGAGCCAGTCGGGCGCGCTCATCTTCCGGTGCGGTCGGATGCCGCGCGTCCACCTCGGCGCGCGCGCTCGTTTCCAATCGGTCGAGCAGGTCGTCGGCCTTGACCCCGGTTCCTTTTCGCCCGCTCACGTCCACAAACGGCCGTTTGGCATCTTCGGGAGGAATCTCGTACCCCAATTCCGTCGCGCAGCGTGGGGTTAGCACCACCATCTCGTAGGAAAAATGCGTGGAGTGATTCGCCTGCTCCTCGTAGCCGAGCGCGCGCAATCCTTCGATGACGATGCGCTGCAGGTACGACTGCCGCGAATCAATGACGTTATAGACGCGCGCGGCATGGCCGAATTCCGGCGCAGCGGGCTCGCCGCCGCCCGAGCTGCTTATCCACACGGCGTGACCCCTCGACTGGGTGTGAAAGCGCGTGTAGTGGAAGTCGCGCCCCAGCAGCCCGAATTTCCAGAGTTGGTAGGCGATGTCTTTGCCGACGTAGGTCACCGTGCCGTTGGAACGCACGATGATTTTTATCTCCGCTTCTTCTTCGCTCTCGTCCTTCGCATCCGGCAGCGCCTCGCCCAGCTTCATCACCCAGCAGCCGGCATTTTTCCCTTCCGTGGCGAGTTGGATGGCACCGCGCTGTTTGAGCTGTTCGAATGCGGCGTCCCAGAATTTTAGGTGCAGGATCTCGCTTTCGCGCGGCAGGACGTCGTATTCCACGCCGAGCCGCTCCATCGTCCGCAAATGGCAGCGCACGATGGCGGTCGAAACGCTTTCGGCGATGGTCGCCGCCTCGCCGTGGGATTCCTCGATGGCCTTCAGCGTCTCGCCGCGCAAAATCAGCCGCGCGGGCTCCTCTTCAAAAAACTGCGTCACGCGGGTGTACAGGTCCCAGCAGTAGTAGTCAAACCGCGGCTGCTCGGCGAGCGCGCGTACTTCAGCCGGCGTTTTCTTTTCCAGGTGCTGCAAACCCACGACCACGTCGGCCACCTGCACGCCGGTGTTGTCGATGTAGTTTTGCACTTCCACGCGTTGCCCGGCATACCGCAGGGTGCGCACAAACGCGTCCCCCAGCGCCGCGTTGCGCAAATGCCCGATGTGCGCCGCTTTGTTTGGATTGATGTTGGTGTGCTCCACGACGGTCTTCGGCGCGTCCGCCGCAGATTGCACCGCCTCGAACCCGGCCTTCGCAAATGTATGCCGGAAGTAAGCGGCGCGATCCAGAAAAGCGTTCAGATAGCCACCCCCAGCGACCTCCAGCCGCGCCACCCCTTCGATCGGCCCGATTTCAGAAACAATTTCCTGCGCGATCTGTCGCGGCGCGCGCTTCAGGCGTTTGGCCAGCTCAAAACACACCGGCGAAGCGGCCTCGCCCATTTCCAGCTTGGGCGGACGTTCGATCACCGGGCGCAGTTCGAGGCCGTAACGCCTTCGGATGAAAGCGCTCAGGGCCTCCCGTATGCGGGCTTCGAGGATGTGGTACACGCCGCTCCTTCGGTGCGAGTAAGCGACCGATTATAGGGGCTCGCCGCAGGCGAGTCAAAGTGGCCTTGCGGGCCGCCATTTGACAGCTTTTGCGGTGGCGACTACTATCATTCGTTTGCGCAACGCGCACTGCCGAGCAGAGTGTGATCGCTCAAGCACGAGAGTGGCTGGAATCTGCTGCCTCGGTCGCGGTGTTGACCGGCGCCGGCATTTCCGCCGAAAGCGGCGTCCCGACTTTCCGCGGGCCGGGAGGTCTGTGGCGGAATTTCCGGCCCGAGGATCTGGCTACGCCGCAAGCGTTCGAGCGCAACCCGCAGTTGGTGTGGGAATGGTACGACTGGCGGCGCTCGTTAATCGCCAAGGCCGAACCGAATGCCGGGCACCGCGCGCTGGTGCAGCTTGAGCAGCAGAAGCGCAGTTTCTGGCTGGTCACGCAGAACGTGGATGGCTTGCACGATCGCGCCGGCAATCGCCGCATCTCGAAGCTGCACGGCGACATCTGGACCGTGCGCTGCTTAGGGTGTGGCAAGGCATCGCGCAACGACCAGGTGCCGCTGACCACCTTGCCGCCGCGCTGTGAATGCGGCGGGATGCTGCGGCCGGGCGTCGTCTGGTTCGGCGAGATGCTCCCGCAGCAAGCGCTGGAGCAGGCTTATTTCGCGGCCCAGCGCGCCCAAGTCTTTCTTGTGCTGGGGACCTCGTCGCTCGTGTATCCGGCGGCGGCCCTGCCGCGCGTTGCGCTTGACCGTGGCGCGCGCGTAATTGAAATCAACTTGGAGCCGACCGAGTTGAGCTCTCTGGCCCAGGTCTCGTTGCGCGGCAAAGTCGGCGAACTTTTGCCGCAAATCGTCACCGGGAATAAATGAAGCTCCTCTACTTCGATTGCTTCTCCGGCATCAGCGGCGACATGGTGCTCGGAGCGTTGCTGGACGCCGGCGCGGACCTCGCGCAAATCGAGGCCGCATTGCGCCGCCTGCCCGTCACCGGCTGGATGATTTCTGCGGAGAAAGTGACGCGCGGCGCCATTTGCGCCGCACACGTGCACGTCGCCACCTCCGAGAAGCACCGCCATCGCAGCCTGGGAGAAATTCTGGAGATGATCGCGGGTGCGGGATTGCCGCCGCGTGCTGCCGTGCGTGCCGCTGAAATATTTCGCCGCCTGGGCGAGGCGGAAGCGAAAGTCCACGGCGTGCCTGTCGAGCAGGTGCACTTTCACGAAGTCGGCGCTGTGGACGCCATCGTGGACATCGTCGGCGCATGCCTCGGTTTCGAATTGCTGGGCATCGAACAATTTGCCTGCTCGGCGCTGAACGTGGGCGGCGGGCGCGTCCACACGGCGCACGGAATCCTCCCCGTTCCCGCGCCGGCCACCGCCGAATTGCTTCGCCAGGCGCCCACCTATTCCAGCGGTGTCGAAAGAGAACTGGCCACCCCGACTGGTGCGGCCATCGTTGCCGCGCTCGCAGCGCATTTTGGTCCCTTGCCGCCGATGAAGGTCGCGCAGATCGGCTACGGCGCTGGCAGCGCCGAGCTGACCGAACAACCCAATGTCCTGCGCGTGTTCGTGGGCGAAGCGTTGGAGACGGAGGCCGGCACGCGATTTGATGAGACGGTCACGGTCATCGAAGCCAATCTCGACGACATGAACCCGCAAATTTACGGCTACTTCGCCGAGCGCGCTGTCGCCGCCGGTGCCCTCGACGTTTTCGCCACGCCCGTGCAAATGAAAAAAGGCCGGCCGGGGCAACTCGTCACCGTGCTGTGCGCGCCGCAGGACACGAACCGTCTGGTCGAGCTGATTTTCGCAGAGACGACCACCATCGGCGTCCGCCTGCACCAGGCCCAGCGCCGCACGCTCGAACGCGAAATCGTGCCTGTCGAAACGCCTTTCGGCACCGTCCAAATCAAAGTGGCGCGGATGAACGGCCGCGTGCTCAACGCTGCGCCCGAGTACGAAGATTGCCGCCGCATCGCTGCCGAACGCGGCGTCCCGCTCAAGCAGGTTTTTGCCGATGCGCTCGCTCAATTTCACCTCCGGAATGGCGGAGACAAATAAGTGAAGCCGAAGTTTTATCTGACCACGCCGATCTACTACGTCAACGCGCGGCCCCACCTCGGCCATACCTACACGACCGTCGTGGCCGACACGATTGCCCGCTACAAGCGCATGCGCGGCTTCGATGTCGTCTTTCTGACCGGCACTGATGAGCACGGCGACAAAGTCAACCGTTCCGCTACCGCGGCCGGTTTGAAGCCGCAGGAATTCACCGACCGCATCTCCGCTGAGTACCGCGCGCTGTGGAAGGAGCTCGACCTGAGTTTCGACCGCTTCATCCGCACCACCGAGGACCGCCACGAGCGCGCCGTCCATCGCCTCTACCTCCACGCCCGCGATGCCGGCTTCGTCTACAAAGGGCACTACGAAGGGCAGTACTGCGTTTTCGACGAGCTTTACGTGGACGACCCCACTCCGGACGCTCCCTGCCCGGACTGCGGCCGCCCCACCGAGCGCGTCCGCGAAGAAAACTATTTCTTCAAACTCTCCGAGTTCCAGGACCGCCTGCTCGACTACTATGAGCAGCATCCCGAGTTCATCCAGCCGGAGACGCGTCGCAACGAGGTGATCGCTTTCGTCCGCAGCGGCCTGCGCGATCTCTCTATCAGCCGCACCACGCTGAAATGGGGCATCCCCTGGCCCGACGACGAAAAGCACGTCTTCTACGTCTGGTACGACGCCCTCACCAGCTACATGAGCGGCATCGGCTACGGCGACGACGAAGTGCAGTTCGAAAAATACTGGCCGGCAGACCTGCATCTCATCGGAAAAGAAATTCTCCGCTTCCACGCCGTCTACTGGCCCGCTTTCTTGATGGCCGCGACCGAAAAAGGCGAGCCGCTCGAACTCCCCAAACAGATTTTTGCGCACGGTTGGTGGCTTTTTGAGCAGGAGAAGATGTCCAAGTCGCGCGGCAATATTCAGTTGCCCCAGCCCATCGTTCGCACGCTGGGCATCGACGCTCTGCGCTATTTCCTGCTCCGCGAGATGGTCTTCGGCCAGGACGGCAACTTCAGTCGCGACTCCTTGCTCACGCGTTACAACAGCGACTTGGCCAATGACCTGGGCAACCTGGTCAGCCGCACGCTGAAGATGATCGAAAATTATTGCGGTGGCGCGGTGCCTGCTCCCGACGCCGGTGCGAATGCGCGCGATGCTGAAGTGGCGCGCCTCGCCGCCTCGGCGGTCGATACGGCGCTGGCGCAATATGACAAATACGAATTCTCACGCGCGCTGGAAACCATCTGGGGGATCGTCGCCGAGGTCAACAAGTACCTGGTCGAAAACCAGCCTTGGGCGATGGCCGAAGACCCCGAGAAGCGCGACCGCCTCGCTGCTGTGCTTTACACGGCCGCGGAGGCGGTGCGCGTCGTCGCCGCCCTCGCCCACCCGGTCATCCCGCACGCCACCGTGCAAATCTGGCGGCAACTCGGACAGCCGGACAATTTGAAAGACTACCCGCTGGACGATTTGACCTGGGGACAGCTTGAAGCGGGCACGCAGATCGGCGAGCCGGGCGCCACTTTCCCGCGCGTCAAGAAGGACGAAGCGATCGAACAAATTGAAACCCTGGAGCAGGAAATCCGTGGAGAAATCGCGCCCAAGCCTGCCGCGGAAGGAGCCAAGCCGGTGAGCGACAAAATCGGAATCGAAGACTTCGCCAAAGTGGAGATGCGCGTCGGCCAGGTGAAAGAAGCCGAGCGCGTCGCCGGCGCCGACAAACTGCTGAAGCTGATGGTGGACATCGGCGACGAAGTGCGCCAACTCGTCGCCGGCATCGCCGAAGTGTACAAGCCCGAAGACCTCATCGGCCGCAAGGTGATCGTGGTCACCAACCTCCAGCCTCGCAAACTGCGGGGAGTCGAATCCAACGGAATGATTGTGGCCGCTTCGGCGCCGCCGGATGGCAAACCCGTCCTCGCCGGTTTCTTGGAAGACGTCCCCGTCGGTGCGAGGCTGAAATAACGGCTGTGGACCTGATCGACTCTCACGCGCATCTCGAATTCCAGCAATTCGATTCCGACCGCGCGGAAATGCTCGAGCGCGCCCGCCAGGCCGGTGTCCGCACGGTGCTAGCCATCGGCAGCGGTTCCGGACCTTCGCGTCTGGACGCGGCGCTGCCTTTTGCCGAGCAGCACGACTGGATTTACGCGACGATCGGGGTTCATCCTCACGAAGCCAAGCTCGCCACGGAAGAACATTTTGCCGCTCTCGACACCTTGGCGAAACATCCCCGCGTCATAGCCTGGGGTGAACTCGGGCTCGACTATTTCTACGACCATTCGCCGCGCGAGGTGCAGCACGCCGTTTTCCGCCGCCAATTGGAGCAGGCGCGCGCCGCCCGCCTGCCGATCGTGATTCATTGCCGCGACGCCTGGGACGACTGTCTTCGAGTGCTGCGTGAGGCCTGGGGGAGTTCCGGCCTCGGCGGAATTCTGCATTGTTTCAGCGGCACGCTTGAGCACGCGCAGGCGGGAATGGAGATGGGCTTTTTGGTCTCTTTCGCAGGCAATGTCACTTTCCCGAAAGCACAGAACCTGCGCGACATCGCCCGGGAGATTCCGCTTGACCGCCTGCTGATCGAGACCGATTCGCCCTTTCTGGCTCCGCTGCCGCACCGCGGCCGCCGCAACGAGCCCGCCTACGTGGTCGAGGTAGCGCGGACACTGGCGAATGTGAGAAACTTATTGGCTGCCGAAATTGCCGCCGCAACTGCCGCCAATTTCCGGAGCTTTTTTGGGCTTTCGGACTCTGCCGGTCTGAACCCGGCTGGTTCGCAGGAGGGATCGCCATCGCAGTCCTGACCGCCAGAGGAATCTTCGAACTCGTCCGCGACGACCTGGTGCGCGTCGAGCAGGAGATTTCTGCGCAGGGAGGTTCCGGCATTGCGCCGGCTTCGGAGATCAGCACCTATTTGCTCGGCGGCGGCGGGAAGCGTCTGCGGCCCGCGCTCCTGCTGCTTTCGGCGCGGTTGTGTGGTGCACGAACGGACAGCGCCATTCGCTTGGGCGCTGTGGTGGAGATGATCCACACCGCCACGCTGATCCACGACGACGTGATTGATGGCGCTGACACGCGCCGCGGCCGCCCTTCGGCGAACATTCGCTGGGGCAATCACATGAGCGTGCTCGCCGGCGACTGGCTCTACATGCAGTCGTTCCAGCTCGCGCTCCGTGAGCGCAATTTCCGCATCCTCGATATTCTGGTTGAACTCACCCAGAACATGGTTGAAGGCGAGCTGATTCAGTATTCAAAGCTCGGACGGATTGATCTGACCGAAGAGGAAGCGTTGGAGCTCGCCTATCGCAAGACCGCGTGTCTGTTCAGCGGTTGCATGGAGCTCGGCGCGGTGCTCGGCCGCCAGGAAGAGCACATCCAGCGCCTGCTGGCCGACTACGGGCGCTTCGCTGGCCTCGCCTTTCAGCTCGTGGACGACCTGCTCGACTTCACTGCCTCTCCCGAGCAGTTGGGCAAACCGGTCCTGAGCGATCTGAAGGAAGGCAAGGTTACGCTGCCGCTGATTTACGCGCTCGAGTCACGCGATCCCCGCGGCCATGAACTTGTGGCCACGGTTCTCGAAGAAAAAGGATTTCACACCGTTCGCCCGGAGGAAATCAGCGCGCTGGTTCGCGACTCCGGCGCGCTCGACCGCACCCGTCGCTTGGCCAACGAATACGCGGCGCGCGCCAAATCCTGCCTCGACGAGACCGGCGACCCCGAATATCGCCGCGCCCTGCTCGCCGTCCCTGATTTCATCCTCGACCGCGAAAGCTGACCGCTCGCAGGAACCCAAATAAGCCGCCTGGTTTGTCATCCCGAGCCCGTCCGCGCCGCTTGTGGGCCGACGGGCGAGGGATCTGCACTTCGCAAAGGGTGAAAAAAGTCGCTTATCGACCCTTCAACTCCGCGAGCACATCTTCCGGCGTCCACGAATTCCCCTCGAACACGCGTACGACTTTTCCGTCCTTATCCACCACAGCCGTGCGCAATGTGTGCACCGTATCGAGGCCCGTTCCCTGGTAAAAAAGCCCGAAAAAGTCCGCCAACTTTCGAATATCCTCAGGCGTTCCGGTGACGAAGTCCCACGGCACCGATGTCGGCGATTCGGTTCGGCGGTAGCGGGCGCGGTGCTTCTTCAAGACCTCGGGCGTATCGTAAGCCGGGTCAAAGCTGATGGTGAGCAGCTCGATTCTTTCGCGCGCGCTTGGTTCCTTGTCGAGCGCCTCGGCAATGCGCGCAAAATTCTGGTTCATCCTCGGGCAGAAATCGGGCAGCGGGCATCGCGTGTAGATGAAGGTCAGCACGACAGTCTTGCCTCGGAAGCTGGAGAGCCGCAGCTTGCGCGCGTCCTGGTTCACCAAAGGAATATCGGGCACCAGGGTGCCGGCCGACGGGCTCTTGGCCGGCTGGGGGGATTCGCCAGCGCCTTCGGAAGCATGAACGATGGACTCGATCTCCAGGTAGGAACGCGTCAACTCCACATAGAGCCAGCCTTCCACCTGGTCGTTGGGACGCAGCCGGTCCAAATCCCGCGGGTCTTTCAGCGGGAATCCCATCGTCGTCGCGTCCACGTAGCCGGGAATGGCCTGGTGCGCGATGACCACCTGTTTCGAAGCGGCGTCGAGCGCCACCACGCGCCCGCTCAGCTTGTATTTCTTGGCTTCTTCTGTCCTGCGAGCACTCCCGCACCCCGCCGTCACGAGAATGAGGACGAAAACCACCACAAGAACATGTCGGAATCGCAATGCACCCACTTTTTTCCTCCCTCACGGATGCTAACACGTCACGCGGTTCTCTCCCGATTGCTCGACCGGCGGCGCTGTTCCGCGTTGGTGTCTTTCTCTGTGTGCTCTGTGCCTCTGTGGTACTTCCAATGTCTTCTCTGCGGATCTCTGCGTCCTCAGCGCCTCTGCGTTATCCTTTTCTGCCTGTGCCGGTCCCTCATCGTGCCGCCTCGTCGCGAGAATTGCGCCGCGTGAATCTTCCGGGTAAGCTCGTCCGCGCGATGTTGCCCTTCAAGCTCATCTACCACGAGCGCTACGACCTCCATCTCGGCGCCCACGTGTTCCCCTCGCAGAAATACCGCCTGATTCACGAAGCGCTGCTCCAGGAAAAACTCGCCGAGCCTTCCGATTTTCTGCGCCCCGAGCCGGCCCCGGATGACGACGTCCTGCTCGTGCACTCCCGCGAGTGGCTACGCAAGCTCAAGACCGGCAAGCTCGGCTATGCGGAAATCATGCGGCTGGAGGTGCCCTACTCGCCGGAGTTCGTCGAGGCGTTCTGGCTCGCCGCAGGCGGCTCTATTCTGGCCGCGCAGCAGGCGCTGCGCGACGGCTTTGGGGTGAACGTGGGCGGCGGATTTCATCATGCCTTTCCCGACCACGGCGAAGGCTTCTGCGCCATCCACGACGTAGCTATCGCCATTCGCCGCCTCCAGCGCGACGCCGCTATTCAGAAGGTGATGGTGGTGGACACCGACGTCCATCAAGGCAACGGCACCGCCGCCATCTTTGAAAACGACGACCGCGTGTTCACGTTCTCTATCCACCAGGAGCACAACTACCCGGCCTACAAGCCGCCTTCCAAGATCGACATTCACCTCCGCGATGGCACCGGCGACGAAGATTATCTGGCCAAGCTTGAAAAGCATCTGATCCAGGCCTTCCACGATTTTGCGCCCGACCTGCTGTTCTACGTCGGCGGCGCCGATCCCTATCGCGAAGACCAACTCGGCGGCTTAGCTCTGACCATCGACGGATTGAAGCGCCGCGACCTGCTTGTCTACGAACACGCGCGCCGCCACGGCGTGCCGGTGGCGGTCACGCTGGCCGGCGGCTACGCGCGCCGCCTCGAAGACACCGTGCGCATCCACATCAACACGATTCTGGCCGCCGCCGAAATCGCTCGCACCGGCAAATACAACTCTTCGACGGGTTGACTCGATGCGCAAAGATGTTTTGACTGTCATTCCGAGGCGCCCCGACGCACTAGGTCGGGGCGGCGAGGAATCTGCACTTTTCCGGATGCTTTTAGGATCGAATTCTGCGGACGATCTTCCCTGGAGGCTTTTATGCCTGTAACTCTCAAACTCGTTCTTGCTCTCGGCATCCTGATCTGCGTACCTGCTGCATCCGCTCAACAGGTGAACGACCCCGACTTTCACTTCCAAAATCCAAGTCCCGCATTCGCCCCGGGGAAAGGGCCGATGGTTTGCATCGACTCCGCGCACAATAATTTCCATACGGTTGACGGGCGTTACAAAGGTTTTGCCGATCTGCTTCGCGGAGACGGCCACGTCGTGCGGGATTCCAATCGCAAATTTACCGCTGCCGTGCTGGCCGCTTGTCACGTGATGCTCATCGCGAATCCTGTCGGCGACGCCAACAAAAACGACTGGGCGTATCCCCATCCGAGTACGTTTACCCGCGAAGAAATTGAGGCTGTCTATCGCTGGGTCCAGGACGGCGGGAGGCTGTTGCTTTTCGTGGACCATTCGCCATTTCCGGGAGCGATGCGCGACCTCGGCGCGTTTCTCGGCACCCAAATGTTGGATGGCTATGCCATCGTCAATCCAGGTTCGTCGAATCTTCCCGACGTCTTCAGACTGTCCGACCAAACCCTCGGGTCTCACCCGATTCTTGCTGGACGCAATGAAAAGGAAAAGGTAGACGCCGTGGCTACCTTTACGGGGAGCGCTTTTTTGGCTGCGCCGAACTACACTCCACTGCTGGTGCTGCCCTCCACGGCTGTGGCGGCCGCGCGCCTGGGGATGAATCTTGAAAATTTGCCGATTAGCGAGTGGCCCAAGGTGCCGGTCGGAGGTTTTTTACAGGGCGCCGCAGGTCGGCTCGGCAAAGGTCGCGTAGTCGTGATGGGCGAGGCGGCGATGTGCTCGGCGCAGCTCGCCGGGCCCCAGAAACAGCCAATGGGGATGAACCACCCTCGCGCGGCGCAGAACCCCCAGTTCTGCCTGAACGTGGTGCGCTGGCTTTCCGGCATCCTGGGAGATTGAATAAGTACGGGTACACACATAGGTGCGCCCCTACAGGGGACGTAGGGGCGGCCAGGCGTGGCCGCCCGCCAGAAACGAAACGTGCAGTTCGTGACTTTCAGAGGAGGTGCCAAATGCTGTCTAGATTCGTAATCGGTGCGTGGGGGCTGCTGGCGATTGTGCTGTGCGCTCCCGCGGCGGCACAGGAGCTGCCTACCCGCGAGATGAACGACCTGAACTGGATGGAATTCCGCCAACTGGTTCCGGCCAGGGTGAAGACCGTGCTGGTAACGGTCGGCACGGTGGAGGCGCACGGCGTGATCAACAATGGCGCCGACAACACCGCGCCCATCGCCATCGCCCGTGCCATCGCCGACGATACCAACGCGCTCATCGCCCCGCACATTCCCTACGGCGTCACCGGCTCGATGGCGCCCTATCCCGGCGCCATTCACATCCCCGAGGACGCCTTTCGCGGTTATTTCCGCGCGGTGATGGAGGGCATGGTCAAAAATGGCTTTCGCAACATCGTCGTCCTGAACGGCCACGGCGGCCCGCAGACGGCGATTCTCCAGCAGGTAGCTTCCGACATCGCCATGGAGCATCGCGTCAACACGCTGGTCGTCAACTGGTGGTCGGTTGCCAACGACATCGCGCTCGAGGTATTCAAGACGCCCGGCGGCCACGCCGCCATCAACGAGACCGCGTTCATCCAGGCCATCAATCCCAAGCTCGTGCGCAAGGAGCTTTACACCGGCAAGGATATGGCCACCGCGAATCCGGCTGCGGGCACTTGGTCCGCCACTCCGTATCCTTCGGCCATGACGCTCTACAAGGAAGGCGAAGGCTGGCCCACCGATTTCGACCAGGCGAAAGCGGACGAGTATTACCGCAAGACGATTGCCAAGGTGAAAGCGCTGGTGCTGGATACGCTGCGCAAGTGGGAGATGGTCGGCTTCAATTAGCCGCACCCAGCGCGCGATGGATGCCCTGGGTCAGGCTTTCGGTGAAGCGCGCCGGGTCGAATCCCGGCACGCGATAAACAATTTTCCCTTTGCGGTCCAGCACAATCACCGTAGGGATGACGTCCACCACCAGGAACCGGTCCAGCCCGTCGGCAAACACCACCGGCGTCGCCATCTTGTCGCGCTCCAGGTAGGGCCGCACTTCAGTTTCGTCTTCGTCCTGGTTCACCGCCAGGAAAGCCACGTCGGCATTGTCCGCGAACTTCCCGCGGACCTCATCGAGCAGGGGCTCGAGTTCGCGGCAGGGGACGCACCACGTCGTCCAGAAGTGCAGGACCAGAACTTTTCCCTTATAGTCGGCGAGTTTCTTGTCTTTGCCGTCTAGTTGCCGAAGCACAAAACCCAGGGGTTCCGTGGCATTCCGGTTGCGCTCCGCCGAGGGGTTCACCGCGCCGCTCTCCGGCAAACTATCGTACGCGTTCAGCAGGTGCTCGCCCAGCCCGATATCTTTGCCGTTCACCAGTCGCCACACGTTGCCCAGCTTGTGCCGGATTTCCCGGCCGTCCACTCCCGCGCCGTAGTTTTCCGGCAGCACGAACGCCGTCGTGTAGTATTCGATGGCCTTCGCGTAGTCCTTGCGGAGTTCCGCGATCTCACCCAGGCGCATCGCGGCGGCGGGATTGGGCAGCGCGCGGAAACTGGCCTGCAAGTCGGCGACCGCTTCCTCATACCGCCGCCGCCGCATCTCCAGCCTCCCGCGCACCAGGTAGACCGACATCTGGAGCTTTTTCTGCTCGAGCTGCCATTCCGCAGAAGCCGAGCGCTCCGGCGGCAGGATGCCCGTGGATTTCTCCACGCGGTCCAGCACGCGCGTGACGTAGCCTACCGCTTTGGTCAGGCTCAGGTCGTCTCCCTGCTGCTCGAGCAAGTCCACCGCAAACAGCATCATGGCCGAATCGTCCGGCCGCAGCGCGACGATCCGCTCCGAGTATTCGAGTGCCCGCTTGTGGTCCCGCAACTGCATCGCCGCTTCCACCAGCGCGCGGTACACATCGATTCGCCGCGGAGTCTCCGGATAATTCGCCAGGTAATCTTCCAGGTTGCGTACCAGGGCCCCGCGGTCGTTCCCCGATTTTTCGATGGCCTGTTCCAGCATGGCCTCGTATTCGGGCCGCTCCGCCTCCGCTTGGGACACTTTGCCCGGCTGCGACTTTCCCGTGTCCTTGGCTGGCGGCTTTTGCGCGGCAGCCGGATAAAAGGCGAGTAGCGCGGCCAGGACCATCAAGAAAAAGCGAGGCATCGGCACTCCCGCTGCGCTTCAGAGCTTCTTCAGCGCCGCGTTCAAAGAACCCTGGCGGTAACCTTCCAGATCGAGCGTCACGTAGGTAAAGCCAATCTGTTTCAACCGTGCGGTGATTTCCGCGAGCATCGCCGCGTCGAAGGCTCGCGGCAGTTCGTCCGGCGCGATTTCGATCCGCGCCATTTCTTCATGATGCCGCACGCGAAATTGTCGGAAGCCGAGTTCGCGCAGCACCGCTTCGCCGCGCTCCACGCGCGCAAGCCTTTCCGGTGTGACCTCGGTGCCGTAGGGAATGCGCGAAGCCAGGCACGCTGAGGCGGGCCGGTCCCACGTCGGCAGCCCGGCGCGACGCGACAGCGCGCGAATTTCGTCCTTCCACAGGCCCGCATCGAGCAGTGGCGCCAGCACTCGGTGTTCGCGCGCAGCCCGGTGGCCGGGACGGAAGTCCCGCGTGTCGTCGGCGTTGATGCCGTAGGCCACGGCTGCAAATCCTCGCCGCGCTAGCAAGCGCTCCATCTCGGTGAACAACTCGTCCTTGCACTGGTAGCAGCGCTCGGCGTTGTTGGCGATGTACAGCGGATTTTCCACTTCGTGAGTCTCCACAAACTCGTGTCGGATGCCGGTGTGGCGCACAAACGCTTCCGCCTGTTCGCGGTCGTAGGCCGAAAAACTCGGTGAGACCGCCGTCACGCTCAGCGCGCGCGTTCCCAGCGCCGTGTGCGCCGCCCAGGCCAGGTAGGCGGAATCTGCGCCGCCGGAAAACGCCACCAGCAGCGAGTCCACCTCTCCGAGCCGCCGCAGTAGCCGCTCCTGCTTTTCTTCCATGTTTCCGTTCGCTGGGAGATTCATTCTTGCCAGTATAACTTAGAAGCCACCTCACGAATGCCGGACTCTTTGGCAGTCGGGAGGGCACGGCGGAACTTGTCCCGAGCGAAGCCGAGGGAGCCGTGCCGTAAAGGCCGCTTGGTGACAAGGGCTTCAGCCCCTGAGGTATCAGGGTTCTTCCCCGGTTGGGTCTTCAGGAGCGTTCCTAATACAGCTTCTATTTGAAATCCAACAGTACGTCGACCACCCTGTGCTCCGCGTTCGTCCGCAGCCAGTGCCCGACCTCGTTGTACGTCACCACCATCTCTCCGAAGATTTTTTTGCTCCGCGCGTCAGCCAGAAAGTTCTGGAAATAAAGGCCGTCGAAGATTTCTCCTTTCGGGATCTTCCACGCCTCGATGAGCCTCCGCTCCGCAGTCAGGGAGAGCCCGGTCAAAACAAGCTCGCCCATGCGGTAAACCGGCCCCTCCGCCACGGTCACGCGATAGCTCACCCGCTCTGCCGCATCATCGAACACGGGTTCAGCTGATAGCTTGATATCGACGTAGCCGCGGCGCAGGTATTCCGCCCGCACGTTTTCCCAGGCTTCTTGGGTGCGGTCTCCGGCAGCCACCATCCCTTCCGTCAGGCCGAGGTGGCGGTCCAGCTCGGCAGCGGCGAAGGCACCGTTTCCCACCCAGGTTACTCCTCCCCAGTGGTAAACCGGCCCTGGTTCGACGGCCACGGTGACGCGCACATTGTCGGGCAGCGGCTTGCCCGGGTCGCCGACAAATCGCGCCACAGGCTTTTCGATTTTTACGCGCAATTCCCCGCGGTTCACAAACAGCGGCCGCACCTTCTCGAACGCGAAGATGGCCACCCCAAATCGCGAATAAGGCTTGCCGATCAGGTCGCGCAGCAATTGGGTGACTCCCGGATCCTGCTTGATGAACTCGGTGCCGGGCCCTGTGAACTCGATGGTGCCTGTCTTCAGCGTTGGCCCGTTCCAATGGTAATACTGCACCATCACATCCGTGCCGGGCTCGACCATTAAAGATGCCTCGACCTCGCCGTGGATGTCGTTGGCCTTCAGCAAAGCGGCCATCGCGCGGAGGATATCGTCCGCCACCGTCCCCTGCTCCGGCGCCGTACCATCGAAGAATGGAACATCCTTTTTGATCGCCTCGGTAATCTCTTTGTCGGAAAACCAGGGGAAATTGTCAAAGTAGAGCGGGTAGGTGTGCGCGTCTTCCAACTGGAATTCGATCTCGAGGTCCTGACCTTTGCTGCTGAACCGGTAGCGGACGTTCGAGAACACTCCCAGCTGCGCCAGCCGGTCGGCCGCCGCTTGAATCTCCTCGCGCCCGGCCATGTCGCCGATTTTCAGGCCGCTGGCCTCGGCGATTTGCTCGCGAGCATACTTCTGCGATCCACTCACATTGATTTCGGCGATCTTCCCGCGTGCCGTGACCTGCGCAGGGGCCTGGGCCGGAGGTTGCGCGCGAGGTCCAGTTGCGAGAAGAGGGCCCGCAAAGAAGCCAAGCAGGAAAACAAGAGTCGCGTTTCTTCGCATGCGCATGGGCCGCCGAATGACCTCATCTGAATTGTAGGCCAGTGCGGGCCTGTGCTGTAGTTCGATTTCCATTTTGTAGGGATGCAGGGAGTGCGGCGGGGTTTGTCCGGGCGGGAAGTGCGTGCCAGGAGGGCCTTGTGTCGGCCGGCGCGGCCCGGCCGGCACAATTTTCGATGCAGCTGGGTTCCTATTGCCGGGGAGGTGGCTTTACGGGGACCCAGAGCACATTGATGATTTTCCACTCGCCCTCGGTCTTGGCCAAATGCAGGTAGTCAATAAACTCGCCCGAAATCGTCTTCGCGCTTGCGATTGTTCCGTAAACATCCAGAATCACTACTTCGTATTTTTGAACTTCTTTGGGACTTCGGCTACCGCCGCCGGCGCGTGTCATCTCGACCATGCTGTTCTTGGTCAGTGAGACGCTCACTTCGCGCCCCGTCGGCAAGGCGCGCAGGTAACGTTTGACTAAGTCCGGGTGAAGCGCCTTTTCCATGCGTTCGACATTTCCTTCATACCAGCCGGCGATATAGTCGAGCGCCGCGCGCTCAATGCCGGCCTTATCCTGCTCCAGGGTCGCTCTCTCTTGGGCGGCAGCCGGGAACCCGACGAGCAGGGAGAGCACAACGATCCACGACACTTTTCTCACGATTTTATTTCTCCTTTCACGAGTCGCCTCTACGTTCGCCGCAACTCATTGCGGACAATTGTCAGAGGGCTTCAATCGCCCGCGCACGCGGCATACACCTCGGGCCTCTCCATCGACAGGCCGGCGTTGCTCTCTGCGGCAGCAGCGCTTGCCATCTGTTGTCCCAATTCCTGTTTCGCGCGGAACAGCAACGTCTTCACCGCATTCAGCTTGCGGCCTGTCTTCGAGGCGATGGCGTCGTAACTCAATTCGTTGAAGTAGCGCAGCGTCACGGGTACACGATAGTGCTCGGGCAACCGGCGCAGTTTCTGCCGGACTTGCTGGCGTTCCTCCCGGCGAAGCAGCAACCCCAGCGGCGAGTCGCCGCGGGCCCGCGGCATCAGTTCGCT
>Ga0315268_10001862_pt1 | contig 24233 bp, 18 predicted proteins | sample C1_top_MG_FD_204535 | JGI IMG/M metagenome (GOLD analysis project Ga0315268, IMG submission 204535) | Sediment microbial communities from Yellowstone Lake, YNP, Wyoming, USA - C1_top | ecosystem: Environmental > Aquatic > Freshwater > Lake > Sediment | place: USA: Wyoming | collected 2017-08-01
TTCTTGCCTTCCTCGCCGTGTGCCCGGATTTCGCGATCGCCTCCTCCGCCGCGGGGAGACACGACGCCGCGTTCCGGGAGGGGTGGTCCCTCCTGCAGAAGGAGCGGTACGCGGAGGCCCGCGCGGTGTTCGCGAAGATTCCTCCCCTTGAATACGACCTCGGGGATTACGTGGTGTACTTCGGCGGGGAGGCCGCCGCGCGCGAGGGGAAGCGGACCGAAGCGGGGGAGTCGTTCCGTCTGCTCGAGGAGAAGTTCCCCGGCTCCCCGCTGATCCCGTATCTCCGCCACGAAGTCGCCTACGCGGCCGCCCTCGACAACGACGTCGCCGCGGCGCGCGATCCGTTCGGACTCTCCCGGGGGAAGGTGAGCGGGAGCCGACGAAAGGCGGAGGAAGGATATGTCGCCGCGATCCTCGCCGGTGATGGGGCCCCCACGGCGGAAGCGGCAACGCTATACCTGGAGAATTTCTCGGCCTATGCGGCGCGGGAGGCCGGGATCCTCTCCCTCGAGCGCCTTTGGAAGTGGCGTGCCGACGGCCTCCTCGCGGGGTGGGACCTGTCGCCGGGGTTCTACGCGAAGTTCGCCAAGGCGGCCGCCCGGGCCGGGGAAGAGGAACGGGCGAGGGCGATCTTCGAGGAGGCGGCCCGAAGTTTCCCTCCCTCCGGAGACTATTTCGCGCTGATCCTGGACTACGCCGAGTTCCACCGGAAGCAGGGGGAGACCGCGGCGGCGGCTGCGCTTCTGGAAAAGCATCTGGCGGACGCCCCGCCGGCGTTCCGGTCGGAGGCCCGCTTCCTGCAGGCGCGGGTGGAGTGGAAGGCGGGGCGCCTCGCGGAGGCGCGCAAGGTGTTCCTTGAGATCGCCGAGGGGAGCACCCTCCCCGGAACGGCGGAACGGGCGCGGTACCTCGCGGCGTGGATCGCCGAGGATGAGGGGGATCTCGCGGGGGCGACGGAATCGTACGAACGTCTCCGGGGTGCCCGGGACGATTCGATCCGGCAGGAGGCGCTCTTCCGGTTCGCCTACGGTCTCTACCTGACAGGACGCCACGACGAGGCGATCGCGGCGTTCGAAGTCGGGGAAGCGGGAGGAGGCGGGACGGTGGAGCGCGCCCGGCATCGGTACTGGAAGGCGCGGGCGCTTCGCGACACCGGCCGGGGGGCGGAGGCGGAGCCGACCTTCGCGGACCTGGCCGGAGACGCGTTCGCCGGGATCTACGCGCTCTTCGCGGTTTCGGCGCGGGGAGAGGAGACGTTCCGGTTCCTCAACGCCTCCTCCTCCGGCGAGACGAAGGCGTGCGGCGAGGAGCGGGGACGGCTCTGGGCGCGAATCCGGAAGGCGGACTGGGGGCCGGCCGACGCCGAGAAGGTTCGGCGGGCGGAACGGCTTACCCTCCTCGGGGTGATCGACTACGCCGTCCTCGAGGCGGAGCGTGTCGACCGGGCGGCGGCGCGGAAGGCGATCGGGATGGGAGACGGCGGGGCGCCGGGCCTCTTCCGGTACCTCGCCGGCGATCTCAGGGGGGGGATCAACGAGACGTCGAACGTTCCCCTCGACCCGATGCACCCCGGGCTGGTGGACAGGATTCAGTACCCTCTTGCCCCCGAGTTCCTCGCCGATTGCGATCGCCGACGCTCCGGGATCGACCCGCTCGTCCTCCACGCGGTCATCCGCCAGGAGTCGCGTTTCCAGTCGGACGTCCTCTCCCCCGCGGGCGCCGTGGGCCTGATGCAGTTGATGCCCAGGACGGCGGCGGAGGCGGCGCGGAAGGAGAAGATGCCGAAGCCGGGCAGGAAGGAGCTGCTGCGTCCCGCCGTGAATATCCGCCTCGGCGCGGCGTACCTGTCACGCCTGGTGAAGGGGTACGGGGGGGACTATTTCCGGGCGGTGGCGGCGTACAACGCGGGAGAGGCGGCGGTGGAACGCTGGTGGAAACGGTCGAACGGCGATCCGGCGGCGTTCCTCGAAGGGGTCAATTACAAGGAGACGCGCTTCTACCTGCGCAGGGTCTTCCTCAACCTTCTCCAATATTACCGGATTTACCGTCCTGAGATGTTCGCCCGGTACTTTCCCAAGCCTCCCGCAGGAGAGAAGAAAGCAGTCGATGACGTGCCGCCCCCACCGCCCGCGGGGCCCGCCGACAACGTTCTTTCGACGCCGCCCACGACCGAAGCCGCCCCGACCGAACCGCCGCCGCCGCCACCGCCCGCCGGAACGTAGGCCGGTCCCGGGTCTCCCGGGCCAGCCGGTCGATCGCCTCCGCCTGCACCGATTCCCCCCGGCACACGAGCACGACGTCGCACCCGGCCGTCACGGCGAGGACCGCCGCCTCCCCGATGCCGTACCGGTCCGCGATCGCCTTCATCTCCAGCGCGTCGGAGATGACTGCCCCGCGAAACCGCAACTGTTCCCGCAACAGGTCGTGAAGGATCTTCCGGGACAGGGTGGCCGGCAGGGCGCGGTCGAGGGCCGGGTACAGCACGTGGGCGGTCATGAGCGCCGGGATCCCCGCGCGCGCGGCCCGTCGGAAGGGGAGCAGCTCGCGGCGAAGGAGCGTCCGCCTTCCCGCCCGGACGACCGGCAGCTCTTCATGGGAGTCGGCGGACGTGTCCCCGTGACCCGGGAAATGTTTCCCGACCGGGAGGATCCCCCGGGAGAGCGATCCCTTCGCGAACGCGATCCCGAGGGCAGCCGCGGTGTGCGGCTCTTCGGAGAAGGCGCGGTCCCCGATCACCGGGTTGCGCGGGTTGCTGTCCACGTCGAGGACCGGGGCGAAGTTCACGTCGATCCCAACCGCCCGAAGCTCGGCGGCGGTCGCCGCGCCGACGGCTTCGGCCACGGACTTGTTCCGGCAGCAGAAGAGGGAGCAGGCGCGGGCGGGTGGAAACCGGGTGAACGGCGGATCGATCAGCCGCGCCACGCGGCCTCCCTCCTGGTCGACGGCGATCAGCGGAAGGGGATTGCCGCGACCGGCGGCGGATCGGATCTCGCGGCACAATCCGCGCACCTGTGCGGGGCTTTCGATGTTGCGGGAGAAGAGGACGACGCCCCCGACCTCGCCCGCCTCGAGCCACCGCGAAAGCGCGGCGGGAAGCGTCTTCCCGTCGAAGCCGACCCACAGGGGGGAGGCGATGCTCTCTCCAAGTTTCATGGCATGGAACTTTAGCATGGGGTTGTGGTTGTGGTCACGTCGAGGGCGTCCCGCAGCCCGTCCCCGAGGAAGTTGAACGCCATCACCGTGAGAAGGATCGCCGCCCCGGGGGCGGTCACGAGGTGCGGCGCGATGAACAGGAAGTGGCGCCCCTCGCCGATCATCGACCCCCACGACGCCGCCGGCGGCGCGACGCCAAGTCCAAGGAAAGAGAGTCCCGCCTCCGCGACGACGGCGCGGGCGATCCCGAAGGTCGCCTCCACGAGGATCGGGGAGATCGCGTTGGGGAGGATGTGACGCAGGAGCAGGCGCGCCGGGGAGCTGCCCACGGCCCGGGCCGACTCGACGAACTCCCTCGTTTTCACGGAGAGCACCTGGGCGCGGATCACCCGGGCGTACCCCACCCACCCGAGGATCGAAAGGGCGAACAGGACGTTTCCGAACGAGGGGCCGCGCACGGCGGCGATCCCGATGGCGAGCAGGATCCCCGGGAACGCGAGCAGGACGTCGCAGGCGCCGGTGAAGATCCGGTCGGCGGCGCCGCCGAGGAAGCCGGCGAGGGAGCCGGCGGCCAGGCCGATGAGGAGCGAGATGCCGACCGTTCCCAACCCGACGGCGAGGGAGAGGCGGGCCCCGTGGATCAGCCGGGAAAGGACGTCGCGCCCGAACTTGTCCTGCCCCAGCCAGTGGGAAGCGGAAGGCCGAGACAGCCCCTCCTCGAGCGACTGGGCAAGCGGGTCGCGCGGCGAGATCACCGGCGCGAAGACGGCGGCGAGGAGGAACAGGACAAGGAGAACCGACCCGGCGGCGGCGCCCCGGTGCCGGGCCGTGCGGCGCAGGAGCGCGAGGAGACCGGATCCTTCACTCATAGCGGATCCTCGGGTCGAGACGGGCGCACAGAATGTCCGTCGCAAGGTTCACCGCCACGGTGGACAGGGCGATGACGAGGACGCACCCCTGGACCAGCGGGTAATCCCGCGCGTCGATCGCCTGGATCAGCAGGCGGCCGATCCCGGGCCAGGAGAAGATCGTCTCCGTGATGACGCTCCCCGCGAGCACCGCGCCGAACGACAACCCCAGCGCCGTGACGACGGGGACAAGCGCGTTGCGCAGCGCGTGGAAGACGACGGCGGACCGGTACGACAGACCCCGCGCAGTCGCGGCCGTGACGTACTCCTTCGGGAGCTCCTCCAGCAGCGTCGCCCGGACCATCCGCGTCAGCAGGGCGGCCATCCCCGTCCCGAGCGTGACGGCGGGCAGCACCAGCGGGCGACCCGCGCCGTACCCCGACACGGGGAGGAGTCCAAGCTGCACGGAGAAGAGGAGCACGAGCAACGGTCCGAGGAGAAAGTTCGGAATGGACAGGGAGAGCATCGCCGCGAACCCCGACAGGTAGTCCGCGGCCTTCCCCCGCCGCATCGCCGCCAGCACCCCGAGCGGCAGGGCGACGAAGACCGCCACGGTGATGGACGTCGCGGCGAGAAGGACGGTGGCGGGAATCCGGCGGGCGATCTCACTGAGGACCGGCTCCCGGCTGCGGAACGACACCCCGAGGTCTCCGCGCGGGATCCCCGCGAGAAACGATGCGTACTGGGAAAGGATCGGCCGGTCGAGACGAAGCTCCCGGCGCAGCTCTTCCTTCTGTGCCGGGACGGCGCTCTCCCCCAGCATGATCTCGACGGGATCCCCCGGAAGAAGGTGGATCAGCAGGAAGACGACGGTCACCACCCCGAACACCACGGGAATCGTTCGCAGGAGGCGGCCGAGAAGATATCTCCTCATCGGCGCCCTCCGGCCGAAGGCGTCAACCGATCCGGGACGATCCGCATCGCGCGGACGGGTGCGTAGCTCTCGTCCGGCGTGAGCCGAAATCCCGTGAGCCGGCGGTCCCGGACCAGCAGGTTCCGGCCCGCCCACAACGGGAACACCGGCAGGTCGCGCGCGAGGATCCGCTGCACCCGCCGGTACATCTCCCGGCGTTTTTCCCTTGACGGTTCGCGCCTCGCCGCCTCCGTCAGGCGGTCGACCTCGGCGTCGGAGTATCCCCCGCGGTTCGCCCCGTCGGGGGGAGCGCTCCGCGAATGGAAGGCGTGGTGGAAGATGTCGGGGTCCGTGATCCCGACCCATGTGAGGCTGTAAAGCTGGAAATTTCCCTGCTTGATGTCGGAGAAGAAGGTTCCCCACTCAAGAGATTGGATTTCAACGGAAATGCCGACCTGGCGGAGCTGCTCCTGGATCACGGTCGCGACGCGCCGGCGCACTTCGTTCTGCGATGTCTTGTACGTCAACCGGAGGCGGGGGAGAGGACCGTCACCGTCGGGATCGGGGAACCCGGCGTCGTCGAGGAGTCGGCGCGCCCGCGCCGGATTGAACGGCACCGGGGGACGATCCGGATCGTGCGCCCATGACCCCGGGGGAAGGATCGAGGAGACGAGGTCGGCGCGTCCCTTCCAGATCGTCCGGACGATCGTCTCCCGGTCGATCGCGAGGGCGATCGCGCTTCGCACCCTCGCGTCGGACAGCGCCCGGTCGCGGAGATTGAAGCCGAGATAGGTGACGTTCCCTCCCGCGCCTTCCTCGACGACGAGCCGTCCGGCTAGCTCCGCCGCCGGGAGCAGGTCGGGGTCGACCCCGTTGAGGGTGAAGTTCACGCTCCCCATTTTCAGCTCGAGGAAGCGGACGTTGCTGTCGGGGACGAACTTCACCGTCACCGCGCGGATCGCGGGCGGACCGTCGTAATACCCGTCGTATGCCGCAAGGATCGCCTCGCCGTCGGGGGAGAGGTCGTCGATCCTGAAGGGGCCCGCCCCCACGGGCGGCGCGTAGCCGCGCGCCGGGCTTCCGGCGGGGACGATGCCGCGCACCATCGTGGAGAGGAACGGGGCGAACGGTTCGGAGAGGCGGAAGACGACGGTCTGCGCGTCGGGGGTCTCGATCGCGGCAAGGTGTCTATACAGCCCCCGGTGAGGGGACCGGTTCGCGGCGTCGAGGATCCACGTGAAGGTGTACCGCACGTCGGTGGAGGTGAGCGGCCGCCCGTCGTGGAACCGCAACCCCGGCCGAAGGTGGAATACGTACGTCAGGGGATCGGGCGACTCCCACTTTTGCGCGAGGTCGGGGACGGGCTCGCCCGCGGCGTCGCGGCGGACGAGGGAGGCGTGCGTCATCTGGAGGATCTGCTCTCCGTAGGCGTCGGTCGCCACCCGCGGGTCGACGTTCACGGGCGCCCCCGGCAGCGCGATCACCATCCGCCCCTCGTCGATCGGCAGCTTCTGGGAACACGAAAGGAACGGGAACAAGATTGCAAGAAATGCGTGAAAGAAAGTTTTTCCCCACCTGGAGGCGCCTGGCATGGAATTAATGGTAACACCCAATTTCTGAGCGGGCGTGTCGTAGCAATTCGAAGAACATGGATGTGTGATAATAATGTGAATATGACGTCCGGAGCGGAGAAAAAACGTAAACAGTCCCATCCAATCGAAACCAAGTCGTCCTTCCGGCACATCCTCTCCACCCCTGCCTTCTACCGTTTTGGGTTCACCGTGGCCAACCGTGTGCCCAAGAGGTTTCTTTACGTCATGGCGGACCTTATAGGGGAGGCATCGTTTTTCCGTTACAAGGCAAGAGGCGAGAACGTCCGGCGGAATCTCGAGGGGGTTTTCCCCGGGATTGCCGAACAGGAGGCGAGATCTCTCGTAAGGAGAGTTTTTCGGAATTACGCCCGCCATCTCGTCGATTACGGACGCTTCAAGGAAATGTCCCCTGAGAGTCTCGACAGGGCGATCCGGGAGATCGAAGGGATTGAAAATATCGAAACGGCTTTCCGGTCGCAAAAGGGGCAGATCCTGGTCACCGGGCATCTGGGGAACTGGGAACTGGGTGCGCTGTATTTCGCCAGGATTGGGAGGAAAGTGAATATCGTGACGTTGCCAGACGACGCTCCGCAGGTAGATGCCATCCGTGAGAGTTACCGAAACCGTTACAACATCCATACGATTGTCATGGATGGGTCGCCTTTCACGGCGTTGGAGGTTTTTTCCGCGTTGCGGAGGAGCGAGATGGTGGCGATGCTTGTCGACCGCTCCCGCGAAGAAGAGGGAGTCCGGGTGGAGTTTTTCGGCAAACCGCACTATTTTCCCCGCGGTCCCTTCACGCTTAGCCGGGCAACGGGCGCCGTGATCCTGCCCGCTTTCATCGTTCGCGATGGAAACGGCTACAAGGGATTCGTAGAACCTTCGTTCGTCGCGGAGGGAACCGACGACGAAACGTGCGCACGCCGGCTTGCGCGCGCCCTGGAGTCGATGATCAGGAGATTTCCGGACCAGTGGTATAATTTCGTCCCGATCTGACGGGGGAAACCAATCTACGAGGGGAAGCGGGGAAGATGAGCTTTTCCAGGGATAAAATCGCGGCAGGAACGATCGACACGACGCTTACCGGTAGGAAAACGTCCCCAATTTCGATTTCTCTTCCGAAGTTCACCCGATCTCTGTGCCCCGAATGTCTCGACATCCTTCCCGCGAAGGTCGAGGAGGAGGGCGGGCGGGTCGTGATGAGAAAGACCTGCGTGTCTCACGGGGCATTCTCCGACATCGTGTCTTCCGACTCGCGGATGTACCTCCGGATGGAACAGTGGTATTTCGGCGATGGCAGGGGTTTTTCAAACCCGTCGGGGGACTGCGACCTTAGCTGTCCCGAAGCGTGCGGAATCTGCGGGGATCATACGGGCCATACGTCGCTGGCCAACATCGATCTTACATCCAGGTGTAATCTTTCCTGCAACGTGTGCTTCGCTGATGCGAACCGATCCCCGTACGAACTTTCATTCGATCAGGTCGTCGAATCAATGGGTCGACTCCGTGGACAGCGTCCGGCTCCTGCGTTCGCCATCCAATTCACCGGAGGTGAGCCGACCTTGCATCCGCAATTTCTGGAAATCCTGTCCGTCGCGCGCGAAATGGGGTTCTCCCACATTCAGGCGGCCACGAACGGTCTGCGATTCGGCGATGTGGAATTTTCACGCAAGGCGCGAGAGGCGGGTCTTCAGTACCTTTACCTCCAGATGGACGGGGTGACCGACGACGTCTTCGTCAAGATCCGGGGGGTACCTTTGCTGGAAGCCAAGCAGAAGGCGATCGAGTCCGCCCGGAAGGCGGGACTTCGCATCGTCTTTGTACCGACGATCATCCGGGGAGTCAACGATCATCAGATCGGCGACCTGTTCCGCCTGGCGTTCGAGCACCTGGATGTCGTTTCCGGAATCTCCTTTCAGCCGATAACGTTCACCGGTCGCTATCCCGAAGAGGAGAGGATGCGCCTTCGGTTCACGCTTGCGGACCTCGCAAGGGAGTTTAGCAGTCAGACCGGTGTCACGGACTCTCTGGAGGACTGGTTTCCGTTGAACTCCGCCGTGCCGCTCGTCCGATTCGCCGGCTCGGTTTCGGGGACGACGCCTGTGAACCAGGCTTGCCATCCCCATTGCGGGCTGATGACGCTGCTTTTCGTCGACGGGCATCGGAAGGCGGTTCCGGTGACCCGGTTCCTGGATCTACTCGGCCTCCTGAAGGAGGCGGACCGTCTTTCCGGAACCGTGGGAAGACGGAGTGTAAAATCGTTATCCCGGATAAGGATCCTTCAGGCATTCAACCGGTTCTTCAATGTGAAGAAGGCTCCGGAAGGCCTATCCTTCTACAGGTTTCTCAAGACCCTCGACGGTTTCGCGGACAAGAGATACTCCTGGGAACAGAAGTACCGCGGACACACGTACAAGACGTTTTACGTCCTGGGGATGCATTTCATGGATGCATACAATTTCGACCTGGAGCGGGTTTCGCGCTGTGGCGTCCACTATTCTGCGCCAGACGGCAAGATCTATCCGTTTTGCACGTACAATTCCGGCCCGAATTTCAGGAGTCGCGTGGAGAAGCGATTTGTCGGGGTGTAGCCGGGTTTCAACGTGCGGAGCGGTATCGTCGAAGAAAATCGCCTTCGGCTTTGCATTGGTACTGTTCGCACTCTGGATGGAGCGCACCCCGTGTTTCGCGGCGGTTGACAAGGAGGAGAAGCTCCTTCACGGGGCCGATCGTTCACTCTGGTTCGAAAAAGCCAGAGAACGCCAGAACCGGATAACCGGGTTGCAGGCTTCCGTTGTTCAACGGAAGCGTCACCCATCCCTTCGGGGGGAGGTGGTTACCGAAGGGACATTCGTGTACCGGAAACCGGGTTTTCTGCGTTGGGAGGTTGCGCGGCCCGACCCCGTGATCATTGTGGTGGATGGCCGGACGATGACAACCTATTACCCTTCCCGGAAGGAAGCGGAAAAGAAATTTCTCGCCGACAGTCCCTTCTCGCGTGGGGCCATGGATTTTCTCGCCAGTGGGTTGTCGCTCTCCCTGACGGAGTTGGAACGACGTTTCCAGGTCGATCTTTTCCATGGCGAAGGGTATTTCCTCCTGAAGCTTGTCCCCAAAGGGAGATGGCTGTCGCGGGCAGTTGCTTCCATCTCGATATATAACGAAGAGGAGGGAATGGCGCTTCGCCGCGTCGTTATCGAGGGCAAGGGCGGAGAGAGGACGGAAACGATTTTTTCGAACGTGGTTTTGAATCCCTCGCTCCCACCGGACGCCTTCGATCTTCTGCTGGGCCCGGACGTCCGTTGGGTCGAATCGGGTGACACGGAAAAGGCAAGGGCCGATGGCCCCTGACCAGGAGACGGCCATCGGGGCGATTCGCCTGCCGATCCGGCGGATACACGTGGAGCTTACGAACCGCTGTAATTTCTCCTGTGAGTTCTGCCCCGATGGGAAGACCGTCCGCCCGCGGGGAGAGATGGAATTCTCTCTCTTGGAGCAGATCCTTTGGGATGCCCGGGGAGTTGCCGAGCAGGTCCATTTTCACGTTATGGGAGAGCCGACGCTTTACCCCCGGTTGAATGAAGCGGTTCGGCTGGCGCATCGCCTGGGGTTCGCCCCTTTCCTTACGACGAACGGGAGTCTCCTCTCGCCGAAAGCGGCGGCGCTGTTGGCTGAAAATGGTCTGGAGCATCTTACGGTTTCCCTGCAGACGCCGGACGCGGATTCCTTCGGCATGCGGGGAGCGCAGCGGTTGTCCTTCCCGGAGTATAAAGCCAGGATCGTCGACACGTTCCGCGCGGTTCTGTCGAACCCTGGCACGATGCGGCTTACCCTGGTGTTCCTTGCCAACCCATTGGGGAGATTCTTCGCACCGGACCCACCGCGGGGAAACGTTCCGACCCGGGGGAAAGCGCTGTGGACGCGCATGTCGGAGTGGGCAGAGGAAGTGGTCCGCGGGACGCCCTGCGAAAACGACCTTCCCTTGATTCTCCGCCGGATCAGGAATGTCGGTGTCCTGAAGGAAAGCCTTATCCCCCTGACTAAAGGGGTTTGGTTCAGAGTGCGAATTCTGGGGAATTGGGCGGGGCATTTCGAGTTGCCGGTCCTCCGGGCGAGGTTTGGGTACTGCCCGGGAGTCGTGGAGAATTTCGGGGTTCTGTGGAACGGGGACTACGTGGTCTGCTGCACGGATTTCGACGGAAAGACAGTGATGGCCAATCACCAGAATACTTCGATCCGGGAATATCTCGCTCTCCCCGGTGTTCAAGGGATTGTGAAAGGGTTCCAGCGGTACCGGGTGTTTCACCCTCATTGCGGGATCTGCCTCGGGGAGCGAAACCCCTTCCATTCCGCTTTTCGCCAGTTTGGTTCCATCGTTTATTTCAAGTGTTACCGAAGGTGGTTCGGTCACCGTGATGAGCACGGGGTGGCGGTATGAAAAAACTCCTTCTGATCTCCCCGCTCGCGTCGAACAGCCTCCTGGGGGCGGATTTCTATTTTCGGATGCCTACCTTGGGGCTATTGAGGGTCGCGGCTGCCACACCTCGGGACTGGAACGTGAAGATCGTGGACGAGAAGGTCGAACCCCTCGATCTGTCCGCGTCGGCGGACGTTGTCGCGATCACCGGCATGACGCCTGCGATCAACCGTGCTTACGATATTGCAGATGCATTCCGGTCCCGCAGTGTGAAGGTCGTCATGGGTGGGATCCACGTCAGCATGATGCCCGAGGAAGCTTTGAGGCATTGCGACGCCATCGTCATCGGAGAAGCGGAAGGGCTTTGGCCTCGTGTCCTTGAGGATTTCCTGAAAGGCACACTGGAGCGGATTTATCGACACGAAACCTTCCCCTCGCTCGGAGGGTTGCGCGCGCCGGACTGGGCTCTTTACGACGGCAAGGGGTACTTGCCTTTCCACTGCGTCGAGACGAGCCGGGGCTGCCCCCACGGGTGCGATTTCTGCTCCGTGACGAACTATTTTGGGGGCAGGTACCGGACGAGGCCTCCCGTCGACGTGGAGGAAGAGATCCGGGGGTTGAGGCCGTTCGAGGGGCGTTTCATCCTCAGGGATGTCGTGTTTTTCGTCGACGACAACATCATCGGCAACAGGAACCACGCCCGGGAAATGCTCACCCGGCTGATCCCCTACAACCTCAAGTGGGTCGGCCAAGCATCCACCGCCATAGCAAAGGAGGACGAACTCCTCGACCTGTGCCGGAAGAGCGGTTGCATGGGGCTCCTCATCGGTTTCGAAACCCTCTCCAGCGAGAAACTGGCGGGTGTCCGGAAAGGGTTCAACGACCCCCGGCGGTACATGGATGTGATCCGCAAGGTTCACGACTACGGGATCGGGGTCAGCGGGGCCTTCGTTTTTGGTCTGGACGGGGACGACGAGGGAGTGTTCGATCGCACCTACGATTTCGTCCAGAAGGCGAAACTCGAGAGCCCGTACTTTTCGATCCTCACTCCGTACCCCGGGACCCGCCTTTTTTCAAAACTCGAGGGGGAAGGGAGGATCATCGATCGCGATTGGGCGAACTACAACACGAACTCCGTGGTGTACCGACCGATCGGCATGAGCCCCGAACAGTTGTTCGACGGGTATTACCGGTTGCAGAACGCCGTTCACACGGTTCTTGCCATCGCCCGGCGGTTCTGGGGATCGAAGTCGAGAAAGAACTTCTGGATTCCGATGAATTACGGTTTCCGGAGGTCCATACGGAGCTTGACTGGCAGGGCCATGGCGGATCGGCACCATACCGCCCGTGTGACCGGGGCACCCGCGTGAGGATGGACATCCTTGGGTAATCTCTCCGAGGGGCGGGTCCTCGTCCTGGACGGACTTTGGAACAAGACAGTCGCCGTCGTGCGGTCGTTCGGGGAGCGAGGATTCTTTGTCGGGGTCGGAGAGAGGACGCGGTTCGCTCCTGCCATGTTTTCGCGGTATTGCTCCCGTCGCTTCCTGTACCCGTCTCTGGCCTTGCAGCCAGGCCGGTTCCTCGCCGCCCTCGAGGAGGAGCTTCGCGCCGGCAGATACGAGGTGCTCATCGCCACGGAGTTCGCCACGCAAACCTTTCTCTCTCGTCACCGCCGCCGCGTGGAGCCGCTAGCGCGGTTTCCTTACGCGAGCGAAGACCTTGCGCTTCGGGTTCAGGACAAGGGGGCGTTGATGTCGTTTGCAGGGACGAACGGAATCGAGTGTCCGGCCACATTTTTCCCATCGGGGCCGGACGAGGCGCCCCCGATGGCGGAGCGGCTACCGTACCCGGTTCTCGTCAAGCCCAGGTTCTCCTCCGGCGGGAGGGGGATTGCCAAGGCGGCGAACCCCGCGCAGTTCATCGAGGCGTACCTCCGGGTCCACGCGAAGTACCCGATTCCGATCGTCCAGGAGTGCCTTCCCCCGGGCGGCGATGCACTCGGCGTGGCGGTCCTGATGAACGGGTCCTCCGTGGCGAGGGCTTCCTTCGCCTACCGGAGGCTGAGGGAGTACCCCGCCAGCGGAGGGCCGAGCACTCTGCGGGAAAGCATCCGGGAGGATGGCCTGCGGCGGGTGGCGGAGGGCCTTCTCTCCGCCTTGGGCTGGACAGGGGTGGCGATGGTGGAGTTCAAGGTGGATCCCCGCGACGGAGAACCGAAGCTCCTGGAAGTGAATCCGCGTTTCTGGGGATCGCTCCACCACGCCATCGTCTGCGGGGTGGATTTCCCCTACCTCCTGTACCGGATGGCGATGGAGGGCGACGTAGAGCCGCAAGGGGAGTACCGCGTCGGCATCCGGAGTCGCTCCCTCTTCCACGGGGAACTCCTGCACTTCGCACGGAACCCGCAAAGAATCAGGCTGAAGCCGGGATTGCTCGATTTCACTATACCGGACGACCTGCTTTCATCCGCGGACCCGTGGCCTGCGGTCGGCCGCATTTCATCCCTTATCCCCGCCATTTATGACAGGGAACTCCGCGAGGCGATGTTCGGATGAAATTCAGGGGGGACTCCGGGTCGGACCACCGAAGAATTATTTTCCGGACGGTCATGCTTCCTTTGTTGATCCTTTCGGTCCTCACAATCGGCTGTTCCTATCTACCCAGGAACGCGGGGCACGAGGTCTACGCGCCCGCCAAATACGGCTCGGACCGTTTCGCCAACGTGATGGGGTACAACATTCATTACGTGGAAGCGGGGGAAGGTCCCTCCGTCCTCCTGATCCCGGGCGCCTTCTGCACCTATCGGGTGTGGAATCCCGTGATCCGCTACCTTTCGAAGGATTACAGGGTCTTTGCCGTGGACTACCTAGGTGTCGGCGATTCAGACAAACCGGATCGTTTCGGTTATTCGGTCGAAGAGCAAGCGGACGTCATCGCCGCCCTGATCCGTGGGCTGAACCTCCGGAAGGTGTTCCTGGTGGGGGCATCCTATGGCAGTGTCATCTCCCTTGACCTTGCGTCGCGCTACCCGGAACTGGTGGAGGCAGTAGTGGGTATCGAAGGGGGAGTTCTGACCGTTCCGAAAATCCTTCGGTACAAGGGTATCAGCGATATCCTCCGATGGCCGGTCGCGGGGGACATAATGCTCGCTCTAATGAAGACGAATCCGTTCCCGGAAACTGTCGCGAAATATATTATCGGCGGCGCATGGGATGGGTTGACGAAAGCGCAACGCGAAGAGATGAGTGAGGTGTTTTCGGCGAACATCGGAACGGCATCCCGGGTTTCCTGGTCCGCCATCGACCGGACGATCAGCGGTACGATCAACATTACGGACAAGGTGCGGAAAACGGAAGTTCCCGTCGTGTACCTGTACGGCGGCGCGTCGAGATACCGCGACATGTCCGAGGTGAACGCAAGGTTCTTTTTGGAAAGCATGCCGTCCGCGCGGGTGGTCCGGTTCGAGGATGGGGTGCATGACCTGCACCTTCAATACCCCGAGCAGGTGGCCGGAGTGATAACCGGCTACTGGAAGGAGAAGCTCGCCGCAAATATGCGCGAGGAACTCCCTCGCCCGTGATAATCGCCGAGCAGAGGGATCAAGATCATCCGGTCCAGTGTACCGCGCGTTCCATTGAGGTGGTCATGATACCTACGAAGCAGAGGAACAACCCGTTCCGGATCCTTCTCGTTTCACCCGTCGACAACGCGGTTCTCGGGGAAGACTTCTATTTCAAATTCCCGCACCTTAGCCTGCCAACGCTGGCGGCGTACACCCCGGAAGGGGCGGTGGTCGACATCGTGGACGAGAAATTCCATCCTTTGCCGGACGGAAAGGGGTACGACCTGGTTGGCATCACTGCGATGACCCCGTTGGCACCGAAGGCGTACCGGATCGCGGACCGGATCCGGAAGCAGGGCGTCCCGGTCATCCTGGGGGGATACCATCCGACCGTTCTTCCCGACGAGGCGCTCGAACACGCCGACTCGGTATGCATCGGGGAAGCCGAAACCCTGTGGTCGTCGATCATCTCCGATGCGATGGCCGGGAAGATGAGAGAAAGATACCAGCTGGAGAATTTCCCCTGCCTGGAGAATCTGCCGATCCCCAGGAGGAACCTGGTTCAGGTTCCACGATCGAAACGTTTCGAGAACATCAACGTATATTTTCTTCAGACCACGCGAGGGTGTCCGCACCGCTGTTCCTTCTGTGCCGTAACCAGCGTGCTCGGGGGAAAGCTCCGGCATCGCCCCGTGACGGAGATCGAGGCGGAACTCGAATCCCTCGGGATCCGGCGTCTCGCGAGGGGGCAGAAGCGGGACCTGTTCCACAACATCGTATTTTTCACGGACGACAACATCGTCGGTCACCGCGCCTACTCGAAGGAACTGCTGCGGATGGTGTCGGGGTTCAATTTGAAGTGGGTCGGACAGGCGTCCACGAACGTGGCGGACAGCGAGGAGATCCTCGAACTCCTGCGGGATTCCGGGTGTATGGGTCTCGCCGTCGGTTTCGAGACCCTCTCGCAGAAGAACATCCGGGACGTGGGAAAAGGAGTGAACCGGACACCGGAATACCTCGACCGGGTCCGGAAGATCCACCGGTACGGGATCGGGCTCGCCGGCAACTTCATCTTCGGCTTCGACCACGACGACCAAAGCACTTTCTCCGATGTGGTCGAGTTCGTGGACAAGGCCCGGCTGGAAGGGTTCTACTACTCCCTCCTCACCCCCTATCCCGGCACCCCCTTCTATGACCAGATGGAGTCGGAAGGGCGCATCGTGGAGCGCAACTGGTCCCTCTACGACACGGACCACGTGGTCTACCGGCCGAGGTTGATGGATGCCGCGACGCTGATGAAGGGGTACCGGTGGGCGTGGAGGAAGAGCCTGACGTACCGCAGCATCCTCACCCGGCTGCTGGGGGCCCGCAACCAACTGATCTTCTTCGGGCCGATGAATTATGGCATGCGCCGCACGATCCTGGCGCACCGCTGAAACCTCTCGAATTGCACAAGGGGTCTCCGCCGGTCAAGGACGCCGATGCCGTAGCGCCGCTTTGTGATCTTTCAGGTACGCCCTGGTATCCATCATCCTCTGGGTTCGCCAGAGCACCCGGGCCATGTAGGGAATCTGCGACGGACGGACCTGGCGCATCCAATCGCCCCACGATTTCTGCCCTGCAGTGTTCAAGATGGAACGGCGCCAGGTTTCGGCGTAGAGCTCGAAAAACCGCTTGGTACCCAGACGCGGTTCCCACAGGACGTGGTGCATATCGAATTTGAACCAGGGTTCGCCACGGAGGCGCGGCAGGTACTCTTCGAAAAGCTCGGTACCGGGAAGCGGAGTCATTATGGTGTACCCGGCTCTCTGGAGACCGTGCCGGTCGACGAAGTCCCACAGTTCGCGGAAATCCGGTTCGCCCCAGTCGGGATCGACAAGGAAGTTACCGTTCACGCCATAGCGAAGCGATCTTGCGATCCGCACGGCTTCGACGCTGGTGCCGATTTCCGCATCCTTGTCAATCCGTGATAGCCCCGCATCCGTGGCTGCCTCGAGCCCGAGGAAAATGTCGAAATCCTGCGCCAGGGGCCGCCAGGCTTCGAGCAGTTCCGGGTACCGGCAAATGATGTCCGTTCGGGTCTGGACGAGGATCCATCGCTTGAAGATCCCGCGTTTCCGGAGCCTCTCGGCCAGTTCGAAACTCCTCTCCGGGGGGTTCCAGAACAGGTCGTCGGCAACGAACACGGAAGGTCCGACGGCCGCGAAATCCTCCACTACCGCCTCGATGGAGCGTTCCCGGAAGGACCGGCCGTACAGTTGCCATACGGAACAGAACGAGCACCGGTACGGGCACCCCCTAGTGGTTTCGACGAGCCAGACGGGCTTGAAAAGAAGGCAATGGTACCCGGCCCTGTGGCGGGCCACGAGGTCACGGGCCGGGAGGGCTACGAGGTCTAGGGGAGCACGGTCTGCAAGGGCCTCCGTGGACTGCCACCCGTCCCGGGTCGGTAGTCGGAGACCGGGAATCTCTCCGAGCGGACGGCCGGTCTCCAGGGCATCCACCAGCGCAGGGGTTACTTCCTCGCCGTCGTCGAGGCATATCGCGTCGATCGCCTTGTTCTCGAGGGGGATTGGGTATGCCGCCGCAGCGTGCCCGCCGACTATCACGAAGGCCCCGGGCGTCGCGCGCCGGACTTCCCTGGCGGTTTCCAGGACCCTGTCGTACTCGAGAGCGTGGGCGCAGGAGATGCCGACGACGCGCGGGCAGGTCCGCCGGATCCAAGCTGTTGCCCCTGGACGGAAGCGTAAATCCGCTATCGTGGGCACGTGCCCACCTGCGCGAAGCGCCGCCCCGACGTACTCGAGTCCAAGCGGTTCGACGCGGAAGAAAGGTCCCAGACCGAATCTCTCGTTGCCCGGGTTCGGCCTGATGAGCAGGACGTTCATGGTGCCTCGGGGGCTCGAATGCATTCCCCCGCCAGGGAAGCCGTTATGCCGTGCTTCGACGGGGAGAAGAAGTTCTCAAGTGCCGGTCCCGCAGTATACGTCCAATGGGTTGGATCTGGAAGGTGAAGAGGGCGGGGTGGTTCAGCGAAATGCCGGGTCAAATTGGTATACTCTATGAACTTGTAGAGAGTGCGGCCGGCTTCGGGACATCCGTTCCGGCTGAAGTCCAATACGTCCTGGTTTCTCCACGAACAGGGGGGAACCGGAACCGGGAGGTGGAGGAATGCGCCGTTTAGCAAAGGTCTTTGTCGCTGTGGTCCTCCTTATTTGCTGTCAGGTCGTTTCCCACGCCTTGGTCCCGGATCTTTCCGCCAAGGAAGCAGCGATTGATCTATACAGGAATGGCCGGGTGGACGAAGCGGCAGTTGCCTTGGATAACCTGGTCCGGGAATCCCCCGGGGACGACTCTCTGAAGGTTTGGAAGGCCCTTGCAATGCTCGAGAGGGCGAACCGGATGAGGGAGGGAAAAGTTCCCGGGTATAAAACTTCCGTTGTTCAGGCGTATGCCATCCTCAAACCACTTGCCTCCAGAATGAGTCAGGATCCCGATTGGTACTTCGCGATGGCGAAAGCGTACTGGTTGAACGATCGTACGATGAAAGCCGAAAAGGCATTGAAGAAGGCGCTTTATTTCCGTCAGGTTTTTCCGGAGGCGTTCATGTTGCTCGGGGACATTGCCTACGAGGAAGGGGTGAATGCCCCACCGGCCCCTTTGACCGGCCCCCCGATCAATCCCAGGGAGGAAGGGGCCTCCAAAGCCGCCGTGCAGTACGAACGCGTGTTGAAGGTGCAGCCGCTGAGCCCTGCATTGGCGGCGGAAGCTAGTTACAAGGAAGGCGTGGTGGAATCGGCGCTAAGGGATAAAAAGGAGAAGGCCATCGAGTGGTGGCGGAAGGCGGTTGCCGCCGCACCTCAATCCCGATACGGGAAAATGGCGCAGGAGAGGTTGGACCGGAGTCCGGGAGAGGCACGGAAATAATGTCTTGTTGGGAGAACGGATGTATTTCCGCAGACGCGGCTTATTACCTGTTCCGGTTTATCGGCCCGATACGACAATGACTCTCACGGGAAAATGAACGCCCTGACGGTGGACCTGGAGGACTGGTACCACATCTGCGGAGTCGACGAGTACGCGGACGCCGCCAAATGGGGCGATTACGAAAGCCGGATCACGAGGAACACGGAACGGATCCTCTCCCTCCTTCGGTCGCATGGAGCGCGCGCCACATTCTTCGTTCTCGGCTACATCGCGGAACGGGAGCCCGCTCTGGTGAGTGCCATCGCGAAGGAAGGCCACGAGATCGCAACCCATGGCCACTTCCACCGGAGAGTGTTCGAAATGTCACCGAAGGAGTTCGAAGAGGACCTGGAGCGATCCATCGAAGCCGTTTCGTCGGCAACAGGCGAAACGGTGGTCGGCTATCGGGCGCCCGAGTGGTCCATGCGTCCACATACGATGTGGGCCCTGTCCATCCTCCGGAAGAGAGGGATACTATATGACTCCAGCATGGTCCCGCTTACACGGATGGGGCACACCTCCTTTCCCGAAAAACCGTGCAGAATTTCCACGGAATGGGGTGATCTTCTTGAGTTCCCCTTGACCACTGTGCGGTGTTTTGGCGAAAATCTCCCATTTACCGGGGGGTTGCCCCTGCGCCTTACTCCGTATTTTTATTTAATTTCGAAGATCCGCCGCATAAACAGGGACGGGCAGGCCGCCATGGTATATGTCCACCCGTGGGAGTTCGACACGGAGCAGCCGAGGATCGAGCTCCCCCTGAGCCGGAAATTCATGCACAATTTTAACCTCCGTTCCACCCCGAAGAAGTTTGCCGGACTGCTTGGGGAGCTGCGGTTTGCGCCTCTCCAAGACGTTCTGGGGGTTCGAAATTAGGCGTCCCGACCGACAGTTCGCCATGTCGCTCATCGTTTCCACCGCATCCGGAGTGCTCATTCTCGCCGGGTTGGTCTATCTTGTGCTGCTGACCGGTCTTGCGGGAATGCTATCGATACTTGGGATAGCGGGAGGATTCCTTGTATGGTTCTACCGCGGCAGACGGTCCGACTTGCCGCAAAAAAGAAATGGGGACCATTCGAGGCCCGAAGGATGATGCGTCGGCGAGTAGTTATAACCGGGATGGGGATCGTGACGTCCCATGGGATCGGAGTAACCGAAAATTGGTCGAGGATTCTTTCCGGGAAATCCGGTTTTCGACCGATCACCGTGTTCGATACCGCAGGGTATCGGGTCCGCACGGCTGGTGAAGTCGAGGTGCTGCCGGTGGGGGAGTGGAAAAATATCCGATCCTCCCGGCTTGACAGGGCGTCCCACATCCTGCGTCTTGCGGTCGAGGAGGCGTTGCATACCTCGGGGTGGACGATGGAACGGTTCGCTTCCGCTGCACCGACGGTCTATCTGGGGACGACCCTCGGAGGGATGGGATCCGGGGAGCGGTATCACGAGGAGTATCTGCGGAAGGGATCGGCCCACGCCCTTCCATCGCGAGTCTTCGACCACCTGGCCCATAGCCAGGGACTCCACCTGATGCAAGAGTTCCGTTTTTCCGGTGTGCCCAGGGTTTATACCAATGCCTGTGCTTCGGGAGCCAACGCTGTCGGCCATGCTTTCAGGGCGGTTCGCTCCGGTCGAAGCGACGTCGCACTGTGCGGCGGCTTTGACCCTTTGTGCGAATTCGTGTTCGCCGGTTTTCATTCTCTCCAGGCGTTGACGACCGATGTGTGCAGGCCGTTCGATCGGGACCGCAGCGGCATGGCCATCGGCGAAGGGGCTGGATTGCTCGTCCTGGAGTCCGGTGAACATGCGCAAGGAAGGGGAGCCCGTACCCTCGGAGAAGTGGTCGGATATGGCGAGTCCACGGACGCGTTCCACATGACTCGTCCGGACCCGGATGGGAAAGGAGCGGCGATGGCGATGCGATCGGCCCTCGAAGATGCGGAGGTCGATCCGAGGGAGGTGGGATACATCAACGCCCACGGGACCGGCACGGTGTTCAACGACGCGATGGAATCGGCCGCCATTCGGTCGGTCATGGGATCGGAGGGGACGCGTGTCCCGGTCAGTTCGACGAAATCGATGATAGGGCACCTCCTCGGAGGCGCGGGTGCCGTCGAAGCGATCCTGACCGTGCTGGCCCTTCGGGATCGGAGATTTCCACCCAATGTGAATTGTCCGAACCCGGATCCGTCGTGCGGCCTCCGGATCGTGACGGGCGCCGAGGACGCTCCGTCGCTTTCCGTTGCGATCTCGAACTCCTTCGGATTCGGTGGGTCCAACGCGACACTGGTGTTCCGCAGAGAAGGGGGAAACGCTTGAGTTCGCAAATGGTGATCACGGGAGTCGGGTGCGTGTCCCCCGCTGGGATAGGCCAGCTGGACGCCGCACTGGCGCTTTCCGGGACCCCGACGACGAATTCCGGTTTCCGTGTTCCCGAGTTTGATCTCGGGGATTACCTGCGGAACGCGCGGTACTTCCGGAGAATCGCCAACTCGACGAAATTCGCGTTGGCCGCCGTATCCCTGGCTCTTGGGGACTCCAATCCGGATCTGGGGGGGGAGGACCGGGCCAGGACCGGCGTCGTGATCGGCGTAACGCACGGCGCCATGGGCTTCTCCACGCTGTTCCATGAAGAGCTACTGAAGGATGGTCCGGGAGCCGCATCACCGATGTTTTTCGCCGAATCCGTCCTGAACGCCCCAGCGGGAAACGTGGCGATCGCCTTCGGGATACGAGGACCCGTCCATACGGTCATCGGCGAGGAGACCGTTGGCGCACAGGCCCTCGATCTGGCTCTGGAACTCATCCGGTCCGGGGCCGTGGATCGATGCGTCGTCGCCGGCACCGAAGAGTGGAGTGGAGTAACCGAAGGCGTCTACCGGCAGATGGACCGGGTCGCTTCCCGTTCTCTTACGCAAGAGAGAGAGATACCTCTGCTGGGGGAAGGCGCCGCGGCCATCGTGGTCGAGGATGCCGAAGGGGCAAGCCGCAGAGATGCCGCCATCCGAATTCCTGTTCTTTCCGTGCGGTGTTGGCGAGACATGGGGGAGAGTATGGAGGATTCCGTCGGTCGGATCGTGAGAGAAGAGTTGGCATTCCGGGGGGTGGCGGAAAGAACTGTATCGCACGTCGTTCTCCCCACCGGGAGGAACCGGGGTCTGGTGACCAGGGGCGTGTTCCGGGCATTGGGGCCGGCCAGCCAGGCCATTCGGCGTCTCGACATAGGCCCCGCTGCGGGAAACCCGTTTGGGGCGGCAGCCCTGTTCCAGACCGCGGCGTCCGTTGCTTGGTTATCATCGGGCGAAACTGCCGATGTTGGACTCATCCTCTCTTCCGGCATTGAAAAGACCTTTTCCATAATCTTTCTCGGTGGAGGGGCTGGGTGACCGAACCCGTCGTTGTTACCGGGATAGGTGTAATCTCCCCGCTGAATCCCGAAGGGGACACGGAACGTTTCTGGACCGCGATTCGCGTGGGTGAGGAAGGCGTTCTCCCGGTCCGTTCGTTCGATGCATCGTCCTACCCCTGTAAAGTGGCGGCGGAGATCCCCAGGGATATGCTTGGAGCAGGGGGAGGGGGGGGGGCGGTGATGCAGATGGCCCGGATCGCTTTCCGGAGAGCCATCGCGGATGCGGATTTGACGGGAAAGGTGGATCCGAAACGGACCGGTTTGGTCTTGGGGACGGTGCTGGGGGGGGTCGTGTCGGGGGACCGGTATCTTCGGGGCGGAGCCCTGCAGGACGAAGAAATGAAATCCCTGCTGCGCAGGTATCCCATGCGCGCCATTGCCGCATCCCTCGCAAGTTCGGCGCGCATCGGGGGGCCGGTACTCACCGTATCCACGGCGTGCGCCTCGGGGACCGATGCCATCGGTATCGCGTTCCGGAAGATCCGAAACGGAGATCTGGATGCGGTTGTGGCGGGAGGGGTGGATGCCGTGAGCGAATTTTCCTTTTCGGGTTTCAGCGCCCTCAATGCCCTCACTCTTTCCAAGGTTCGACCGTTCTCGCGGAATCGTTCGGGGATTGCCCTGGGTGAAGGGGCCGCATTCCTGGTGCTGGAAAGGGAGAACAACGCAATTGCCCGGGGTGCCTGTATCCTGGGCCGCATCGCGGGGTACGGATCCGCCCTTGACGCGACCCACCTGACGGCGCCCCATCGCGACGGAAGAGGTTTGTCGTCCGCCATCACCTCAGCGATCCGGGAAACCGGGGTTGAACCGGACCGGATCGATTACGTGAACGCTCACGGGACCGGTACTCTTTACAACGACTGGATGGAAACCAGGGCGCTTCGGGCTTCGTTGGGCCCGCATGCCGGGGCGGTTCCGGTCAGTTCGATCAAGGCGGTGCTCGGCCACGCCTTCGGTGCGGCGGGCGCGATGGAGGCCGCCGTCTGCCTTCTTGCGATCCGGGATGGGGTTGTTCCCCCGACGGCGAATTTCGAGGAGGCGGACCCGGGGTGCGACATCGACTGCGTGCCGAACCGGGAACGGTCCGTCCCGGTCCGGGTGGCGCTCTCCGTTTCAGCCGGCTTCGGGGGGCAAAATGGGGCCCTTGTATTGGCAGCCCGCTGAGCATGTCCGGTCCCGTTTCGATCCTCGGCGTGGGCGCGGTCTTTATCCGCGAGAGAAACACCGAAGAGGAAAAGTCTCTGGAGCACCGATTGTCCAGTGCGGGTGAGGCGCTTGAAAAGGCGGGGAAGAGGATTCGACTGTTCCACCGTGTGGAGGAGTTCGCCTTCCTTGCAGCGTGGGACGCCTTGAAGGAGAGCGGGATCGGTGTTCCCCTGCAGGACAGCCGGGCAGGCATCGTGCTGGGGGTGGACGAGGGGATAGACGGGATCCGTGCAAGGCATTCCATCGCCCTGCGGGATGAAGGACCAGGGGGGGTCAGCCCTATTTCGTTTCCGTTCACCTCACATAACGCGGTAACGGCGCAGGTGTCGATCGGGCTCGACATCCAGGGGGAATCCTTCACCTATTGCATGGGGTCCCTGTCCGGGGCGGCAGCGCTTGGGGCCGCAAAAGGGATGCTTCTAGAGGGCCGCGCATCGATGGTGCTCGCGGGAGGTGCGACTTCCATTGAAAGGGAATTCCTGGAAGGCATGCGGTTGGCAGGATTGCCCAACGCGGGGGCGGAGAGGGGTGGAGCGTGTCTTCTGCTTCTTGGCTTTCCCGGGGCCGAATACGCGCGGGGTGGAGGGCTAACGGAATTGATCGGGTACGGGGTAGGCTTCGGGGAGGATTCGGAGAGAAGTGCGGTCGGCGCCTGCCTCTCGGACGCAGGGGTTTCGTTTCAGGACATCCGACGGGTCTGGAGGGCCACCACCGACGTTTCCCCTTCGTGGGAGGAATGGCGGAAGGGGGAAACCGGGCCGGCGATCCGCACTTCTTCTTTCGCGGACATGCACTCGGCATCCTTTCCGCTGGCGGTTGCGGAGGCGATCGGGGAGGCCGGTCGGGGTTCCGGCCGGATCGTCCTGATCGTGGGGGGGGATTGCCTTGCCGGTTCCGCCGCCGCTCTGGTCAAGGCATAGGAGAAACGATGCGGGTATTCCTCCTTTCCGTGAACCGGGAAACCGTACCCGCACCGGTAGCCCCTCTCGGTTTGACTTACATCGCCGACGCCCTGCTCCGCGAAGGTCACCACGTAAAACTTCTTGACCTGTGTTTTTCCTCCGACGTCGATAGGGAAATCAGCGAGGCGCTTCGAGCGTTCGCTCCGGACCTGGTCGGGGTTTCCATACGGAACGTGGATAACCTGACGTTCCCCGGGAGCGTTTA
>Ga0315268_10001863_pt1 | contig 24233 bp, 16 predicted proteins | sample C1_top_MG_FD_204535 | JGI IMG/M metagenome (GOLD analysis project Ga0315268, IMG submission 204535) | Sediment microbial communities from Yellowstone Lake, YNP, Wyoming, USA - C1_top | ecosystem: Environmental > Aquatic > Freshwater > Lake > Sediment | place: USA: Wyoming | collected 2017-08-01
TTCATTGCTTGGCAGTATGCTCCGGCATTCGATTGCGCACACCAACCTTGCAATGCTATACATACTTGTCGTTGTTATAACAGCTGTTAGATGGGGCAGAGGGCCGTCATTGGTTGCGGCAATACTGAGCGTTTTAATATTTGATTTCTTCTTTGTCCCTCCGCACCTTTCATTGACGGTTGCAGATACTCAGTACCTTATTGCGTTTGCCACATTATTTATTGTAGGTATGGTCATAAGCACATTGACACTTAAGTCCAAAGAGCAGGCGGCTGCGGCAAAAAACAGGGAATCCCATACGCTTGCGCTTTATAACCTCAACAAAGAATTAGTAAAAGCTGTTGAAATGAAAACGCTGCTGACTACGGCTGTAAATCATGTGAATAAGACATTTGATGCCGAAACTGCCGTTTTTTTAAAGGATGCCGGCACATTGCGGATAAAATCCGGCAGCCGGCAGTTCCCGCAGGAAGAAACAGACAATTCCGCCGCGATAAAATCCTTGTTGAATGAAAAACCCGCAGGTTGGAGCACTGATACCTGTCCTGAAGCGCAGGCATATTATATTCCATTAAAAACAATAAAGGAAGCGTTTGGCGTGCTTGGAATAAAGTTTAAAAACAGAGAATCATCGCTTACTCCGGAGCAATACCGTCTGATTGAAACTTTTGCCAATCAAATTGCATTTGCTGTTGAACGTCTTAATCTCTCAGAGGAAGCGCAACATGCCAGATTATTGCGCGAGGCAGAAAAATTACATACCGCTTTTTTAAACTCAGTATCACACGACCTTCGCACTCCGCTTGCATCAATATCAGGTTCCTTAAGCAGCATATTGCAGAACGATGGTATCGATGAGGAAACCAAGAGATCTCTTATTGAAACATCTTATGAGGAATCGGAAAAACTCAACCAGTTGGTGGGTGATTTGCTTGATATGGCAAGAGTAGATGCCGGGGCATTGCATATCAACAGAAAACCTGCGGAGGTCGGAGATTTAATAGGGACTGCCTTAAAACAGACGGAAAAAACCTTAAAGGATTATAGAATATCGGTTAATATTCCTGATAACCTGCCTGAGGTAGAGATTGACTTTGTCCTTGCAATGAAGGTATTGACGAATATTCTCGATAATGCTGCAAAATATTCTCCGGCAAAACACGAAATATACATAACTGCGGAAATCATAGAAAATTTTCTTGAAATAAAAATCGCTGACAGCGGCATCGGAATTCCTGAGACGGATTTGGAACATGTTTTTGATAAGTTTTACAGGGTAAAGCGGCCGCAGGGTTATAAAGGTACCGGGCTTGGGCTTTCAGTTTGTAAAGGCATAATTGAAGCGCATAATGGCAAGATATGGGCTGAAAACCGCAAAGGGGGAGGAACTGTCATCAGGATAACTCTCCCCTGTACGGATAAATAATCAAGATGAATGAGATTAAAAATACAAATAATCTGCGGGTATTGATAGTAGATGATGAGAAATCAATCAGGAAATTCCTTTCTGTCTCCCTGATTTCTTTCGGATATACCGTATCAGAAGCGGTAAACGGAAAAGAAGCCATTGAGTCGGTTACCAGTTTCAGGCCGGATGTCATAATACTTGATTTGGGGCTGCCTGACATTGACGGCAACAGGGTAATTGAAGAAATCAGGAAGCAGAGCCAGGTGCCGATAATAGTTCTGTCTGTGCGGGACCGGCAGGAAGACAAGATAAAGGCATTGGATACGGGCGCTGACGATTACCTGATAAAACCATTCGGCATTAAAGAGCTGCAGGCGCGATTGAGAGCCGTACTGAGAAGAATTGCAAGGATAGAAGACGAACCTGTTTTTAATACCGGGAAGCTGTGCGTTGACCTTTCCATGCGTATTGTCAAGATGGGGAACAAGGAAGTTGAACTGACGCCTACAGAATACGAAATTCTGAAACTGCTGGTTTTAAATGCAGGGAAAGTGCTGACCTGCAAACAAATCATAAAACAAATCTGGAATCAAAACAGCGATGAATACGAAGGCATTGAACATCTTCTGCGCGTAACAATAAGCCATTTGCGGAGTAAACTTGAACCGGACCCGTCAAGACCCGCATATATAATTACTGAACCGGCTGTCGGTTACAGATTAAAATACGAATAAACCGCTCACCAAGCTTTAACACCTCCATTCTTCATTTTTGACACTTTTTTGACTTGTTTTGTCCTGTTAATCATCTAAAATTATTATATTCCGCCTATCAATGTTGTCGCTACAGGGAATATAATAAAATGGAACTGATAAAAAAACATAATAAATTATTAAAAAAGCTTAATCCTTTACAACTCCTGGTTATCGGATATTTTCTTGTGACCATGTTTTTTACATTGCTTCTTATGCTGCCGATATCCTCCAAGACCAATACCCCTCAGCATTTTATTGATGCCCTGTTTACGGCATCTTCAGGTATAAGCACCACCGGGCTTTGCGTAGTTGACATCGGCAGTTTTTATTCGCTGTTCGGACAGATTATGCTTATGCTGGATTTTCAGGTCGGAGGAATAGGATATATGGCTTTCATTGTTTTTATGGCATATTTATTAAACGCCAGGCTTTCCCTAAACAATAAAATTGTTGCGAGCGAATCCGTCGCAGGCACACATCCCGGACATAGTTACAATTTTTTCGCTAAGGTCATAATCTTTACTTTTGTTTTTGAAACGATCGGCGGAATAATATTGTTTTTTTACTGGCTGCCCGCCTATTCGTTTCTTTATGCCTTATATTTAGGATTTTTCCATTCTATTTCCGCTTTTTGCACCGCCGGATTCTGCCTTTTCCCGGACAGTTTAATGTCACATAAAAACAGCATTACGATTAATCTTGTGATTGATGTTATTTCGATAATCGGCGGCATCGGCTTTTATGTTTTAGACGATATTTATTTGTTTATCAAAAAAACTTTAAGAAAAGAAAGTTTCAGACCGCTGTCGGTCCACAGCAAACTGGCAATGACAGTGACGATAATCGTAATTGTAATAGGCACCGGAATAATATTTGTTTCGCAAAAATGGGCGCCATCCGCAGGCATTAAAGAGCGCTTGTTCGCCTCATCATTTCAGGCAATTTCGGCATCAACTACAGACGGCTATAATACGCTGGATATAGGTGCGATGTCCTCAACCGGTCTTTTTATGATAATCCTTCTGATGTTTATCGGCGCATCGCCCGGCAGTACAGGCGGCGGAATCAAGACAACTACGCTGGGAGTACTCTTTATATCAACATGGTCGAAATTAAGAGGGAAAAAAGACAGCACTCTTTTTGAAAGAAGGATATCGAATGATGTAAGAGACAATGCCTTTATGATATTTTCGATGTTCATTATGGTGGCAATAATTGATTTATTGGTTCTGACAATCACGGAAAAAGCAGGTTTTCTTCAAATATTTTTTGAAATTATTTCGGCTCTCGGGAATACGGGTCTGTCGACAGGTATTACATCGAATTTAAGCGGTCTGGCGAAACTCCTGTTAAGCATAACGATGTTCATCGGAAGGGTCGGACCCTTAACTATCGGACTGGCGATGATAAAAGGAATTAATCCATCATTCAGATACCCGGAAGGAGATATTTTTGTCGGTTAAAAAGTCAGGAAGTAGGAAGTGGGCAGTGGTAAGTTGTTACTAATCACTGCCTGCCTGCTGGCAGGCTAACAACCCTTCGACTTCGCGTAGGGCAAGTTTTACCACTCACTGCGGTCAATCCTCTCTCCCCCTGATTCAATAGGTACTTTAATCTGACTATAGTCGCAGCTATTCGTCATTGCGAGGCGAAGCCGTGGCAATCTCGCTTTTGTCGTCCACCCCTGAGCACGTTCGTTGTCACTCAGTGTAAACTCAGCGAACGGGTCTCGTTTTTTATTTTGTCGCCGTAGAGAGAATCTCTGCAAAAAATTTACTTGACAATTTCCCAATTCCGTTTATAATTACAATTAAGAAGTAATAAGTGCCGCGATACAAAAAGCAACCGCTCATTTTTACTTCTGGCGGCGCTTTGAAAATGATTTAGGATATTGTTTAGTCTTGTATTAAGTTAAGTTGGACTAAGAATATTGTAAAATAGTGAATATAAAATGGAAATAACTTCAGACATATATCTTGGGGACAGCAAGGATAAGTTAAAACTGCTTCCAGATAATTCGGTTGATCTTATTGTAACATCACCGCCTTATGCAGACCAGCGAAAAAACACATACGGCGGCATTCGCCATGACAAGTACGTGAAGTGGTTTTTGCCTATTTCTGAACAGCTTTTACGTATCCTCAAACCGACAGGAACTTTCATTCTAAACATCAAGGAAAAAGTAGTTGATGGTGAGCGCAGCACTTATGTAATGGAGCTTATTTTAGAAATGCGTAAACAGGGGTGGCTATGGACAGAAGAATTCATTTGGCATAAAAAGAATTGCTACCCTGGAAAGTGGCCTAATCGTTTTCGTGATGCTTGGGAAAGACTGCTTCAATTCAATAAAGACCATAAATTTAATATGTATCAGGAAGAAGTAATGGTTCCAATGGGAGAATGGGCAAATTCAAGACTAAAAAACCTTTCTGACACCGATAAAACCCGTGACAACTCAAAAGTAGGAAGCGGATTTGGCAAAAACATTTCAAACTGGCTTAACAGAGATAAAGCCTACCCAACAAATGTTTTGCATTTAGCAACCGAATGTAACAATAAAAACCATAGCGCAACCTTTCCTGAAGAATTGCCTGAGTGGTTCATCCAGCTTTTTACAAAAGAAAATGACATGGTACTTGATCCTTTTATGGGTTCAGGAACAACTCTAATTGTCGCAAACCGAATGAAACGAAATTCAATAGGCATTGACATCATTCCAGATTATTGTAAAATGGTAAAAAAGCAATTGAAACCAGTTGATCTATATCTATTCGAGCCAAAGGTGAATTATGGAAAAGCTAAATCTAAAAGACGTATCACAGTACGTTGAGCAAAATATCGGGACATTTCACCAAAAACGTATTCAAAGTCTTGACGGATTAAAATTATCTCAGGTTCTTAAACGAAAAAATCCTTATCTGTTTAAGGCAAAATATGTGTTGACTGCAGAACAAATTGTAAAAGGCTTGGTGGATGCACATATCTCATCGAACGAAGAAACCATTTTTGGCGATTGGCTGGAAGGGCTTGCCATTTTCATCAACAGCAATGTTTTCGGTGGGCGTAAATCAGGCATTACAGGCATTGACCTTGAATTTGACAGCAACGGAACAAGAAACATCGTAACAATCAAATCGGGACCGAATTGGGGTAACAGTTCACAAATAGCCAAAATGGTATCAGACTTCAAAACTGCTAAGAAGACGATGAGAACCAGTAATTCACAATTGAGCATAGTTGCTGTAAATGGTTGCTGCTATGGCAGGGACAACAAGCCGGATAAAGGAGACTATTTTAAATATTGTGGTCAACGCTTTTGGGCGTTTATATCTGGCAACAGTAACCTGTTTACAGAAATCATCGAACCACTTGTATATAAAGCCAAAGAAAAAAATGATGATTTTGTAAAATCGTATTCGAAAATGATTAACAAATTCACAAAAGAATTTTCGAATATATTTTGTACAGACAACGGCGAAATTGACTGGGACAAATTGGTTCAGTTTAACTCTGCCATAGAAGAGCCAAAGAAAAAATAATATTTTACGGGATCCGATTCTAATATTCTTAGCCTTTCGACAGTAAAACCCATCTGTTTTTAACAACCAATCTGGTTTTTTACATACTCCACTGCCATAGGGAGTTTTTGGAGAGTGTATTTTTTTATGTGGCGGCTTTTCAGGCGGTTTTCGCCGAACATACAGACGGCCTGGAGCGGGGCTGGGGGGAGTCCGGCTTGAACTGTTAGGTTTTCGATTTCTTTTGAGCTTAAGTTGTATAGCGGATGTTCGTTCTTAACTCCGAATTTCTTACAAAGCAGGTCTGCAACATAAATATATTCCGGCGTCTGCTCCGGATAGTAGATCTGACTTTTTTCAAACCCGTCTGCGATAATTTTTATATCATTCTTTTTACAGAAAACTATTGACTGCGCAAGCATAGCCAGTTTGCATCCGCAGCAGACGAGATTGCCGTATTTTTTAACATCCTTTTCCAGCGTTTTTATCGCCATCTGATGGAATAACTGCCTGCTGTTGAGCATCCACCAAGAACATAATTTCGGAAACTTCCGTATAATCATCTTTGCTTTTTTTTCGGAGAGATTGAGATTGATTTCAACGCCGTTGTCAAATGTGATGAGTTGTACTTTATTACCTTTATTTAGGTAGTAAACTGCTGCTGCGGTGCTGTCCGCGCCGCCTGAAAAAAGCATAAGGATTTTGGTTTGGTTGTTCATTATTTGTTAGCAGAGCAAGGCTCTGCGACTACATCGGGCGGACAAGTCCGCCCCTACAATTTTTGATGACAGATTGGCACCCCCGCCCACCAAATTTTTGGTGTAAAGAGCACGCCAAGGGCGTGCGGCTACAGAAGATGGATACTTTCCACTTACTACTCACTACTTACCGTCTTTCAAGTACTTTTGGGCGAGTTTTGCGCCTTCGAGAATCGCTTCGTAACCGGTACAGCGGCACAGATGTTTTGAAAGAGCATCCATTATCTCATCTTCCGAAGCATCTATATTTTTCATGTAGAGAGCGTATAATTCCATCACAATTCCTGGAGTACAGTAACCGCACTGGACTGCGCCTGCGTCAATCATCGCCTGCTGTATGGGATGCATCTTTTTCCCGTTGGCAAGCCCTTCTATTGTGATGACATTGGTCCCTTCGGCTTTTGCAGCAGTAACGGAACAGCTTTTTTTGGCGACCCCGTCAACCACGACGACACACGCGCCGCAGGACAGGTCGTCACAGCCCTTTTTCGTGCCGGTCAGGTCAAGTTTGTCCCTCAAAACATCCAGCAGTTTTTCCCAGCCGTCAATCTCAACAGCCCTCTTAATACCGTTTACAGTAAAATTGATTTTTTGTGCCATTATTTTTTACCCCGTTAGAAAGCCCTGGTTTTTGCGTTCGGGCTTAAAATGAACAAATGGTTTAATTTCCCGCGTGATGATTCCCGTCGAAAAGTCAAATATTTTCTAACGGGGTTTACCCTCTAATGCCTTTTTGATTTTTTCAGGCGTAACAGGAATCTCAAAGAAATCTACCCCGATTGCGTCGTAAACCGCATTCAATATGGACGGAGCTACTCCGATTACGGGATGCTCGCCTATACCTCTTGCGCCGAACGGTCCGATATTTTCAGGTGTCTCGATGAACTCCACTGTGTATTTTTTGGGTGAGTCCTTTATATTAGGGAATCTGTATTTTGAAAAGAACGGGTTCGGGCATTTCCCGTCTTTATCAAATTTAATTTCCTCGCAGAGCGTAGCGCCAACAGCCATCATTACTCCGCCGTTTACCTGACCGCGTATCTGCTTCGGGTTGATTACCCTTCCGATGTCGAAACAGGAAGCGAAATGGTCAACAATGATTTTTCCGGTAGCTTTTTCAATTTTGATTTCACACGCCTGTGCGCCGAATGTGTATGTTACGCCGATTGAATCCTGACCGTTCTCGTCTGGATTTGCGTATCTGGGCAGCCGCGCATCTGCTGTGGTATGAATAACCTCGCCGACTGTTATTCCATCCGGGTACATATACCCGTGAACAAGACGGCTGACTTCAATCTTGATGCTCGGGTCGTGTTTCAGAAAAATATAATCCCCGTCGTATTCGAGCATATCCACATCTACCCTTAACGCCTGGGATGCTGTCTCTTTCAATTTTTGTATCGCTTTTTCGCATGCTCTAACTACCGCTCTTCCGCCCTGTATCGTGAACATCGAGCCGATCGTCTGCCATTCCCACGGCGAGAACTGCGTGTCAATTTCGGTGTAGACCCTTATTCTTTCCGGGTCTATTTTCAAAACCTCGCCTGCTATCTGTCTGACTACAGTTCTCAATCCCTGGCCGACTTCAGCGCCCGCAAGATTAATTGAAATGCTTCCGTCAACATTGAATTTCAGATAACAGCTTTTTGAGGAGAACGGCGCGCCTTTGGGTGATTTCATTAATGCAGAAAAACCCCTGCCGTAGAAATATTTGTCGTCTTCCTTAGGTTTTGGTTTTGAGAAAACTTTTTCTTTTATCAGGTCTGAGCATTTTCTGACGCTGCCGTTTGACTCCCAGAGCAGTTCGCCGAGTGCGGTATGTTTGCCTGCGCCGAGGTAGTTCATCTCCCTGAGTTTGAAGGGATCCATTTTCAACTTTCTTGCTATGATGTCAATCATCCGTTCTATGCCGAACTGGGATTCCTGATGTCCGTAGCCCCTGTATGCGCCGACCGGCGTAGTGTTTGTGTAAACAGAGTAGCCGTCTAAGAAACAGTAGGGAAACTCGTAAGCGCCGGTGCAGTTATGGGTTGCGCCTCTCATTATGTGGAGTCCGGTATCGACATAAGCGCCTGTAGAATGATATATGGTTGCCTGAAGCGCCACAAATTTTCCGTCTTTTTTCACTCCGACTTTGAATTTCGTCCTTATGCCGTGTCCGAGGAGAGAACTCAAAAAGTCCTCTTTTCTTGAACACATCCATTTGACAGGTCTGCCGGGCACAAAACTCGCAAGCCACGCGACCGTCTGTTCTATTGTTACATCAGATTTGTAGCCGAAACATCCGCCGACTTCAGGGACATGAACCCTTACATCGCCAAGCGGTATATGATATGTGTGGGCAAGGTCTTCTCTTACTACGAACGGGCATATTGTGGACGACCATACCTCGATTGTGTTGTCCTCGTGGAACTGGACTATTGAGCCGTGCGGCTCGATTGCCGCGGAGGAGCCCCATGGATAAACGAACTCGCCTTCAAATATATGGTCAGCTTCCTTGAGCCCTTTTTCCACATCTCCCTTTTTGCAGAAATAATGGTCGCCGATGTTTGTGCCTGCCTCAGGGCCTATTCCCGGAAGATGCCAGTATTTTCCGCTTTCAGGGTGAAGAAGCGTAGAGCTCTTTTTAAGGGCTTCGACCGCGTCGGTTATAACCGGCAGCGGTTCATATTGAACCTTGATTTTTTTTACCGCAAGTTTTGCCTGGTTGGGATTTTCGGCAAGGACTGCTGCCACCGGCTCTCCTATGTAGAGAACCCTGTCAACAGCCATGGGCGATCTGTCCTTGACATTGTCGCCGAACCTGAAATTACATCCTTTACCGGTGACAACCTTGACTACACCCTCGCATTTTTCAGCTTCAGATGCATCTATTGAAATAATTTTAGCGTGTGCATATTCAGGATAAAGCATCGCGGCATAAAGCATCCCCGGCAGTTTTATATCGTCAATAAATACCGCTTTTCCGATTACTTTTTTAATGGCATCGGGCCGTTTTACATTTTTTCCGATATATTTGAATTCCAAGATTCCCTCCCATAACCCCAAAAGTCGGGATAATTACCTGTATAGTTGAGCAACTGAATAATTTTCCGCTATTACTTTTCCGTTGCTGATTACATGCGCCGGCGCTTCCTGGAATCTCAATGCTTCGAGCACGCTTGGGACGCCGAGCACTACCATATTGGCGATGTTGCCTTCCTTCAATCCGAAGTTCTTTACGCCCATCGCTTTTGCACCGTTGACGGTAATCATATCATATAATGTTTCCATCTGGTCTGCGCTCGTCATCCACAAAAGGTGGGATGCCAAGAACGCGATTTCAAGCATATTGTTGCGGCCGTATGGATAATAAGCATCAGAAATATCGTCCTGCCCGAGGCATACAAGTGCACCTTCTTCAAGCAGTTCACCTACCCTCGCGTGCAGAGGTCCGGTATGGGGGTCGGTCACTATACCGATTCGCGCTTTCTTAAGGAGTGCAACTACTTTCTGGAAATACGGTTTCGGATACAGGCACATAGCGCGCGCATGCTGTGCGAGCACCCTGCCCTGCCAGCCGGTTTTAAGCGTTTCAACTGCGAGCATTTCGAGCGTTTTCAAAGTCGGGTCGCCTGCGTCGTCAACAAGCATCGAAACATCTTTGTTATATTTGCGGGCTATAGCCATCATCTTCTGGATGTGCGCCTTTGCGTCCTCTTCCGTGAACTCAATCCATGGTATGCCGCCTACGATGTCCGCTCCGAGGTCCATCGCTTTTTTTATTAAATCTTCTGCACCCGGTTCTCTTATTACGCCGTCCTGAGGGAATGCCACTACCTGTACATTGACCACGCCTTTAAATTCATCTCTTGCTTTTATCAGTGCTTTTACGCCCTCAAGTTTCGCTTTTGAGTCGACATCGGCGAACGCTCTTATGTGGAGGTTGCCGTATTTTGCCGCGAGTTCAAGCGCTTTCCTTACATTCTTAATTATCCATCTCTCATCATAATTCTCTTTTACTCTTGCCGCGAGTTCTATCGCAGTCATCGCTTTGCCCATATCGCTGCTGTGATAGTCCTTCAGCGCTTTTTCGTCCATCATCTGTAGAGTCCACACCTTGCAAAGATGCAAATGCGCGTTGCAGTATGATTCCGTAACAAGGTTGCCTTTTGCGTCAATCCATTTGTCCGTCTTGAAGGCAATTTTTTTTGCGATTTTTGAAACCTTGTTTTTGTCTATGCCGATATCAACCAGATCTTTCTGTCCCCTCAATCTTGCGTTACGAATAATCAAATCCATACATCCTCCCATGAATTTAGGTTAAATAACTGCTTAATTTACTATTTTAAATATTTTTTATAAAAAGTCAACATTTATTTAATCGCGGCATCGGAAACTTGATTTTTTAATTTTAAATGGTATAATAAAAAATTGTTTATTCGGGAATACGCTGCATTTTAGCAAATCAGGTATTTCAATTTTCACATCCGGGTTTCTTGCCCTCGTGGTTGAAAAACATAATTTTGTTATATTGATATTATAGAAAGGAAGTGAGTCGGTCTTATGGAATACAATAAAACGGTAAATCTGCCTCAGACGAATTTTTCAATGAAAGCGAATCTTCCCCAGAAAGAGCCTAAAACACTGGATTTTTGGAAGAGCATTGATGTTTACAAAAAACTTCTTGAAAAAAACAAAGGTAAGAAAAAATTTGTCTTGCACGACGGTCCGCCGTATGCCAACGGGCACATACATTTAGGGACCGCACTCAATAAGATATTAAAAGACATAGTAATAAAATACAAATCTATGTCCGGTTTTGATGCTCCTTTTATACCCGGGTGGGACTGTCATGGACTGCCCATTGAATATCAGCTTATGAGGGAACTCGGTAAAACAAAGGCGACAATTGATAAAATAGAATTCAGAAAAAAAGCCACAGAATTCGCCATGAAGTTTATGGGAGTTCAGCGCGGTGAGTTTATGCGCCTTGGCGGTCTCGGCGAATGGGAGAACCCGTACCTTACTCTATCAAACGATTATGAAGGGACTATTATTTCAGTTTTCAGGCAGCTTCTAAAAAACGGCTATATTTACAGAAAGCTCAAGCCGGTCTATTGGTGCGCGAGTTGCGAGACAGCGCTTGCAGATGCGGAAGTCGAATATGCCGACCACACATCACCTTCTATTTTCGTTAAATTCCCGCTTCTAAAACTTACTGATGCGCTGTCGGAGCTTAAAGGTGAGCGGAGTATATCGGTTGTCATCTGGACTACTACGCCGTGGACCCTTCCGGCAAATGTAGCGCTGGCATTTCAGCCGAACATCGATTATGTGGCGGTAAAATTGTCCGACGGAGAGGTCTGCGTTGTTGCAGAAGCCCGTCTGGAACAGCTTAAAAAAATATTCAAGGACGACGGCATAAAAATCTTATTGAAAAAGAAGGGCTCGGATTTTGAGGGGATAAAATGTAAAAATCCGGTTGTAGGCACGGAGTCGGTCGGCATACTTGCGGATTTTGTTTCGCTTGAAGAAGGCAGCGGCATCGTCCACATAGCGCCAGGGCACGGCGAAGAGGATTATTCCGTCGGACTGAAATATAATCTGCCGGTAGTTTCACCCGTAGACGACAGGGGCAGGTTTACAAACGAAGTAAAAATGTTCGAAGGCAAGAATGTTTTTGCCGCAAACGAAAATATTATAAAACACCTTGAAGACCAGAAACTCCTGCTTTTAAAATTCGACATCTCACATTCGTATCCGCACTGCTGGAGATGCAAAAGGCCGATAATATTTCGCGCTACTAAACAGTGGTTTATGTCGGTGGATGCCAAGGACTTAAGAAAACGCCTTCTTAAAGCCGTCGAGCAATCCACATGGATACCTAATTACGGGAGAAGCAGGATAGAAGGTATGATAAATGTCCGCCCCGACTGGTGCCTTTCGAGACAGAGATACTGGGGAACCCCGCTACCTGTAATCTATTGTAAGGACTGCGACGAGCCGGTTTTGGATGATGGGATAATCGGAAAGATCGAAAAAATAATATATGAAAAGGGTTCCAGTGTTTACCTTGAAATGCCGATTGCTGAACTTTTACCCAACGGGATGAAATGCCATAAATGCGGCGGGATCGGTTTCAAAAAATCGGACGATATACTTGATGTGTGGTTTGATTCCGGCGTCTCATCGTTCGCGGTTCTTGAAGGCAGAAAATCGCTTTCGTTTCCGGCGGACCTGTATCTTGAAGGAAGCGACCAACACAGGGGCTGGTTCCAGACATCGCTGATACCGGCTGTTGCGATAAAAGGAATACCGCCTTTTAAGGCCGTTCTGACCCACGGGTTTGTTGTTGACGGCGAAGGTAAAAAGATGTCGAAATCGCTCGGCAATGTTATATCTCCTCAGGACATAATAAAAAAATACGGAGCGGAAGTTCTGCGCCTGTGGGTCGCCTCGGAAAATTACCAGGAGGATATCCGCCTTTCAGACGAAATTGTTACGCATCTGATAGACGCTTACAGAAAAATAAGGAATACTATGCGGTTTATTCTCGGCAATATAAATGATTTCTCACCGTCGCAGAGGGTGCCTTACGAAGAACTGCCGGAGATAGACAGATGGGTCCTTTCGAAGTTCAACAATTTAGTAGCTGATGCAGGCAGGCATTATGAAAATTACGATTTCCATAAGGTTTTCCACATTGTATACAATTTCTGTGTAGTTGAACTTTCCGCATTCTATTTCGACATACTGAAGGACCGGCTTTACACATTCAACAAAAAGTCAAAAGAAAGGCTCGCCGCCCAGACGGTGATAGAGGAGATATTTTTGAAACTTGTGCCGCTTATCGCCCCGGTTCTTTCTTTTACTGCCGAGGAGGCATACCAGGAATACAAAACCCAGCAGGGAAGAAGCGGTTTGCCCGGGTCTGCGGAGTCGGTTTTTCTGCTGGATATGCCGGTCTATGAAGCAGCCCGGGTTGACAAAAAAACAGAAGAAAAATTTGAGGAAATTATAAAGATGAGGGAACTGGTGCTTAAACTGCTCGAAGAGGAGCGCAAAAAAAATGTGATTGGCAATTCCCTTGAAGCAAAAGTTATTTTGTATACGGAGAACGAGGAAAAGAAAAAATTCCTGAAAGAAAACGCAAAAAATCTGCTTCAGGTATTTCTGGTTTCTCAGGTTGAAATTTCCGATAAACCCGCAGGCGGCACAAAAGACGAAGCCGGTTCAATTGAAGCGAAAGCTGAACATTCTTCCGGTGAAAAATGCGCAAGATGCTGGATGTGGTCGGAGGATGTCGGCGCAGATAAAAATCATCCCGAAATATGCCTAAAATGCGTAAAAAATATATCATACTGATTATCTCCTTTTTTGTGGTATTGCTTGACCAGATAACTAAATATTTAATAGTAAGAAATTTCTATTTTTGCGAGTCGGTACCAGTCATTAAAAATGTTTTCCATATAACTTATGTAACCAATACCGGCGCGGCGTTCAGTATGTTCTCAAATTACGGAAAATGGCTTTTGTTGATAGTCGTCACGGCTTTGATTTTGATTTACATTTTCATTGCCAGACAGAGGGAATCCATACCAGTCAGCAGTTTAGCGGCATTCTCGCTGATACTGGGGGGGGGTATAGGGAATCTTATAGACAGGATGTTCCGCGGCGCTGTTGTGGATTTTTTCGATTTCAGGATATGGCCCGTATTTAATGTTGCGGATTCAGCAATAACTGTCGGGATGTTAATAATAGTTCTATTTTCATTAATCCGCAAAAAAAGCAGGTACAATTGATGATAACTGTGTCACAGAACATTAATATAATCGCTGCCGGTGTTTTTCGCTTGACTTTAAAAAAATATTGGTATAAAATTTAAAATGTAAACTGTGAGTTTGTAGTATCGGAATCAAGAAGCGTTACTATTGATGCTTTGTGATTTTGTTCACACAGTTTTTTACAAGTTAGCAATGTGCTAAAATTGAGACAAAATATTTATAGATGAAATATCGGCCATAATGAAGTAGAAGGGGGATTGACTGTTTTATGAAAAATAAAATTATATTTACTGTTGAACTTTTGTCTCTATTGGTTTTAACGATTCCAAAAAATGTATTCGCTGAGAAAACAACAATTGCTATAGTCGTTGATTCCCGCGGTGATGTAAAATTAAATACGCCAGGACAGCCGGTGCAAGATATGACAGTTGGTATGGAAGTCGCCGAGGGCGATAGCATCACAACTGGTGCGAAGGCATATGTGAAACTTATAAGAACCGACAGCAGCATAATAAAACTTAATGAAGAAACACAGTTTGATGTAGTGCCGGCCATTACGGGCGAAGAAAAAGGTTCCGTATTCAGTATCAAATCAGGGAAATTGTTTATGAACGTTTTCAAAGAAAAAGAGGTTTCAAAAAAAGTTCTGATTAAGACACCTGCTGCCGTGTGTATGATTCGCGGAACCCAGATATATGTAAGCGTATCCGAGTCCGGCGAATCGACATTTATACTTTTAAGCGGTTCCGCCGATGTTTTTAACGATTCCGGGACTGTGCAGATGAATGAAGGCAGCCGGGTAACAGCACAACCGAATTATCCTCCGTCTCCGCCTTCTGAGTTTTATCCAGGTACAATTGAGCGCTGGGATGAACAGATCGAAGGGATTGCGCCCCGTCAGCCGCAAATTCTTGGATCTACTGAGCAGCCGGTCCGGGAAGCACAGCCCAGACAACAGATCGTCAGAAAGCCAGGAATTATCAAAGTTTACCCGTATCTGAATTTCAGCGTGATAAGCGACGATAATATGTATCTTCAGAAAAACAATGCACGGAGGACATCAATTACAAATATAAGCCCGGGTATCGGCATATCCCTTCCGGTTGCAAAGCACAAATTCGGTCTGGAATACCGAGCAGAAATACAAAATTATTCGGTTGATTCAGCCACCGAGGATACAAAGAACCACTTTCTTGACGGTTCGGCTGAATTAAACTTCCCTTCGGATATCATTTTCAGGGTAAAAGATACGTATAAAAAGACAAACGCTCCGGAATTCAGCGAGTTGATTGAGACTGTTAAACAGAACAATATTAAGAGAGAGCAGAACAACATTAATGCCGAAGCAGGCTTTTTTTCTACCGGGAGAAAATTTTCTGCGGTAGCTGTTTATTCCCTGGAACAAAATGGGTATGAACAGTACTTGTACAAAAGCGCCCTTAACCGGACAATAAGCACTCCCGGTCTCAATTTATATTACAACTATTCGCCCAAAATATCATTGCTTCTCGCAGGCAATATGGGTGTAATTAAGTATCAGTACAGCACAAACAGAAACAGTTCCAAATACAATGAAGTGCTGTTGGGCGCGCAGGGGCAGATGGTGCCGAAGACCACCGGTATCGTAAAATTGGGAGTTCATATGAGAAAATACGACGACTTAAGAGATGCGGCAGGAAAGCTTAAAGAGTTCAACGAAATAATAGCCGGTCTCGGAACCAGAACCGATTTCAGCGAAAGAACGAATCTTGAACTGACTATAAAAAGAGCACCTGTAGAATCAGTTTATTTTCCAAATGTCTACAGTATCTCCACTTACGCGGGATTTAAATTAAGCCAGAAAGTCGGCGAGAAATTTTCTGTTTCTATAGACGGTTCTGCTGATCTCGGCACCTACCCGGAAAAGACGATTGTTGCGGGCATCTCAAAGAAAAGGCAGGACACAGTGAGTTCCGCCGGGCTAATTGTTTCGGTCCCGCTGGCGGGCGGGGTGGATTTGAATGCCGGATATACGCTGAAAATAAGAAATTCAAATTTCAGTATTTTTAATTATACGGACAATATTATAAGTGCGGGCTGCCGTCTGACTTTTTAACCGTTTGCGGGGTAAAAAATGAGGAGAATCATCGTAACAGGGGCTGCAGGATTTATCGGATTCAAAACCTGCGAACAACTTATTGAAAAAAACTGGAAGGTTTTGGGCATTGACAATCTTAACGATTATTACGATGTTCGTCTGAAAGACTACCGCCTGAAACAACTGAAAAAATATAAAAATTTCAAATTCGAAAAAGCAGATATTGAGCAGATGCCGCGGTTAAAAAAAATATTTGAGAAATTCAAACCGGAAGCGGTAATAAACCTTGCCGCCCGTGCCGGAGTAAGATACAGCATGGAAAACCCGTTTGTTTATCTGACAACAAATGCCGACGGGACGCTAAATCTTCTTGACATTTGCCGCCGGAATAAAATAAAAAAGTTCATTCTTGCTTCAACATCTTCGCTCTATGCAGGCCAGAAAATGCCGTTTAAAGAAACGCTTGCGGTAAATACGCCGATTTCACCTTATGCAGCATCAAAAAAAGCGGCGGAAGCGATGTGCTATTCATACCATTACCTTTACGGGCTTGATATCACTATCGCAAGATATTTTACCGTCTACGGGCCTGCCGGCAGGCCTGATATGAGCATATTCAGGTTCATCAAATGGATTGACGAGGGAACCCCTATTGAACTTTTCGGCGACGGCAGCCAGAGCAGGGATTTCACTTTTGTGGACGATATCGCCTGCGGGACGATAAAAGGACTGAGAAAAGTAGGATTCAAGATAATAAACCTCGGCGGCGACGACCCTCATAAACTGTCTTATTGCATAAAACTGATAGAAAAATATCTCGGGAAAAAGGCGAAAATAAAAAATCTGCCGTTCCATATAGCCGATATCAAAGCAACATGGGCGGACATAAGCGAGGCGAAAAAAATACTCGGCTGGCGGCCGTCTGTGAATCTGGAAGACGGCATAAAAAGAACCGTTGATTGGTATCTTGAAAATAAAAATTGGCTGAGGGACATAAAGCTGTAAACGCCGGGATTTATTAAAAAACGGCTTGCGATAGTGCCGATGAAGAATATCATCGCCGGATTAAGAACATGAACCGGAGAAAATGTATGAAAGAAAAAAGCAAGAGAAAACTCAGATTCGGTCTTGTGGGTTGCGGAAGGATAGCGCAAAGGCATTCTGCATTGCTGGGATTCAACAAGATTGACGGCGCTAAACTTGCCGCTGTCTGCGACATTAAAAAAAACAGGGCGAAAGCTATAGGAGAAAAATTTAAAGTGCCGTTTTATACCGACATGCACGAAATGATGAGAAATGAAAGATTAGATGTAATTTCCGTGCTCACGCCGAGCGGCAATCATGCGGAGCATGTTATATCGCTCGCCGGTTACGGTAAGCATATCGTGGTTGAAAAGCCGATGGCTTTGAAACTTGCCGATGCGGATGCGATGATTGAGGCATGCGACAAAAACAGAATAAAGCTTTTTGTGGTAAAGCAGAACCGGTTCAATCTGCCGGTCGTAAAATTGCGTGAAGCGCTGAAACGCGGCCGGTTCGGCAAACTTGTGATGGGTACCGTAAGAGTAAGATGGTGCCGCACCCAGGAATATTATGACCAGGATAAATGGCGCGGCACTTGGGCGCTTGACGGAGGCGTTATAGCCAATCAGGCAAGCCATCATGTCGACCTGCTCCGCTGGATAATGGGCGAGCCGGTCAGCGTTTTTGCCAAAAGTTCGACTGCTCTTGTAAATATCGAGACGGAAGACACCGCAGCGGTGGTTTTAAGGTTTCAAAACGGAGCATTGGGAATCATCGAGGCGACCACAGCCACCAGACCGAAAGATGTTGAGGGTTCAATATCTGTTCTCGGCGAGGGCGGGATAGTGGAAATCGGCGGTTTTGCCGTCAACGAAATGAAAATATGGGAGTTCGCCAAAAAAGAGCCGGCGGACATGGAAGTGATTGAAAAATATTCTGTTAATCCTCCCAATGTCTACGGGTTCGGTCATCAGGCATATTATCAGAATGTGGTTGACAGCATACTGAACGATTCCCAGCATCTTGTCGACGGGCTTGAGGGCCGTAAAACGCTTGAACTGGTTCTGGCGATTTATGAATCAATTGAAACAGGCAGAGAGGTCTTTTTGCATTTTGTTCCGCAGAAATGCCGTCTCGGCTACTGAAAAGGAACATCGGTATCCGACGGATAAATAAAAATAATTCCCAAAAGGAGATGGCAATGAAAAAAATTCTTGTTTCCGACCCGCTGGCAAAGGAAGGAATTGAACTTCTTAAAACCGACAGTGATTTTGCTGTTGATGTAAAAACAGGCATGAAACCCGAAGAACTCGCAGGTATTATCGGCGATTACGACGGGCTTCTGGTGAGGAGTGAGACCAAGGCTACGAAAGACATTCTCGCGGTTGCAAAAAAACTGAAAATAATCGGTCGTGCCGGCACCGGCGTGGACAATATCGATGTAAAAGAGGCTTCGAAAAAAGGCATAGTTGTGATGAATGTGCCCGGAGGGAATACCGTCTCTGCAGCCGAACATACCGTGAGCATGCTGTTGGCGCTTTCACGGAATATTCCTCAGGCAAACGCCTCGCTGAAAAAATGCGAGTGGAAGAAAAAGGATTTTGTGGGTGTTGAGATTTTCGGAAAAACCGTCGGGATTTTGGGCTTCGGAAAAATAGGTGTTGAAGTGGCGAAGCGCCTGCTCGGTTTCGGAGTGAAAATAGTGGTATATGACCCGTTTGTTTCAAAAGAACGTGCCGCACAGTTGGGCGTTGAAATTGTTTCGCTGGACGAACTGTTCATGAAATCCGATTATATCACGATACATACGCCCAAGACCGATTCGACGAAAAATATTATCAATGCCGAAACAATTAAAAAAATGAAAGACGGGGTGCGGATAATAAACTGCGCCCGCGGCGGGCTGATAGACGAGAAAGCCCTTGCCGAGGCATTGAAATCGGGCAAGATAAAAGGCGCAGCGCTCGATGTTTTTGAAAAAGAACCGCTCTGCGAATCCCCGTTTTTTGAGATTAACAGTGTGATTATGACACCGCATCTAGGGGCATCCACAGTCGAGGCGCAGACGAATGTTTCCGTCGAAATAGTAAAACAGATGATACAGTATTTTAAGACGGGTGTAATTATTAACGCAGTCAATTTCCCGTATATTGCGCCGGAAACGCTCGAAAAGATACAGCCGTATGTCACCCTTGCGGAAAAACTCGGGCTTTTTGTATCCCAGATAGCCGAAGGCGGTGTAAAATCGGTTCATATAGAATATGCCGGCATTCTTACAAAATATGATACCGCTCCAGCGACAATATCCGCAGTAAAAGGCATTCTGTCAAAAATAGTTGACAATGAAATGGTGAATTATGTGAATGCTTCTTTTATGGCAAACGAGCGCGGAATAAAGGTTTCAGAGACAAAGAGTGCCAGAGAGATGGAATTTACAAACCTGATAAGCGTCATTGTTGATACGGATTCAGGCAGCAGTTCGGTGGCAGGAACAGTGTTCGGGAAAAGCGAGTTGAGGATAGTCAAAATTAACGAGTATTATCTTGATGTAGAGCCGACAGGAGACATCCTTGTTTTTTCAAACACTGACAAGCCCGGAGTGATAGGAAAAATAGGCACGATTCTCGGAGAACACGGGATAAACATAGCGTCAATGGAAGTCGGCAGGAAAACAGCGGGAGAGGATGCCTTAACCGTTATTAATGTTGACAACGCAGTCGGAGAAGAAGTCATTGAAATAATCAAAAAGCAGCAGGTAATAAAAAATGTCAAAATGGTAAAACTATGAGAAGGAACCTCACAAAAAAAATTCTTGAAGAACATTTGCTTGAAGGGGATCTTGTTGCCGGCAGAGAGATAGGGATAAGGATCGACCAGACGCTAACGCAGGATGCGACAGGCACACTTGCCTATCTTGAATTTGAGGCGATAGGGGTTGACAGAATTAAGACAAAAAAATCGGTGTCTTATGTCGACCACAATACCCTTCAGACAGGATTCGAGAATGCCGACGACCATAAATTTTTAGAATCGGTCGCCGCAAAGTACGGGTTGTATTTTTCCCCGAACGGCAACGGCGTCTGCCATCAGATACATCTTGAAAGATTCGGCGTGCCTGGTGAGACGCTTATCGGCTCCGATTCACACACACCGACCGGCGGCGGGATAGGTATGCTTTCAATCGGTGCCGGCGGAATGGATGTCGCATGGGCTTTGGCGTCCGGCAAATTTTTTCTTAATATGCCAAAAATTGTCAATGTCGAACTCACGGGAGAACTGAAAAACTGGGCGTCGGCAAAGGATATCATTCTCGAACTTTTAAAACGGTTTTCGGTAAAAGGCGGCGTCGGAAAAATATTTGAATACAGCGGCGAGGGGATAAAAAAACTTTCCGTATACGACAGGGCTACCATAACGAATATGGGGGCGGAACTCGGGCTTACAACTTCAATATTTCCGTCGGACGACAAGACAAAAGAATTTTTGAAACTCCAGGGCAGGGAGAATGACTACAAACCGCTTGCCGCAGACAAGGATGCAGAATACGACGAGGTGGTAAGAATAAATCTATCTGAAATAGTATCTCTTGTCGCCTGCCCGCACTCGCCGGATAATGTAAAAACGGTTAAAGAGGTTGAAGGCATCCCGCTCGACCAGATTATAATCGGCTCGTGCACGAATTCCTCCCTCAGCGATCTCTTGCTTGTTGCAAAAATTTTAAAGGGCAGAAAAGTAAAGGTGCCGACAATTGTTTCGCCTGGTTCAAAACAGGTGCTGATGAATCTGATTGACACTGGCGCTCTCTCAGACCTCATTGAAAGCGGGGTCAGAATCCTTGAGCCGGCATGCGGGCCATGCATAGGGATGGGTTGTGCGCCTAACACCGGCGGGGCCTCCCTAAGGACATTCAACAGGAATTTCAAAGGCAGAAGCGGGACAGACGATGCTGAGGTTTACATTGCCGGACCAATCGTTGCTGCTTTTTCAGCGATAAACGGAGGGTTCACAGTTCCGCACGGCAGGATGCCGCGTATTAAATTCCCAAAAAAAATCGTAATTATGGACGCCCTTTTGAAAACACCGGAAAAAGCAAAAGGCGGGACGGTTATTTACAGGGGCAGAAATATAAAGCCGATACAGAAATTTCCGTCGCTTGATGCTACGATTTCGGGTGAGGTGATATTGAAAACGAAAGACAATATAACGACCGACGACATAATACCTGCTGGCGCCAAGATACTGCCGCTTCGCTCGAACATACCGGCGATATCCGAGTTCGTGTTCGCAAAAATCGATCCGGATTTTGTCACACGGGCAAAGGGAAAAAACGGCGGAATAATAGTAGCAGGGGAAAATTACGGGCAGGGTTCGTCACGCGAGCATGCGGCGCTGTGCCCGAAATACCTCAAAATAAAAGCGGTGATAGCCAAATCGTTCGCCAGAATTCATAAGTCAAATCTGGTAAACTTCGGCGTGGCACCGCTGTTATTCAAAAATACCTCGGATTACGATAAAATTGAGATGTCGGATAAAATTGAAATAAAAGATACCGGAAAACTGAGTTCTTCAAAGGTGCTTACAGCCAGAAATATTGACAAAAATTATACCTTTGAAGTAACGCACGATTTAACTGGCAGGCAACTGAAAACGTTGCTGGCCGGAGGGTTGCTGAACCTAACAAATTAAACAGAATTTAACGGGATACCTGTCCGGAGTAGTCCCGAACTTTGCAAATAGCGAAGTTGAATATCCGCCGGGTTTCACAATGACCGGCTATTTTATTATTAAGCGAGCGAGAGGAGAGAAAACTTGTTTTCTCTCCCGAGCGAGCGCAGATACTACAGGGTAAATACCCCCCCGCCTTAGGCAGGTTTCAATTGAGAGCAGAGAGGAGCGGCTCCAAGGCTTGCCCGGTGGTTTAATACCCTTTATTTGCTTTTGGCAGCGGCCTTTTGCCTTTTTACCCTTCTTAAATGTCTCTGCCTGATCTGATGCCTTCTTGTCTGGCTTTTTCTTTTGCTCATAATTCACATATCCTTTCAATTATTCCTTAAATGCGAAAACTGTAAAAATATACAGATTGACATCGCCTTTTTTCCATGCATCCGGCTCAAGTCCAGCTTTCTGCCAGCAGAGTTCCGAAAGAAATGCTTCCTTGTTTGCGAGTTGTGGATGCTCCCATACCTGAGGCAGGAAAAGACCGCTTCTGAACCCTTTCTTAACGACAACTCCGTGTTTACCTTCGACTATTTCATCAGGTGAATTTATTTTTTTTAAAGGTGACAGTACGGATATTTCAATATTAATTTCCTTCAGTTCTTCCTTTGTCACGGGATTGAATCTGGTGTCTTCAACGGCCGCGGCTACAGCGAGTTGTGAAACTGCTTTATGCAGAGGCATCCTTGGTTCGGTAGTCCCGATACACCCTCGTAAATTGTGATTTTTTTCAAGCGTGACGAAAACAGCACCGTTGTTCAAGAGCTCAGGATTTTTTGTGTCAAATGAAGGGATTTTTCCGGTTGAAAGATAACCTTCGATTGAACCCCGTGCGATTTTTAAAAGTTCCTTTTGCGATTCCTTTGTCAGCGAGAACTCTTTTTCTTCCGCCGCCTGCGCGCCTTGTTTTTTCTTCCGGCTGCTTTTTATAAATACTACGCCGCCGTAGCCGACCACCCTGCTGCTGTCACCGTATTGCGAATCGGAGGAATTTGAATAATGTATTATTTTTGCCGTGTCGCATCCGAGCATTTTCGAGGCAGCCATAACCGTAGTTACCGCAGTAAGCCCGCAGAGTGTGCAGTGTAAATTCTCTACGCCCTTCGACATCCATTTCGCGTCGCATTTTATCAGTTCATCCGTGTCGAATCTTTCCATTGTCTTTAAAATGTCTTTGTCAATAGTTTCAGCATCTTTTTTGTCCGGATAGTGCGTCATATCGCTTGATGCCACAAGTATAACCCGTTTGCCCTTTACTGCCTGGGCAATTGCCTCAGCAGTTTTTTGCGAATATTCGTTGTCGTTGATAAGTATCGGCACTATTTTGAAATTACTTATGACCTTTTGCAAAAATGGGAGTTGGACTTCAAGTGAATGCTCCGGATTATGGACGCTGTTGTTGTATTTTATGAAAGATGCCGAATCGACGAGTTTTTTTGCGGTTTCTTCATCAATTTTGATTTTCCCGAGCGGGGTTGAAAAGTCACCGCCCGACCAGACCGCTGCACCGGTAATACCAAAATTGTGACTTGAGCCGACGAGTATGACCGTATCGATATCTTTACCCTCAATCTGCTTGAAAACCCAAGCTGCCGTCTGGGCTGAAAATACATAACCGGCATGGGGAGAAACCAGCCCGATTATTTCGCCCTGGATGTCCTGCTTTTTTGTTTTTGAGAAAAAATCATCCAACATCATGGACAGCTGGTTTTTATCAGCTGGATAAAACTGGCCGGCAACAGCAGGTTCTCTTACCATTTTGTCCTCCCCGGCATGCGCAACGCATGCCTGGATACTGAAAATCGAAAAAATGAAGAGCAATTTGAATTTATTCATTAAACTTAATTTTACAAGTTTTATTATTTAAGTCAATAGTCACTCGGGATTTGTCTCATCAGCACAGCAAGCGTCCCCGCCACGCAGATTGGCGGGGCGCACCAAACTCACCTCGCTGAATGAATTAAGCGAGGTTCCGTTATGGCTTTTTCAACAAACCCCTCGCTCCAGCATTACAGTGGTGGTTTATTTCGTTTAGATTCTTATGTGAGGCAATAGGTCCCTTGCCGACCCCTTGATTTTTTTAAAAAATAAGTGTAAAATTGAATCTATGATAAAAATAAAACCTTTTTGCGGAATAAGATACAGCGGTAAAAACATTTCCGATCTCGTATGCCCTCCGTACGACATAATCTCCAAAGCGGAAAGAGAATTA
>Ga0315268_10001864_pt1 | contig 24233 bp, 24 predicted proteins | sample C1_top_MG_FD_204535 | JGI IMG/M metagenome (GOLD analysis project Ga0315268, IMG submission 204535) | Sediment microbial communities from Yellowstone Lake, YNP, Wyoming, USA - C1_top | ecosystem: Environmental > Aquatic > Freshwater > Lake > Sediment | place: USA: Wyoming | collected 2017-08-01
TACGATATCGACAGTCAAAAGCCCTCGGCGGACGAGCGGTTGCGCCGGCGTGGAATTTATCTGCTGCCCAACATGTTTACCACCGCGGCGCTGTTCGCGGGCTTCTATGCCATAGTCCAGGCCATGAACGGGCGTTTTGAGCAGTCAGCAGTGGCCATCTTTATCGCCATGGTGATGGATGGACTGGATGGCCGGGTCGCACGTCTCACCCATACCCAGAGCGCATTCGGCGCGGAATACGACTCCCTTTCCGACATGGTCTCTTTTGGTGTGGCGCCCGCCCTTGTCGTCTACGTCTGGGCGCTCAAGGACATGGGGAAACTGGGCTGGATCGCTGCCTTCGTTTACTGCGCAGGCGCGGCGTTGCGTCTGGCGCGTTTCAACACCCAGTTGGAGGCGGTGGTCGACAAGCGCTTCTTTCAGGGCATGCCCAGTCCCGCTGCGGCTGCATTGCTGGCCGGTCTGGTGTGGGTCATGAACGACTACCATGTGAGTGGCAGCGAGATCCGCTGGCTGGTGTGGGGCGTGACGCTGTTTGCCGGGCTGACCATGGTCAGCAATCTGCGCTATTACAGCGGCAAGGACATCAATCTGCGCAAGAGCGTGCCATTCATCTTTATCCTGCTGATTGTTCTGGCCTTTATCCTTATATCTTCCGACCCGCCGCGGGTTCTCTTCGGCTCTTTCGCGCTGTATGCGCTGTCTGCCTATGCGGACTGGTTGTGGGGCATGGTGCGGCGCAAACGAAAGGGCGGAATGCCCAACGTGGAAGATTAGGTGTTTTTCTTGTGCATACTCAACATGAGCCACGCTTCCCCAGCATTCTTCGTTTCCTGTGCGGCCCGCGTCCTGTTGGCCGGCCTGTTGCTGCGTCCCCTGCGCTAATACTTCTACCCCACAATCCAGCAGTGCCCGGCACCGGAAAATATCCGATTGGTGCAGCCATTTTAAGTTCCCAAGCGAAGCCCATTACCTAAGCGGAGCACATCATGACAGACAAGCTAATCATATTTGACACCACCTTGCGCGACGGTGAGCAGAGCCCCGGCGCATCGATGACCAAGGAAGAAAAGGTGCGCATTGCGCGGCAACTGGAGCGTATGCGCGTGGACGTCATCGAGGCCGGCTTCCCGGCAGCCAGCAACGGCGATTTCGAGTCGGTCAAGGCGGTCGCGAGCAGTGTCAAGGACAGCACGGTGTGCGGCCTGGCGCGCGCGCTTGAGCGCGACATCGAGCGCGCCGGCGAGGCGATCAAACCGGCCGTATCCGGCCGTATCCACACCTTCATCGCCACCAGCCCGATCCACATGGAAAAGAAACTGCGCATGAGCCCGGATCAGGTGGTCGAACAGGCGGTTAAAGCGGTGAAGTGGGCGCGCAAATGGACCGACAACGTCGAGTTCTCGCCCGAGGACGCCGGACGCTCCGAGACGGATTTCCTGTGCCGCATCCTGGAGGCAGTGATCGAGGCCGGGGCCACAACCCTGAATATTCCCGACACCGTCGGCTACAATCTGCCGCAGCAGTTTGGCAACCTGATCGCCACCCTGCGCGAGCGCATTCCCAATTCCGACAAGGCCATCTTTTCTGTGCACTGCCATAACGATTTGGGGCTGGCGGTGGCCAATTCCCTTGCGGCGGTGCTGGCGGGCGCGCGCCAGGTGGAGTGCACCATCAACGGCCTGGGCGAGCGCGCAGGCAATGCTGCGCTGGAAGAAATCGTCATGGCGGTACGTACGCGCCAGGACGTCTTTTCCTGCGATACCGGCATCGACACCACCCAGATCGTGCCGGCCAGCCGCCTGGTGGCGGGCATTACCGGCTTCGCGGTGCAGCCCAACAAGGCTATCGTCGGCGCCAATGCCTTCGCCCATGAATCCGGCATCCATCAGGACGGCGTGCTCAAGCACCGCGAAACCTACGAGATCATGCGCGCCGAAGATGTCGGCTGGAGCGCGAACAAGATGGTGATGGGCAAGCATTCAGGCCGCAATGCCTTCCGCAGCCGCCTGGTGGAGCTCGGCATCCAGCTCGAATCGGAAGAGGCCCTCAATGCCGCCTTTGCCCGTTTCAAGGATCTCGCCGACAAGAAGCACGAGATCTTCGACGAGGATATCCATGCCTTGGTAAGCGACGAGGAACAGGCGATGGTGCAAGAGCAGTTCAAGCTGGTTGCGCTCAAGGTTTGTTCCGAAACCGGCGAAACGCCTCATGCCTGCGTTACCATCAGCGATGGCGGCAAGGAAAAAGGCGCGGAAGCCGATGGCGGCGGTCCGGTCGATGCCTCGTTCAAGGCGATCGAGGCGATCGTCAAGAGCGGCACGGAGCTGCAGCTCTACTCGGTCAACAACATCACCAGCGGCACCGATGCCCAGGGCGAAGTGACGGTGCGGCTGTCCAAGGGCGGGCGCATCGTCAACGGCCAGGGGGCGGATACCGATATCGTGATTGCCTCGGCCAAGGCTTACCTCAACGCCCTGAACAAGCTGGCTACGAAGCTGGAGCGGATGAATCCGCAGGTTTGATTCATTCTAAAAACGGCGATTCACCGCAGAGGACGCTGAGGAAAAACAAGGCGTTGCCAAGTTATGCTGAGTCACCCATTAGGTGAGTGCGTTTTTTTCGTCAAGCATTTGAATTCCTCCGCGTCCTCTGCGGTTCAATAGCTTTTTCTAGGTTCATGCGTGGCTCAACCGTGCGTAGAAAATGACGCTGAGGAAAAAAAACAGACTGAGCGCGATTTCCACCCCCGCGAGGGTGGCCGACAATCCCTTTTCGCTCATGGCGCGCACGACACCCTCAGCAAAATAGATCAGAATCAGCATTGACGCCCACTGGTAGGTATAGCGTCTGCCGCGCAGGATGCCAGGCAATGGCAGCAGTAGCGGCAGCACCTTGAAGACCAGGGAGGAACCGCCGGGGCGCAGCGGTGCGAGCCACAACTCCCAGCCGACGCAGAGGAAGATCAGCGCGATCAGGCTGATGATGCTGCCATAGTGCAGTATTGCGGTTCTGCTCACACAACGTTTTCCTGTATCATTTTCGCTAGCACCGCGCCAGCTTGCGCGGCATTGATGACGGTATCCGGAAAATCGAAGCGCAGTAGCTGTCCATCTGCCAGGATGTCGAAACCATCGCAGTCGATTCCCACCATGGCGGCGTCACCTGCGCCCATGCCGTAGTAGGTGCGGCAGAAGAATTGCAGGTCGCCGGCCTGGTCACGATTGAAGCGGACAAGAAATCCCTCTTCCTCCCGTGCCAGGGAATTTTGCGGCGGCTGGATGTCGCCGGGCGCAATCCAGCGCGCTTCACCGAAACCGCCGATATAGCGCAGGGTGACGGGTTCGAGGCGGTAAAAACTGAAATCCAGCGCGAAATATTGTTCCGTGTTGGGGAAGAAGCGCAGGTAGCGTGCCTTGAGTATTGCCGTGGTTTCCATGCGCACCGCTTTACCCACCAGGGTGAGACGCTCCCCGGCCTGGACGTCGTTCGACTGCTCATGCACCAGTAAGCTCGCGCGCGGATCCTGTTCGATGTTGCGGGTATGTTCCGCCAGCCGGCTGATCAGGAACATCGGTCTGGCTTCATGATCGGTCAGGCAGGATACCGCCGACCCGAATGGGTAGCCGCCGAGTTTGTGGGAGAGCGTGGAGAGCAGGCCGGTATGCTCTGCGCGCAGTAGTCTGCGTGCCTGTTTCGTGACGGGTACGGGTGATGTCATGGGAGGGCCTTTGCCGCCGGCACGCTGGTTGATCCGGGACGGCGTTGATTGTGTATTTCATGCATGGTGGATATCTCCGTTTCCAATATAATAACGTAATTCATGCACAAGAACTTTTCTCACCTCATTCCCTTTCTGCGTTTCGTGCAGCGGCGGTTCAAAGAAGACCGGAGTACCCAGTTTGCCGCGAGCCTGACCTACACGACACTGCTGGCGCTGGTGCCTATCATCACCATCGCACTGACGGTGTTTTCCGCGTTTCCGGTGTTCAGCAGCTTGATGACCCAGCTCAAGCTGTTCATCCTGAGCAATTTTGTTCCACTCTCGGCGGGCAAGATCATCTCGGTGTATATGCAGCAATTCTCCGAGAAGGCGGCGAACCTCACCGCGTTGGGGATCGTGCTGCTGGGCCTGACCGCGTTCATGCTGATGCACACCATCGACCAAGCCTTCAATGTGATCTGGCGCGTGCGCCGCAAGCGCCCGCTGGTTCAGCGTTTCCTGATCTACTGGGCGGCGCTGACCCTCGGGCCGCTGCTGATCGGGGCCAGTCTTTCCCTGACTTCCTACCTGGTGAGCCTTTCCCTGGGACTGGTGAGGGACATTCCTCTGATCGGTATCATTACCCTGAAGATGGTGCCGATAGTACTGACCATCGTTTCCTTCGCGCTGCTTTACAAGATTGTTCCAAGCCGCTCCGTATCGCCGCGCCACGCTTTGATCGGCGGGTTGCTGGCGGGGCTCGCCTTCGAACTGATGAAGAAGGCATTTACGCTTTATGTGACACATTTCCCCACCTATACCCTGGTGTACGGGGCCTTCGCCAGTGTTCCCATATTTCTTATATGGGTTTATCTTTCCTGGCTGGTGGTGCTGTCCGGTGCGGTGATAACCGCAGCGCTTCCTAACTGGGGTAGTACTGTCCGTCTGGATGAGGCTGTTGCCGGACAGGCGTTTTCCTCCGCACTGTCCGTTCTTCAAGCATTGTGCAAAGCGCAGCAAAGCGGCGACACTGTCAGCCTGCTGCGCTTGCAAGGCGAGTCGGAACTGGGGCCGGATGATGCCGAGGACATCCTCGACCGGCTGATTGCTTGCGGTTGGGTGGGCAGTGTGGAAGGCGGCGGCTGGACGCTGATCCGGAGCGCGGACGCCATCAGGGTCGCCGATGTTTACCGCGCTTTCGTGTTCGATCCGGATCAGGCCCGTGCAACGCTGGGCGAAGGGGATAAGCGGAAAGGCGTTGTATTGGCGGGTCTCATGGCGAGGCTCGATGAAGCATTGGGCCTTTCCCTGAAAGATTTATTTACAGCCACTTAATGCTTAACAGGCCCTTAGCTCCGGCTGAACTCAAAACGTTCGAAACCCGCGGCTTGTTCTACCAGCTTGACGGCGCGGATGGTCTGGGTTGCGCTGCCGCCGAAGTCAAGCAGCAACTCGCGCTGCGGGCTGAAAGTCCCGCGCGGTGCAATCAGGGTTTCCGGCTGCTTGAGCAGGGGGGCTTCAGGCAGCAGCAGGGCCGCCTGGAAGGTTTCCACAGGACCGGCGATGGAAGGCATGACCCTGACCGGATCGGCTTTGGGGGCCAGGAGCTGCGTACCGATTTCGAGATGGTCGGCTTTTTCGCTCTTCGCCCAGCGCACAGCGCCGATGCGCCATTCGTTGCTGCCTTCTTCCTTCAGCCCGATGACGCAGCCTGGGCGGATGTGTCCCACGATCTCGGCAGATCCGCGCAGTGACAAGCCGCCAGCACTTTCATTGACGATCAGCCACTTGTCGGAGGCAAATTTCGGGCTCTTGGCTGGTTGGGTGGACGAGAGGTCGGTTTCGTTGCCTGTTTTGTGCCCACCTAAAAAATGGTGCAGCGCCGGGAGTCCGACGCATACTTCGGTGCTGGAAATGTTTGGAGTGCGGTTGAAAACGCGTTTAGGGGCCGCCGACCAGTGCTTGAGCAGGTGCTGCAGCAGCTTCCGGTAGCCAGGGCCTTTTGCGGCTTCGGGAAGACGCAGGGCTTTCGGCGATTCCCCCGCTTTCAGCCTTTCTAGGTGGTGGTGTAGTGTGTGCGCCAACTCCAGCGTGTTGAGCAGAATGTCGTTGCGATTGTCGACATCATCGAAGTTCTGCGGGGCGCTCTTGGGAGGGTTGTCGCTGTTGGTTTTTACCAGGAACAAGCCGACAGGATTGGCGCTTTGTACGAAAGTCTGAAGTTGCGCCAGATCGCCGAATAATGCCAGGTAACCCAGAATTTGTTCAACTTCGCCCTGATTCAGGTGGTAAGGGTTTGCCAGCGAGAGCAGCAGGGTTTGCTTGTAAATCAGGCCGATGCTGCTTTCCCCGTCCCCATCCGCAACGGATTCGGTGACGATTCCCTGCTCGATGCCGAAGCGAAAAATCTGGTGAATCTCGAACCAGATGCCGGAGGGGGGCGGCGCATAGGTCTGGTAGCAGATGGCCAGTATCCGGCTTAAAGCGGATATGGCGCGTTGCGCCGCCATCTGCGGGATTTTTCCCTTGCCGAAAGTGATGCGCTTGTTCTGGTAATCCAGCAGGATGATCTTGTAGCCGTTGGCCAATTCGATCTGCAGTTGACGTGCCAGCTCAGCCATCTGCCGATTTTTATCCGGCAGCGGCAGGCGCGCGGCGACAAACTGTTCTTCCATGGCCGGCAGCAGTTTGAGGATGACATCACGGTATAATTCGAGCAGTTTGAGACGCGTTTCCATCGCGACTTTCTGCTGGTTCAACGCGCCGAGTTCATCGTTCAGGGCGCCTGAAACCTCGGGCAGATTGGTCAGGGGCAGGGTGTCCAGCCATTCTTTCAGATGTTTCGGACGCATTTCAACGGTCAGGTCTTCAGCCTGGTTGAGCGTCGGTACAGTCAGCGTTAACGGCATAGTAGGAATTTCCAGAGGTTTGCGATTTTTCTTGCTGAGTAAGAGGATTTTAGAAACAATTGGGTTTTTTGTAAAATAAACATTTATGGCCGTGATCAAGTGGCAAGTGAAATGCAAGTGAATCGAGGCATCTGCACTGCCGCTACCGCAGTAGAAGTGATACTGTTCTACAATTTCACCTATGTTGCGGAGTCATGCGGGGCGGAGAAGCTTGAGGCACATCATGGAGAAGAATGATTTAATGCGACGCATTTTTATAGCTTTGTGCATGATATTTCTTGCAAGCGCCGCGACGGCGGGAAGCTTTTCCTTCAAGGATATCGCAGGCAAGCAACATAATCTGGGCGACTATCGGGGCAAGTGGGTGCTGGTAAATTTCTGGGCAACCTGGTGTCCGCCCTGCCTGGCTGAAATTCCGGATCTGGTCGCACTGCACGACAAGCATAAGGGCAAGGATCTGGCAGTGATCGGGGTCGCCATGGAATACAACAACCCCGGGTTGGTTACCGATTTTGCCAAGAGCAAGCGGATTACCTATCCCGTGGTGCTGGGCAATGACGAAATCGCGGCGCAAATCGGCCCCGTGGAGGGCCTGCCGACAACCTATCTGTTCAATCCGCAAGGCAAGATCGTGGCGTACAACGTGGGCTCGGTGACGAAGGAAGCGGTGGAAAATTTTATGAGCATGAAAAAATAGCAAGGAGGCTCGCATGTTGAAACAGTTCGTCATGGCGTTGCTGCTGCTTTTTGCGGGAACTGGGCTGGCCGAAACCCGTGATGCGCAGCTTTTTTTCGACCAGAACCTGGGTGACTTCAAGGCGGAACTCTCCTCCGCGCGCAAAGAGGGAAAAACCGGCATCCTGCTGATGTATGAAATAGACGATTGCCCTTTCTGCCACCGCATGAAGGAAACCATCCTCATCCAGCCGGAAGTGCAGGACTATTTTCGCCGGCAATTTATCATTTTTAGCATAGACATAAACGGTGACAACGCTCTGGTGGATTTTGCCGGCAAGGCGACCACTGAAAAGAAATTTGCCGCCGAGCAGCGGGTGCGCGCCACCCCGGTATTCGCCTTTTACGATCTTGAGGGCAGGCAGATGACACGCTTCACCGGTACGGCCAGGGACGTGAACGAATTCATGCAACTGGGCCGCTATGTTGTGGAGGGTGCCTGGAAATCCATGCCCTTTGCCAAGTACAGGCAGCAAGCCGTGAAATGACGCTTGCCCGACTCGGAGTTGCTTTGGCATTAGTGGTTTGGCTGATGCCCGATAGTCTGGCTGCGCCTGCCGGCAAGCGGCTCACGCTCACCAAGGCGCTTGCGGCGGTGGATTCGGCGCATCCCGACTTGATGCTGGCCGAGGCCGAGCGGGCTATGGCCCTGGCCGAGCAGGAAGCGGTCGCCTCGCGCAGCGATCTCTCCGTCAGCTTGGAAGCGGGACTGCGCCGTGTGCGCCCCTCCACCGGGCCGGACAGCACTCTTTCCGACAATACCCTCAAGCTCAATGCGCGCAAAAATCTCTACGATTTCGGCCGTACCGCCTTGTCCGAGCAGGCGGCCAAGGCAGTGGTGGAAGCGCGCGAGAAGGGGCTGCTGGAGGCACGTGATCGGCGACGGATCGAGGTGATGGCGCGGTTTTTCAACGTGCTGGCGGCGGACTTGCAGCTTGCCACGGACAGCGAATTCACGGCGGTGGCCTATGTCAGCGCCGAGAACGCCCGCGACCGCGCCCAGGTCGGCCAAGTTTCCGCGGTGGACATAGCGGAGCTTGAACACCATTACCAGGAATCAGCGCTCAGGCGCAACGCCAGCCAGGCGCGTGCCCGTCTTGCCCGGGCGCAACTGGCCAGCGCCATGAACCAGCCCGGCCAGCTTGCGGCAGAGCTGGAAGATCCGAAACTCGCGACCAACAACCGGAGCTTGCCGGAATACGAAGCCTTGCTGCCGGTGATGCAGGAGCACAACCCCCGTATTCGCGTCCAGCTGGCGCTGCTCGATGCCGCGCGGCAGCGCATGGAAGCGTTGCGCGCCGATAATTCCCCGATGCTGGATGCCGAAATCGAAGCGGCTGGCTACAGCCGGGAAACAGCCACCCGCGACAATTTGCGTGCCGGTGTGGTGCTGACCTGGCCGCTATACCAGGGCCGGCGCGTGTCGGCACAGTTGGCGCGGGAGCAGGCCTTGTTTTACAAGCTTCAGGCCGAGGCCGACAAGCTCAGGATGGATCTGGCCGATACCCTTCTTGAGGTGTGGTCGGATCTGGAGCAATTGCAGCGCAGTGTGCGTACGGCGGCCAGGAAACAGGTCGAGTATCGCGACCTGGCTCTGGACAGGGCGCGCGGACAGTATGAAGTGGAGTTGAAGACCAATCTGGGGGATGCCATGGCAGCAACGATGGAGGCAAAACTGCGCGAGCGCAGAACCGAGTATCAGCTGGCGCTGGCTTTTGCGCGTCTGGAGGCGTTGCTGGGCAAACCGCTGGAGGAAGAGGGACAGGTGCTGAAATGAATAAATGGATATGGGCGGGTGTTTTGTGGGTCGTTGCGGGAACTGTCCTGGCAGCGGATGTTGCCGCAACGCTGAAATGGTCTCAGCGGCTGGAACTGTCGCCACGCGTATCCGGCATCGTGCGCGAAGTCGGTGTGAAGGCCGGTGATCGGGTGAAAAAGGGGCAAGAGCTGCTCGCCCTGGATGCGGGCATTTACGAGGCCGGGGTGATGCAGGCTCGTGCCTCAGTGGTGCGCTACAGCGAGGAACTGCTTGAGGCCGAACGGGACCTCAAGCGCACCCAGGAACTCTTCGACCGCACCGTGATTGCCATGACCGAGCTGGACCAGGCCAAGCTGCGTTTAGCCCGTGCCAGGGCGCAACGGGATGGCTCCCGGGCGCAACTTGTGCGGGCGCAGAAAGATCTGGCGGACAGCGCGCTACGTGCGCCTTTCGATGCCGTGGTGGTGGCGCGACTCGTAGAGCCGGGCCAGTATGTCGCGGTCGGCCTCCAGCCCCAGCCTTTGCTGATTCTGGCCAAGGCGGGAGAAATGCTGGCACAGGCCGGTCTGGCGGAAGAACAGGTTGGACGCTTGAAGTTGGGGCAGGCGGTCAGCGTGACCGTCGCCAAACAGAAATATGCCGGCAGTGTCAGAAATATCGGCCTGGAGCCTGTCGCTGGCAGCAGGGATAAGGACGGGGCGATTTACAGCGTGGAATTTGTATTCCCGAGCGGGGATGCCATCCTGCGGGCGGGCGCACAGGCGCTCGTGACGCTGCCGTAACCGGGATGTTTCATCCTAGAAAAAGCTATTGAACCGCAGAGGACGCAGAGGACGCAGAGGACGCAGAGGACGCAGAGGAATTCAAATAGTTAGGGAATACAACGTACTCACCCAGCGGGTGACTTGCCATAACTTGCCAATCCCTTGATTTTCCTCGGCGTCCTCCGCGTCCTCTGCGGTGAAACGCCGTTTATAGGTTCATGAAATCGCCGATTTCCCCGTCGGCTAGCCGGGTGCGCTGTTTTTCTCCGTCGGGCTTTTCTTTCCGTCGTCGCCCTGCCCGACCTTGCCTGCTGCAAAAGACCAGCCGTTGCGCCAAGCGGCCACAACCATGTTGGGGTACCCGGGCTTTCCCAAACTGCCGTTATAGCGCCCCAAGGCACGGAACAGATCGCCTTTTTCGATATCGAGATAGTGGCGCAGGATGGTGCAGCCGTAGCGCAGATTGGTGCGGATGTGGAACAGGTTCTGCTCCGGCTTGCCGATCAGCTGTGTCCAGAACGGCATCACCTGCATGTAGCCGCGCGCTCCGGCGCTGGAAACAGCGTATTTCTTGAAGCCGCTTTCCACCTGGATCAAGCCCAGCACCATCTGCGGATCGAGTCCGGCGCGGGTGGCTTCGTAGTGCACGGTCTTGAGGAAGTCGAGGCGCCTGGCCTTGTCCGGGATGCGTTTTTCCAGACGCAGCGACATTTCCGTCAGCCAGTTGTAGGCCTCCGTTTGTGAGGCGAAGGCCGAGCGCGGCGCGGCTGTATCACTGACATTCTTGCTTAACACCGCCTGGACACTGGCGCTCAAAGGCTCGTAAACCTGAGCGCCGGCGTGGGCGAAGGAAGCGGCCAGCAGGGTGGAAATCGCGAAAAGGCTTTTTAGCCACGGATTAACACGGATTAACACGGATAATCCGTGAAAATCCGTGTTAATCCGTGGTAAATAATCTTTTATTTTCCGCATACCGCCGATTTTATGTGGCCCACGATATTTTGCAAGGAAATGATGCTGGCCTTCTCGTCACGGCGACCCTGATATTCGATGTTGCCTTCCTTCAGGCCGCGCTCGCCGATCACGATGCGGTGCGGGATGCCGATCAATTCCATGTCGGCAAACATGACGCCGATGCGCTCGTCTCGGTCATCCAGCAGCACCTCGATGCCGGCAGCCGTCAGTTCGGCGTAGAGCTTTTCGACGGTTTCCTTTACCAGCGCGCTCCGGTTGATGCCGATCGGTACCATGGCGAGCTGGAACGGCGCCATTGCCAGCGGGAAGATGATGCCGTGCTCGTCGTGACCCTGCTCGATGGCCGCGGCAACGATGCGCGACACGCCGATGCCGTAGCAGCCCATTTCCATGACTTGCTCTTTGCCGTGTTCGTCGAGGAAGGAGGCGTCCATCGCTTCGGAATACTTGGTGCGCAGCTGGAAAATGTGGCCGACTTCGATGCCGCGGCACAGTTCCAGCGTGCCTTTGCCGTCGGGGCTGGGGTCGCCTTCCACCACATTGCGGATATCGACCACTTCCTTCAGTTCCGGCAGATCGCGGCCGAAGTTGACGCCGGTAAGGTGGTAGCCGTTGTCGTTGGCGCCGCAGACGAAGTCGCTCATTACGGCGACGGCACGGTCGGCGATGAGGGTTGCTTTCAGGCCGACGGGACCTAGCGAGCCGGCATTGCAGCCAGCCGCGGCGCGTATTTGGGCGTCGGAAGCAAAGCGTGGCGGCTGGGCAAGCTGGATCAATTTTCCGGCCTTGACCTCGTTGAGCTGGTGGTCGCCGCGCAAGAGCAGCGCCACCACGCCGCCGTCGCGGCCTTCCAGGAGCAGGGTCTTGATGGTTTTGTCCGCCGCGACCTTGAGGAATTCGCATACTTCCTCGATGCTGTGCTTGCCGGGCGTGGCGATTTTTTGCATCGTTTCGGTCGGAGCGGGGCGCGGGGCGGCGGGGCTGACTGCTTCAGCCAGTTCAACGTTGGCGGCAAAGTCGGAGCCGGGGCAGAAGGCGATGGCGTCCTCGCCCGAATCCGCCAGCACGTGAAACTCATGCGAGCCGGTGCCGCCGATCGCGCCGGTATCCGCCGCCACCGGGCGGAATTTCAATCCCAGCCGGGTGAAAATGCGGCTATAGGTCTCGTGCATCAGCTGGTAGGTTTGCTCCAGGCTGGCGAAGTCGGCGTGGAAGGAATAAGCATCCTTCATCACGAATTCGCGTGCGCGCATCACCCCGAAGCGCGGGCGGATCTCGTCGCGGAACTTGGTCTGAACTTGGTAGAAGTTCACCGGCAGCTGGCGGTAGCTCTTGATTTCGCGCCTGGCGACGTCGGTGATCACTTCCTCGTGGGTCGGCCCGAAGCAGAAGTCGCGTTCATGGCGGTCCCTGATCTTCAGCATCTGCGGCCCGAACACGTCCCAGCGACCGGTTTCCTGCCACAGCTCTGCCGGAATCACGGCCGGCATCAGCAGTTCGACCGCGCCGCTCCTGTTCATTTCCTCGCGCACGATCGCCTCGACCTTGCGCAATACCTTGAGACCCAGCGGCATCCAGGTGTAGAGGCCGCTACCGAGGCGCTTTATCAGGCCGGCGCGCAGCATCAGTTTATGGCTGATCAGCTCCGCTTCGTTCGGAGCTTCCTTGAGGGTGGAGAGGAAAAATTGTGATACGCGCATGATCTTGAGTCCGAAATCTTCAAAGCGGCTAATTTTACTTTGAAAATGGGCTGGATGACAGGGCGGACGTTATAATGTAACGCTTTATTTGGAGTGGATTATATAGATGGGTTTTTTCTCTCGGCGGCGTATCCACAAAGCGGTGGAGGGTGGTGATGTGGTGGATGTGAGCGAGCTTGACGGCGTGCGTTCGCTGCACCTGGGCAGCAAGACGGTGCAGAGCTCGATGCGCATCAGCGCGCCTAACGAGCTTGAGCTTGCCTATACCCGCGGCATGATGAGCTTCCTCCTGTTCCATCCCGAGCCTGTCCGCTTTCTGATGATAGGCCTGGGCGGGGGGTCGCTGGCAAAATTTGTTTATCACCGCTTGCCGGCCGCCCGCACCACGGCGGTGGAGCTCAACCCGCAGGTGGTTGCCGCTGCCCGCGCGTATTTTTACCTACCTCCCGAAGATGAACGGTTCGAAGTGGAAATTGCCGAGGGCGGCCAGTATGTGGCCGATCACCCTGACAGCGCCGATGTGTTGATGCTGGACGGCTTCGATGGCGTTTCCCTGGCCGATTCGCTGGTCACCCAGCGCTTCTATGACGATTGCGCCGCAGCCTTGGGCAATAGGGGCGTGCTGGCAGTCAACCTGTGGGGAAGCGACCCGAATTTCGACGTGTATTTGCAGCGTATCGAAACCAGCTTCAATGGACTGACACTGTGCCTGCCTACGGAAAAACACGGCAATATCGTTGTCCTGGCTTTCAAGCGCAGTCCCGGCAACCCGCGCTGGGATGTATTGCGCCAGCGGGCAAAGGAGCTGGAGCGGATATATGGCCTTGAGTTTCTCAAGTTTGTGGAAAATCTGCATGGCCTCAACGCTCACACGGAAAAGCGTCTTTTAATATAATTCTAGAAACCGCAGTTGACCGCTCCACTAGATGCTTAATGCAATGATGATAATAAATTTCCTCATGAATCATAGGTTCACCCGTTTTCTCGCCGAGGAGAGCCGCTTTAGCGGCCTCCATGGCGGGGACGGCTTTAAACCGCTGGGTGAGGCCGCTACGGGGTGGATTGCACGATTTTTGCGGCGCATGGCGGCAGCCCTCTCTCCAACCCTCCCCCAGAGGGGGAGAGGGCGATCGTTCCCTCTCCCTTTGGGAGAGGGTTAGGGTGAGGGTTAGGGTTGGCAACTCCTTGGAATGGGGCGCCCTGGAGCGTTGCACGAGGGGCCCCACGCAGCGGGGATCGGGCAGCGGAAGGGATGCCGCGACCGCGCCACCGGGCGCCTGCATCCCGCTCCGGGGTCGCACCTTCCTGCGGAAGGCACTGCTCTACCCTGCGCGGTCGCACCATTCCGCGTCAGGCCCTCTCTCCAACTCTCCCCCGCAAGCGGGGGAGAGGGCAATAGTTCCCCTCTCCCGCGGGCGGGAGAGGGTTGGCGCCTTGCCCTGCATACGATCTTTCACGAGCTTCAGCTCGTAGAAAGTCGGAGTCCTTTAGGGCACCCCAAAAATCGCACACTCCACCCCATTCAACTGTGGTTTCTAGGATAATTGCTTCCGTATGGAACTCGCGTAGCACGTTTATGTCATTAAATTAAATATTTTTTCACGCCAAAAACAGGGATTAAGCCATGGAAGTTTTCTGTTTGGCTTTCATTGCCGGGTGAAATGTGAAAAAATCACGTCAACTTATCGAATTAGAGGTATTTCGCAAATGATTGACCGGGACGGTTATCGCCCCAATGTCGGCATCATTTTATGCAATGCAAGAAATGAGGTTTTCTGGGGTAAGCGCATCAAAGAGCATTCCTGGCAGTTTCCGCAAGGCGGCATCAAGGCCGGGGAGTCTCCCGAACAGGCAATGTTTCGGGAGTTGGAGGAAGAAGTCGGGTTGCACCCTGAGCATGTGAGGATACTTGGCCGCACCAAGGACTGGCTACGCTACAATGTGCCCCAGAACTGGGTGCGGCGGGAGTGGCGCGGCAGTTACAAAGGTCAGAAGCAGATCTGGTTTCTGCTTCGTCTGACCGGGCGTGACAGCGATGTGTCGTTGCGTGCCTCGTCCCATCCCGAATTCGATGCCTGGCGCTGGCACCACTACTGGGTGCCATTGGAGTCGGTGATTGAATTCAAGCGTGATGTATATCGCCTAGCGCTGAACGAATTGGCTGCCTATCTCAATAAAGCGGGGTAAGATTGAGCGTTTCCCGGCTGGAATTTGTTTAAAATTAAGAATAAGATTAAGCAAATTACAGCCCGAAATTTTCATCTACTCTATGTTTAGGAACCAAGATGGCCGATTTTTTTCCGATTCCTCCCAATACACTGGTGCAAGGCGCGTCTTTCTATCAACCGCTGGAGTTCTCTCCTGCCCATGTAGAGCTGAGTGAACCGGCTGTGCGGGTGATGACTGACCTGAAAGCGGTAATGGCGGTCACGATCGGGCCGGAAAAAACGATGGACGCCGCCCGGGAGCGGATGATTCGACACGGCGTCAGGTTGCTGCTGGTGATCGATGATCAGGAAAGCGTCCTGGGGTTGGTCACCGCAACGGATATTATGGGCGAGAAGCCACTGCAATTCATCCAGCAGTCCGGGTGCAGGCGGGAAGATGTCATGGTTCGCAACGTCATGACACCGCAGGAGAAGCTTGAAGTGTTGTGCATGAAAGATGTCGCCTCGGCGAAAGTGGGACACGTCGTGGCAAGCTTGAAGAAATGCGGGCGCCAGCATGCCCTGGTGGTCGATACCGAAGGGGACGGTCAGCGAGTGCGGGGCATTTTCTCCGCCACCCATGTATCCAAGCTTCTGGGCAAGGAAATCGAAACTGTCGAAATTGCCCAGACCTTCGCCGAAATCCAGGCGCAGCTCGCTTCGTAGCGGTTGAAAGAGCGTTTTCTGGTGATCTTCTCCCGGCGCATGAAGAAAATCCTTGGGGTGCTTCTGTTCGCTGTCCCATTGGCGGTCTCAGCCGCCGAATGGGGGAAGTCCGAGCATGAATCCGATGAGGAAAACATGGTGGCCGAAATTGAAGCCAAGCTTCCGCCTTACCCCAAGGAGGAAAATCTGCTGCCGCTGTTCGTGAGCGCAGCCAGCGACAACAAGTTCTTCGTTGACGCCGTTTCCATCAGCGTTGGTGAGGACGGCGTGGTGCGCTACACAATGATCGTCAAGTCGCCTGCCGGCGCCGATAATGTCAGCTTCGAGGGCATCCGTTGCGCTACCCGGGAAAAAAAGCTTTACGCGTTCGGGCGTAAGGAAGGATCCTGGTCAAGGGCGCGCGTTTCCAAGTGGGAGCCGATCCGCTATCAGGATATCAATCGTCATCATCATGTACTTTATGACGATTTCTTCTGTCCCAACGACCTGATCGTAAAAAACCCGCAGCAGGCGGTGGAGCTGCTTAAGCGCGGGTTCATGCCATTCCGCTAAATTTTTAAGGTTGTTTGCAGTTGCCGATGCGCTTGCCGCTCATCTGATTGGTCATCTGCATCTTTCCTTCGCCCGGTTGCTCGATGGTGGTATGGCTGGTGCCACTGAAACTGCTGCCGGAATAGCTTACCTTGCCGCTACTCCTGATCACCTGCCCCTTGTCGCGGCACTCCATGCCCCAGGACACCGTATTTCCTTCGATTTTGTTGCTGGTGATCGTGCACTTCTGATCTTTTTCCGGCTTTTGTGGCACTGCGTCCTTCTGGCTCAGGCAGGTTGTGTGTTTCACCGGCGGCATGGCCATGGGCATGCCCTGCATTTCAGTCTTGGTGGTGATTTCCCACAGGCCATCCTGGATGTTCGGCGCTGCGTTCACTGTGGTAGAGGTGGCGAGTAGCAGGGCGAAGGCCAGGCTGAGATTGCTGTTCTTCATTGAGATTCTCCTAGGCGGGTAATGCTTTCAGCATAGTACACACGATTTCGGATTGCGGGCATTTCGAGCTTGTTTTTCCAGAAACTTTGGCTGTGCATATAGGATCCGGACCGGTTCGGCTTTGAGGTAAGCTTGGCTGCGCGAACGCGAGTGCACGCTGCAATTTAGTGCTGCTCTTCAGAGCAGAACTAAATTGTCCCGGTGAATCAATTCAGGCTCATCAATGTAACCGAGGATGGATTCGATTTCCGAACTCGCCCGGCGCAGAATTTTTGCGGTTTCCTGTGCGCTGTAGTTGACCAGGCCGCGGGCTATTTCCAGACCATTCTCGTCCAGGCAGGTAACCACTTCGCCGCGCTCGAAGTTACCGGTGAGCGCGGTTACGCCGATGGGTAGCAGGCTTTTGCCTTCCTTGCGCAGTACCTTGACGGCACCGGCGTCGAGCGTAAGTTTACCGCCGACTTGCAGATGGTCTGCCAGCCACTGCTTGCGTGCCACGGTCTTTATTTTTCCGGCGAGCAACTGGGTGCCGATCGCTTCACCCTGTGCCAGTCGTACCAGCACGTCATGTTCGCGGCCGGAGGCGATGACGGTATGCGCTCCGCTGCGCGCAGCGCGCTTGGCGGCGAGGATCTTTGTCAGCATGCCGCCGCTGCCGATATCGCTGCCGGCGCCGCCCGCGATTTTTTCCAGTTTCGCATCGCCGGCCTGCGCTTCCGTCACCAGCGTGGCGCCGGGATCCTTGCGCGGATCGGCGGAATACAGGCCGGACTGGTCGGTGAGAATCACCAGCGCATCTGCGTCGATCAGGTTGGTAACCAGCGCGGCCAGGGTGTCGTTGTCGCCGAAGCGGATTTCCTCGGTGACGACGGTATCGTTTTCGTTGATGATGGGGATGGTGTTGAGCCGGAGCAGGGTACGCAGGGTGGAACGGGCATTCAGGTAGCGTTTGCGGTCGGCCAGATCGTCATGAGTCAGCAGTATCTGCGCGGTGTGCAAACCATGTTTGCGGAAGCAGGTTTCATAGACCTGCACCAGTCCCATCTGGCCGACCGCGGCGGCGGCCTGAAGCTCATGCACAGCACGCGGGCGCTTCTTCCAGCCGAGGCGTTGCATCCCTTCGGCGATTGCGCCGGAGGACACCAGGACCACTTCACGCCCCATGGACTTGAGCTGGGCGATCTGCGCCGCCCAGTTGTCGAGCGCGGCATGATCGAGTCCGGCGCCGCTGTTGGTGACCAGGCTGCTGCCGACCTTTACGACCAGGCGTTTGCTATTGGCAATGACGGAATTCATTATTGTGCTTTCTGCGTATCTCCCTGGTCGTCGGTTTCCTCCGCCGGCCGGTTTTGATCGAGAAACTCCATGATGGCGTAGGTGACTTCCTTGCAGCCCTCGCTGGTGAGCGCTGAGATGATAAAACATTTGCCGTCCCAGCCAAAATCCTTGAGGAACTGCTGGCGGCGCTGCTCCCGCTCATCCGCGGGCATCATGTCCATCTTGTTCAGCAGTAGCCAGCGCGGTTTGTTGTAGAGCGATTCGTCGTATTTTTTAAGTTCGTTGACAATCGCACGGGCCTCCGCTACCGGGCTAGTCGATTCGTCGCAGGGGGCGATGTCGACCAGGTGCAGCAGCAGGCGGGTGCGTGCCAGATGGCGCAGAAACTGGTGGCCTAGCCCGGCGCCTTCGGCAGCGCCCTCGATCAGGCCGGGAATGTCGGCGATGACGAAGCTTTTGTCATGTTCCACCCGCACCACGCCAAGGTTGGGATGCAGCGTAGTGAACGGGTAGTCCGCCACCTTCGGTTTGGCGGCGGATACGGCGCGGATGAAGGTGGATTTTCCGGCGTTCGGCATGCCCAGAAGCCCGACATCTGCCAGCACCTTGAGTTCCATTCTGAGTTCACGTTCTTCACCCAGTTCGCCATGGGTAAACTGGCGTGGTGCACGGTTGGTGCTGGATTTGAAGTGCAGGTTGCCGAGGCCGCCCTTGCCGCCTTTGGCGATCAGGGCCTGTTCGCCGTCCCGCGCCAGGTCGGCGATGATTTCATTGCTGTTGATGTCGGTGATCACCGTGCCCACCGGCACGCGCAGCACCAGATCCTCTCCGCCCTTGCCGTAGCAGTCCGATCCCTGCCCATTGCCGCCGCGCTGGGCGCGATGGGTGCGGGCGAAACGGTAGTCCACCAGGGTGTTGATGTTGCGATCCGCGAGCGCATAAATGTTGCCGCCGCGTCCGCCGTCGCCGCCATCCGGTCCGCCCCTGGGGATGTATTTCTCGCGCCGGAAACTAGCCGCGCCGTTGCCGCCGTCGCCGGCATGGACCTGGATTTTTGCTTCGTCAATGAATTTCATAGGAGTCTAAATAAAAAAGCCCTATCGTCCGATAGGGCCCGTGATCTACTCTTCGGCTGACTTCAGACGGCCGGAGTGATGGTGACCACTTGGTGTCTGGCGGCGCCCTTGACGGCGAAGCTGATCGTGCCGGCCACCTTGGCGAACAGGGTGTGATCCTTGCCCATGCCGACGTTGTCGCCCGCGTACATCTGGGTGCCGCGCTGGCGCACGATGATGCTGCCGGCGGAAACCAGTTCGCCGCCGTAACGCTTCACGCCCAGGCGTTTGGAATGAGAGTCGCGGCCGTTGCGTACACTGCCGCCTGCTTTTTTATGTGCCATTGCTGATTCTCCTAGACTAGCGCCGCGATGCCGTCGATGCGGATCTCGGTATAGTTCTGACGGTGTCCCTGATGCTTCTGGTAGTGCTTGCGGCGGCGCATTTTAAAAATCTGCACCTTCTCGCCGCGGCCGTGCGCGACTACCGTCGCCTTGACCGTAGCGCCGCTTATCAGGGGCGTGCCTACCGTGACTGCTTCACCGTCTGCAACCATTAATATCTGATCCAGTACGATTTCGCTGCCAATGTCTGCCGGTATCTGTTCTATTTTCAATTTTTCGCCAGGGGCAACGCGATACTGCTTGCCGCCGGTTTTTATGACCGCATACATGTTAAGCTCCAATTACTTGCTTTAGAAAGGGAACGCGATTATACCTGAACCCTTTTCGCAGGTCAAAATATTGTTAGAAATCATGGGCCGGGCTGGGACGGGCTTGACACTTGGCTGTCCTCGTTCCTACCATTGCTCCTTTTCACTCAAATTAAGCTGGATTTTCTGTGTCACTGCAAGCCATTCGAAGCCCCATCGAGCCGGATATGCTGGAAGTGGATGAGGTCATCCGCAAACGCCTCTATTCCGAAGTCGTGCTGATCCGCCAGATCGGCGAATACATTATCAATAGTGGCGGCAAGCGCCTGCGTCCCGCGCTGGTGCTGCTGTCCGCGGGTGCGTTCGGCTATTCCGGCAAGTATCATCACGAGCTGGCGGCGGTGGTCGAGTTCATCCACACTGCCACCCTGCTGCACGACGACGTGGTGGACGAATCCAACCTGCGGCGCGGCAACGTCACCGCCAACGCCCTGTTCGGCAATGCCGCCAGCGTGCTGGTGGGCGATTTTCTCTATTCCAGGGCCTTCCAGATGATGGTCGGGGCAGGCAGCATGCGCGTGATGGAAGTGCTGGCGGATGCCACCAACATCATCGCCGAGGGCGAAGTGCTGCAACTGATGAACTGCAACGATGCGGATATCGACGAAGCGCGCTATATCAAAATCATCCACTACAAAACCGCCAAGCTGTTCGAGGCCGCCACCCGTCTCGGCGCGATCCTGGGCAATGCCTCTGCTGCCGATGAGGAAGCCATGGCAATCTACGGCATGCGGATGGGAACGGCGTTCCAGTTGATCGACGACGTGCTGGATTATTCCGGCGACCATGCCGAAACCGGGAAAAATGTCGGCGACGACCTCGCCGAAGGCAAGCCGACGCTGCCCCTGATCTACGCCATGAAGAACGGCACAACGCAGCAGGCGGAGGTGATCCGCAGAGCGATCGAGCAGGGGGGCTTAAGCGAACTGGGTGCGGTGATGGCCGCAATCCGGGATACCGGCGCACTGGATTACGCGAGAGCCCAGGCAAAAACAGAGGCTAAAGTGGCGTGCGATGCCATTTCACACCTGCCGCATTCAAAACACAAGGATTCTTTGCTACAATTGGCCGACTTTGCTGTCACGCGAAGTTACTGAAATGGTGTAAGCAGGCATTTCGCCGCAAGACGAAAGCTCGCAAAATTCAAAACGGGGTGTAGCTTAGCCTGGTAGAGCGCTGCGTTCGGGACGCAGAGGCCGGAGGTTCGAATCCTCTCACCCCGACCAAATTCATGTCAAATTCTTGAGAATTGCGGCTACTTCCGCTTTAGACAGGGGCAGGGTGTGTTGATTAAACTATTGCTTCTTGCCTTTGGTGCCTGGATTATCTACCGGCTGCTCAAGAGCTATGGACGAAGCGTCAAGCAGGACGAGGCGCCCAAAAATGTGCCTGGCGAGGACATGGTGCGCTGTGCCCATTGCGGCGTGCACCTGCCGAGAAGCGAAGCCGTTGTCTCCTCGGCCAAATCACCCGAGGACAAGAGCGGCGGCGAATTTTATTGCACGAATGAGCATCGCCAACTTCACCAGAAGTAATCTTACGCTCGGTCGGCAATCCATGCCTGGCGAGATTCTGCCTTACCACAAATGCTGAACGGATTGCTACAGGTTCGGGCTACGCCTCAACCCGAGGCATACTGGCGTTCGCTGCGCTATTTCAATCTTTTTCGCCTCACCGTCGCCGGCACTTTTGCCGTTTCCTATGCGATATTCGGGGTCCTCTACACTTTCGGGGCATCCGATCCCAAGCTGTTTTTCTCGGTCAGCGTGGGGTACGTCATTTTTGCAAGCCTGATGATCTTGCCTATCGATGTCCATTGGCCGCGCCTGAATTTGCTGTTGAGCGTCCAGGTGGCCGCCGATGTGCTGTTCGTTACCTTGCTCATGCATGCCAGCGGCGGCATCTACAGCGGTCTTGGTTTGCTGTTGCTGGGCCCTCTGGCAGCGACCGGCATGCTCAGCCGTGGCCGCCTTGCCATGTTCCTCGCCGCGCTGGCCACGATCGCCCTCCTGCTCGAACATTCATTTCAGGTTGTTCTGCTGGATGGGGATGCCAGGGGTTTTATCCTGGCTGGCCTTACCAGCATGGGTTTTTTCGCCACCTCGGGTTTGGCCTATGTGCTGACCAAACGCCTGATGGTGACTGAACGCCTGGCGCAGAAACAGAGCATCGACCTTGCCAACTTGGCCCAGGTCAACCAGTTGGTGATCCAGGATATGCAGGATGGCGTGCTGGTGGTGGACGAGCAGGGAAGAGTTCGCCAGCGCAATGCCGAGGTGGAACGGCTGCTGGGCAAGCCGCCGGCGATTTGGGACAAGCTGCTGCTCGGCCACTATTTGCCGGCATTGTCCGAGTGCCTGCGACAGTGGCTTGAAAATCCGCGTAGCGATCATTTCGATCTGGTGTCTTCGGCCACCGGAAAACGGATTCAGGCCCGCTTTACCGCGATCGGCGGGGATGAGAAACTGGGCGCGGTGATCTTCCTGGAGGATATAAGCCGGATGCAGGAACGGGCGCAGCAGCTGAAGCTGGCGGCACTGGGCAGACTGACGGCCAATATCGCGCACGAAATCCGCAACCCGCTCAGCTCGATCAGCCACGCAACCCAACTGTTGCAGGAGGAACCGGTTCAGGACGCAACCCATGTCCGGCTGCTGCAAATCATTCTCGACAATGCACGCCGGCTTGATCGGATGGTGCAGGATGTTTTGCAGCTTAACCGCAGGGATCGTGCTACGCCGGCAAAGATTGAACTGGGTCCGGTGTTGCACCAATTCGTGAATCGATTCTGCCAGACTGAGAACATCCCTGCCGAAGCCGTTGCCCTGAGAGTGGAAAAGGATTTGACAGCGTGCTTCGATCGGCAGCATTTCGATCAGGTACTGTGGAATCTCTGCCGCAACGCCTGGCGCCACTGCCGGCAGGAGGCTGGCAGTATCCGCCTGCAGGCAAAGGTCTTGCCGCCCGGGAATGTTGTACAATTGGATGTAACCGATAATGGGCCGGGTGTGGCGGAAGCCTTGCGCACTCAGCTGTTCGAGCCGTTTTTTACCACTGACAGCACCGGCACTGGCTTGGGGCTTTATATTGCCCGCGAATTGTGCGAAGCGAATGGGGCTACGCTCGACTACGTGGATTCTGCGCAAGGCGGGCATTTCAGGATCAACTGCCCCACAAGGGGACTCCGATCCGCTATGGGCTGAAGCCCATGCGGGAGCGTGGCTGTTGACGTTTTTAACGTCTTTGCAGCCACGGCCTCCCCCTTGCGGGGGAATCATAAATAAAGGGGAGTGTATTGAGCCGGGCGTCGCAATATTCCAAAAGTGAAGAAGGAAAGTCGCATCGTGTGCTGGTTGTGGACGACGAGGCCGACATCCGGGAGTTGCTTGCTCTGACGCTGCAGCGCATGGGGCTGGCGGTGGACGTTGCCGCCAGTACATTCGAGGCGGAGCAATATCTGCACAAGCACTACTACAATCTTTGTCTCACCGACATGCGCTTGCCAGACGGGGATGGCCTCGGTTTTTTGGAATATGTGACCAAGAATTATCCCGGCAAGCCTGTGGCGATTATCACTGCCTATGGCAGTGCCGAAAACGCTGTTGCCGCGCTCAAGGCCGGCGCATTCGATTATCTTTCCAAACCGGTTTCCTTGCCGCAGCTGCGTGCGCTGGTCAAGTCCGCGCTCAAGTTGCCTAGCGTCAGTCAGGCGAAAAAAATTGGAGAAGGCCCCCCCGTTGCCGGCCAGCCGATGCTGCTCGGCAATTCGCCGCTGATGCAGCAGACCCGTCTGATGATAGAGAAAATCTCGCGCAGCCAAGCGCCTATCCATATCACGGGAGAGTCTGGCAGCGGCAAGGAGCTGGCGGCACGGCTGGTCCACCTCAATGGCCCGCGCGGGGACGGCCCGTTTGTCGCCGTCAACTGCGGCGCGATTCCCGAGAACCTGATGGAAAGCGAGTTTTTCGGCTACAAGAAAGGCGCATTCACCGGCGCAACCCAGGATAAGGACGGCTTTTTCCAGGCAGCAAGCGGCGGCACCCTGTTCCTCGATGAGGTGGCGGATCTGCCCCTGTCGATGCAGGTGAAGCTGTTGCGCGCCATCCAGGAAAAAATGGTGCGCAATATTGGCGCCACCCAGGAGGATCCGGTGGACGTGCGCATTATCAGCGCCACTCATCAGGATCTTGGGCTATGCGTGGAAAGCGGAAAATTCCGTCAGGATCTTTTTTACCGGCTGAATGTGATCGTCCTGAAAATGCCGGCGCTGCGCGAAATACCGGAAGATATTCCTCTTCTGGCAGGCGAGATTCTCAAAAAAGTGGCGGGTGTGAATGCCGATCCGCCGAAGCTTGGTCTGAAGGCCTTGAAGGAACTGCAGGAATACGATTTCCCAGGCAATGTGCGTGAACTGGAGAATATTCTGGAGCGGGCGCTGGCGATGACAACGGGCGGCGAAATCCGCAAGGAGGACCTGCAGCTCTCGGCGAAGCCACAAAAAGACCCCGAGCGCTTGAAAAGCCTACCCCTGCAGGAATACCTCGATAGCGTGGAAAAAGAGGCGATCATGGAAGCGCTGGAAAAAACCCGCTACAACAAGACCGCTGCGGCCAAACTGCTTGGCATTACCTTTCGCGCGTTGCGCTATCGGCTGGAGCGGCTGGGGATTGATTAGTCCGGAAAACAGTCCTGAGTGCTGAGTGGAAAGTGCTGAGTGCGTGGTAACGCTGCGCGATAATTTTCAGGACTCAGGACTCAGGACTCAGGACTCAGGACTCAGGACTC
>Ga0315268_10001865_pt1 | contig 24230 bp, 12 predicted proteins | sample C1_top_MG_FD_204535 | JGI IMG/M metagenome (GOLD analysis project Ga0315268, IMG submission 204535) | Sediment microbial communities from Yellowstone Lake, YNP, Wyoming, USA - C1_top | ecosystem: Environmental > Aquatic > Freshwater > Lake > Sediment | place: USA: Wyoming | collected 2017-08-01
GTCGAACGCCGCCAACCGAGCCTGTGAGGCTGGATCGTACATTCCCACCACGAGCCGGTACTTGCCCGGCGGCGTGGCCGGGTCAAGTGTAAAAGAATGCCGGTCTGCCACGATCTCGCCCACTATCCAACTGTCGGTCGGCTTGAGGCCCGCAGCGGGTAAGCCATCGTGTTGTCCCCACACTCGCTCGCCTTCGACGTGGGTAAAGACGGTCAAGCTTGACGTCATCTCTCGTGTGGCCTGCCAGTACAACGTGAGCGAGACCTGAGATTTGAGATTTGAGGTTTCAGATTTAAGGTCGTAACCCAGCAACCGTACCTGTCCGTCCAAGTCAGCGCGAAGCGGATGCTGCATAACCGGCGGAGCAAACACGCGCTCGCCGTTGACGGTCACCGTCCCTGCATTCACTGGCGCCGCGACCGGGTGGCCGGTCGAGTCCACCAAAGTCAGTTGCAGGTCTGCCGGGCCATCCGGCGCGCGGCATGGCACGGGAACGCGATGTCGCGTGCGCCACACATCGCCCGGTTGCCACTGCGATGTAGGCAACCCCGGCACAAGTGGCTGATCTGACACTTGGCCTGCAAAATGTACTCGCAGCATATAGTCCTCAGATGGCAGTCTCTCGGCGCGCCACAGTAACGTCAGGGGCAACGGCTGGCATGGCTTGATCATCTCTTGGCCAACTCCGGCCGCCAGCAACGTCAAGTCACCCAGTCGAGCCAGGCCGGCCGGGCTGATGCCCAACATCGCCGCATCGGCTGCGCGCAGCGGGCGCGTCACCGACAGCTCGCCCAACTCTAGAACGCCAGTCTGGTCGCCACGATACACGACCTGACGCACCCCATAAGTCCCCGGCGGCGTGCCAGCCGGCAGCGTGACTGTGTATTGTCCCATCACTACCTTGCCCACAGGCCACCGCTCGGAAAGGAACAGCCCGCCCAGCAATTCGTCGCGCCGCGCCCACTCTTGACCTTGCGCATCTACGATACGCAGCGACCCGCCTGCCGCGCCGCGCATGGAAAGGTCCGCGCGCCAGAACATCCGCACGGAAAGCGGCACATCGGCCGGCAGCGGTTGCGGCGCAAGCGTGACTCCCAACGCCGTTAGCCCAGGCAGCGGCGATTGGTCCAGCCGGCGCGCTATCGGCGGGTCAAGCGGAAATGTAGCAGGATGGGTGAACACAAAATGCAGCAAGCGCAGCCCGGTGAACCGCGCCGTCACTGGCAACTCGGCACCTATATCACTCAACAAGGCCGGGACAACCCCCGTGGGATCCACAATCTCGTCTTGCCATAGTGCCAGCCAAACGCCGCGCCGCTCGGACTGGATACGGTTCAACACAGGCGCAACGGCACTATAATCCAGGACGTGCGTCACATCCAACACCGGGTCATTGGGCAGTGCCACCCAGGGCGGCGCATTATAGTACGCCAGCGCCGGAGCGGCGTGGCCGCTGACGAGTACAAGTGCCTCATCAGACTGGATGTTTTGGCGGATATAGGCTACTGCGCCGCGCCAATCGTCACGTTGCCAGGCTCCGCTCAATATGCCAATATCCAGGGCGACCAGCCCGCCTATCAAAGCGATAGCGGCCGCGATTGCCACCGCCTTGGCGCCAGGGCCACGTACCCGCCACAAAGCTCGGGTGCCAGCCGCAACGAGCAACCACATCACGGGCACAAGCGTCATCAAGTGACGCGGCTCGAATTTGGGTCGTTGGTAAAGTGTGGTAATCGTCAGCGCAATTCCGACCAACGGGAGCACGAGCGCCAACCACACACCTCGACGATCGGAAGGCGATGCCGCCGCACCCACTATCGCCGCTAGCGCAATAGCGCCGCATAGAATGGCCAGGCCGCCAGATACGGGTAACACTGCCCCGGGTCCCCCGGTCATCACCCGCGCTGCCTCGACCAGCACCGAGGCTGCATCTAGTCGCCCTGGCCAGTAACCATGGCTCGCCTGAGAGAGACCGAGCAAGTGCGGCGCGATCACCGTCACACCCACCCCGACCACGCCGAATCCCAGAGCGCCTTGCCGCAGCCACGATCTCGACCGGATTTGAAACCTGAAACTCAAGAGTTGAAATCTGAGGGACATGGTGAGCCAAAAGATGCCCAGCGCGGAGACCAGATACAATGCCGAGTAATGGCTATAGATCGCACCCAGCGCGCATATGGCAAACACGGCCCACCAACGTATTCGGTCCTGTTCCTGCATTCGGACGAGTGCATAGGTTGCCAACAACCCCAGGGTCGTTGCCTGGCTATACATCCGCGCCTCGCCGGCATACCACACAAACATCGGCGAGAGGCACACCAGGGCCGCGGCCAGCCAACCGGCTGACCGGTCAAATAATCGCCGGGCCAGCGCCCAACTCAATGGCACTAGAATCACGCCGGGGACGACCGAGATGTAGCGCACCGCAAATTCGCTTGAGCCAAGGGCAGCCATGCCCACGCGCAGGATGAGGTAATACAGAGGAGGGTGGAAATCTGCCAATAGCAATCGGATGGCCGTGGCCAGGTCAGCGCGCGCCAGAACGACACTAAAGGCTTCATCATACCAGAGACTCTGCGCACCCAGGCCATACGCCCGTAGGCCAAACGCCACCAAGACAATCAGCCACAGGCACACTGGAGACCGCGCCAGTCGGCGCGCAGCGCGGGGGAGATTCACATTCCACCTCGGCGGGCCCAGAGCATAGGGGGATACACGGTGCCCTTATACCATACCCCATCGGTTCGGTCAAGGCTTGACACCCCAAGTGGATGTGTTAGAATAACCCGCGCAGTTCCAGGCACGCAGCAGCGAAAGCCTTGGGGAAGCCTCAAGGCTTTCTTGCTGTAATGCAAAATCCACGAGGTGAGCATGGCTTCTAGCAACAAAAGTGGGCTGGCCAGGCTCTGGGATGGCTTGAAAGCTTTCCAGAACAGGGTCGCCATCGCGCTGACGGTCGTCTTGCTGTTCATCCTCTACTTTACCGTCTTTGCCGTCATCGCCATTCTCGCAAAATTGTTTGGCAAAGACCTGCTTCACCCGGACAAGCCTGAGCCGGGTTCCCACTGGCTGCGACGCGAGCCAGCGGACAACACACTCGAGTCTTTTGCTCGACAGTTCTAGCTCGAGCGTCCAGCGTGACGCTTTCGATTTTCTCTCAATGTTTGAACTCGGACGGGAATCATGAATATCCTCGGTATTTCCTGCTTCTACCACGATGCCTCCGCGGCGCTCCTCCAAGATGGCAAGCTCATCGCTGCCGTCGAAGAGGAACGCTTTACGCGAAAAAAGCACTGCACCGATTTTCCCAAAGGCTCGATTGACTATTGTCTCAAGCAGGGCGGCATCACCATTGACCAGGTGGATTACATCGGCTTTTACGAAAAACCGATGCTCAAGTTCGAGCGCATCCTCTATACCGGGCTGGCGACCTGGCCCCGCTCGTGGTCGTCGTTCGTGCGCTCCATCCCATTATGGCTGACACAAAAGCTGCAAATCCCGGTCATCATCCGCCAAGAGACCGGTTACAAAGGGCCGATCTTGTTCGTCGAGCATCACCTGGCGCATGCGGCCAGCACATTCTTTGTCTCACCTTTCGACGAAGCAGCCATTCTCACCGTGGACGGCGTGGGCGAATGGGCCACCACGACTTGTGGCCTGGGGCGCAGCAACCACATCGAACTGACCCAAGAGATCCGCTTCCCGCATTCGCTGGGATTGCTCTACAGCGCTGTGACAGCCTACCTGGGCTTTGAGGTGAACGAAGGGGAAGGCAAGGTAATGGGTCTGGCGCCGTATGGTCAGCCGGTGTATCGCAAGCAGTTTGAAGATGTGATTGACGTCAAGCCCGATGGCAGCTTTCGGTTGAACCTGGATTACTTTGCGTTCCACTATGGAACCGAGATGTTCAGCCCCAGGTTCGAGCAAGTCTTTGGGCCGCGCCGCCAAAGGGGCGAGCCGCTTAACGACCACTATAACAACATGGCGGCCACGGTCGAAGCTGTATTGGAAGATACGATGCTGGCGTTGGCGCGCGATCTGAAAAAGACGACGGGCTCGCACTACCTGTGCATTGGCGGCGGCGTGGGGCTTTCGAGTTGCAGCAACGGGCGCTTACTGCGCGAAGTGCCGTTCGATGACATTTTTATCCAACCCGCGGCAGGAGACGGCGGCACGTCGGTCGGCGTGACAACGTATATCAATACGATGCTGCTGGGCAATCCGCGCAATTATGTGATGCGCGATGCTTACCTCGGCCCCGAGTATTCAGACGACGAGATCGAGACCTATCTTGGGCAAAACGGCATTCCCCACACGCGCTTATCGGACAAGGAACTGCTCGAGACGACTGCTCGCCTGCTGACTGAGCAAAAGATCATCGGCTGGTACCAGGGGCGGTTGGAGTTTGGTCCCCGTGCGCTGGGTCATCGCAGCATCTTGGCAGACCCGCGCAATCCCAAGATGAAAGAAATTGTCAACGAGCGTGTCAAGCATCGCGAGCCGTTCCGCCCGTTTGCGCCGAGCGCGCTGCTGGACCGATCGCCGGAATTCTTTGATTGCAGCGTCCCCAGCCCATTTATGCTGCTGGTAGCCGACGTTCACCCGGACAAGCGCGCGCTCATCCCGGCCATCACCCACGTGGATGGCACCGCGCGTCTCCAGACCGTGACGCGCGAAGAGAACGGCGTCTACTATGACCTCATCGCCGAATTTGACCGGCAGACCGGCGTGCCGGTGATTTTCAACACCTCCTTTAACGACAAAGGCGAAGCGATCGTCCGCACACCGGAAGACGCGTACAAATGCTTTGCCAAGACGGGGATGGATTATTTGGTGATGGGACATTTCCTCGTCAGCAAAGATGGCCTAACCTAGAAGCGGGGCCCGAAGGGCTTGCGAAAACCTTTCGGGTCTCTTGATGCCATGTTACTACGAAAACATCTGCGTGACCTGAGCCTCAACCTGCTGGTGATGGTCGCCAGCCTGGCGTTTTTTTTCGGCCTGGCTGAAGGGTTGGCGCGGCTGGCCGGCTATGCCCCTTACGCAGCCCAGGCCGACGTTTTCCTCCAGGATTTTGAGAGCGGCGAGCGAGCGGCCACCGAGTTGTTCATCCCCAGCCCATCGCGCGTGTGGGATTTGCGTCCTGGGTTCGTCGGCCACCGCACGGATTGGGGAACGCGCAACTGGGTGACGATCTCAATCAACTCGCAAGGCCGCCGCGACAAGGAGGTGCCCCTCAAAAAGCCTAGCGGCACTTTTCGCATTGCCATCCTCGGCGATTCGGTCGGTTTTGGCGCACGGGTGGAGACCAAAGACGATTTTGCCTCACAGCTCGAGTGGACCCTGAACGCACGCTCAGAGTCTCTCCGCTACGAAGTGCTCAACTTTGGCGTGCCGGGGTACGGGACGTGGCAGGAGCTTTCGGTGCTAAAGGAAAAAGCCCTGTCGTATGATCCCGACTTGGTGATCTTGGCTTTTGTGATGAACGACTTGTTCGACAACAACCAGGCTGGGAAGCTGGGTTACTTGAACATGATGCGCATGCAGGGCGCAGCCAAGTTCCTGCGCGAGCATTCAGCTTTCTACAGGTGGATGCGCGAAAGAGTGCTGTCGGTCGAGGCCCAGGTCGCGCTGCGCGACCCGTGTGCAGGCGGCGATCCACAGTTCTGCTGGGAAACCACCCGGCAATTGCTCGACCAGGCGGTGGATTCCGCGCGCCAACGCGGTGTCAAGTTTGTATTGGTTGTGTTCCCGATCCGCTCGCAGACGCTGGCGCCCGATCCGAACATTGAAGCGCACTATCAGCAGGTGCTGACTGGATACGCCCGCGATAGAGGCATCCCGAAGGTTGACTTGCTCAAAGCGTTCACGGAGAACAAAGATGATGAACTGTTCGTGGACGATTATCATCCGACCGAGATCGGACATTCCATCGCAACCATCGAGATGATGGAGCAATTGGACGCGCAGGGCGTGCTTCCAAAACCCTAGCGCCACAGACAGCAACTTGAGGCAAACATGTTGAAAGAAATACTCCTGAGATGGCTGCCCTGGATCGTCCTGATCCTGATCGTCGTGGTGTTGTTTTTGAACCGTCGGCGATTGGGACTGATGGTCGAGTTCTGGCACTTTATGCGCGTGCGGAAACGATGGTGGCTGCTGCCGATCATCGTCGCACTGGTCTTGCTGGGCGTGTTCATCGTGTTGGTCGAGGCGCTCGGCCCCTTTATGTACGCGATCTTTTAGCGCCGTGTCAAACATAGGTGCTCACGTCACCATCCTTCATGCTGGTCGAATCTTGCTGACATTGCAAAGATCTCCAGATCTGGCACCTGCCGCGCAATCAGTAAGATGAACACGCTGCCCCAGCCAAAGGCGCACAAGCCGTCCGTGGCGCTCATGATAGCCGCCGGCAGCGTTTTGTTCCTGGTGGCTCTCGCCATTCTGATCGCGCCGACCTTATCAGTCACATTCAGCGCACGCGGAACGGACGCAGCCGGCCAGGGTGAATTGGACCGGGCGCTGACCGAGTTCACCTGGGCCATCTGGCTCAACCCGCGTAACGCCGCTGCGCACTTTGGTCGAGGCGATGTCTGCCGCCGCAAGCAACTGCCCGACTGCGCCATCACCGACCTGACACAAGCCATCCGACTCAATCCTCAATGGGCTGCCGCGGATAACGCTCGCGGGCTGGCGTATGTCACTACAGGCGACTATGCCCAGGCCATCGCCGATCACACGCGGGCCATTGCCTTGATGCCTCAAGCGCCCTCATTCTATGTTGACCGAGCCGTGGCATATCAACTTTCCGGCGACTATGATCACGCCATCGCGGACTATGGCGAGGCGCTGCGACTCGACCCAACCGATGCCGTGGCCTATCTCAATCGCGGCTTGCTTTACGCCGGCCAGGGCGACTATGATCTGGCAATTGCTGATTATACCCAGGCGATCCAACTCAACCCCAAGCTATCTGATGCTTACCTCAACCGCGCGCTGGCTTACCGCGAAAGTGACCGCAAGGCGGAAGCGATACAGGATTTGCAGACATACCTGACTCTGGAACCGGACGTTCCCAATCGCGCACAACTCGAGCAGCAGATCAAAAAGCTGGGCGGGCCGTAGGGCGCGGAGCATGGAGCATGAGACGCAAGGGATGCTCCACAGATCACGGGGTGTAGGCGTAGACGTGAACGGTCTGGCTACGGTCTGTGCCGCCCTGTTCCAGCGCCTGACGCAATTGTTCGTCGTAGAGGAATTCGCCAGCGTACAGCCGGTCCTCGAGCTTCTCCGGCCAGTACCAGCGCAGCGGCAAGTCGCGCACACCTAGCAGGCGGACCTTGTCACCCAAGACTGTAATCGTGTCCTGCAATCGCTTGACGCCAACGCCCGGCGCGGTGTAGGCGATCAGATAGTTGAGACCGCGCACGTTCATCTGGTCGCGCACAGCCGCTACATTTTCGACGGTCGGCTCGGGCAACTGATGCATCTCCCACACAGTCACCAAATCGGCCGGACGCGGCGTGGTCGTGCGGCGCGTCGTCAACTCCCAGCCGAGCGCAAAGCCACTCATCTGATCCCAGTCGTTGACCAAGCCGACGTGTATCGCGCCGGGACGAATCTGGGTCGCCGCCCACTGATAAAGGTCCTCTGCACGTGGGTCGGTCTCCAGCGAGAGCATGTACAACGTCGGGTAAATGGCTGTCCGCTGAGCTAGACCCAAAGCCGTGGTCACCATCAGCACGGCGATAACGGCGAGCATTGCCAGCCGCGCCGCCCATCTCATATTGCCTGTTCGCAGCCAAGCGATCCAGCGGGGCCAGGCCTCAGCAGCTCGCGCCGTCCACACACCACCCATCAGCCACAGCGCAGGGATGGCAGTCGCGAGAAAACGCGGCGCCAGTCCTCCGTGCGTGCTGATGCCCAAGAGGTGCCAGACGAAAAAGATCGCCAGTGGTCGCAGTCGGTCGTCGCGCCAGCAGACCAACGAGGCGACGAACGCCAGAGCCAGCCCTACCGCTATCAGCGGCGACGGGCTGAAATGAATCAAGATGCTGTTGACATAGAACGCAAGATGCGCGAACAGGAGAGGCCAGGCGTATTCGACCACCTGACGCGTCTGGGCAAAACGCTCCGTCAGCCCACTGCGTGTCATAGGCCAAGCCAACAAGATCAGCACCGCCATGACCGACGGGAGCACCATCAGGATCAGGCGTTTGAGGAGGGTACGCCGGTCTGTGCCGCTGTGTATTACCAATGCCAGTGGCAGGGGGACGAGGATGAACAGCCAATATGGTTGCTTGGTCAGCCCCGTTGCGACCATGCCCAGGCCCGCTGCGAGCCAGCCCCATTTGCGCCCCATGACACCTTGCCAATATCCCCAAAACGTGAGCAGTATGAACAACACGCCGACCATTTCGAGATAGACCAGTGACCCCATGATCCACATGGGCGGGGCCGCGAGCATCGGAAGGGCCGCTGTCAGCCCGGCCAGCCACGGCCAGCGCGTATCGCCCGCCAGCCACCGACCCAGCGTGTACATCAGCAGCACGTCGAGCATGTAGAATGCCAGGCTGAACAGGCGCACAGAGACATGCGATGCGGCAAAGAGGGTCAGCGCAGCGCCCAGCAGCCAGGGATGGACGGGTGGGTAGAACCAATTGGTGGTGCTAGACGTCATCGCGCCGGCTATATCGCCATCGCGCAAGTAAGCCGAGACACGTAGTGCATCGTAGGCGTGAATGCCCTCGTCACTATCAAAAGAGTAAGCGGCGTTTTGTCGAATGAATCCAGCCAGCCAGGCAGCCAGGGTGAGCGTCAGAACGACCACTGTCGCCAGGCTTGTCCATTCGGCAAGCCCACGTCTGCTAGACCGGCTCGGTATGACAGCCATGTTTCCTCATCATTCGCCCGCCCATAGATTCACCCACCGAAGCGCCCACACTGGTTACGGCGCGGCCACATCGTACACCGTCGCCTGGATACGCATGGTGTAGCGGCCCGCCGACTTGACTTGCTCCAATTCATTCCGCGTGAGCAGCGACCGCTTGATCCATTGTGCTACGTCATGCCGCCATTGTTCGACGGCAAACTCTCGCTGCGCCGTCGGGACGAGCATATCGCGCATCGCGTCGATATAGTCCGGCCAGACCTGCTCACCTTCCGGCCCGCCTTCCAACGCCACAACGTATCGAGCGCCGCTGACGCGAATCGCGCGCCGCAGTTCCTCAATATTCTCCGGCTTGGCTCTTTGCAGAAACACGGAAGGCACGAACACATCGGCGAAGCGAATGCCGGGCTGCGCACTGTGTGTCGCCAGGTGCCACTCCATGGCCGGCGCGCTAAACTGATCCCAGGGATTCACGAGATAAAATCGCTGCCCGTCCACTTGCCCGGCGATCCAGGCTGCTAGATCGCCTGAACGTGGGTCAGCCTGGTACTGGGCCTGCATCAACGACGGGAATGCGGCGAATCGCTCGGCCAGCGCAGGCACGGTTGAAGCAGCGCAGATCGCGAGCACGATACCGGCAGCCATCATCACTCCTTTTGCTCGCGACCAACCTGCCTGCCATCGGGCTGCTAGCCAGGCCAGCATCGCGCCCGTCAGAATATGGGCAGCGGGGACAATGGTGGCAATGAAGCGCGGATGCTTTTGAAGTTTGGCCGTCATGACCAGCATCCCTATCACAAAGTAAACCAGGAACAAGCGCACCCGCTCGTCGCGCCAACGCGCGATGGCCCCGATCACCCCGGCCAGCGTTAAAAGTGCAAAGAGCGGCGACGGCGCAAAGTGCAGTGCAATGCTGCGAGGGTAATATATCAGGTTTTCCAAACTGAACATGGACAACTGTTGTGGCTGCGACGTAGCATACTCGAAGAACGCGGCAATCTTGTATGGCTTGGCGAACCAGGCGATCATCACCAGCGCGAATGGGCCAAACAACCACAGCCATTGCCGTGTAGCATCTCTTACTCTTGGGCCTGAGGAGAAAAACACTGCTAGCACTTGCATCGCCATGATGGTCGCCACGATGACGGTTCCGTACGGGTACTTGGTAACAAAGGTCAGCGCCATCAGCAGGCTGGCGAAAGTGAGCCGCCATGTGGTGGGCTGCTTGATCACGCGGAGATAGGCCCACAGCGCCGCAAAACTCACCAACAGGCCCGGCACTTCGAGCATCGCCATCGCGGAATAAGCCAGGATTGTCTGCGCAGTCAACGTCAGAGCCGCCGCCACAAGCCCGATGAGCCAACCAAATCGCTCGTCGAGTTCCAGGCCAATGGCGTAGATCACGAGCGCCGCCACCAGCAGGCAGGCCAGGCTGCACAACCGTGCCACGAGTGGCGATGCGCCCGTGGTCAAAAAAACTGGCGCCTCCAGCCACGAAAAGGCAGGCGGGTATGCACTCTGCTGGTACGAGTCCACGGCGAATGCGCCCCAATCGCCTGCACGCAGGTCAAGCATCAGCGCTAATCCGCCGTTGGCGTGAAATGCCTCGTCCGTATCAAAGGGATAGTCGCGGTAGGCGACAATCTGTCGCGCGACAAAAATGGCTGTGAGCGCGTCGAGCAGGATCACGACGATCAGCGCCGCGCGCTTGGCATCCGGTGGCAAGCGCCGAGGAGACCGCGTTCCGCTCATGTTGGGAGGTTGTGTCATTGACTCACTTTGGCCAGATTATCATCTCATCGTCCGGTAGGCGCGTTGTGCCTTGTATGGCAGACAGGCGGATTCCGTCTTCAGGACGATACAGTCCTACCGTCACCCGTACACCGCTCGACGACAGCGTATCAGGCAAGACCATCACGTGTTCATCCAATACCAGGTCACCGCTCTGCCAAAGCGATGTGGGAAAGTTGCCTCCGAGGGGCGGGCCGTCGCCTGTGGCTACCAGCTTACCGCTGGCATCGTAAGCGTGCACAAAAATCGTCACGTCCTGCGAGAGCGGCCCGAGGCTCTGCCACAACAAGCGCACACGCAAGCCACTCGCTGGCGCATGCGCGTCCACCTGTGCGTGGGTCAAAGCAATTGCCCGGTCGAAGGTGACGGGCGAGGGCAGGCGTGAAGCATCCGGCAACGTGGCGTCCACCTGGTGCGTGCCTTTCACACGAAAGGTGTCCAGCGTCAACGCTTCCCCGCCCGGTTGAGCGTCCAACGCCAGCGGCAGACGTGCGCCCACCTGGGCGTCGTACCAGAGTGCCTGGAGCCGCCAGGCCTGTGTGACACCGGTATCTGGCGGCAAGGGCACTCGATAGCGATCCACGATCACCGGGCCGATTGGCCAGGCGGACGTGGGCAAATTTCCACCACCAGGCCAGGTGTTAAAGTTGAGCAGAGTGCGCGTGTCGCCGGGCGCGAGCGCGGCCAGTTGCAGCGCCAGCGTGTAATCCGACGAGATCCGGCCAAGTGCGCGCCAGTACAGTGTCACATCCACAAAGTGGCCCGGCCCCGGCGCATCGGCGCGCAGGTCATAGCCCAGCAAAGCGATGTTGGCACCGAATTGCGCCTGAAGAAGGTGTTCCGGATGGATGTGTGCCACGTCCCTCGCCGGCGGCGGAGCAAACAGTGGGCGCACCCAGGCTAGCAATGCCAGTAACCCCACGCCAGCCATCACGACCGAGCCGCAGTATGCATAGAGCGTAGAGCGTAAAGAGTGGGGCGGCAGCAAGCAGGTTAGGCCATAGGCTAACAGCGTGGAGGTAGCGCCCACGGCGGCGAACAGTAGTCGCCCGCCGGGAGCCGGCGTGGTCAGGTCCCAGCGCAGCCAGCCGACCAGCACTATCACCAGCCACAGTGCCAACCCGTACAGCGCGACCTTTGCAGCCGCTCTTTGATGCCGCAGCCCCCATGCCGCACCGATAAGACCTATCGTGGCGACCAGCGCCCAGGCTGCATAGTATACCGTGCTGTCAAAGAACGCGCACGGAAACTGACCCCAATAGGATCGAAAGACAAGGCCCAGCTCGGAGAGCATCAGTCCCATGGGCACCGGCCCACGCCGCCCCACGATGTCCAGCATCGGCGATAGGCCAGTGGGATCACGGTAGAGTTGCCAGTTGCGGACGTACCACCAGCCCGCTACAGCCAATGCGCTACCCACCAGCACTATTAGATTTCGGATCTCGGATTGTACATTGCCGACTCGATTTGCATATTGGAAACGTTTAGGATGAAATCTAAAAGATAGGATGACCGCGAGTGCCGCGAACGGCAGCAATACTAGTCCGGTCAGCTTGGAGAGCGCCGCCAGCCCGATCAGCACGCCCAGCGTGAGTGCGCGCCGTAGGGAAAGGCCCTCCTGAACCACGAGCACCGTGACATACAATGCCCAGGTGATGACCGGCGTGGCGATGTTGTCGTTGTTGACGCCGCTGGCGACGATGAGGAACTGGGGATTGAAGGCCGTTAGTGCAGCGGCCAGCGTCGGGATCCCGAGCTGATGAGGAAAGACTCGCCGCGCAATCGCGTACACGCCGAGAATAGTGAGCGCCTGAAGCGCGGTGGAAAATAGCCGCAACCAGTGCAACGCCAACAGCCCGCCATGCCAGGGGAACGCTTCGGCAAATGGATCGTGGCGCAGTGTGGCTTTATTGGACCGGATAGCCTCTGTGCCGCAAGTGACGTAGGGGTTAGGCGCCAGGTAAGCTGCCGTGTCGTCGGTGGGAATACGCGAGAGGCGAAGGAATGGGCCGGCCAACAGATAATACAACGGCGGCTGGCTGGCCTCCTGGCGGACGTGATACGCGCCCAGCGCCGCCTCACCTTGCACGGGCAGGCGACCCGTATCGGCCACATAGCGCGCCACGCCGAAATGCTCGATCTCGTCCAGGTTCTCAAAGGGCGGGATGACAACGCCATAGGCCAGGGTTAGCACCAGGTAGGTGGTGACGAGTAGCCAGATCGAAACAGAGCGCATGATGGTCACCGCACCTCTAGCGCAACCAACAAAGCACGGTCACCCGTGGCACGATCGTCTCGCGCCGGCCAGCGTTGCCCATTGTCCAACCAATAAACGCCGGTCTGAATCCAATAGCTGCCAGGCGACACCCCCGCCGGTAAAGTCAGCGTATGCCGCTGTACAAACACATCCCCGACTTGCCAGCTTTCGATGGGGACACCCAGGCCGTCACCTGTTGCGACCACGCGCCCATCTGGCCCCAGTGCGTGTGCCATTATTGAAAGCAACCGCTCCGGCACACTATCCACACGCCAGACGGTTTCCAGGTGAGCCGTCTCGCCTGGCTTGAGCGCCGAGCGATCCAGCGCATAGCCCAGCAACGTCAGGCCGCCCTCGAAAGCTACAGGTAATTGCTGCGGCGGCGCGACGGCTGCCTCGCTCAACGCCATCGCGGACGGCACAACGCGAACCTGACCTGCTCCCGGCCAGGTGGCGCGTCCGTCTTCTTCGTAGATGCGGAAGGGCGGAGAAAATCCCGTGCGTTTTTGTTCATAGCTCAAGCGAGCCGAGGCAAGATATTTTTCCGTCTGGACGGGCGCGTCCAATGACAACACAATCCACCCCGGCGATTGGCCACCCGAAGGATACAGCCAGCTTGCGGCACAGTCGAAATATGCCAATCGAAAGTTGTCACGCCCCAAGCCCTCAGCGATCTGCGAAAGGTCCAGGGGGGCGACCGGGCTGGTGCATTGGCTCACCCATGTGCGCGGCTGATCCGACCTGACGCGATACACGAACATCGCGTATCCGATCTCGGCGTCTGGCGTGCGATGGCGAAACCAATCAAACATTTCGGGGTCGGCCAGCGGGATGCCCTGCAACGAAGTCGTGCTGATAGCGTAAATACCGGGCGGCGGGTTGAAGCGCGCAGGCAGCACTGGCGGCGCGTCTTTCATTGGCGCGAGTGGCTGATAAGACAAGCCATACATGGCCGGGTCAATGAATGTGAACTGCGATAGATTGACGGTCGAGATGCCGCGCGCTCTAACATAGCGGTTCAACTCTTTGATCGTCTGTCCCCAGTCGGCGTTCGAGTCCACCAGATACTTGAATCCGTTATCTGCTCCGCCGACGAGCTGGTTAAAGTAGGCCAAAGCATTGGGATAGATCAGGACAGCCTCGATCAGGCCCCAGGCCATCAATCCCCCCAGCGTCCAACGCATCACTTTGGCAGTGTCCAGCCGTGCCAGGCGCGCAATGAAGATAAAAAGGAACGGGAAAATCGGCAGCAAGTGCCGATAGCCGATGTCAATCGTGCTTAATACCGCACTGATAAAGTAGACCCCCGGTATCGCTAACAGCCACACATCGTCCGTCCACGGAGGGCGCGGTCTGCGAACCCAATACATCGCAGCCAGCGCTAACAGAAGCAAGGTGGGGATGGGTGTCTTGATGACAAATGCCAGCGGAAAGTACCACCACCAGCCGTGCTGGCTGATTTGCCCAGCCAGAAAGGCTAGATGTCCTTCTTTAACGTGCTGGTCAAAAGCGCGCAGGATAAGCCAGTGTGACGTGGCGGGCACGGGCCAGCCAGTGCCCGGCAACGGCCTGAACTCGAAGCGATATACAGCCCAGACCACACCAAACGCTAACACGTAGACCAACAAGAGGCGCATTCCCCATCGCAAGGCTCGTTTGCCCAACGTGTTCCACTTGCCCCACTCGGCGCGCAGCAACGTCACTCCGACCAGGGCGGCGAGCATGGGGGCAAAGAATAGACCCGACACTTTGGCCGCTACGGACATGCCCAGCGCCAGGCCCATGAGCACAGTCAACCTGGCTGTGGGATGCCGCGTGGCGCGCCAACCGGAATAGACCGCCAACATCCCAAAGGCAAGCGCGCCAATGTCGGTCGTGTTGAACTGGGAATTGGACACAATGCCCGGATCAAAAGCGTATAGGAATAGTGCCACCAGACCGGCTCGCGCACCAAACAAGTCGCTGGCCCAACGGTAGACCAGCGCACCGAGCAAGAGCGATAAGAGCATGATGGGCAGGCGGGTGGCCAACTCGACGGCCTCAATCGGGCCCAACCTGAGCAGGAGCTGTGCGCTGAACTTGAATAGATTCCCTTGTTCCCATCCGGGCACCTGGCTCAACTCGGGGCGCTCCGGCCGGAGCAACAGCGGCCAGGCCGCCCACGCGTTGACCAGCGGAGGATGAATGTGCGCCGGCAGCATGCGATAATCGCCTAGCAAGTCAGCGTAGCCCATCGCAATGTGCATAGGCTCGTCGGTGGTAAGCGACATGCGCAAGGAGCCGGTTACCGTCTGACCGAACAGCGCCAGCAGCAACACAATAGCCAAGAGCCCTTCACGCTGCGCTTTCATTGATTTCATGTGGCGGATCGCTTTAGAACGGAGAGATCAGGGATTGCTCCTGCAGACATTGACGATAAGGCAGCGCCGCACTATACCATGACGAGAGGCGATTGACAACCATTAGCGGTCCAGTCGAATGGGGGACAGCAATACTCGATCACCAACGAGAACGTTCCGATCCAAGACTCCCAGTCGCATCCCGTCGCCCAGCGCATAGACGCCGGTCTGTATCCAGTATTGTCCGACAAGTGCATCCTTCGGAACCGCCAGCTTGTGACGTTGAACGATCACATCGCCGATGCGCCACTGCTCTACCGGCACGCCCAGTCCATCGCCTGTGGCAACCACCTGGCCGGCATCGTCGAGCAGGTGCGCCAGGATCGAGAGTGGCTGCGCAGGCAGTGCGGCGACGCGCCAGTATGTCGTCAACGCCAGACTCTGGCCTGGCGCAATAGATTGCCGATCGAGCGTGTAACCCAGCCACTCGAGTGTGCCCGATAGGGTCATCGAAGCGCTTATGGGCAAGCCCTGCGACTGGGCCTGCGCGGGTGGCCAGTCGCTCGGCGCAACACGACCACTGGTCGCGAGGTGGGCAAGATCGGGCTGCAAATGGCGCATAAAGATCGAAAACGGTGGGTACTCGAATGACTGCGACTGCTCAAAAACAAGTGCCGTGCCGGAGAGCTGCTCTGCCGCCAGGCTCGCTGGATCGCGCGCTACGGCATAAGGCAGGACATACCAACCCGCGCCTTGGGGCAACACCCAACTATTCAGGCAATCAAAATAAACCACCCGCAAATCAGCCCGACCCAAGCCCTCAAAGAGCACAGCTTCGTCCAGCGGCGCAGTGGGCGCGGCGCACTGCGCCACCCATGCTGGCGCTGGTCCTAATGGGTGGACAGTGTAAACAAACATAGCGTAACCGATTTGCGCGTCGGGCTGGCGATGTCGGAACCAGTCAAAGTTGTTCACATCGGCCATCACCAGACCCTGATAAGAGTTCGCGCTCAACACGTACACGCCAGGCGATGGGTTAAAGCGCGCAGGCAGTACGGGCGGCGCACCCTTCATCGGCGCCAGCGGCTCATAGGCAATGCCATAAATGGCCGGGTCATTTGAGCCACCTACACTGAGCTTGACCTGCGAAATGCCGCGCGTGTCCAGGTATGCCTCTAGTTGTTTCCATGCCTGGCCCCAGTCCAGGTTGGCATCCACGAGCGATTTCCAGCCATTCGCCGGGCCACCTGCCAGTTCGTTAAAGTAGGCCAGGTAGTTGGGAAAAATGGTGAGCGTGCCCACGACGTACCAGGCGAACAGGAAAACGGAAAATGAAAAACGCAAAACACGATATGCAGTGCCCGGCAGCTTGGAGACTTGATTCGAGACTTGTGAAATGAACACGAATACGAACGGCAGGATCGGCAGCAAATGGCGATAACCGATGTTGAACGGCTGGGCCAGGGCGATAGCAAAATAGATGAGCGGGAATAAAAGCAGCCGGGTCTGACGCCATACGAGTTGCCCAAGCTCCGCTATGTTTCTCTGTCGCCACAGGCGGTAGGTTATCGCCCCTCCATAGATGAACGTTGCGGTGAGCAAGATGAGCGTGGGCAGCGGCGTCTTGAGCGCAAAGGCGACTGGAAAGTAATACCACCATCCCTGCTCCGAGTTCATCCCCAAAAGAAACGTCGGGCGCCCCTCGCTCAGATGCGATCGCACCATGTCGAACGGGATCAGATAGCTGGCAGCCGGCACAGGCAGGTCAAATTTCAGACGCCCAATATCAAATTGCAGGGGGCGCAGCTCGAAACCAAAGACGGCCCAGAATGCGAGGAATGCAATAAGCAAAACGGCGGCGAAGGAGAACACTGACTGCCTGGCGCTTCTGCGCCGCGCTACAGATTGGACCAGCCATAGTGCGCAAAACAGCGGCAACAACATCAAGGCCGAGACTTTGGCTGCCTCGGCCAGCCCCAACGTCACGCCCGCGAGAAGGATACAAGATCGGTTGGGCTTGCGCAGGTAACGCCAGAAAAAATAACATGCGATGAAAATAGAACAAGCCGCGCCCAGGTCGGTGGCGGCGATGGCCGAATGCGCGAGGATGTTGGGGTCAAGCGCATACAGCCCCAGGGCCAGGACACCGGCCTTTGTCCCAAACAGGTCAGTCGCCCATCGAAAGACAAACGCGCCGAGCAGCAGCGACATGAGCATCACTGGAACACGCGCGGAAAACAACAGCCGGTCGAACGGGCGATAGGGCAGCAGAAAGAACTTCATCACCCGGAGAAGGTTGTTCTGCTCCCAGCCGGTCGTTTGTGCAGGTGAGCCGAGGTCAGGCAGCAAGAGCAGTGGCCACGCCTCCAGCGCCTTGATCAACGGAGGGTGTTCCTCGATCAACCGCAGGTCGCCCGTGCGCAGATACGAATAGCCGCTGGTGATATGCAGCCCCTCGTCCGTAGTGATAGACAGGCGCGGCGCAGAGGCGACCACCTGTGCGAACAGCACCCACAACAAGAACGTGGCAAGGAGCAGCCAGCTGCGGCCTGCGCGCATTACCGTTTCACCTCTACGGACGCCAAGAGTAGCTGGTCACCCAACGTCACGCCACCCTGGACCACGTCAAAGCGGTGCAGGTCGTCCAGTGTATAGGCGCCGGTCTGAACTTGATACATGCCCGGCGGCGCGTCGCGCGGAACAGCCAGCGTGTGCTGTTGAATGATCACGTCACCAGGCTGCCAGTTTTCTATCGGCACGCCCAGCCCGTCGCTGGTGGCGATCAGGCGACCATCCGGCGCCAGCAGGTGCGCCATGAGTGAGACAGGACGGCCCATGCCGCTCGCCACACGCCAATACGTCGTCAAGATCACCGCCTGCCCCGGCGCGACCCAGGTGCGATCGAGTGCAAAGCCAAGGGACATCAGCGGGCCGACGCTCACCGGCGCTCCCTGCGCGGCCACACCCGGCCTCGCGACACCGGAGAAATCCGGCGGCGCTTCGAGCCGATAGACTGTAAAGCGCGGCCCCTGGCTCAAATCCCCCGTGCGAAACTCTCGCGAGAGCACTGGGGGCAGCGCCGCAGAAGCGGCCTCATTGCCAATCACGTACCAGCCCGGTGCGTTGGCCGGATACACCCAACTGCTTCGGCAGTCAAAGTAAATCAAACGCAAGTCGCCGCGCCCGAATCCTTCGGCCACGGCTTCCGGCTCAAGCGGGGCCTGGGGCGCGGCGCACAGCGCCACCCACTTGCCGGCTGGCCGCTGCGGGACATCATAGACTAGAATCGCATTGCCGATCCACTCGCCAGGCTCCCGCTCGCGGAACCACCCAAATACATCATGATCAATCGGCGAGCCGATCTGCAAGTTGTGCGCGCCGATATAGTACCGGCCTGGCTCGGGGGCAAAGTGAACGACATTCCGTGGATCGGGCATCGGCGGGAGTGGATCGTAAGCGATGCCATAGACTGTCGGATTGGCAAAGCCGGTTGCGCTCAGAACGATTCGTCCCAGGCGATTCCGGGCGATATAGGACCGTAACTCGACGAGGGACTGGCCCCAGTCCAGGTTCGAATCCACCAGGTACTTCCAGCCGTTCTTGGGCCCGCCGACGAATTCGTTAAAGAAGGTAAGATAGTTCGGAAAAATGCTTACCGCACCCGCCACCTGCCAGATCAGGAGCAAGATGACCAGGGGACCAAGAGACCGGGGGGCCAGGAGACGTCTGAGACTAGAGGTTGGAGACTGGAGGTTGGAGATTTGTGCAGCGAGCACGAACAGGCAGGGCAAAAGCGGCATCAAGTGCCGGTAGCCAATTTCTACAGAGCTGAACAGCGCCAGGACCACATAAGCGCCGGAAAACACTGCCAGCGGCAAGGCGTCGGACCAGCGCCGATTCTTCCAGATGAAAGAGATGGCCGCTACGATAAGCAGCGCCAGCAACGGGATCGGCGTCTTGATGAGGAATGCTACTGGAAAATAATACCACCACCCCTTTTCAGAGACCTGACCCATCAGAAAAGTCGGGTGGCCCACATCCAGGTGTTGCTGCGCCTTCCAGATGCTGGTCAAGTGTGTCGCCGCCGGGATGGGAATGGGGAGACCGGGGAGCTGGCGAACCTCAAAGCGATATATCGTCCAGACCAACAGAAAGCCGATGCCGTAAACCGCCGCGGCCATCACCACCAGGCCCAACAGCCGCCGCCGGCCAAGATGCCGAACTGGCGCGACCAGTCGCTCGATAAAAGGCGCACGGGCAAAATAGTCTGCACGGCGAGCCGACATGCCCAACACAAGAATCAGCAGCGCCGAGACGGGCAGCAGCAGCAGCGCCGTCATCTTGGCCATGAGCGCCAGTCCCAGCGTGATACCCGCCGCAGCCAGCACACCGGGGGACGGACGGCGCAAGCTTTTCCAGAGGCAATAGAGCGCGATAAAGCTGAATGCCGTTACGCCCAGGTCGGTCGTCGCCAACATCCCGTGCGCGATGATATTCGGGTCAAAGGCGCACAAGCACATCGCTACCAGGCCGACCGTCGGCCCCCCGCCCAGGTCGCTCGCCCAACGGAAAACGAACGCGGCCAGGAGCAGCGTCACCAGCATGACCGGCACACGCGCCGCAAACATCAGCTTTTCAATGTCAGGGGATTTCCAGACGAGCTGCTTGGCAAAGATCAGCGTGTCTGGCTCACTCCAGCCGGGGAGCGTGGATGGCTCCGGCATGTTCGGAAGCAACATCAACGGCGCAGCTTCCAGGATCGCCATGCCGGGCGGGTGCGCGCTTTTGAAGCGTTGAAAGCGCAGATCACCTGTCTTGAGGTAAGCATAGCCGCGCGCAATATGCTGTCCCTCGTCAAATGTCACCGAGTTGCGCGGCGCGCCGCGCGTCAACTGGAAGAATAGCGCAAGCAGCAGCGCTACAGCCACGGCCCACTGCCAGAGGCGTGGAGTGTAGAGTGTGGAGCGAGGAGTGGCTGCCGATCGTTCGTTCATGGCATGACCTCGATGGAAGTCAGCAGCAACCGGTCACCCACAGCTTGACCTTCTCGCAAGATACGATAGCGTTCCAGTGTATCCAGCCGGTATATGCCGGTCTGCACCCAATACGACCCTGGCGCGATGTCCTTGGGCACGTTCAGCCAATGCGCCTGCACAATCGTATCACCGGCCTGCCAGACTTGAGTCGGCACGCCCAAGCCGTCACTCCCGGAAACCACACGACCCTGCGCGTCAAGCAGATGCGCCATGATCGAAAGGGGAGCATCCGCATTATGTATTACACGCCAGGCAGTGAACACGACCACCTGCCCGCCTGGGAGCGCACTCTGCTGACCGCCATGCAGCCAGAACCCCTCAAATCGGAGCGGCCCGGTCGTCGTCACAGGAGCTGTTATTTGCACGCCTTGTGACATTGCTCGGGCAGGCGGCCAGTCGCCGGGCGCGGCCATCGCTTGCGCCTGCCGGGCCTCATGCAAGGTCGCACCATCCACGCGGTATACGCCCGCAACCCCTGCACGCTTGTCGCGCGGTTCATAGACGAGTTGCGCCAATGGATACAGCGTCTGCACACCCAGGCTGCGGCTAAGTGCGTCTACATACCAACCCGGCCCACCCTGGGCGGGATACCACCAACTGGTGGAACAGTCGAATGGTATCAGGCGCAAGTCCGCTTTCCCAAAGTCTGCCTCGATTTCGTCGGCATCCAGGACCGGAGCCGGACTGGCGCATTGCGCCACCCATTGGCCGCGCGGCTGTTCAGGCACGTGGTAGACGAACAGGGCGTGCCCGACACGCACGGTGGGCGTCATGGCGCGAAAGTAAGCGAACGTGTCCACATCCGGTGTGTACGCGCCTTGCAGCGTCGTCGCGCCGATGGCATACCAGCCCGGCGCAGGGTCAAAGCGAGCGAACGGCGTGGCGCGAGGTGAGGGCGGGAGCATCGTCGCTGGGAGGCTATACACGTCCGGGCGAGAGGGACTGAACTGGCTGATAAACACATGCTGTATGCCCCGCGCATCCAACCACGTTTTGAGCTCCTTGAGGTTTTGCCCCCAGTCCAGGTTCGAGTCTACCATCCACCGGTAACCGCCGTCCGGTCCGCCGGCGAGCTCGTTGAAATATGTCAGGTTATGAGGAAAGATAGTGACCGCGCCGACCGTATACCAAACCGAAAGGGCAATGACAAGGAGACCAGGTGCCCAGGTGACAAGGCGACTCTTGAGATTAGAGGTTAGAGGTTGGAGATTGGAGGCGGCAAGTTGCATGTTGGAAATTTGGGCGGCAATAAAGACAAAGAGAAATGGCAGGATGGGCAAGAGATGACGGTAACCAATGTCCACCGAGCTGAACAATGCGGTCGCGAAATGAATCACGGGGAACGCGCCCAACATCCACAGCGCCGCCGAGCGCTGCCCGCCCGCTGCTGTCATCTGCGGTCTGACGACTGTCACAAGCGCTATCGCCAACAGAATCAACGTCGGCAACGGCGTCTTGACGAGGAACGCCACCGGGAAATAGTACCACCAGCCGCGAGTCGAGTTCATCCCCATCAGGAACGCCGGGTGGCCTTCGTCATAGTGCTGCAGCAGCGATTGATAGATCTTGAGATGCGTAGCCGCCGGAACGGGCAAGGGCACACCGGGGACACGGCCCACTTCAAAGCCATACACGGCCCACACGACGCCGAATGCAACCAACCCTACCATCACGATGCGCCGCACACGCTGGGTGAGAGCATCCCGCCCGGCGAGCAACATGGCCACGGCCAGCAGCGGCGCCAGCAGCGCCGCCGTGACTTTGGCTGCCAGCGCTGCCCCCAGCGCCACGCCGGCGCCTACTGTCCATTTGAGGCTTGCCGGCTTGCCGGCCTGGCCCACTGACCTGAAACAACAATACCATGCCACGAACCCAAAGGCCGTCACACCCATGTCTGTGGTGGCGACCTGTGCATGTGCCACGATGTTGGGATCCAGCGCGTACAAGAACAATGCCAGGGAACCCGCCCCCCAGCCGGCCAGGTCTGCCGCCCAACGGTAGACGAACGCGCCCAGCAGCACTGCCAGCAAAATGATCGGCAATCGCCCGGCGAGCGCCAACCCGTCGGGCGGGCGATGCCGCCAGATGATGGCGTCTGTCACCTCGCTCAGGCTGGCAATGTCCCAACCGGGAATCGTGCGTGGATCGGGCAGGCTGGTATCGAGCAACAGCGGCGCAGCAGCCAGGATATTTGCCAGCGGCGGATGGATGTGCACCGGTTGCAGGCGCAGATCGCGCGTTCGCAGCGTGGCATAACCGACCGCCAGATGCGGCCCTTCGTCGGACACGAGAGATGAGACAACTGCGCCGCGAACAGCCTGGGCAAACAAAAGCCACAGCAGGATCACGGCACCCAACAGCCTGATGGATTGTCTCGTCACGCGGGTAGCAGGGCGCATCATTATGGCAAGATGTCCAGGTCAGTCAACGTCACCCGGTCATCGGCGAATCGTTGGCCGCCGGCATCTACAGCCGCCAACCGATTCCCGGTCTCGAAATCGTATAATCCCACCGAAAGAGCACACGTGCCCGCCGGCGCATCGGCAAGTTCCAGTACGTGCTCATCGCGGATCACGTCTCCCGCCGCCCAAATCACAGATGGGTGCCGCCCCTGGCCCGGCACGCTGTCATCTTGAGCAACCAATCGCCCGTCAGGGCAGAGCAGGTGAACAAAAACGTGCACGTCTTGCTGCGGGGGCCGGAGCACCTGCCAGTACAATGTGACTGTGACCGTCTGCCCGGCGCGGAGAGATGGCGCGGATAGATCGTATCCTGTCAGGCGCGCGTCGTCGCTAAAGCGGACGGACATGGGGCGCGCCGGATGATAGATGGGTCGCGACGGTGACGTGATCTTGAGTGAGGTCAACTGCAAACGGTCTCCGACAGGCTGACCGTCTAACGTCCACTGTGTCTCGTCGGTCGATTCTCCGGTCGAGTCCAGCAACACGACGAGTTCCGCCGCGCCGGGCAAAGCGTCCGGGACGATAGTCAACCCGTAGCGATCGGCGAACATGTCTCCCGGTCGCCAAAGGACCGTAGCATAACGCCCCAGGTAGGGTAACGTCGTGCTGTGCGCCAGCGGCCGCCCGTTGGGGTCGAGCACCTGGATCAGCAGCCGGTAGTTCGTGTCAACCCGACGCAATGCCTGCCAGTAGAGCGTCACATCGAACGACTGGCCAGGCCGGAGCGCGCGCGGCGAAACATCGAACCCCCGCAGAGCGATCCCTTCGCCGTATCGAGCTTGCAGCGGATGCGAAACGCTGCGCAAGTCTGCTTCGGTAAGCATTCGCGGGAGTGCGAAAGCCGGGCGGAGCACAAAAACCAGGCATCCAATGGAAACCGCAAGCAAGCCCGCCACCACACCGCGAGCCATCCAAGTTTGCCGTTTGCCGGCAATTTCAATTAGACCGAATGACAAGAAAATGGCGAATGCCGCCATGCCGGGGAAAAGCAGTCGTCCCTGGTTGGCAGGCCTGAGCAAGTGATAGCGGACGACGAGCGCAATCACGCCGCCCCCGGCCAACGCAAGCGCCTGAAAAGGGACCAACTCCCATTGCCTCCACCGGCTTTGGCGCGCCACCCGCCAGGCGATGCGAAGCAATCCCGCCAGCGCAGCCAGACATAGCAGGGCCAAAACAAGATAAATTGCCGGATGAAGCGGAATGTTCATCCAGCCTAACATGCCCCATGACGATTCGAATGCGGTGATGGCATCACTGGGGAGTTCGCCTAACCTCCACGGAGTGTAGCGGCGCGCAGGGGCATCGACGTGAAAAACGACGCTCTGGGCCAACGGGTCGCCGTACAGGCGCCAATTTCGCACATACCACCATCCCGCCACGAGCACCGAGAGGGCGGCAACAACCGCAAGCTGCCCGGCCAACGCACGCCAGCGCCGCTGCCGCAGATATGGCGCA
>Ga0315268_10001866_pt1 | contig 24211 bp, 20 predicted proteins | sample C1_top_MG_FD_204535 | JGI IMG/M metagenome (GOLD analysis project Ga0315268, IMG submission 204535) | Sediment microbial communities from Yellowstone Lake, YNP, Wyoming, USA - C1_top | ecosystem: Environmental > Aquatic > Freshwater > Lake > Sediment | place: USA: Wyoming | collected 2017-08-01
GAGCCCAAGATGGGCCGCGACGTCAATTCCCATTTCTACGCAACCGACGCGCCGGGAATGCCCGGCAGCGCCAACAAATTCCAAGACAACTCCAATTACTTCTACCTCGCCGACCGCGCCCGGCTCCAGGCCAACGCGAGCCTGACCCACCACGCGGAGGATTTCCTCAAGGGCAGCCACGACTTCAAGTTCGGTGTCGAGGTCGAGCATTCCTGGAACAGGAGCCGTTACGGGTACACCGGTGTCAACCATACGTACTATTACGACCTCTGGGGGCAAGGGCCCAACGGCTATATGTACTATGGGAACTATCTGAAGTACGAATACGTCGGCTACGATTTCAACGCCCAGTACACCCGGGCCGAGCTATTCGCCCAGGACTCCTGGCAGGTCGGGAAGCGGCTGAACATCAACGCCGGCCTCCGCTTCAGCCAGAACTGGGGGACGGTCAAGGGCGTGTCCGGCATTCCCTTCAATACGAACCGGATCGCCCCGCGGATCGGCTTCACCTTCGACCTCCTCGGCGACAAGACCACGGTCCTGAAGGCCCACTACGGCCAGTTCACCGAGGCCATGCTCGCCGCCTACCACATGCGGCTGTCCCCCCAGTGGTCGGACTACATCAAGTCTTATTGGGACCCGGAGGCCTCGGAATGGGTGGAGTTCGGGCGGATCGTTCAGAACTGGAGACTCGATCCGAACATCAAACATCCCTACATGAACCAGTTCACGATCAGCCTCGAGCGGGAGCTGTTCAGGGACACCTCCCTCAGCGTGTCGTACATCATGAGGGACTGGAAGAACACCGTCGGCGTGCTGGACACACTGGCTACCTATGAGCCCGTCACGTATTCCGTCGACATTCTCGACACGGCCACGAACACCGTCGTCACGAAGAACTATACCGTCTACAACCTGACATCGGGGGACGCCCACGAATTCCTCATCACCAACGTCAAGGAGGGCAGTAATCCGTATGTCCTCGGCAAGCCCTCCCGCCGGTACCGGGGCCTCGAGGTCCTGTTCAACAAGCGCTTCTCCAACAGATGGCAGCTGCTCGCGTCCTACGTGTATTCCCGGACGACAGGGACCATCGACAACGATTGGGGCAACGACATCGGCTGGAACAAGCGGGACAACCTCATTCTTGGTGACCCCAATTTCTGGACCAACGCCGACGGCCACGCCACCTTCGACCCGACCCACATGATCAAGGTCCAGGGGACCTACATCCTGCCGTTCGACGTCAGCTTCAACGTGTATTTCCGCGCCATCACGGGGAACGCCTGGACCCAGCGGTTCCGGTCGCCGTCGTCCGACTTCGACCAGGGCCGGGTGACCTTCTTCACGGAGACGCGCGGGAAATACCATTACCCGATGGAGAAAACGCTCGATCTGAGGCTCGAAAAGACCTTCATGCTGGCTAGGAAATACCGGCTCGGCGTGCTCTTCGACGTCTTCAACGTCTTCAACAACCACACGATCCAGGACTGGGGAACGCGGATCGGCTATGACTGGCAATATCCCGGCGACCCCGGCGATTATGACAGATACTTCAACTCGACCCAAGGGCACGACCTGTATTCGATCCCGACGCCGCGACAGGCCCGACTCGGACTTCGCCTGACCTTCTGAGGCACAGGCTCCCCGCAGACGCTCCGAGGGGCGGCGGCCGGACCCGCCGCCCCTCTTTTTATTTGGGGACACAATATTCATTTCCGAATTTCCCATCCCCGCAAAACGCAGCCTCCGGCCATCCTGACCAGGCAGTGTTCACACTCCCGGCAGGAATTTGGAAATGAGTATTGTGTCTCCCTTATTCCCTTATTAAGGTTTGTGCTAAAATTGACGGGTCTGCATGAGCACGCAAAAACGACCGATCGTCATCATCGCCGCGGGCGTCCTCCTGGCCGCGACGGCCGCGGCCTACTTCCTGTTCTTCGCCGGGCCGCCGAGCTTCGCCCGCCTCCGGGAGGGCCGGGACTTCAACGTCATCGTCGTCACCCTGGACACGACCCGGGCCGACCGCCTGCCAAGCTATGGCTGCCCGGACCTCGCGACCCCGACCCTCGACACCTTCGCCGCCCAAGGCGTCCGGTTCGAAAAATGCTACGCCCAGACCCCCCTGACGCTCCCATCCCACACGACCCTCTTCACCGGCACCCTGCCGCTCTTCCACGGCATCCGCGACAACGGCGGGTTCTTCGTTCCCCAGAAGCTCAAGACCATGGCCGAGCTGTTCAAGGACAAGGGCTACGAGACCGGGGCCTTCATCGCCGCCTACGTCCTCGATTCCAAATGGGGCCTGAACCAGGGCTTCGACACCTACTTCGACAAGTTCGACCTGAGCAAATTCAAGAAGATCTCCCTGGGCACGGTCCAGCGGCCGGCCAACGAGATCCTGGACCAGGCCGTTCCCTGGCTCGAGGAACGGAAGGCGAAGAAATTCTTTGCTTGGCTCCACCTCTACGACCCCCACACCCCCTATGAGCCGCCGCCGCCCTACGACAAGCTCTACGCGGATCGACCCTACCTCGGCGAGATCGCCTTCGCCGACTCCCAGCTCCACCGCCTCTGGCAGTTCCTCGAATCGAACGACCTCCTCAAGAAGACCTTCGTCGTCTTCGCCGGCGACCACGGCGAGAGCCTGGGCGAGCACGAGGAGCAGTCCCACGGTTTCTTCGTCTACCAGGCCGCGATCCATGTCCCGCTCATCGTCGTGACCCCGTTCCCGAAGCTCCAGGGCGTCGTCTCCCCGGAGGTCACGGGTCTCGTCGACGTCCTGCCGACGGTCTGCGACATGGTCGGCCTGCCTGTCCCGGCCGAGGTCCAGGGGAAGAGCCTCCTCCCGGCCTTCTTCGGCCGGCGCCGCAAGGAGAGCCCGCTGGCCTATAGCGAGACCTATTACCCGCGCTTTCATTACGGCTGGTCGGACCTCAAAACCGTACAGAACGGCCGCTACAAGCTCATCCTGGCCCCCGTGCCCGAGCTCTACGACGTCGTGGCCGACCCCCGCGAGGAGAAGAATCTCATCTACCTCGAGAAGAAGGTCTACGAAAGCCTCAACGCCGAGGCCGAGTCCTTCATCGGCCGGGCCAGCCGGAACGCCTACGAGATGGATGTCTCGAAGGTCGACGAGGAGACCCGCGAGAAGCTCTCGGCCCTCGGCTATGTCGGCTCGTTCACCGACCCGGCCAAACTCAAGGGGAAGAAGCTGGCCAACCCCAAGGAGAAGATCGTCGTCTTCAACGAGCTCTCCCGGGCCCGGGAGATCGGCCTGAACGGCAAGGCCGACGAGGCCATCCGGATCATCCAGGGGATCATCGCCTCCGACCCCGACATCACCGACGCCTACTTCTCGGTCGGCAACATCCTGTTCCAGGAGCGCAAGTACCAGGAGGCCATCGACTCGTTCAAGCAGGTCCTCGGCCGCAAGCCCGACGACTCCTTCGCGGCCATCAATATCGCCCTGTCCTACGAAGGGATGGGGAAGCTCGACGAGGCCGAGAAGTTCCTCCTCGGCACCATCGAGAAGGGCTTCACGGATTCCCAGTTCTACTTCATGCTCGGGAACATGAATTTCATCCAAAAGAAGTATGACCGGGCCGTCTCCTATCTCGAGAAATGCCTGGCCTCCAACACCGAGTCCGCCGGCTCCTACAACCTCCTGGCCGCGATCGATATCGTCAAGGACGACCTCGAGCGGGCCGAGCAAAACTTGAGCCAGGCCTTCCGGATCAACCCGCGGCTTTCGAACCTCCACTACAACCAGGCCCAGATCGCCGAGAAGCGGGGCCGGGCCGGAGAGGCGGAGGCCGAATACCTGAAGGAGCTCGAGCTCACCCCCAAGCATTTCAAGGCCATGTACAACCTCGCCCGCCTCTACCGCCAGTCCGGCGACACGGCCAAGGAGCTCGATTTCCTGAACAAGTGCCTGGAGACCGATCCCCGCTTCCCGCTGACCTATTTCTATCTCGCCCGCATCCACCTCAACCGCGGCGAGCGCTACCAGGAAGCCATCGACCTCGTCAAGAAGGGGATCGACCTCAAACCCGAAAAGTCCGAACTCCCGCTCGGCTATTTCCTGCTGGCCGACCTTTACAACCGGCTCGGCGACAACGCCCTGTCGCAGGAATACGCGCAAAAGGGCCAGGCCCTGGCCGCCGAACTTCAAAATAATAAGTAAGGGCCGGACGCTCGTATCCGCTTCCCACCGCTCTTTTTCGTCCCTTGTCAAGGAGAAATCTTTGAGCGGATCCGCAGCGAAAAAAACGCTCGGAAAGGGCTTGCAATCGCCCGCGGCACGTTTTAAACTTGAAATCCCGGACATGAGATTCACCGCGGACCTGCACATACACTCGAAATTTTCGAGGGCCACGTCGCGAGACATGGTCCTCGACACCCTCGCCTATTGGGCCAAGGTCAAGGGCCTCCGGCTCATCGCGACCGGCGACTTCACCCACCCCGAATGGCTCTTCCTGATGAAGGAGAAGCTCAAACCGTCGGGCAACGGCTTCTTCGAGTTCAAGAACGCCGTTCTCCCGCCTGAGGACCCGTACCTGCGGGCGATCCCGTTCTCGGCCAAGGACGTCTCCTTCATCCTCTCGACCGAGCTGAGCTTCATCTACTCCAAGGCCGGCAAGGTCCGCAAGATCCACGTCATGCTCCTGGCCCCCGACTTCGAATCCGTCGAACGCATCAACGGTCGGTTGTCCTCGATCGGGAATCTCCGTTCGGACGGCCGCCCCATCCTGGGACTGGACGTCCGCCTCTTCTGCCGCATGGTTGCCGAGACCTGCCCGCGCTCGGTCGTCATCCCCTCCCACATCTGGACCCCCTGGTTCTCTCTCTTCGGGGCCAACTCGGGTTTCGACACCATCGAGGAGTGCTTCGAGGAAATGACGCCCATGATCTTCGCCCTGGAAACGGGGCTGTCGTCCGACCCGCCCATGAACTGGCGGCTCTCGGCCCTCGACCGCTTCGCCCTGGTCTCGAACTCCGACGCCCACTCCCCGAGCAAACTCGGGCGCGAGGCCAACGTCTTCGACACGGAGTTCAGCTACCGCGGGCTGATGGACGCCCTCCGGAAGCGGGACCCGGCCAAGTTCCTCCACACCGTCGAGTTCTTCCCCGAAGAGGGCAAATACCATTACGACGGCCATCGGAAATGCGGTATCGTCCTGGCCCCGCGCGAGAGCCTCAAGGCGAACGACCTCTGCCCGAAGTGCGGCAAGCCCCTGACCATCGGCGTCCTCCACCGCGTCGAGGAGCTGGCCGACCGCGAGTCCGGCGAAGGGGTCCCCGGCCGCGTCCCCTTCCGCAATCTCATCCCGCTCAACGAGATCGTGGCCGAGGCCCTGGGGAGGACCCCCGAATCGCAGGCCGTATGGGACGTCTATTTCAAGCTCATCCGCGAGCACGGCGACGAGTTCGCGGTCCTCTCCGACGTCCCGATCGCGGACCTGGCCCGCACGGGGCCGGAGCGGGTCGCGCTGGGCATCGACCGGATGCGGCAGGGCCGGGTCAAGATCGATCCCGGCCACGACGGCGAGTACGGCGTCATCAGCCTCTTCGGCGACGAACCCGTCGGCGAGCCCGCCGCCGCCCAGCTCACCTTATTTTAGGAATTTCTCCCATCCTTTGCCCCCACGCAGGTTTTGGGCGGATGGCTGGAACGTCATGCGTGGTTTAGCCCGAAAATCACGGCCTTCGAGGGAAGTGAGCCTGCCGCGGCCCGATTAACCTTATTCCGACCCGGGCCGAGGGTCTTCGCGAACGACCTCAACTAATGGGGCAAAGGATCGTTGCCCGGAGGAGGCGTTGGAGGGCTGAGCGGGCACGGTCCCCGATCCGCGGTCGGGGGAGCGAAGCCCGACCGAAGCGGACCGGCTCGCTGGGACGGGCCGCGACCGACGGAGGGCACGATCCTTGCCCCAGAAGAGAAAGTGAGAGAAAGGCCCGAGGCCCTTCCTTGACAACCCCTGACCGGCCCCCTATATTAGTAGAGAAAAGAGCCGGCATGCAGATCGAGATGAAGGTCAAGGGTCTTGTCGTTGACCCCATCTCCAAGATGCCCATCGTGGTGCTCGAGGACCCCCTGAACGAGAAGATCCTGCCGATCTGGATCGGCGTCTTCGAGGCCAACGCCATCGCCCTGACCATCGAGAACGTCCCGACGCCCCGCCCCATGACCCACGACTTGCTCAAGAACTTCCTGGAGAAGCTCGGCATCGCCATCGAGAAGATCGTCGTCAACGACGTCCGCAACAACACCTTCTACGCCCTCATCCACTGCCGGCTTCAGGAACAGGCCATCATCATCGACTCGCGGCCGTCCGACGCCATCGCCCTGGCCCTGCGCATGAGCTCGCCGATCTTCGTCGAGGACGACGTCGTCCGCAAGGCCCACAGCCTGAAGTTCGAGGACAACCTGGACGCCTCGGAGAAGCTCCGGAAATGGCTCGAGGGACTGGGCCCCGACGATTTCGGCAAGTACAAGATGTGACCGGTCGCCGGTCAGCGGAAGATCAAGTCCTGAGCCTGAGCAGGAGGAACACCCCCGCCAGCCCGAACAGGAGGTTCGCGCCCCAAGCTGCGAGGAACGGTGGCAGGACGCCCGTGTAGCCAAAACTGCGGAAGACCGCGAACGTCCCCCAATATCCGATGGCCAGGACGACGCTCACCCCGCCCCCGACGAGGACGCCCTTCCGGCCGAGGAATAAGCCGAAGGGGATGGCCAGCACGGTCATGACCAGGCTGGCCAGCGGGAACGAGAGCTTTCCGCCGAGGTCCACGCGGAGGCGGGTCGCCTCGAACCCCATGGACCGGACCTCGGCGGCGTACCCGCGGAGCTCGCCGTAGGTCATCTGCTCCGGCTCCTTCCATTCGCGGAGGAAGTAGCCGCGGCCGTCGGCCTCGGCCAGGGTCCCGGACTGTCTCAGGGCGAGCGGGACGGCGGCCCCGGCCCGGAAGTCCCTGACCCAGCCCGGGCCGAGGTCGAGCCCGTCCGCGCGGACCGCGGCTCGCTCGGCGTAAAAGCGCCGGGCCAGGGCCCAGCGGCCGGGGTCGATGTCGAAGACCGACAGGCGGCTGAAGCTCAAGGAGCCGGGTTCAATATACTCGTAGTGGTAGATGCGGTCCTTTCCCCGGGCCATGATCCAGTGCCGGTTGAGGGGGCTGTACCGCCGCGCCGGAAGGTCATTGATCGCATTCCAGGTCTCCTCGGCCCGGATGCCGGCCGCGGGGGCCAGCCGTTCCTGGACGAGGAAGGCCGCCCCGCTCACGGCCGCGCCGAGGACGAGGACGGGCACCGTGATCCGGTACAGGCTGACGCCCGAGGCCTTCATGGCCGTGATCTCGTTGGTGCGGGCCAGGAGGCCGAGCGCGAGGAGCGCCGTCGTCAGTGAGGCCATGGGCAACACGGACGCGAGGAACTCGGGGACCCTGAACCAGACGTGCTGGAGGAGCAGGACCAGGGGCCGGCCGTTCCGGTGGACGACGTCGAGGCGCTCGAAGAAGGCGGCCAGGACCGAGGCGGCGAGGAGCCCGGCCAGGACGAGTGACAGGATCATGAGATACTTGCGGGCTACGTAACGGTCCAGGATGCCCGGGAAGCGCAGGGGCCATCGGGGCAGGCGGCGCGCCGGACGTCCCGGGCGGGGCGGGGCGGACGGTCTCTTCATCCGCCGGAAGGCGGCACCCAGCCGGGCGAAGAGGTCCGTTTCCTCTCCGGACAGGAAGAAGAGGAGCGCCCCCGCCGCGGCCAGAAAGAGCCCGGGGCCCCACATGCCCAGGAAAGCCGTCACCTTCCCGTCCATGGCCAGCTTCTCCCCCATCGTGATCATGACGTAGTAGAGGAGGATGAGGCCCAGGCTCAGGGCCAAGCCGCCCGTCCGGCCGCTGCGGCCGGTCATGAGGCCGAGGGGGAGCCCCAGGAAGACGAAGATGAAGCAGGCGAAGGGCAGGGCGAACTTCTTGTGGATCTCGACCCAGTGGGCCCGGAACTCGCGGCGCTTCTGCGCAGCCAGGAGGGCCGCTTCCCTCGACCGGGGGTCCGCCCGCACGCCCTGGTCGAGGGCGCGGAGCTCGCGGCCGACACCCCTGACGTCGCGGACGAGCTCGCCGATGTCCTTCTCCCGGACCCGTTTCTCGTTCGCCACGGACGGGAACAGGTTCCCGACGTCGATCTCCTCCTCGAACCGGGCGAAGGAGGTGACGCTGTAGGCCGCGGGGTCCGACAGCGCCCCGGAGTGGAGCGTGCCGTCGAGGAGCTCGAGTGTCGCCCGCCGCTCCCCGGGGAAGAGCTTGATCCTCCCCTTCCGGGCCATGACCACGCGGGGGTTCGCCGGGTCCTTGTTGAGATAGGCGAAGACGTTCTCCCAGCCTTTATCGCGGTCGACGTCCTGGACATAGAGGACGACCCCCGGGACAGATTCGTTGAACTCGAGCGGCTTGACCCGGAGCTCGGCCCGGCTCAGGACGGAGTCAGTCAGGACCTGGACCCAGCGGAAATTGGCCCGGGGCGCCAGGACGAGGGCCAGGGCCGAGGTCACAAGGAAGCCGGCCAGGCCGAAGACGAGGAGCGGACGGAGGAGCCGGCCGGGCCCGATCCCGAGCGTCCGGAAAGCGACGATCTCGGAATCGGCGGACAGGCGGGCCAGGCCGCCCAGGACGCCCGTCAGGACGGCCATGGGCACGGCGAAGGCCAGCAGGGACGGGACGAGCAGAAGGAGGAGGCGGAGCGCCGTGCCGGCCGCGACGCCCCGGACGATGAAGAGCTCGGCCAGGGCCAGGACCTGGTTCATGAGCAGGGCGAACACCGTGACCAGGAGGCCGACCAGGAACGGGGGCACGACCTCCCGGAGGACGTACCTGTCGATGATTTTCAGCATGGGCCGGCCTAAATATAGCATAAGAAGGGGTCAGGTCTACTTTTTATCACTTTTGGGCGCAGAGCGTGCGACGGAAGTCAAGAAGGGGTCAAGTCTACAGATTACAGGTTTTCACCATGGAGCAAGCACGAGCCGATAGCCCTCCCGAAAAACCTGTGATCTGTAGACTTGACCCCATAAAAAAAGCCCCGGGCGGCGGACCGCCCGGGGCCGTGGAGCTTCGCGTCGGAAGCGCTCAGTACATATCGCCGCCCGGAGGGCTGGGATACTTGGAGTGTTTCTCTTCCTCGGGGATCTCGGCGATCATGCCCTCGGTCGTCAGCAGCAGGCCGGCGATCGAAGCGGCGTTCTGGAGGGCGATCCGGACGACCTTCGTCGGGTCGAGGATGCCCGCCTTGATCATGTCTTCATATTTCTCGGCCAGGGCGTTGAAGCCGAACTCCTGCTTCATCTCCTTGACCTTCTCGACGACCACGGAGCCCTCGAAGCCGGCGTTCCCCGCGATCTGGCGGAGCGGCTCCTCGACGGCCCTCTTGACGATGTTGACGCCGAGCTGCTGGTCGCCCTCGAGCTGGAGCTTTTCGAGCGACTTCTGGGAGCGGAGCAGGGCGACGCCGCCGCCGGGCACGATGCCCTCCTCGACGGCCGCCTTGGTGGCGTGCATGGCGTCCTCGACCCGGGCCTTCTTCTCCTTGAGCTCGGTCTCGGTGGCCGCGCCGACCTTGATCAGGGCGACGCCGCCGACCATCTTGGCCAGCCGCTCCTGGAGCTTCTCGCGGTCGTAGTCGGAGGTCGTCTCCTCGATCTGGACCCGGATCTGCTTGATCCGCGCCTGGACGTCGCTTTGCTTGCCGAGGCCTTCGACGATGGTCGTGTTGTCCTTGTCGATGACGACCTTCTTGGCCTGGCCGAGCCAGTCGACGCCGACGTTCTCGAGCTTGACGCCGATGTCCTCGGTGATGACCTTGCCGCCGGTCAGGACGGCGATGTCCTCGAGCATGGCCTTGCGGCGGTCGCCGAAGCCGGGGGCCTTGACGGCGGAGCACATGAAGGTGCCCTTGAGCTTGTTGACGACGAGCGTCGCCAGGGCCTCGCCTTCGACCTCCTCGGCGACGACGACGAGGGGACGGCCGGAGCGGGCCACGTTCTCGAGCAGGGGCAGGAGCTCGCGCAGGTTGCTGATCTTCTTCTCATGGAGGAGGATGAGGACGTTCTCGAGAACGCACTCCATCCGCTCGGGGTCGGTCACGAAATAGGGGGACAGGTAGCCGCGGTCGAACTGCATGCCCTCGACCGTGTCCATGGTCGTCTCGAGCCCCTTGGCCTCCTCGACGGTGATGACACCGTCCTTGCCGACCTTGTCCATGGCCTCGGCGATGATCTTGCCGATGCTCGGGTCGTTGTTGGCCGAGATGGCGCCGACCTGGGCGATCATCTCGCCGCTGACCTCGCGGCTCATCTTCTTGAGCTCGCCGACGACCGTCTCGACGGCCTTGTCGATGCCCTTCTTGATGAGGGTCGGGTTGGAGCCGGCCGTGACGTGGCGCAGGCCCTCGCCGTAGATGGACTGGGCCAGGACGGTCGCGGTCGTCGTCCCGTCGCCGGCGACGTCGGACGTCTTGGACGCGACTTCCTTGACCAGCTGGGCGCCCATGTTCTCCCAGGGATCTTTGAGCTCGACTTCCTTGGCCACCGTGACGCCGTCCTTGGTGCTCGTGGGGGAGCCGAACTTCTTGTCCAGGACGATGTTCTTGCCGCGGGGGCCCAGGGTCGCCTTGACGATGTTGCTCAGGATGTTGACGCCCTTGAGCAGGGCCTGTCTTGCTTCATCTCCGGATACGATCTGTTTAGCCATGATGTCTCCTTACTTCACTTCTCGATGACCGCCAGGACCTCTTCCTCGCGGACGATCACCAGTTCAACGCCGTCGACGGTGACTTCCGTGCCGCTGTACTTGCCGATGAGGACCCGGTCGCCCTTCTTGACCACGAGGGGGATCGTCTTGCCGTCATCGTTGACCCGGCCCTTGCCGACCTCGATGACCTCGGCCTCCTGGGGCTTTTCCTTGGCCGTGTCCGGGATGATGATCCCGCCCCTCTTGACTTCGCCTTCCTCAAGTCTCTTGAGGAGAACTCTGTCATGCAACGGATGAACCTTCATTTAAACCTCCTTTTAGTATTTTGGCAATCCGCAAACCAGAGTGCTAATAATATACTAGATCGCGGGGACTTGTCAAGGGGTGTTGGGACAATAATTAGCAGTCTCTTGGCGCGACTGCTAATACCGCTTTTTGATCTTCAGGGTCTTGGCCCTGTTCTGGAGGGTGTTGCGGTGGATACCGAGGGCCTTGGCCATCCGGGTCTTGTTTCCCTCGTACTTCTTGGCCGTCTGCTCGAAGAAGATCTTCTCGAATTCGCGGAGGCCGTCCTTGAGGTTGAGCTCCTTCTCCACCATATCCTTGATGACCAGCTCGAGCTTCTGATGGATGGTCATTTCGCTATATTTTTTCTCCACGGTTCCCTCCGCTCTTCCGGATCTCGTCGTACGACCGGTTGAATTTATCCTTCAGGTCCTGCGGGATGAGGTGGACGGCGGCCCGGGTGATGGTGACGCAGACAGGCGCCAGCACCGAGGTCTCGACGGCCGGCCGGGCGATGTTGAAGGTCGCCAGGGCGAAGACGATGATGCCGCAGATGAGGACGGCTTTGACCAGCCCGAAGACGCCGCCGAAGAAGCGGTCGGCGAAGGCCAGGGGACCCTTGAGAACCTTGGAGACGAGGTGCCCGAGCAGGGCGCCGGCGGCCACGACGGCGAAGAAGATGACCACGAAGCCCAGAAAGTTGCTCACCAGCCGGTCGTGGACCAGATGCCGGATGATCTCGGCCATCCCCTCGTAATAGAGGGCCGCCAGGACGAGCCCGAGGACGACGGCCACGAGCCCGATGACCTGGCGGACGAGCCCCTTGACGATCCCCACCACCATCGATACGGCCAGGACGACGATGAAGAAATAGTCGAGCCAGTTCATCCCCCGCCCCCCTTCCGCTCCCTCAGCCGCTCGACCATCCAGTAGCGGCCCTCCTGGAGCGCGCCGAAGGCCACATGCGGCTTGATCCGGCCGTGGAAGTCCGACCCGGCCGTGGGCACGAGGTCGAGCTCCTCGGCCATGGCCCGGTATTGCCCGACCTGTTCGGCCGTGTGATAGGACGTGTAGACCTCGAGCCCGGCCAGGCCGTGCTTCCGGAGGACCCGGGCGTCCTCCAGGGTCGTCTGCTGGAAGTAGGCCCCGGGGTGGGACAGGACGGGCACCCCACCCGTGTCCGCGGCCCCGGCCAGGACCTCGAGGAGGCCGATGAACTTCTTGGCGACGTAGGCGTGCCGGCCCTCGGTGAAGAATTCCTTATAGAACATGTACGGCGCGAAGGGCCGGTTCTCTTTCCTGTAGAAGAATTCCAGGACCGGGTTCTTCTCGTTCTCGGGCTTGTCGAGGAGGATCTGGGCGATCTTGACGCCCAGGGGCGCGGCGCCGTTGGCCTTCTCCGAGACCTCGTCCCAGGTCAGGGAGAAGCCGAGGCGGCGGAGCTTCTCGACCCGCTCCACGGCTTCCTCGGTCCTCGAGCGGTTCTGGTCCTCGACGATGTCGCGGAGGGCCGGGCTCGCCCAATCGGCGAACGGGAGGAGGACGTGGAACTCCCTCCCGGCGTAGAGCGTCGTGACCTCGATGCTGGGGATGACTTCGACCCCGGCCGCGCGCCCGAGCTCCACGGCCTCGGGGTAGGCCGCGGTGGTGTCGTGGTCGGCGATGGAGATCGCCCGGAACCCCTTGTCCCGGGCGAAGCCGACCAGCTCGGCCGGCGAGAAATCGCCGTCGCAGCTCCGGTTGGAGTGGACGTGGAAGTCGACGAGTTCGCTCATGCGAGGTCGTCGCGGCCCGTGAGGAGCCTGTAGATCTCCAGGTATTTCTCCGAGGTCTTGGCGACGATGGCGTCGGGGAGGACGGGCGGCGCGGAGTTCTTGTCCCAGCCCGTGGTCTCCAGGTAGTCGCGGACGAACTGCTTGTCGAGGCTGGGCTGGGATCTGCCGGCCTCATAGGAGGCCAGGGGCCAGAAGCGGGACGAATCCGGGGTGAAGATCTCGTCGATGAGGACGAGCTCGTCGCCGGCCAGCCCGAATTCGAACTTGGTGTCGGCGATGATGATCCCCTTGGACAGGGCGTAGAGGGAGGCCTTCTGATAGAGCTCCAGGCTGACCTTGCGGATCCTCTGGGCCAGGTCGGCCCCGATGATCTTCTGGACTTCCTTGAGGGAGATGTTCTCGTCGTGGCCCTGCTCGGCCTTGGTCGAGGGGGTGAAGATCGGCTCCTCGAGGCGGTCGGACTCCCGCAGCCCCTTGGGGATCCGGATGCCGCAGATCTTCCCGGTCTTCTTGTACTCTTTCCATCCCGAGCCGGAGAGATAGCCCCGGACGACGCATTCGATGGGCACGACGCTCGTCCGGCGGACGAACATGGAGCGCTTGTCGAGGACGTCCTTGAACGGCCGCAGGGGGGCCGGGAACTCGCCGACTTCGGTGGCGATGAGGTGGTTGGGGCAGGCTAGGGCGGTGAAATCGAACCAGAATTTCGAGAGTTGCGTCAGGACCTTGCCCTTGAACGGGATGAGCGACGGGAGGACCCAGTCGAAAGCGGAGATCCTGTCCGTGGCGACGATCAGGAGCTTTTCGTCGACCGCGTAGACGTTGCGGACCTTGCCCTTCTTGAAAAGCGTGATGCCGGGCAGTTCGAAATCGCCGATCGTCCGATCCATGGGGCCCTCCTTAGACCCGATAAGGATAGCCAAATCACCCCCAAAAAGCAACCGAGGCAATTCGAAGCCGGGACTGCCCTAATCCGAGGGAAGTCCGAGGATAGAATGCCCAATGAAAGCATGGGCGAACCCAAGGACGAGGGCAAGGAGCGCCGTCAAGCCAAGCCGCCAAGCGATAATGGTCCTGTCGCTGAAGTGGATTTTCTTCGCCATAACAAGAAAAAGCCATTGCGGGACAAAAACGAAGTAACAAAGCCAGAAGTATTCGATAATAACGACCGGAATGACGTATGAAAGGCCGATTCCACCTTCGGGATGCGAGGGAATATATATGGTATGAATAAACATAAGCGCGGAGGCCGGGGCGGCGGCGAGCAGAGCGCCGATTACGATTGATCTAAGCCTCGGCTTTTTTTCTTTAAGGATCAGCGCGAGAATAGAACAGATCACATTCCCAAGCAGGCCGAACGGGACTAGCACAAGCAGCGCCACACCCAGAAAGCCAATCTGGCAGAATTCCCTTATGAAATTCATACCTTCGCTCCCACCGGACGTGATTCGTCGCGCCGCCGGTTTCGAAGTACCAGGTTTCCCATCGCGAGATTGATGCTATTCCCGCGGCCAGCCAAAGTCAATGATTCGGCAACGCGGAACAAAGGCCCGCCGTTCCAATCTTATCGGATGCCGATGAAGTTGTACATCCGCCGGGGCTCGCCCTTGTGGCGGCGGTAGGAAAGGAGGCCGGGGTCGCAGTGGGTGCAGGCGTCCGCGGTCCAGATGTTCGCGCGCTTCACGCCGAGGCTCTCGAGAAGCCATGCGTTGGCGGCGCGGAGGTCGAGAAAAGACCTCCCGGCGTCTCCGGGCGGGGCCGCGGGGCTTGAAAAAGAGGGGACACGTACCGTAGGTACATGTCCCCTTCCCTCATGTCCGCGTTCATGTGTTGCCAAGGCCGCTTTTTTCCCTTCCCCACGCACCTCCGGCTCCTCGGTAAAGATCGACACGGGGAAACCCGCCCTCTCAAAGGCCTCGCGGACCTCCGGCCCCACTTCATAACAGGCCGGCCCGATGCACGGGCCGAGGGCCGCCAGCAGGTCCCCGGGCTTGGAGCCATAGGCCCGGCCCATGGCCCGGACGGTCCTCTCCAGGATCCGTTTCTGCGTCCCCCGCCAGCCGCAGTGGACGGCCGCGACGGCCCGGCGCTCGGGGTCCGCGAGGAGCACAGGCAGGCAGTCCGCGGTCCGGACGACGAGAAGGAGCCCGGGGACACTCGTCATCAAGGCGTCCCCCTCGAGCTTCTCCGCCGGGGCCCGCTCCAGCCGGTGGACGATGTCCGAGTGGAGCTGGCGCATGATGACCGGCCGGAGACCGCGAAACTCGGCTCCGGCCCTGATCTCCTCCTCGCCCCAGCCCGCCCGGCCGAAGCCGTGGACGAGTCCCGGGACGGCCGCGAACCGCGGCGCGATCGAATACCCGGCGCCCTCCGACATGGCCCCAGTATTACCAGAAAGCCGCGGCCGGCTCAAGAGCATTGACCCGCTTCCCGCGCCTGCGTATGATGAGGGGGACATGCCCGGGAAGGAAACGCCCATGCCCACGGTCCTGGCCTTCGGTCTACTCATCATGCTCCTCGGCGCCGGACTCCTCACGGCCCAGGACCGGCCCAGGGCCCGGGAGTTCGGCCTCGTCGTCGGCGTCCTCACGCCCGGGCCGCTCGACGCAATCACCGATGTCGCCGGGGTCCGGGTCGGCCAAGTTACGATCATCGAAGGAAAGGACGTCCGGACGGGCGTCACGGCCATCCTGCCGCACGGCGGCAACATCTTCCAGGACAAGGTCCCTGCCGGGATCTCCGTGGCCAACGGCTACGGCAAGCTCATGGGCTTCACCCAGGTCGAGGAGCTCGGGACGCTCGAAACGCCCATCATCCTGACCAACACCCTGAGCGTGCCGACGGCCGCGGACGCGCTCATCGAATACATCATCGGCCTGCCGGGCAACGAGCGCGTGGAGTCGGTCAATGCCGTCGTCGGCGAGACGAACGACGGCTGGTTGAACGACATCCGGGGCCGGCATGTCACCAAGGCCCGGGTCCTCGAAGCCGTCCTGACGGCGGCCGACGGCCCGGTCGCGGAAGGCGCCGTCGGCGCGGGCACGGGGACGACCTGCTTCGGCTACAAGGGGGGCATCGGGACCTCCTCGCGCCGGCTCCCGGAGAGCCGAGGCGGCTGGACGGTCGGCGTCCTCGTCCAAACGAATTTCGGCGGCGTCCTGACCATCCGGGGCGTCCCCTTTGACAAAAAGGAAACGGGAACACCCCCCCCGGGGGGGGACAGTCCCCATGGCGACGGATCGTGCATGATCGTCGTGGCCACGGACGCCCCCCTCGACGCGCGAAATCTCAAGCGCCTGGCCGCACGGGCCCTGCTTGGCATCGCCCGGACCGGCGGGTATTACGCGAACGGCAGCGGCGATTACGCCATCGCCTTCTCGACCGCCGCCGAGGTCCGGGTTCCCTACCGCTCGGTTTCGCCGGCGCGCGCCCTGACCGTCCTCCGGGACGAGAGCGTTTCGCCGCTTTTCCAGGCCGCGGCCGAAGCGGCCGAGGAGGCCATCCTCAACTCGCTGTTCAAGGCCGTCCGGACCGACGGCCGGGACGGCCGGGCGGCGGAAGCGCTGCCGCTCGACAGGGTCCGGAGCCTCCTCAAATGAGCCCGGCGAAAAAGAAGACCATCGGCATCCTGGGCGGCATGGGGCCGGAGGCGACGGTGATGTTCTTCGAGCTCGTTGTCAGGTCCACGCTGGCCCGGCGGGACCAGGACCACCTGCCCGTCATCGTCTGCGACCTGCCGCAGGTCCCGGACCGGACCGCCGCCATCCTCAAGGGCGGGCCGAGCCCCCTCCCCGTTCTCCGCCGCGGCCTCAAGTTGCTCCACGGCGCCGGCGCCGACTTCGCCGTCATGCCCTGCGTCTCCGCCCACTATTACTATCCGGTCCTGGCCGCCCGCTCACCCCTCCCCGTCGTCCATCTCATCGAGGAGACCGCGGCCGAGGTCGCGCGGCTCCGGCCGAGGATCGGCAAGGTCGGCCTGCTGGCCACGACCGGCGCGGTCCGCTCGCGCCTCGTCCACGAAATCTTTGAGGCGGCCGGGATCGAGGTCCTGGCGCCGGACGCCAGGGGCCAGGAGCGGCTGATGGAGGCGATCTACGGCCCTCTCGGGATCAAGGCCGGGAAGACTTCGGGCCCGCCCCGCACGGCCATCCTCGGGCTCGCCCGGACCCTCGTCCGGGCCGGCGCCCGGGCCGTTGTCGCCGGCTGCACGGAGATCCCGCTCGTCCTCCGGCCGGGAGACCTCGCCGTCCCGCTCGTCGACCCCATGGTCATCGGGGCCCGGGCCTGCGTCCGGAAAGCGGGGGGAAGGCTCCGGCCCGCCCGCCGCTAAGATAGAGTCCCGCGAGGAGGTTCTCATGCCCAGCAAGCCCCCATCCGTTCCGGCACTGGCGGCCCTCGCCGCGGCCGTCATCGTCATGACGTCCCTTCCCGGATGCAAGCCCGAGGCCGGCAAGGAGGCCAAGCCCATGGACGCTCTCGTCAAGCTGCCCGACATCAAGGAGCGACTGGCCAAGTACTCGCCGACGGACATCGTCGCCGACGAGAAGCTCCTCACGCCCGAGGACCGCGGGGTCCTGGCCAAGCTCGTCCTGGCCGCCCGCAAGATCGACGACATCTACTGGAAGCAAGCCTGTCCCGGCGGCCAGGCCCTCAAGGCGCGCCTGGAGCGGTCGACGGACCCGGCCGACCGGGATTACCTCAAGTTCCTGAATATCAATTTCGGCCCCTGGGACCGCCAGGACGGGAACCGACCGTTCATCGGCACGGCGACGAAGCCGGCCGGTGCCGGATTCTACCCGCCCGACCTCGGCCGGGAGGAGTTCGAGGCCACCCTCAAGGCGCATCCCGAGCTCCGGGAGAGCTTCGAAAGCCCCTACACGGTCATCCGACGGGAAGGCGGCGGCCTCGCGGCCGTGCCCTATAACATCGCCTACCGGGAGGACCTCGAGGTCGTGGCCGGCCACCTCCGGGAGGCGGCCGCCCTGACCTCGAACGAGTCGCTCAAGACATACCTCGACCGGAAGGCCGCCGACCTGCTCAGCAACGATTACTTCACCGGCGACTGCCTCTGGATAGACCTCAAGGGCAACCTGGTCGAGATCGTCATCGGCCCCTACGAGGTCTACGAGGACGCCCTCCTGGGCCTCAAGGCCTCCTATGAATCCTATGTCTATTTCAACGACCGGGAAGAGATGGCCAAGATCAAGGGCTATCTCGACTACCTGGAGGACATGCAGAGGAATCTCCCCGTGGCCCCGAAGTACAAAGACCAGAAGGTCGCCGGGCTCGAATCGCCGCTCCATGTCGTCTTCGAGGTCCTGACCGCGGGCGACTGCAAGGCCGGCGTCCAGACCTCGGCCTTCGTCCTCCCGAACGACGAGCGGGTCCGCGAGAAGAAGGGCTCGAAGAAGGTCTTCCTCAAGAACATCATGGAGGCCAAGTTCTCGAAGTCGCTCGTGCCCATCGCCCGGCGCGTCCTCGCTCCGGACGACGCCGACGCCGTGTCCTTCTCCGCCTATTTCAACGAGACCATCCTCCATGAGATCTGCCACGCCCTGGGCCTCAACTACATCACCCTGCCGGACGGGACCAAGACCACGGTCAACAAGGCCCTCCGCGACCTGCAGTCCTGCGTCGAGGAGGCCAAGGCCGACGTCGTCGGCGTCTATTGCATCCCGTTGCTCATGGAGAAGGGCTGGATCCCGCGGGACAAGGCCAAAGAGGTCTACACGACCTACCTCGCCGGCATGTTCCGGGCCATGCGCTTCGGCGGCACCGAGGCCCACGGTCTGGGCACGCTCATCCAGTTCAACTACCTGAGGGAGAAGGGGGCCTTCGTCCATGACCCGGCCGCCGGGACATTCCGGGTCGACTTCGCCAAGGTCCGGGACGCGGTCCGGGACCTGGCCGCGCGGTTCTTGGTCCTCGAAGGGGACGGGGATTACGACCAGGTGGCCCGCTTCGTCAAGCAGTACGGCCAGATGGACGCCCTGACCCGGGAGACGATCGAGAAGCTCAAGGACATCCCGGTCGATATCGAGCCGATCTTTCGCATCGGAATCTAAGACGGGTCCTGTCACGGCGCGTCACCGTTCGGCGTGCTGGATAAGAAGAAGGAGAGTTGTGGGGTGCTTCCCGGAGGGAGGCGTGGACAGGCCGAGCGGGCACGGGTGGGAAAAGGGGGACACGAAGGCCGTATTTCCCCCCTCTTCTCAAGACTCGCTTCAGATATCTCCCAGAAGTTTGGCTCCGAGCCGCTCCGCCTCACTTCTGCTGGTCGCTCCTCAGAATCCGCTCCCTGCCGGAGGGAACACCCCGAGCTCGACCTCAATGGCGCGAGGATGGCCGAGGACGCCCCGGGACCGGACCCGGCGGCCTGGAGGCCTGCTCAGAACCCCGCGCGTCCGACGGCGCGGCTTGACTTTCAGAGGGGCTTCCGGTATAAGAATCGAGTATTTTCCGAGATTGGAGGTGACTGTCTTTGGCCTTTGTCATTCTTGAGGAAGGCGAAAATCTGGAATCCGCCCTGCGGCGTTTCAAGCGCCGCGTCCAGCAGGAAGCGATCATCAAAGAGATCAAGAAGCACTCCGTGTACTTCAAGCCCGGTGAGAAGCGGCGGATGAAGGAAGCCCAAGCTCGGAAACGGATGCGGCGGCGCATCAAGAGGGAACGCGACGTCGAGTATTAGAGAGCCTCCGTCTGGCTCTCCACCGGACCGTTCTTTGTCCAGCAGTTTCGCGGCAGAAGGGGCCCGGGCCGTCCGGGCCCCATCGGATTACGAGGGAGCGTCGGCTACGCAAAAACCTGACTGGCTCAAAGTCCGTCTTCCTTCGGGGGGGGAATTCTTCCGTGTCTCGGAACTCGTCCGGTCCAAGGGGCTCCACACCATCTGCCGGAGCGCCCGGTGCCCGAACATCGGCCACTGCTGGGAGCGGAAGACGGCGACCTTTCTCATCCTGGGGGACACCTGCACTCGGAACTGCGGCTTCTGCGCCGTGGCCAAGGGCCAGCCGGAGCCGCCGGACGCCGGCGAGCCCGACCGCGTGGCCGAGGCTGTTTCCTCCCTCGGGCTCCGCTACGCCGTCATCACCTCCGTGACCCGGGACGACCTCGCGGACGGAGGAGCGGGCCATTTCGCCCGGACCATCCGGGCCATCCGGCGGGCCAGCCCGGAGACCAGGGTCGAGGCGCTCGTCCCGGATTTCGGCGGCGACGGAGCGGCCCTGGCGACCGTCCTCGCGGCCGGACCGGACGTCCTCAACCACAACCTGGAAACCGTCGAGGTCCTTTATCCGAAGATCCGCCGGCCGGCCGAGGCCTACAGGCGGTCCCTGGGCGTGCTCACGGCGGCGAAAAAAGAGGGCGCCCGGACGAAATCCGGGCTCATGGTCGGTCTCGGCGAGAGGTCGGAAGCGATCTCTCTGACCCTGGCCGATCTGAGGCGGTCCGGGTGCGACCTGCTGACCATCGGCCAGTACCTGCGGCCGACGGCGTCCCATCCGGCGGTCGAGCGGTATTACACACCCGGGGAGTTCGCGGCGCTCCGGGAAGAGGCCCTGGGGCTCGGCTTCGAGGAGGTCGTCTCCGGGCCGCTCGTCCGGAGCTCCTTCGAGGCCGAACGACTGTACGAGACGGTCATGGAACGGCAAGAGGGGCCATGCGGTACCTGATCTTCACGGACATCCACGGGAACCTGGAAGCGCTCCTGGCGGTGCTCAAGTTCATCCAGAAGAAGCGGGTCGACCACTACATCTTCCTCGGCGACCTGGTCGGCTACGGGGCCTCCCCGAACGAGGTCATCCAGAGGATCCTGACCCTCAAGCCCCTGTCCATCATCCGCGGCAATCACGACAAGGCCGTCTCCGGCCTGGATTCCATCCAGACCTTCAATCCCATCGCCGCCTCGGCCATCTTCTGGACCAAGAAGACCATCACCAAGAAGAACCTCGACTTCCTGGCCCGCCTCAGGCAGAGCCCGGAGATCATCCACGACAACATCACCATCTGCCACGGGGCGCCCTTCGACGAGGACTATTACATCTTCGCCGAGTTCGACGCCGCCGAGTCCTTCTCCTACATCCAGACACCGCTCTGCTTCTTCGGCCACACCCATTTCCCCTTCGTCTACGCCGACAAGGACGGGAACGTCGAGGGGACCTTCCTCGAGGGTAACACCAACGAGATCAAGCTCGAGAAGGGGGTCCGCTACCTCATCAATCCCGGCTCCGTGGGACAGCCCCGCGACCGGAACCCGCGCGCCGCCTTCGCCATCTACGACTCCGACACCCGGGTCGTCAAGTTCTTCCGCGTCGATTACGACATCGAGGCGGCCAAGAAGAGGATCCTGGACGAAAAGCTCCCTCCTGCCCTGGCCGAGCGCCTGAGCTTAGGCATCTGACGGCGTCTCAGCCCCCCGGATTGGCGTAACAGTAGACGCAGCCGTGGGGGCAGCGCTGCGCATAGCTCCCGATATCCCGCGATTCCGTGCAAAGGCAGCCCGCCCGTTGGCCGGCGTCCTTGCGGCCCGAGGCGGGCTCGCGGTCCGGATGGAGCCGTTCGAGGAGGCGGCCGTCGATGCAGGCCGATGGCCTGATGCCCGGGACGCCGGCGAGGAAAGGCTGGGTGCAGGCGTGAAGCGTCAGGCCGCGCTTGGCCGCCTCGGCGGCCAATCCTGCCGCCACGGCTCTCTTCTCCTCTTCGGCCAGGTCGATGAACGCGAATCCCCCGGCCGCGGCCCGGGCCCGGGCTTTCGTGTACCATTGGGCGAAGCTTACCCGGACGTCCCGAATCCCACAGCCGGCCGCGGCGTCGGCGACCGTCCCGAAGGAAGCCAGGTTGGACCGCACGCACCCGTCTTCCCGCCAGAACAGGACGGGATCGAAACGGAGCGAGAGGCGCTCGGGACGGCCGGCGATCTCGGTCAACGCCGGGAGCTGGGCCATGGCCTCGGCCGGGCGCGGTGCCCCCGCCTCGACCGGCGTCCCCCCGAGTCCGGTGATGGTGAAATGCAGGTAGAGCTGATCAGATTCCCCGAGGAGGTCGCGGAGGCCGGACGCGTTCCGGATGAGGTTCGTAAAATTCTTGGACCAGAGGACGACCGTGTGGACGGAGCGGGGGTCGAGGTCAATGTCCCGGACCCGGCCCCGGGGACCCGTGACCCGGACGCTCTTGTCCCTCAGCGCGGCCGCCAGCCAATCGGGGAAAGATGCCACCAGGTCCGTGCGCCGCGAGGCGCTGATCACGGTTTTCATGGTCCGCCGGAAGTCCCGCGGGCCGGACGGGAGCGCGGCCCGGGCTACTCGCGTTCCTTGAACAGCCTGTCGCCGAGGGTTTCGCCGAGGAAGAACTTGAACAGGAAGAAGTAGAGGCCGATGAAGACGGCGTAAAGGAGAAGGACGGGCGTCGAGGTCACCGACAGGAGCTCGAACAGCGTCGCGTCCATGGAGCGGGCCGCCACCCACAGGGCCACGAGCCAGAAGACGCCGATGAAGAGGAAATCGAAGGACTTGGCCTTCAAGAAGACGGAGAAGTTGAAGGGGGGGCGAGGAATCTCCTCTTCCGGCTCCGCTTTCCGGCCGAAGCCCGTTTCGGGCGGCGCTTCCGGCCGGACGGCGGGACGGGCTTCTCCGAGTCCGGGGCGGGCCGCCTCGGGCGGGGCCGTGACCCTCTCAAAGGCTTCCGCTTCCATGGCCCCGGCCTCTTCTTCGGCTTCCTCATCCTCGGCCGCTTCTGCTTCGCCGGGGCCGAAGGGCAGGTCGGCCTGGGTCACGCCTTCCGGAAGGCCGATGCCGGAGTCGGGACGCTTGCCGCGGGGGAAGATCTCCACTTCCTCTTTATCCGGGAGCTCCTCGCCCGCGGCCCCCGCCGAAAGCTCGAGGGCCGGCCCTTCCCCCGCCGGACCCGCCCAGGTCCCCTTTTCGAAGCGCCGGCCGGTATCCCGGGTGTCCTCGCGCTCGACCGCCGCGTCGCCTCCCCTGATCTTGTCCGCCCAGGGCGGGAGGGTTCCCGTCGTCCGCTCGGGGGGGGGCGGCGCCGGCTCGGGGGCCCGCTCTTTCCGCTTCTCGGCCATGACCTCGATCCTTTTGTCGAGTCGCTCCTTGCTGAGGTCCACGGTCCGTCCGATGCCTTCGAGCTCGCGGGTGTCGAAGGTCACCGGCACGGGCGGGTGGCCGGCGACATCCTTGTCCTTGGGCGAGGCGGCGTCCTCGGCAAGGATCGTCGCCGGAAGGGCCCGCGGCTCCGTCGCCAGGGGCATATCATCGGCCGGGGCCGGGGCTTTGGCGGTTTCCGTCACGGCCGGGAGGACAGACATTTCCTGGGTTTCGTCCTCCGGCACTTCCTTTACGGCGGGCCGGACAGGGTAGGCCCGGGTCTCCTCTTCGGGGCCTGAGCTTTTGACCTCGGTCGCCGGCGGGGCCGCGGCGAGAGCTGCGGAGGCGACCGGCTCTCCGGCCTCGGGCCCTTCGACGACCACGACCTCCCGGGTCTCGTCCTCGTCGCTCTCGAGCTCCTCGTCCTCGTCGGGCTCCTGGTCTTCGAGGAGCTCCCGGATGCCGCCGCCTTCGCCCTCCTCGACCGGCCCGGTGACGAGCTCCCCGGTCCGTTCTTCCTCCTCGTCCTCTTCTTCGTCCTCATCGAGGACGGCGGTCGGCTCTTTCCCCGGCTCGGGGACCTCGTAATCCTTCTCCTCCTCTTCCTCCTCGGCGTCGACGATCTTTTCGCCGGGGATCTCTTCCTCGACCGCGTCGTCCTCGGGGAAAAGAAGCTGGGTGCCGCAGTTATTGCAGTACTTGTCGTTCTCGTCGATGATGGCGTGACAGTAGGGGCAGCGGATGATGGCCATTGATCATATTATCAGGGGGAAAGCGGCCGATGTCAATTGAAATGGGGGCGGGCTTCACGTACACTGGGGGGGGAGGATAGGCATGTCCAAGATGGTTTTCCGGACCGCTTTGATCACCGGCGCCTCGTCCGGCATGGGGGCGGAATTCGCCCGCCAACTGGCGGCGGCGGGCACCGGCCTCATCCTCGTCGCCCGGCGGCTCGACCGGCTGGAGGAGCTGGCCCGCGAGCTCGAAGAAAAGTCCAAGATCAGAGTGGAGGCCCTCCAGGCCGACCTCTTGACCGACGAAGGGGTCACGAAGGTCGAGCGGCGCCTCGCGGAAACGGAGGCCTTGGACCTTCTCGTCAACAACGCCGGCTTCGGCGGCGGGGCGGGCTCATTCGCGGAAAAGGACGCCCGTGACCACCTGAACATGGTCCAGGTCCATGTCGCCACGACCGTCCGGCTTTGCAGGGCCGCCCTCCCCGGGATGCTCGCCCGCGGCCGCGGCGGCATCATCAACGTCGCCTCGGTGGCCGCGTTCTCCCCGTTCTCCGGTCCTATGTATAGCGGCACCAAGGCC
>Ga0315268_10001867_pt1 | contig 24210 bp, 19 predicted proteins | sample C1_top_MG_FD_204535 | JGI IMG/M metagenome (GOLD analysis project Ga0315268, IMG submission 204535) | Sediment microbial communities from Yellowstone Lake, YNP, Wyoming, USA - C1_top | ecosystem: Environmental > Aquatic > Freshwater > Lake > Sediment | place: USA: Wyoming | collected 2017-08-01
GCTGTCAGTAGTAAGCAGGAGGAATTTTTGTCGTTTCAGCTTCAATTGTGCCACTGGTTTAGTGGCGCAAGGATGACGGCTGAGTGTCTAAAGTTGAGTTTCAATACTTGAATTTACTCCCTTCTCCTGCAGGCGGGAGAAGGGTTGGGGAGAGCGAAGCGAGGGGGGCGGAGCCGGGTTTATGTGCAGAAATATAACTTGCTTGTGCCCAACGCCCCTCACCCTAACCCTCTCCCGCCTGCGGGAGAGGGAACTTGTATCTGCGGTCAGCTTCGCATCACTTTTGATCTGGAAATGGAATTAGTCAGCGCTTCCTTAAATACTGCAAAACTGAATTTCGCAGCCATTCCCTTTGTATGTAACAATACGCGGATACTCTACTGCGGCCGATCCTGCCCTATCACAAGCTCATGTCCTCTCACAAGCTAACCCTCTCCCATCTTGAAAGCTTGTTACTCCGCGCTTGCGATGACCTGCGCGGCAACATGGATGCCAGCGAATACAAAGAATACATCTTTGGCATGTTGTTCCTCAAGCGTGCGAGTGATTTATTCGATCAGCGCCGCGAGGAACTGAAGAAGGAATTCAAGGCCAAGGGGATGACCGAAGCGGCGAGCAAGCAACTGCTCGACCACCCGGATCAATACTCGGGCAAATATTTTTATGTGCCTGATGAGGCACATTGGACCAAGGTCAAGCACCTGAAAGAGAACGTCGGCACCGGGCTGAACAAAGCGCTGGCGGCTATCGAAGACAGCAATATAGATGCCTTGCAAGATGTGCTTAGCGGCATCAACTTCAACAAAAAAATCGGCCAGCGCACACTGGACGATGACACCCTGTCCGACTTCATCCAGAACTTCGAAAGAATCCCGCTCAGAGACGAGGACTTCGAATTCCCCGACCTGCTGGGTGCAGCCTACGAATGGCTGATCAAATACTTCGCCGATTCTGCAGGCAAGAAAGCGGGTGAGTTTTACACCCCTGCGGAAGTGGTAAGAATATGCGTCGAGATTGCCGACCCGCAGCCAAATATGAGCGTGTATGACCCGACGGTTGGATCGGGCGGCATGCTCATTCAGTCGCGCGACTATCTGCGCGAATGCGGCCATGACCCACGCAATTTGTCACTATTCGGACAGGAAAAAATGGGCACCACCTGGTCAATCTGCAAGATGAATATGCTGCTGAATGGCATTTCCCATGCCAACATCCGCCAGGAAGACACCCTCAAAAATCCGCAGCACATGGATGAAAGCAATGAGCTAAAACGTTTCGATCGCGTGCTGGCTAATCCGCCGTTCAGCCAGAACTACAGCAAGAAAGAACTGAAATTTCCCGGTCGCTTCTCGGTGTTCATGCCTGAGAAAGGCAAGAAGGCTGACCTCATGTTTGTGCAGCACATGCTGGCGGTGCTGAAAAGCGATGGTAAGCTCGCCACCGTCATGCCGCACGGGGTATTGTTCCGTGGCGGAGAAGAACGCGAGGCACGCAAATATTTCATCGAAAGAGGCTACCTCGAAGCCGTCATCGGCCTGCCCAGCAATCTGTTCTACGGCACCGGCATCCCCGCCTGCATACTGGTGATGAACAAGGCCGCAGCAAAAGACCGCAAGCATGTGCTGTTCATCAATGCCGACCGCGAATATCGCGAAGGCAAGGCGCAGAATTATTTGCGGCCAGAAGACATCGACAAGATTATCCACGCCTATCGGCAAGGGAAGAACATTCCCGCCTATGCGCAACTCATCTCCAAGGAAGACATCGCCGCCGAGGATTACAACTGCAACATCCGCCGCTATGTGGACAATGCACCTCCACCCGAGCCGCACGATGTGCGCGCCCATCTGCATGGCGGCATCCCCACCGTGGAAATCGAATCTCTAAGCCGCTACTGGAACAACTACGCCGGATTAAAAGAAAGCTGCTTTACACTCCCCTCGCCCGCAAGCGGGAGCGGGGTCGGGGTCGGGGGAGAGGGCGGCGGTGGAGAGAATATTTATCAAGATTTCACCACACCAATCAAGGATAAAAGCGCCATCGCGGATCATGTCGCCCAACACCCCGGTGTAACCCAGCGCCAATCCACGTTCATGACACAGCTTGAGCAGTGGTGGCAGAAAAATTTACCGCTGGTGGAAGCCCTCGCCGCAGACACGAAACAACCGCAAGCGCACACCGGCAATGTGTATGCACTGCGCCGTATCTTGCTCTCCAGTATTGCGGAGACGTTCAAGAACCAGAACCTGCTCAGCCCCTACCAGGTGCGCGGCGCGTTCGCCAACTACATCAACCAACTCAAAGCCGATCTCAAATCTATCGCCGCCAGCGGCTGGGGGCCGGAACTCATCCCCGATGCTGAAATCTTGCAAAGTCAATTTCCGCAAGTGCTGGCAGAGCAGGAACAAAACCTCGCACGGGTGGCAGAACTGCAAGCGCTGTTTACTGCCGCCAACGATGAAGACTTTGAAGACAGTGACGAAACCGGCGTGCTGCCCAGCGACGAAGTGAAAGCGCTGAAAGGCGAACTCAAGGAGCTCAACACCCGCGCCAAACTCGCCAAGAAGGAAGGTGAAAAAAGCGATTGGGAAGCTTATATCGCCGAAGCACGGGAAGTTGAAAAACGCCTCGCAATGCACAAGACACTGGAAGACGAAGCCAAAGCCCTTAAGGCCGCCATCCGCAGCACCGCGAAGAAGCTGGACGAACTGGTGGAAGCTGCCCGTGCCAAGATTAGCCGCGACGAAGCACGGCAGGTCATCGTCGAGCGTCTTGGAAGATTGCTGATGGAAAGCTACCGCGCATATTTGCGCGCCGACCAGCGCGCCTGTGTCGCCACCATCGAAAACTTGTGGAACAAGTACGCGGTGACGGCGAAGGAGATTGAGGCGGAGCGCGATGCGGCCAGCAAGCAACTGCGCGAGTTTCTGGTGGAGTTGGGATATGAGTGAGCAGCTCAGCAATCTAGCCACAATCCACTATGGAAAATCTCCAAGCGATGTATTGGAAGAGGATGGACCATTTCCAATCATTGGCACCGGCGGAAAATACGGTCAAGCCAATAAAGCCATGTTTTATTGCCCATCTGTTGTCGTAGCCAGAAAAGGATCGCTTGGAAACCCGCAGTTGCTGATGGAGCCATTTTGGCCGTCCGATACAACGTATGCAGTGATCCCAGAAAAAGATGTTGATGCCAGTTGGCTTTACTACAACCTTCTGAATTTCGATCTGATCAAGCTGAACGAAGCTACAGGTGTACCGAGCATAAGCCGAGATTGGTTAAATAGAATTCGCTTTTTCAATCCACCCAAGGATCATAAGCGCAGGATTGGCGAAATCCTTCAGGCCGTTGACGATGCCATCGAAAAAACCGAAGCCCTCATCGCCAAATACCAGCAGATCAAGGCTGGATTGATGCACAACCTGTTTACCCGTGGCGTCACCGCCGACGGCAAACTGCGTCCGCCCCGCGAACAAGCGCCGGAGCTTTATCAGGAGACGCTGGTAGGCTGGATTTCGAAGGACTGGCAGGTAAAACCGCTTGGGACTCTGGCGGAAATCGTATCCGGTGTCACATTGGGAGCGAAAGGCGAGATCAGCGATGAAGTCGGCGTTCCTTACCTTCGAGTAGCAAACGTTCAGGATGGGTACTTCGACCTCACCGAAGTGAAGCGCATCCGTGTGTCCCGATCACAGTTTGAGAAACTACAACTCCGATACGGTGATGTGCTTATGAATGAAGGCGGTGACTTCGACAAGCTCGGGCGTGGCTCGGTGTGGCAGGAAGAAATCAAGCCGTGCATTCACCAAAACCATGTGTTCCGAGTCAGACCCAGAGATGGTCAACTGCGATCTTATTTCCTAGCATTTTGGTCTCAGTCTGAGATGGGAAAAAAGTATTTTGTTCTGAACTCTAAACAGTCCACCAACTTAGCATCCATCAACTCCACTCAACTCAATCGGTTTCCAGTGGCGCTGCCTTCATCAAACGAACAAGAACAAATCGAAGCAAAGATTGCTGCGCTGAATTGTCACGCGGATTCGTTGGGGCAAGAACTTGCCAAACTTATCAAACAAAAACAAGGGCTTATGCATGACCTCCTGACCGGCAGCGTGCGAGTGCTCGAAGACATTAAACTTGCGGCGGTGGTTTTATGAGTGAAACTGACGAGATACAGTTACTCAAAAGCCGTGATGCATCAAAAGTTGCACATAAAGTGGTATCCAGGTTTGGCGTTTTCCAAGAGGAAAAGTAGTGAATATGACGGAAAACAACCCCGCAACGCAGTCACTCCTTATGCTCGCTTGGCGCATTTGGTCCGCGGGTGGTGATCCCGTGTTGATCGATGATCCCGTCATGCGCGCTGAGCTCGAACCTGCACTCCTCGATGGCATCGTGCTCGAAGATGAGAAGGGCCTACGGTTCGTTAGCGAGCCGTCTATGGTGCAGGCCGCCACCCAGTACATTTTTGACACCGAAGGCCCGCTACTGACCAGCACGCCCAAGGCTTGCTTCGAACGATTGGACGAAATTTTCGGTAAGGAAATTGGGAAAAAGGACATGGTCTCTGGTCATGTCCTAGCACTGCTGCACAACGGCGGCCAGATCGACGCGTATTCCTGGGGGCGACAGGCCATCGAAGGGGGCGCCGGCGTTTTCGATGTTCTTCATGTGATTGAAGGCGCTGTCATTCATTTCGAAAACGCGCTCGCCGAGCCAATCTTCCAGTTTTTCGCGGGCCATTATGAAAGCGTCAAGAATGACCTTGCCAGCGGGCTGGCGTATCCGAAGCTTCAGGCCTGGTTCGCCCAGCATCCGGATGCCGGGCGCGAAGTGAAGCGGCTGCACGAAGCGCATCCTGAGGAGCGCAGCGGAAGCCTATATGGCTGCTCGCTGCATGGTTTAATCCTTAATGACTTTCGAAGTGGTTTTGCCTTGATCGCGGCAGCGAGCAAGTCGTCGAACTCAATGATCGCGGGGCCGGCTGTTCACGTTCTCGGATTGGCCGATTACAGTGATCCGTCGCGTCGTGCGGCCCTGAATGACACGATTCAAGTTTGCGCTGAGATCCTTCGAATACCCGGACACCCCTTGCTTGGAACGGCTGTCGGAACACTGAGTCGGCTGGTAACACTGGATGAGAACGTGATCGTCGGCTTGCTAGACGAGGCTGGTAAGACGGCGACACCGGAAGCACTTTACGCGCTTTCCGGGTTTCTCTGCAGGGAGGAAAAATCGGTCGGAGGAAAAAATTGGTTTTGGCCGCTGGTGCTTTATCTAACTTCGGCCAAAACCGAGCACAAGGGCATCCTCTCGAACGTCGACATGATGTTGATGGGCTGGGTGCGAGATCCAGTTAAGGGACCGCGTGTCCTCGAATTTATAAACGCCTGGATATCCAGGCAGCCCAGCGACGCCTTCAATGAAGGTGGCTTGGAAGCGACCTTTTCGTCAACGATCCATCGAATTGCAGAACAGCCAGGTGTTTTGAGCCGCGCGCTGACGGGATGGCTTCTGCACGACGATAGCCGGTATCCATTGATTGCACAGAAGCTGTCGTCGCGCCTGCGCACGGAGGGCGTCACATCCCTTGAACTGGATTCCACGATCATCGATGAGTTGACTCAAGATGAGATTCGGTTTCTGCTGCGTCGCATTCTGGGATACATCGTTGGTGATGATGTGCAGATTCATCTTGTCTTTTCGCTAGTTCGCGCACGGGATGCAAAGAACAGAACCTTTGGATTCGTCGCTTCTGTCCTTCAGGACCAAGTCGGTTATGACTACCCGTACCAGACGATCGAATACCTGAAAGAGCAGCTGACTGCGGAGAACGAGACTGAAGAGGTAAAGGCACTCTGTATCAAGATCACCACGGAACTGCAAGAACGGTTAGATGTTCTCGACTCCCTCCCTGATCTCAAGGAGTTTCATCCTTCCTCACTGAAGATACGCCGATTCTCCAAGGAGCGGCATCGCCAAATGAACGAGGCGATGGAGGAGGCAAGCAAAGACTCTATTTGGCGCCAGCTCACAACGCACATTCCACTAAAAGCGGGGCGGCGGACCTTTCAGACCATCAACGGTCAGTACACCGATCCTATGGAGTTGAAAGAGATGTCGCATTCGGTCGCCCTGCCACGCAGCGAAATTTCAGACCCGGCGGGTGCAGCTCGCGAACGCCTGCTTTACCGGAAAGCGAAGAAGGATTCGCCATGAGGCTCGTCATTCGCGAATACCTTGGGATGTTACGAGAGTCGGGGGAGTTTGACGTGTTACTGCCCGATCTATTACTGGCCATGAATATCGTTCCGCTCAGCAAAGCGCAAGTAGGAGTGAGGCAGGCTGGGGTCGATATCGCGGCCGTGGGAAATGACGAAACTGGGCAACGAACGTTATGGCTTTTCGTCCTCAAGCGCGGTGACCTCGGTCGGCGTGACTGGGATGGCAACAAACCGCAGGATGTGCGTCCGTCTTTGGAGGAGATTAAGGACGTTTATCTTCGCAATCACGTTACCCCTGAATATACAGGGTTACCTGTGAAAATTGTCGTGGCCACGACCGGTGATTTCAAGCAGGACTTTGAACAAAACCGCGTGGGATACGCGGACGCAAACACGCAGCCCAGTCGGACATACGAGTTCTGGAACGGTGATCAAGTAGCGGCGCTCCTTGAACAGCACCTCCTAAACGAGTATGCGCTTCCCGCCACTGCCCGCTCTCAGCTGCGTCGCGCGCTCGCCCTTGTTGGGGAGCCAGACTACGACCTAGGGCACTTTTTTGCGCTCCTAAAATTGCTTCTCGCTTGGGGCCTCGACGAGGCCACTGGGGAAGCAAAAAGTGAACGAGAGTGTCTTCGAACGTTGATCACGACAAACCTCGCCTTAGGCATTCTGTGCCGATGGTCTGCCCAAGAAGGCAATCTGCGTAGCGCAGTTATCGCCTGTGAGCGAACGCTCCTATGGGCCTGGGATGCGATCCGAAGTAAAAGTTTCACGGAGAACCGAAGCATTCTTCGTGGCTATGTGCGACTTGTTGATATTTATCTGTCCACAACCGTGGAGTACTTCAACAAGGTCCAATCCCATCTCCATACCGACGACGCGCTGGCTAAATACCATCGGGAAGCGGCGCTCCTCACCGAGCGGGTGTTTGAGGAGATCGGGCTTGTAGCGAGCATCGGTCTATGTCATCTACTTTGGGGCGTGGCCACCAAGGATGAAGAGCGCATCAAGGGCGCTGGCGCAGTGGCAGATACTCTACAAGAGTTCCTCAAAACGCACCGTTGCTCCGGTTCGCCCTGCTATGATGGGCAGTCCATTGACATCTCTCTTGCCCTGATGCTTTTCTTTTTGACAGAACGAGGAGACCACGCAAAAGCTTGGCTCCAAGAGTTAGTCGGACGTCTTTCCTTTGGGTTCAGGTCCGGTCGGTGGTTCCCGATTTCAACTGATTCCTTTGACGATCTTGTTGCATTCGAGATTGATCGCAACGATGTGGATATGACCAAGCTGAAAGAGACATCTTGGATGATCCCGACTGTCGCCCAATGGGCCGCAGCATTGGGCGAAGATCAGGCGTATGCTCACTTGGTAGGGCTGCGCATGGATGCGCTTAAAGATACTTGCTTCCAGCTCTGGTACCCAGATCAGAAAACCGACGAGGCTATGTATCGGGGTCCGGCGCATTTCGTAAGTGGCATCGCAGAGGCGCCAGTGGAGCTACCTCCTACAACCGAAGAGATGCGAGCCAACATGAAACGTACACGCACCGACTCACCCGTGAAGGAGCCAGTCGAATCCTCGGCAAGTAGGGCAGGTTTTGCGTGGCTAGACTTCATCGCAAGCCGCCATTTCAGAACGCCTGTAGATCCCGCGTTCTGGCAAAAGCTCGGTGAGGAGCAGATTGTGGGGGCAGGACGTGATGTATCTAGAAGGGAGTATGAATGACGCGGGTGAATTGTCGGGTTACGCTACGCTTACCAAACCTAAGAGACTTTGATCTTGATCGGTCAGAGAATACCCCATGAACAGCAAACTCCCCATCAACCTTGCCGATCTCCTGCGCCAGCGCACGGTGGAAGGCGAGCGCATCGGGTACAAGGCGGAGTGGAACCAGAATGCCAAGGTCATGAAGGAGAACGGCTCGCCCGCGCCTGAATTCGAAAGCGACGATGGCCGCACTCACCTGCTGATTCGTTTACCCGTTCATACTCGGGCAGTGGAACAGGCGGAAGTTGGGGCCCAGTCAGGGGTCCAGTCGAGGGCCCAGTCGGAACAGATTATGGCTGCGCTCCTAAAGGCGCCTCTATCCATAAGCGAAATATTGAATCAGTTACTCTTCGTTTGGCCGACGTATCTTGAGCAAGAATTGAAGGTTGATAGGGCGGCAGCGATAGTCTGCCAGCTTCGTGCGGAAGAAGACCGGCTGGAGAAACTCGAAAAACAAAAACATGGCCTCATGCATGACCTCCTTACTGGTAAAATTGCTGTAAACCCAAGATCAGAAAAACAGGAGGCATTAACGTGACAACCGTTGCCATACCCGCATGGAACACCTTGGGGTTGCTGCCGCCCATTGATCACGAATTGCCGACCAGTATTCAGCGTTCCCCGTACTATGTAACTTTACTGGACGTGGTCATGCGGTTTTCAAGCTCTCCGGAACGTCGCAGTGTTTTGTTAGGCCTTCTCGACTATCGGGCAGCCCTGCACCAAATCGGCATCACTGAAGGATTCCAGTGGTTGGACGGCAGCTTTCTGGAGGATGTTGAGACTTTGGAGCGACGCGCGCCACGTGACATGGATGTCGTAACATTTATGCGCACGCCTGCCAATTTTGCTACTGCTGATTTGGCGCCGCTGGACTGTGACAGCGCTAAAGCCCTGTTTCAGGTCGATGCCTATATTGTGGAACTTGACGAAATTGCTCTCGGAGAGCTGGTTTTTTACAGCGCCTATTGGTACAGCATGTGGTCGCATCGCCGCAATCAGGCATGGAAAGGCTTTTTGCAAATCGACATGGCCGCAACCGATGATGCACAAGCAAGACAGTGGCTTGCTAATTTTGATGTCAGCAAGGTGCAATCATGAACACATATGATCGTCAGCATTTGCTGGCTGAACAAAATTTCCTTAAGGCGCGTCTGGCAGAACTTCCTGCGTCAGCACGCCTTACACGCATGAGTACGGAGGCACGGTTACGTACTATTGAAGTGCAACTGGCGGAAATGCCGATCAATGAGCGTGAACCTGCGCGTGCGCGCTTGACCTTTAACGGTGCGCCGGTCATCGGCAGCCACGGCATCTTTGCTGACTTTGGTATGCGCGCGGTGAGTAGTTTTACCGATGCGGTGGCGTTGGTGGCTGCATCATTAACAGCCCCATTGGCTTCAATGGGGCCTATCCCTAATCGCGACCAGAATCAGTTGTTAATTACCAATACGGCTGTCGGTTCTTTCGGTTTCGAACTCGAAGAGTTTCGTGGCACTCTGTTGCCTTTCGAAGAAGATAGTCCGGTTGGCATCGCACTGGATCGCACACAGGCATTGTTGCAAGGCACGCTGGGTAACGATGAGGATCTGGCCGATATCACATCTGAAACCGACCCGCGCGCATTAGAAAACATTCGCGCCTTCTTGAAGGTGCTTGTGGATAGCGACGCCGTCTGCGCGCTACAGTATCGCGGGCGGGGTGTCCGATTTACCGATGTGGGGCAAGTTCGCAGCAGCTTGGAGCGGCTTGGCGCTGACAACCTTCGTGAGTCGCAACAACGCCTTCAGGGAGAATTCGTTGGCGCTCTGCCAAAGAGTCGAACTATCGAATTCAAGCTCGCCGAAGATGAAAGAATTATTCGCGGGAAAGTGGCTACGAGCATCCAGAATGTGGATGAAATCAATCAGCATCTTCATCAATTGACCTTCATAGACGTCATGACTACCCAGGTGGGTAATGGTCGACCGCGTTATCTGTTGACGCAAATGCCACAGTGGGGTTCGCAAGACCATGAGTGATGCTGACAGGGTTGCAGAGAATCAAGCCTTGACTCCGGCAACTGCGATGCTGGCCGAACTGGTCCGCCGCTATTGGGTGCTGGGTATGGACTGCAGCTTGCTGGAGATACAGAAGCTGGCGTGGTTTCTGGAACGCTCCATCGAGCGTTTTTCCCCCGATGACAACCCTCTCAAGCTGAAATTTGTCGCGCACAAATATGGGCCTTATGCCAATCGGCTCGACCATCTGCTCAATAGTCTGGATGGCAGCTATCTGCATTGCGAAAAGCGCATCAGTGACGCCGACCCGCTGGATGTGATCTGGTTCGACGATGAACGCAAGGCTTTTGTGCAGGCTTATCTTAAGACTGAGGCCAAGGCTTATGAGCCGGCGTTGGAATACACCGCTTCCTTGATCGACGGCTTCGAGTCGCCTTTCGGTATGGAACTTCTGGCTACTGTCGATTGGCTGCTGAGCAAAGAAGGCGTGCAGCCTACGGTTCAGGCTGTTCGTGAAGGGTTGTTGCACTGGCCTGCAGCTGGTGCTGCTGATCGTAAAAATCGTTTGTTTGATGATCGAGCAATTGGCATTGCTCTGGATCGCCTGACTGCAATGGCAAATCAGCACGATGTTGTTGGATTAAGAGCGGCTTGATACAACACTCTCACTGGCCGCGTTCGCATAACCGTTTGAATTTCTCGTTAAACATAAACCACGGGCTTATGTTTATCCAATTTCTCTAAATAACTGCCTGCAGGCAGTCCGCCACATCCTACCAACCATTCCGCCAATAGAGCCCACAATTTTCATAAAATAGTTTACTATTCCGTATGTTAAATGATTTAACAACGCCATACTAATCCGCCAAATGAGCGCTCAAAGCCAGATAGAACCAATACTGCCGATGGAGGCAGAGCAGTTGCCTCTAATGGAAGCCGCCGCCGATTTGCGCACTGCGGTAGCACGCTTACTGCCGGGCATTGGTGCATCATCGCGCGAGGCGCTAGCACTATTGCTGCGGGCGATGAATTCCTATTACTCCAACAAAATCGAAGGGCAGCATACTTACCCCGCCGATTTGGAACAGGCATTGCAGCAGCAATTTTCACCCGATCAGGAGGTACGCCGTCGTCAAGAACTGGCGATTGCACATATGCAGGTGGAGGCGATGCTTGAGCCTGAAGCACGTGCTATGGCTTGGGGAGAGCATTTCAGCAGCGCATGGGTGCAGCGCATACACCGTGAGTTATATCAACGGCTGGACGATGAGAGTCGCGTTATTCTAGACAAGCAGGGCAAGCTGCACGGCACCATGGTGCCAGGCGAACTACGCAACATAAATGTGAAAGTGGGCTACCACGAAGGACCGCCGCCGGAGACATTACACGAGTTAATGACACACTTTGAATTCCGCTACCGCAATGCTGCCGGAGAAACCACGAAAATATTGATGGCTGGCTCCTCCCTGCATCGTTTGTCCTGGATACACCCTTTCCCGGATGGCAATGGGCGGGTAAGCCGCTTGCAGAACCATCTGTTGCTTTCACATTTAGGTTTAACGGGCGGATTATGGTCGCCGTTGCGTGGCTTGGCACGCAAGCAGCAAGATTATTACAACGCGCTATCTGCCGCCGATTTGCCACGCCGCAATGATGTGGATGGACGCGGCAATTTGTCATCAAAGGGATTGGCAGGCTTCATCGAATTCTGGCTGAAGGTGTGTCTGGATCAGGTGCATTTCATGGGGCAGATGCTCGCGCTGGAAAGCCTGCAGGAACGGTTTGTCGCGCTGGCGCTACAGGTACTTTACGATTATGGACGAGGGCCTTTGCTGCATCATCGCAGCAAGTTGCGCCCAGAACTACTGGGGCGCGCATTGTATCGGCTATTTGTTGAAGGAAAAATGGAGCGCGGAGAATTCAAGTCGATACTGGATACCTCGGACCGAACAGCGACCAGAGTCATTGCCAATCTGATAGAGCAAAGGCTGGTCACTGCCCCTTCTCGTGTTGGCGCGCTGGAACCGGGCTTGCCGTTTTTCAGCCTCAAATATCTGTTCCCCGGGCTGTGGCCTGAAGCTGAGGGCGTGATGACACCTCCTCCTGCGGCCTCATTCGAGTAATTGACGTGTCTGAATATCTGCACGTAGAAAAACCTTTTCTGGACCAACTTGCCGCGTTAGGCTGGACGGCAATCGATCAGGGTGTCGGCGTCATTCCCTCTGACCCTGCGCAAAGCCTGCGCGCTTCATTCCGCGAGTGGTTGCTGCCTGAAGTATTCCGCAGCTCGGTGCGCGCTATCAACACCACAGAAGATGGCAAACCGTGGCTTACTGATAGGCAACTGGATGAACTGCGCGACCAGATTTTGCGCCAGCCGAACCGAACTCTGCTGGAGGCGAATGAGGCAATACAGGCTTTACTATTCAAGGCGCAGGTGGATGCGAACGAGTTGACCGGGGAGCAAGACCCGGTGGTGAAGCTGATTGATTTCGCCAATCCAGCAAACAACCAATTTCACGCCATCAACCAGTTTCGCATTGATACGCCGGGCTGCGTGAAGCAGTTCATCATTCCCGACATTGTGCTGTTCGTAAACGGCATTCCACTGGCGGTGGTGGAATGCAAGCTGGGCAGCCACACCTGCGCGAACCCGATGCACGAGGCTTTTGTACAGTTGCAGCGTTATCGCAATGCGCGCGAGGCAACACGGGAGATTGGACTTAAGGAAGGTGAGCCGCGTCTGTTTCACAATAATCTGTTACTGATTCGCAGCAGTGGCGCAGAGGCGGACTACGGCACGATTACCTCGGGCGAAGAGCACTTCTACGCATGGAAGACGCTGTGGCCAGAAGATGATGAAGGTTTAGGAAAAAAGAATCCGCAGCAGCGGCTGATTCAGGGCATGCTGAGCCGGGACAACCTGTTGCGTATTCTGCGCACTTGTTCGGTGTTCATGGATACCGATTCAGGCAAGCGCATCAAGGTGGTGGCGCGCTATCAGCAATTCCGTGCGGCTGGCAAAATTATCGAGCGATTGCGCAACGGCGCGACACCGATGGAGCGCAGCGGCGTGGTGTGGCATACGCAGGGATCGGGGAAATCGCTCACCATGGTATTTTTGGCACGCATGTTGCGTGCTTCGCGTGACCTTAACGATTACAAGATTCTGCTGGTGAACGACCGCGTTGATCTGGAAGATCAGCTCGGCCAGACGGCCACCCTGATCGGCGGCAAGGTAAATGTAATCGAGAATACGCAGGCACTGCGACGCTATCTTGCAACGGACAGCTCCGATATCAATATGGTGATGGTGCACAAGTTTCAGGAGCGCAAAGAGACGCTGACGCCACAGGTGGCAGAAGCTCTGGGTACTTATCTGGCGATGCCATCGGCCAGTACCTTTGGTGTGGTGAATACATCCGAACGCATCATTCTGATGATAGATGAAGCGCATCGCACACAGGGTTCTGATCTTGGTGATAATCTGTTCGAAGCCTTCCCCGGCGCTACCCGCATCGCTTTTTCCGGCACGCCACTGATTTCTGAACGTCATGGCGAGAAGAAGACGATAAAACGCTTTGGCGAATACATCGACACTTATCGGCTGATGGATGCGGTACATGATGGTGCGACGCTGCAAATATTATACGAAGGCAAGACCGCCGATACGGCATTGAACGAGAAGCACGAATTCGATATCAAGTTCGAAGACCTGTTCCGCGAGCGCAGCGAGGCTGATTTACTGGCGATCAAAAAGAAATATGGCGCTACCGGCGACATTCTGGAAGCTGAGCAGCGGATTGCCACGATTGCACGGGATATGGTGAGTCACTACATCGACAATATTCTTCCCAACGGCTTTAAAGCACAGGTGGTATGCCACTCCAAGCTGGCTGCAATACGCTATAAAAACGCGATAGAGGCCGCTTTAGCAGAGCGTCTTGAACGAGAGCAACTCAAGGCCTCGCCGGACCAGGAATTAATAGCAAAAATTGCTTTTCTGAAGGCAGTCGTGGTGATCTCATCAGATGGCACCAATGAAGCTGCTTATGTCACGCATGCACACAAACAGGCAAAGGCCTGGAATGCTGTTGAAAATTTCTGCAAGCCGTTTGACCTCGTAGATCAGGATAAAGAACTGACCGGCATCGCGTTTCTGATTGTTTGCGACATGCTGATTACCGGCTTCGACGCGCCTATCGAACAGGTAATGTACATCGACAAGAAAATACGCGAACACACCTTGTTGCAGGCTATCGCCCGTGTGAACCGGGTAGCCAGAGGCAAGAAACGAGGATATGTTGTTGATTATATAGGATTATCTAATCACCTCACCGACGCGCTGACGCTGTATGCCGCGACCGATGAGGGAGAGGAGCTGCATGAGGGTTTGAAAAATATCACTTCAGAGCTGCCGGTGCTGGATGAGCGTTATCAACGTTTGGTGCAGTTTTTCAAGGCTGCAGGAATAAAAGGTATTGAAGATTTTGTGCAGGGGCGTTTAAGTAATATTGAGGCTGATGCTGCCGTGGTGCATGCGGCAGTGTCGGGGTTGAAAGACGAGAAGCTGCGGGCGGATTTTGAGGTTTATCTGAAGAAATTTTTCATGAGCATGGACATCATCTTGCCTCACGATGCCGCGCAGCCCTATCGCGTACCCGCCAAGCGCCTCGGTTATATCCTGAGCGTAACCAAAGAGCGCTACAAGGACGAAAGCCTGGACTTGGGAGACGCTGGCGACAAAGTGAGGCGGCTAATCAACGAACATCTGATCAGCCTTGGCATCAACCCAAAAGTACCACCTGTTGAGTTGCTGGCAGAGGATTTTCTCGACCAGCTCAATCGTCACGCAGGGGGAAATGACGAAGCGAAAGCCAGCGAGATGGAGCATGCCATCCGCAAGCATTGCACTGTGAAGTTCGATGAAGACCCCGCCTTCTACAAGACGCTTTCGGAAAAGATGGAGCACTTGATTGACCAGTACCAGGATCAATGGGATTTACTGGCGGACGAATTGGAAAAATTAAGGGCGGAAGCTGCAGTTGGTCGCACTGAGCGTATTGAGGGGCTGGATAAGGAAGCGACTACCTTCTACGCCCATGTGGTTGACCTAACTTTCGGTAAAGAAGGCATGCCTGCGAATCAGGCCACCAAGATGAAAGTATTGATGAATAATATTGTTGAGTTGTTACAGGGAACCATCGGCATTATCGATTTCTGGAATAACCCGGCTGAGCAGAAGCGACTGCGCGGTGAACTGAACACGGCATTACTAATGGCCGACATCCCACAGGTCACAGATAATTTTGAGCGGCTGGCGGTGGAAATTATGAAGCTGGCAAAGAATCGTCATGATGCGTTATTGAAAGGTTGATGCTATGCATGCGAGAAAAGTGAGGGACATTGAATACCAGTTGCTGCGCAGTGACCAGCGCAAAACGGCTGATATTGTTATCGAGCGCAATGGCTTGATTTCCGTTCGTGTACCGAAGCACTTGTCTGAGGAACAAGCTGACGCAGTGGTTGAACAAAAACGACTCTGGATATACCGGAATTTGGCCGAGTGGCGTGATTTGAATGCGGCACGGGTTGTGCGGGAATGGGTCAATGGTGAAGGCTTTCTCTATCTTGGATGTGCCTATAGATTGTTGCTGACGCAAGAGCAAGATGAACCCCTCAAGCTAAAAGATGGCCGCTTTTGTTTGCAAAGAAAAATTGTTGAAACTGGTGGAGAGAGTGCAGCCAAGCAGATATTCGAACAGTTCTATACTGAGAAAGCACTGGAGCGCATCAAAAAGCGTGTGACTTATTTTGCGCCCAAGGTTGGCGTAACTCCTCTATCGGTTGAGGTAAAGGAAATTGGCTATCGTTGGGCAACATGTTCTGCTGATGGAAGATTGAGCTTTAACTGGAAGTGCATGATGGCACCCCCCAGGGTAATCGACTATATCGTGGTGCATGAGCTTTGCCATTTGCGCCACCTCGATCACACTGATGCATTCTGGAATGAAGTAGATAAGGTGTTACCTGATTTTGCCGAAAGAAAGATGTGGCTGCGAGATAACGGGGCTGCGCTCGACATCTGATAGATGATGTCGCAAAAAAGAAAGATTACTGTCATTAATCTGTAACTTTAGGCGGTTAAGCTTTCTGGCATGATAAATCCAGACGATATACTTATTGAGTCTTATGTCGCGCAGCCTTCGAGCCTGAGGATTGCAATAGTGACGGAGACATTTCCGCCGGAAGTTAACGGTGTGGCCATGACGCTCGGTCGTATCGTAGAGGGTTTGCTGCAACGCGGACACTCGGTGCAACTGGTGCGGCCACGACAGGCGCTTGAAAGCACTATTCCAACGCCTGATTGCCTGGATGAAGTGTTATGCCAGGGCATACAGCTACCCGCCTATAAAGAGTTGCGCTTCGGATTGCCGATGAAAAATCGCCTGACCAGGATTTGGCAAGGGAAGCGCCCGGATATCGTGCATGTGGCCACAGAAGGTCCGCTGGGGTGGTCTGCAGTGGCCGCTGCCCGCAAACTTCAATTGCCCGTCACCAGTTCCTTTCACACCAACTTTCATAGTTACTCGCAGCATTACGGCATGGGCTTGCTCAAGACGCCGATTGAAAGTTATCTGCGCAAATTGCATAACCGTACCGAGGCGACGATGGTGCCGACCAAGGTATTGATGCAGGAATTGCAGCAACGCGGCTTTAAAAATGTACGTTTGTTGTCGCGCGGTGTCGCCACTGATCAATACACCGCGGCAAAACGTTCACAGGCACTGCGCGAGAGTTGGGGTGCGAAACCGGGCGACGTGGTTGTTTTGTTTGTCAGCCGCCTGGCCAAGGAAAAAAATGCGGGTCTGGTCATTTCAGCGTTTCGCGCAATTAAATTACGCTTGCCGGGTGCCAAACTGGTTTTCGTCGGAGACGGCCCCATGCGCAAGCAGCTGGAAGAGTCCTGCCCGGATGCGATTTTCGCCGGGGTTCGCAAAAATGAGGAACTGGCAGCCCACTATGCGTCAGGCGACGTGTTTCTGTTCCCAAGCTTGACAGAAACATTCGGCAACGTTGTGCCTGAAGCTCTTGCCAGCGGGCTTGCGGTATTGTCGTATGGTAAAGCTGCAGCCCAGGAACTGATCGTCTCAGGGAAGAATGGCGTGCTGGTGCATCCCGGAGATGAGCTTGAGTTTGTAAATGCCGCAGTTGACCTCGCCACCAATATGCACAAGCAACAAGAAATCAGGCAGGCTGCCGCTGCCAGCGTGGCACATTTGGGTTGGGAAGCGATCTACAGCAGTTTTGTGGAGACCTTGTCCGGCGTATTGGAGCGGCACGACTGGAAGCACTCCACTCTGGCCAAACCGTTGCGCTCGAGCGCCGTCAGTCCGTCCAACGCATGAGCGCCTGGCCCATACGCACTTCGGAGCCCTGCTGCAGGTTGCTGCACAAGCTAAATCCCTTTCCGGCCAGCACGATGACAGTCGAGCCATGTTGAAACCAACCCATCTCCTGTCCCTTGCCAAAAGGGGCTTCGCAGGAGAAAGTTTTCGGGCCGGAGTATTTTAAGTGAAACAGAACATCGAGAAAATGCAGGCGTATGCTGGCAACCAGGATTGCCGCTACCGGTACCAGCGCGACACGCTGTTTTGCACACGCCCCGGTTCCTTCGAATCGCGTGCGAATGAACGCGCGCTCATTCTTGCAGAACAGCTTTTCCACGCGCTTCAGCGCAATCGGATTCACATTCCAGGTATCGCCGGAGAAATATCTGACTCTTTCCACGGTGCAGTCGTAAGGCGCATGGAACCTGTGGTACATGCTGGACGTCAGCCGCAACGTCACAAAGTAGCCGTCTTTCCAGTCTTCAATATTTTCTTCTTCGCCCAGCAGATCTTGCAGCGAGTAGGGAAACCCCTTGGCCTGAAATACCAGCGTGCCTTCGATGCGCCCGCCCGCTCCCACGATCGCATCAACCGGACTGGCCATTACGGCAGGATCCGTGTCTATCGGACGCGCACCTTCCTTGAGTTCGCGCGTAAAGCAGTCATGCATGCTTTTGAATTCCCGCTTTTTTGCCTCGCTCAAATCAAGGCTGGAGAAAAATTTCCACATCGCGATGGAAAAATCCCTCACCAACGGTTGCTCGATCTTGCTGAACCATCCCATGAATTGGGTGAGCCAGCGCCGCGGCAGGCGGTTGGTCAAAAGAAAGTTGATGTCTTCCTGATTCAATATTTGCTGAATTTGTTGGCGAAAACTCATGTAGTAGAACCTTGTGCAACTAATTTCATATAAGGCGTATCCATTGTGAATGAAACAATTAATTTGAACGCGTTGGCTCTATACGGCGCAGGAGCGTTGGCGCTGCTCGTTGGCCTGCGCCGGGTTAAAAACCGTGCGGAACTCTCGCTGGCGAAACATCGTTCTTTGGCGGGCCATCCGCGCAACGCACGCCGCCTGGCATCTCTTCTGCCCAACTACAGCTATGGCGAAGAGCATGCCTTCGGAGTCGATGGTGCGCCGGATGAAGTTGTTGCGCGCCGAAAAATTGCCTTTGATGCCTTGGTAACACAGTACCAAACGCGCTACCCCAAGAGCTTGCAAGAAACTGCCGATGTTGTCAATGGCTTGTCTGACTTGCAATTCATAAGTGCTTACCGGGTCCCGTACCAGTTTCGCAAGCTGGCAGGCAAAGGGCTGAAGGTGGGTTCGTTTGTTCAATCCACCTCGGGTGTGACTGTTACGGATCTGGATGGAAATGAATTTTTGGATCTCACAGGTTCTTATGGTGTCAATCTGTTTGGCAATGATTTCTACAAGGACTGCATCGATCAGGGCGCTGACATAGTTCGGCAACTCGGTCCGGTTCTGGGCTCCTATCATCCTGTGGTCGCCGACAATGTCAACCGTTTGAAGCGCATCTCCGGCATGGACGAGGTCACTTTCCATATGTCCGGTACCGAGGCAGTCATGCAGGCCGTTCGTATGGCGCGTTACCACAGCAGGCGCAACAAGGTGGTTCGCTTCTGCGGTTCTTACCACGGCTGGTGGGGCGATGTGCAACCCGGCATTGGCAATCCGGTTACCGAGAAGGACACGTTTACGCTGGCAGAGATGGGTGCAGCGACTTTGCGGGTATTGCGCAATCGCAACGACATTGCCTGCGTGCTGGTCAATCCGCTGCAGGCGCTGCATCCCAATGTGGCTGCGCCGGGAGATTCGTCATTGCTGGACAGTTCCAGAAAAGCGGGATTTTCCAAAGATGCTTATACGGCGTGGCTGCATGAACTTAGAAAAATCTGTGACGAGAAAAATATTGCACTGATTTTTGATGAGGTCTTTGTCGGCTTCCGTCTGGCGCCCGGTGGTGCTCAGGAATATTTTGGCGTGCGAGCCGATATGGTGACCTACGGGAAAACGCTGGGAGGCGGTTTGCCCATCGGCGTGGTCTGCGGCAAAGCGGCGTGGATGAAACGATTTAGAGAAGAAGCACCGGCCGATATCTGTTTTGCGCGTGGTACCTTTAATTCTCACCCCTACGTCATGGGCGCAATGAATGCTTTCCTGAAGAGCCTGGATACCAGCCGCATTCAGGCTATTTACGCTGATCTCGAAGCAGTCTGGGACAAGCGGGCGCAAGCCCTCAATCAGAGCCTGAAGGAGGCCGGGGTGCCGGTGCAAGTTGCCAACCTCTCCTCGATCTGGACCGTGCTTTATACCCAGCCCGCCTGCTACAACTGGTTGTTTCAGTACTATTTGCGCCTGGAGGGGATCGCGTTGAGCTGGGTCGGTACGGGCCGGATTGTTTTCAGCCTGAACTACACCCAGGAGGATTTTGATAATGTTTCCAGATGCTTTGTGCGCGCCGCGCAAAATATGCAGCGCGATGGATGGTGGTGGAGCAATCCGGCCATGACCAACAAATCGATTAAACGCCGTATTCTGCGCGAGATGCTGAAAGCAAAATTCCAGCCCGCAAGCTGAAGCCTGCGGGCTGGAATTGCGTTGCCGGAGTTGTCCGCTCAGTCCGGAGTGGTCAGGCGTGATTAACGCCTTTGCGTGGTTCGACCAATTCACCGCGCAACAGTGCAAAGGGTGCTTTGTAGTACAGCTTGATGTCGTGGAACGGATCCGTCAGGATTTTGGTCATCCATACCAGGCCGGACATTACATCTTTCAGAAAGAACAGGTGGATCGTTCTGAACAGCAGGCCGCCGACACCGATAGCAAGCCAAATTTCGCCGGTATGGCGTACAAAGGTTTCCAGGTTCTTGTGCGGTTCAAGCAAACCCAGCAGGCTCGGGTCAAGCAGCAGCAGTAGTGGCGAGATCGCCCAAACGGTTATGAGTACCACCTTGCGGCGCAAGTTGTAGCCCACCTTGATTGCTTCCTTGTGTTCATTTGTAGCCTGATTGACTTCATCGTAGCCCAGGGGTTCAAAGAAGAAGTGACCGGATTGGCGGGTGACCATGGACACCAGCCAGCCAACCAGTGCTGCCATGGCTGGGTCTTTGAAGAGCAGGGCATAGGCAACAAGAAAACTCATCGCACTGATTAAATGCAGAGACTGATTGATGCGGCTGTGATGATAATAGCGGTGGTCGTCCCAGCGCTGGATGGAAAGTTGTTTAAAAAATTCAGACATAAGTTATATTCTCCTTGGAGTCTGCAATATAGTTGCAGATTATTGCAATTTCGTGACAGAAAATATTTCAAAGAGGTTACTTTATCGTGGGCGAGCGTATAAGCGTAAAAAACGTCAGGAAGACCCTGATTTTGCTGCCAGGCCTGGACGGAACAGAAATATTTTTCGGCCCGCTGCTCAAGCATCTTCCGTCATGGATTGATCCTGTCGTGATCGTTTATCCGGCAACTGGCACCAATGATTACAAAGAGCTGCTGCCTATCGTGATGAATGAGGTGGCGGTCCTCGAGTCCTTCGTGATTCTTGGCTGGTCTTTCGGCGGGCCGCTGGCGCTCATGGTTGCGTCTCAGTGCCCGTCGCAAGTGTCCGGCGTGATACTCTGCGGTTCGTTTGTCACGCCGCCACGCCCCGGACTTGTTCCATTTCGTTTCGCGATATCGGCACCGGTAATTGCGGTGGTTCGCGCGATACGACGCACACGCCTGCTGATTCCCGGTTATGCAACAACGGAATTCCGTCGTGCCAAAGCCATAACCTGGCGCAGGGTCAATGCCAGAGTGCTCGCGTCCCGCTCCAGATCGGCTCTGAGTGTCGATGTTCGGCCCCAGCTTCGCGATTGCCGTGCCCGTTTGATGTACCTCGCCTCCACGCGCGATGAAGTTATCTCACGCTCCTGCCTTAACGAAGTGCTCGCGCTGGCACCGCAGACACAAGTCGCGGAAGTTGAAGGGCCGCATTTGGCGCTGTTTACGAATCCCGTTCAGTCGGCTGCTTGCATTGCGAATTTCTTGCATGCACAGGAATGAACTGAAGTGTTTTATGAACCCAGATAATCGATTAGCCCCGTCATTCCCGCGCAGCGGGTCGATATCGAGGTTTTGTCCGCTTTGCGGAGTGCATAACCCGCTGGATTCCCGCCTGCGCGGGAATGACAAGGTTTCGCTCTAAGGAACAATCTGGGGTGAATTTCCAATACGGGCCGGAAATAAATTCAGCGCCTTGGTTAGAATGATTTGTACACCAAATTACCTGCTCAATAATATCGCAATAATCACTGCCAGGATAAAAGAAACGCCTTTCCAGAACAGCACTGGATTGCGTTCCAGTAGCGGTGAACGGGTTTTGCTCAGGAACGCCTGGTTCGGGTGACGCAGGTCAAAGATAAATTCGGATAGTTCTTCGTAACGTTTGTATGGATTGGGATGTACTGCTTTTTTGAGCACCTCGTCGATCCACACCGGGATTTCGCGCTCCTCATCGAGCACAGAGTCATACTTCAATTTTCTTTGAGCGGCCTGCGTTCTGGATTTTGCCACTTGCGTTCCATAGGGCAGCTTTCCTGTCAGCATTTGATAAGTAATAACTCCCAGGGAAAACATATCCGAACGTGTAGTGCCGCTTTCACCCAGAAAATATTCCGGTGCGGTATATTGCGCCGTACCCAGCAGATTGTTTTGCGCTATGGGCGTGGTCACTTCCATAATGCCTGCAACGCTGGTCGAACCAAAATCAATGATCTTCACCGTACCGGTTCTGTCGATCATGATGTTGTCCGGTCTCAGATCCTGATGCAACATTTCCAGCCGGTGAAATGCGCGTAATCCTTTGGCAATTTGTTCGACTATCCCGCGCACTGTTTCCAGGTCTGGTTTCGGGTTGTCTATCATCCACTGCTTCAATGTCTGGCCATCAATAAATTCTGTAATAATATACAGATAGTTACGTTTGCGGGTCTGCAAGCAGGGCTTTAGCACATACGCACTGTTTATGCGCCGCGCGATCCACTCTTCCATCAGAAACCGTTCCAGGTAAGCCGGATCGTCGCGCAGGTCAATTGACGGTGTTTTGATGATGACCTGGGTATTGGTTTCACCGTCCAGCGCCAGGTATACGTGGCTGCGGCTGCTGGAATGCACCTCCCTGATAATTTTGTAGCCGTCAACAACCATTCTCGCTTCAAATGCTGGCGGAAACGGCAGTTCGGTCAGCTGCTGATAAATCTCGGTGGCATCATGACCGGGCAACTCTTCGACCCTGACAAGCTGGATGGTGAGGTTATCCGTACTGCCTTGCTTGTATGCTTCGTCTACGATAGCTTTGGCAGCTTGATCCAGATCATTTCCATACTCGTTGGCCGCATCGATGATGAACTGAGCGTTGGCGTATTCATAAGTGCCGTCTGTCGCGAATACAAAAATATCGCCTTTTTCCACTTGCAGGGATTGATAATCAATTTCAAGTTGCTGATTAATGCCCAACGCACGGCTAAGGAAGCTTTTATCCTGCGAAACCCAGTAGCGATGATCATCCGTCAATTGCTCCAGCGTATTGCCGCGCAAGCGATAGATCCGCGCATCTCCCACGTGAAAAATATGCGCCGTCGTAGACTTGATCACCATGGCGCTTAACGTGCACACATAGCCTCTGTCTTTATCGTAACGGTGCTGACTTTGCTGGCTCTGTGAATATAGCCAGGAGTTGATCGCCATCAATACGCGCTGTGCCGAATTTTTAACCGACCAGGTTTCCGAGGTGCAAAAATAATCCTCTAAAAATCCGGTAACGGCGGCTTTGCTGGCAATCTGGCTTACATCGCTGCTGCTGATGCCGTCGGCCAGCGCAATGGCGACTCCTTTTGAAGTCAACAGGGGTTCTTTCGGTATATAAACACCGTGAAAATCCTGATTGGTTCCCTTGCGGCCTTTGTCAGAATATTGTCCCGCAGATATTTTTAATTGACTGGACATTTTTTCAGGCGCAAGGAGTCTCGCTGATCAGTAACTCTTGTAAGGCAGGAATTTGCCGCTCATCACGATCCTGACGCGGTCTCCCTTGGGATCGGCTTCACGCTGAAGATCCATGCTGAAATCGATGGCGCTCATAATGCCGTCACCGAATTCTTCGTGGATCAGAGCCTTAAACGTGGTGCCATAGACGTTGACCAGCTCGTAGAAGCGGTAGATCAGCGGGTCGGTCGGCACGACGGTGGGAAGAGAGCCCTTGTATGGAACAAGCTGCAGTTGTTCAATGGCCTCGGCGGGTAATTCCAGCATTGCGCCGATCCTGGCGGCTTGTGCAGCGGTAAGTGTCATCTGTCCCAGCAGCGCGGCTGTCGTCCACTCCTTGCTCATACCGATGGCTGCAGCCAGTTGGGGCCAGCCCAGTTGTTTGCGCAGCTTCTGCGTGATGATCAATTCGGTGGCTTCGTTGCGTGTCATCGTGAATTTCCTTATAAATTAGACAGTCATTGTCAAAGAATCCCAGCCCTTCACAGGACCGAGATTCTATTATGTTTAACCCGGGTAATTAATAGGCCATTTTCCTCCCCTCTCCCATAGGTGGGAGAGGGGATGTTGTGGCGAATTAATTATTTGGGTTTAAAGCTGATTAACTAAACGAGCGCTTAGGCGCAGTCTTTATGTGCGTGGTATATAAAGTCAACTCAACTTTAGACACTCAGCCGTCATCCTTGCGCCACTAAACCAGTGGCACAATTGAAGCTGAAACGACAAAAATTCCTCCTGCTTACTACTGACAGCTGCGCTACAGTAGAAATCTTGGGTC
>Ga0315268_10001868_pt1 | contig 24206 bp, 20 predicted proteins | sample C1_top_MG_FD_204535 | JGI IMG/M metagenome (GOLD analysis project Ga0315268, IMG submission 204535) | Sediment microbial communities from Yellowstone Lake, YNP, Wyoming, USA - C1_top | ecosystem: Environmental > Aquatic > Freshwater > Lake > Sediment | place: USA: Wyoming | collected 2017-08-01
AATCAGAGATCTGAAAAACAGTCGTATCTCAGGGAACTCCGCAGCCCCGCGCCTTGATCCAGTCGCAATAGAAGAATAGACTCAGACCGAGAGTGAAGAGAACATCACACCTAGTCTGCGCACTCCAGCAATCTGAATTCGTCGTCCAGCTCCCACTCTTCTGCCAGCTTCCCGTTCTCGATCCTGTAGATGCTTACCGATGATCTCGATAGTGCCTTGTTATCGGAACTTGACCCCTTCATCGTGAAGCGGACCGCCACACGGTCTCCCTCGGCGATCATGTCTCCCACAACTATGACTAACTCGGGATTGCTCAGTTGCCACTCCGCCGCAGCTTTCTTGTAGCTTTGAAGGCCGTACATGTCAGTGTGAGTGATGCCGCCGGCGTAGGTGTGCCAAGCATAAATGTGCCAGACGTAGTCCTGGTCGCAGAGTTCATCAAAAGCGTCAAAATCTTTGGAATTGATGGCTTCCAAGAACCGCTTGACAAGTTGCTTGTTGGCTTCACATTGCCGATGTCCTACGTCCCTTCGCAGGCTACACTCGTCCTTGTCACATTCGCTGCACAAGCATTTCTTCGGAACCACTTTCTTCTCTAGCTTCCGCGTGAGCCTTTCCAGCTCGCGCATGGAAAGGTTCTTCTCATGGATCAAGCGGGCCAGTTCAAGCTGACGCGAAGGCTCTCGTATCGTGGACAAGTGTTCTGCATGGGACAACGTTAGACGCGAGTTTCCACGTGGAAACTCCACCTGTCTCCGTAGCTCGGGATGAAGTCGTTCGAGGATTCTCATTCTATTGCAGACATAGCTGTCACTCTTCCCGATTCTCCCGGCTATCTCACTTATGGTCCAGCCTTTGGAGACTAGATACTTGTATCCCCGAGCCTCGGCAATTGGACTCACATAGGCGTTCCTTTGCAGATTCTCGGTTAGGTTCACCAAGAAGCTCTCTTCGTCGGAGATCTCTCTCACAATGGCAGGAATGCGTTTCCAACCGAGCCTTCTAACGGCTTCGAGTCTGTGAGAGCCAAAGACGAGTCTATACTGCTTCTGGTTGACATGCCTCACAGTCACTGGTTGGAGTAGCCCGTTGAGTCGGATTGACTCCGTCAGTTCGCCGATGGTGTCCTCGTCCAAATGCCTCAGGCTGACGCTTGCTGGGAGTATCTCGCGTATGTCGATCTCCCGGATGGCCAATACTTCGGACTCCTGCGACAAGAACTCCACCGAATCTAGCATACAGAATGCGCCGTGGAGAAGTACATATATCTGTGTGTACGTCCGGCGGAAGACCCGAGACGGCTGCAGCGACCTATCCAGCACTCACACTTCACAGACACAAGTAGACCACATGAGACGGCAGCTAGAACATGTGATGTCAGGTTACTGAATGACCCAGTAGGAGGCGGTCGAGCTTGCTGGCCGTCAAGATAGATGACCATGTGCGCTCGTCAATCCGTTCGAGCCGGCTAGAAACGTGACTGCCCATCTGTGGCGATCCATCAAAGTTACTATTCGACGCTACTCGCACACCTCTCTCGGATGGCTCAGGAGAAACTGAACGTTCGCTGGAGCGTCATGCTTCTGGAGGAGGAAGCGTGTCCCTTCATGAGTCGCATAGCTGGTGATTCTTCCTTGGACGCCAAGAACTGGCGCCGTTCTATCTTGCAACACGGAGAAATCTTAGATAGTTCTTGGGCATCTTCACGCTGAACAGCATTGGGTGAAAGCGTTTCCAAGAATGTTCTCCTTTCGATGTACGAAAGCATGCTGACCCAGCGAATGCTCGAAGAAGAAGTCGTTGAGCTTTTCAAACAGGGGCTGATTCCAGGGCTTGCGCATCCATACATAGGCCAAGAGGCTGTAGCGGCCGGCGTTTGTGCCTCACTAGGAAAAGGTGACTTGGTCGTTAGTAATCACAGGGGTCATGGACATAGTGTCGCGAAAGGAGTTCCCGAACGAACCATCCTTAGCGAATTGATGGGCAAAGACGCAGGCATGTGTCTAGGTCTTGGAGGATCCATGCATAGCACCGACTTGGAAGCAGGCGTCATCTTTTCAACGGCAATAGTCGGCGGCGGTATTCCCCTTGCCGTTGGCGTCGCATTGGCACTGCAGATGGATAAGAGCGGGAATTGCGTGGTGTGCTTCTTCGGGGATGGCGCAACCAACACTGGAGCATTCCACGAAGGACTGAATTTGGCGGCGGTATGGAAGCTTCCAGTCGTCTTCGTGTGCGAGAATAACCATTACGCCGTTTCTGTTCCGGTCTCAAAATCGATGTCGGCAGGCATCGTTCAGAGAGCGCAGGCTTACGGCATTCCAGGCCTGTTCGCAGATGGGATGAACGTGCTTGATGTGTATGCCGTGTCTTCGGAGGCGGTCTTTAGGGCAAAGAAAGGTGAGGGGCCGACGCTTCTAGAATGCGAAACGTACCGCTACAAAGGCCACGGTGTGTACGACACGGGCTTGGACTACAGGACTCAGCAAGAAGTGGATGAATGGATGCGGCGTGATCCGATTCGGGCATTCGAAAAGAAACTAACAGACGACAGACTGGCTACGATCGAGGAGCTAGGTTCAGTTCACGACAAGGTGAAGTCTAGACTTGCAGAAGCTGTCGAGTTCGCGAAGAATAGACCATACCCATCCGATGACCTGCTGACAAGGTTCGTGTGGGCATGAGGAGACGAGTGCTCACATCATGACTGACATATCATATGCGCAAGCGATTCGTGACGCACTAGCCGAAGAGATGCGTCGCGACAAGAAAGTATTCGTCTTGGGAGAAGATGTGGGGAAATTCGGAGGATCGTTCAAGGTCACCAAGGGTCTTCTCAACGAATTTGGACCGGAGCGAGTCAGAGATACGCCTCTCTCCGAAAACGCGATAATCGGCGCCGCGGCAGGGGCTGCTGTTATGGGCTATCGCCCCGTGGCCGAAATAATGTACATGGATTTTCTCCACGAATGCAGTGACCAGCTTGTCAACCATTTGCCCAAAATGCATTTCATGACCGGGGGAAAGCTGACAGCGCCGGTGGTTGTTAGAACACAATACAGCTTAGGAAGAAACACAGGAGCACAGCACTCCCAATTCTTTCCATCCTTCTACATGAATACACCAGGAATAATGGTAGCGACTCCCTCGACTCCTGCGGATGCCAAAGGTCTGCTAAAGACAGCGATTCGCGGCAGTAATCCCGTGCTCTTTGTGGAGTGTGCGGCACTATACGGAAGACGTGGGGAGGTACCCGAGGGAGACCATTTGGTTCCCTTTGGTGAGGCCGACATCAAGAGGCCAGGAAATGACATCACAATCGTCGCAGTCTCAAGAATGGTGGGCGAGGCCTTGGCGGCTGCTGATGCCTTGGCGTCTGAAGGGATCAACGTTGAGGTGATTGACCCGAGAACGCTTGTCCCACTTGACACCGACACGATCCTGTCATCTGTGAAGAAGACAGCACGACTCATCACCGCAGAGGACAGCTGCAGTACATGTGGTATTGGAGCCGAGATCGTAGCGCGGATAACTGAGAGAGCGATGGACTATCTTGAAGGAATAGAACGTATCGCGTGTCCGGACATACCAGCGCCATTCAGCCCGCCTCTCCAGAAAGCATACATGCCCGGAAAAGACGCGATAGTGGCATCAGCTAGGAAACTCGTGTCTTAGCCAGGACCATTGGTCCGACTAATCATGCTCCGCGACGCCGGTCAGCTGCCTAACCAGCTCAACGGTCGTCAACCCATCAGACGCGTATCCGTCTGAGCCTATTCTCCTCGACCACTCTCTCGTGACAGCAGCGCCACCTACTATTGCTTTGACTGCATCTCTATGGCCAAGTTCACGCAGCCTTTTGATCAGCCTTTCCTGAGCGGCGACTGCAGAGGTCAGCAAGGCCGAGACTCCCACCACTTGGGGTTTCTCTCTCTCGATTGTCTCCACAATTCTCTCTGTTGGCACGTCGACTCCGAGGTCTGTCACCTCGAAGCCCGCGGCCCTCAGCAACGTGATGATGATGTTCTTGCCAATGTCATGGATGTCGCCTTCAGCGGTGGCCATAGCGACCTTTGCCGAGGCGGCAATCCGCTTCCCACTTTCAAGTATTAGAGGTTCGATGACGCGAACTCCAGCACTCATTGCCGTGGCGCTGCCTATGAGATCGGTGATGAAAGCTTCCCCGCTTCCGAATCTGTCGCCGACCGTCCTGATGGCAACGTTCATTCTGTCAAGGATGGTAAGAGGCTCAAGCTTCTGCCCTATCGCCCTGGTCACTCTCTGGACGACAGCATCTGCGTCACAGTCGAGGATCGCCTCGTAGATCTCCTCTAGAACATCCAAGAAGAATCATCACCTACTCTTTGTGCAGTGCTCGCTTCGCCCTAACCATGATGGAGTCCAGTTCCCCTTGGGTATCTTTGCTCAATTCTTCGGGGTGATGTCTTCTGAGGATCTCCTCAGCTCTTTCTTTGGCAACCTGAGTTGCGTCTCTTGACCCTTTTCGCTCCCATGTCTCTCTTACGTTCCTGTCGAAGATCGCGGGGACAAAATGTTCAGACAGCAAGTGTCTTCTGGTATGTTTGTCGGCTAGGAAGCTACCTCCCGGTCCCACTCTGTCAATCAGCTCGACGGCCAGCGTCTCGTCCTCGACGTCTACTGCTCTCAAGATCCGGTAGACCATTCCCAAGATTTCATTGTCGATGATTATCTGAGCGAAGCTCGCAGTTCGGATTGTCTCAATGAAGCCTGCTCCGGTCAGTAGGTTGGCGCCGGCCAAGGCGGGAAGCACTAGATTCAATGAGCGTTCGGCGGCGGCCTGTTCATCAAGGGTCTTTGAATCTGTACCAAGGCTATAGGTGTCAACCGGGACGCCACAGAAGTGTCCAAGCTGGACGCAGGCTGCCGACATTATGCCAAACTCTATCGATCCCCAAGCTGCGTTGCCAGTTCTCATATCCATAGTATTTGGTCTTGGACCATACACAACTGGTGCACCGGGATGAAGGATCTGAGAGAGCACGATCCCGGCCAAGTTCTCAGAATGTAGCGTCACAAGATGTCCGGCGAGCGTTATGGGTGATGTCGCTCCCCCGATGGGTGTCGAGCAGAACAGCCCAGGTACTCCATGCTGTCCAGCGATGTCGATTTGGTCTATCATGAATTCAGCGAACCTGAGCGGACTCGACGGAGCCAATACGATGCTCAGAATGGGCCTTCTTCGTAGCTCGTTCTCTCCTCCTTGGACGACTTTCGCCATCTCGATCATGAATTCGAGATTCCTGCCTTCGTATGCTTGGAGGCAGATATGCTTCTCGGAGTTCTCGAGGAATATCTTGAACAGGCTCACGTCTCGATGGGAAGGATGCTCATCTCCCGGGTAGATCCATCCCCCGCAGAAGTGTATGTTGTCCAACGCGTCGATTATCCTCGCTCCATCAGCCGTGTCATTCTTGGTGGCTTCTCTGCATTGCCCGGTATCCATGTCCAGTACATGACTACAGCCCGAAAGAGAACGGGCGAAGGCAGACCCATTCCGAACGGTGATGTCGAATTTTCTGTCTCTTCCAGCTTGCACGAACTCGGGAGGAGCCTTGTGGACGTAGTCCTGAATTACGTACGAAGGAAATCTAGCTAGTCTCCGGCTCAGGTCAACTTCCACGCCAACGTCTTCTAGCGATTTCAGTGTGTCAGCTCGATCCACTACGACTCCGGTCTTTCCAAGCACTTCGAGCGCTGAGAGGTGAATCCTCTCTATCTGCGCCTTAGTCAGTATCTCTAGCATTTCACGACTTGGCGAACGTGCAGGGGCACGTCATATATCGCTTTTGCCTAATCTGCAAATCAAATGCGACAAGAATCATCTAGCGAACTGTATCTTGGAGCCCGACCGACAATTAGCCCGGAAGTTGCCGAATCATCTCGTGTTGCTCAAGAATTCTCCTCGATACTTCCAAAGCACGACCCTGTTTTCATTTTCAGAAATCAGCTCAGGAAAGAGAATGGCTCGTCTTCCCTGTTGCCTCCAAGGCAACTGACGCATGAGTCCTACGCTTGATATTGTCATCTGAAGGAGCGCCGAAAGAGGGAACAGAGACCATATTATTCCCCAAGAGGACAGAAACTCGTCGGTTCCAAGTGAATGACCATGATTGAGAAACTCGCATTGGAGGGAGGCAGGCCGGTGAGACTGCGCAAGTTTCCTGAGTACCATGCCGTCGTTGATCGTAGAGAAATCCAAGCAGTTATCAAAGTCATGAAGTCAGGCGTGTGGCGCCGCGGGCCTGTTGTCGCTCAATATGAGCGAGACTTGGAAAGGCACTTTGGTGTCAAGCATGCGTTGGCCGTCTCTGACGGCACAGCGGCCCTTCACGTCGCGATGGCAGCACTCGACTTGGGACCCGGAGACGAAATCATAACGACGCCCTACACTTTCGTTGCCAGCGCAACTGCCGCGCTCTACCAGAACGCTGTGCCAGTCTTCGCAGACATAGATTCCAACTCCTACAATCTGGATCCTCATGAAGTGGAGAAGGCTATCACCGATCGCACAAAGGGGATCGTGGTAGTTCACCTTGCAGGTCATCCCGCAGAGATGGATGCCTTTGGCGAAATTGCGCGGAGACACAGCCTTTGGATAGTAGAAGACGCGGCTCAGGCTAGCGGAGCTCTATACAAGGGAAAGTTGGCAGGAACCATCGGAAACGTTGGGACATTCAGTACGGTCGACGGCAAGATAATGAGCACCGGAGAGGGTGGCTTCTGCCTGACCAACGATGATGAACTTGCTCAAAGGATGGGTTCAATTCACAATTTCTTCAGACAACAAGCAACCAGTAACACTCACGAGTTCTATGGTATCGGCTACAACTATCGCATGACGGAATTCCAAGCAGCCATTGGCAGGGAGCAGTTGAAGAGACTCGATCGAATGGTTGAGACTAGAAGAAGAAACGCGGCATACTTGACGAAGCATCTCCAAGAGATTGAGGGGGTGAAACCGCCTAGCGAATCGCCGTCGATACACCATGCGTTCTATTACTACCCCCTGAGAATAGACACAAGATCGCTGGGAATTACCAAGGAGCAGTTTGAAAGAGCCCTGACTGCGGAGGGAATTCCAATCAGCCCGAGCAGATCAACTCCGCTACTACCCACCACTGAGCTGTTTGCCAAGAACCTCGGATATGGAGGAACGAATTGTCCGTTCAGCTGCCCGCACCGCAGGAATATGATCGACTACACGGCCAAGAAATTCCCAGTCGCGGAGGCAGTCCATAGAGAAGTGTTTTGGCTGACCGATGCCTTGCCAGTTCTCTCGCGGAGAGACATGGATGACATGATCTCTGCTGTCGGAAAGGTGACATCGATCCTTCTCGCACGATCGATCAGTGCTCGCTAGCGATATTCGCAGATCATGCCAGCCCTCGCTAAAATGAATTGAGCTGTCTAGAAGTCCATGTTTCCTTTCCGTTCAAGCACAGAGAGTCGTCTGCCGAGAATCCGTGGGTCAGGTGATGAAGAAAACGGTCTTCGCAAGGAAGCCCATTCCGTTCGCCAGTCAGCCTCCTGCCTGACCGCCATTGTCCTCAAGACTGAAGAGACAACCATAGAATAGCCAACCTGAGCGTTTAGTAGACTAGCGAACCGGAGACGACCGTGTTTGATGAGTCCGAGAGATAGGGTACTTGGCCTCATTCGAGGGGGTGCGATCGACAGACTGCCATTTGCGCATTGTGAGCGGCATTTTCCACGTGGAAACGCGGAGAGAATCGCACGAAACAAGGGGATGGCACTGCTCTGCAATAGGCCCTGCTACATTGAGCGATTCTCAAGCGTGGAGATACAAACAGGGACTGGCAGATCCGGGAGACTCGTCAGAAGCTATCATACTCCGAAAGGCACCCTGACTGAAACTCTGGCTGCAGGAATTGGCTACGGAATAGCCTGCTTTGGTCGCGACTGGATGGGGATGGTGCCTCAAACAACGGAGTATATGGTGAAGAAGACTCAGGACTATGAAGCCCTGCGGTTCATCGTTGAAGACCTACACTATGAGCCATACTACTACCCCATTGAGGATCAGATGAAGCGACTGGGAAGCGATGGTATAGTCATTGCCGAACTCCCCTACGAGCCCATGCTTAGACTTCTGCTAGAGTATGTGGGAATCGCGAGACTATTCAGAGATCTAACTAAGAACAGGAGCCTTGTGGAAGAACTATGCGAGGCCCTTCAGCAGAAGTATGAGGAGGAACTGTTCCCGATCGCTGCCGGCGCCCCTTGCGAGGTTGTTCTCTACGGAGGAAACATTGACGGCTACCTGATCAACCCCCCGATGTTCGAAAGATACCTCCTGAACACGTATTCGAAATGCGCTGAGGTACTGCATGGCAGCGGAAAGATGATGGCAGTCCACATGGACGGGAGACTTGCTCCACTGTCAGATCTGATCGCAAGATCCGATGTTGACATAATAGACGGATTCACACCACCCCCCATGGGAGACTTGGCCATCGACAAGGCTCTGAACCTCTGGCCGAGCAAGACGCTCTGGGTGAACTTTCCCTCCTCTGTCTCCACCGCACCAGGTACATCTCCCCGTGCTGTGAAGCAGTACCTCGCGCGAGAACTGGAACTGATTGTCCCAGGCGAGAGAGTGATGGTCGTCGCATCGACAGAGAATTATGTTCCCGAAGACAGCATCATCGCGATGGCTGAGCTAATGGAAGAAGCGATTCTCCCGCTTTCGACAGAAAGTGTCAGCAAGTTAAGCGCCTCATGTCACTGAGACGCTGAGCTGCGACACCGTTCATTAGGCCTGCAATATGGCGTGGAGTCAGCGAGCACACGACTTGTTTTCGCGGCTGCGATTGAGTGAGCTTACCTCGTCATTCCTTCAAGGCTTTCTTTGGCAGCACGAAGGATAGACTCCAGATCCTCATCCGAGTGTGCATAGGATACCCCGTGATGGAAGAGATGTGTCGGAAACGATGCCCCATGATAGAAATAGATCCCGCGATTAATCATGGCCCTCTGAAAGACCGCATATTTCTCCTCATCAGATAATGCTGCGCTCCTGTAGTCGGTAACCTCGTGATTCGCAAAGTAGACTTGGAACTTGCCACCGATGCCCTGCATTCGAGCCGCTATTCCAGCTGCGCGTGCAGCTTCATCGAATCCCTTCACGAGCATCTCAGAAGCTCTATGAAGATGGCTCTGCACTTTTCCATCCGCGAGCTGCCTAACGCTTGCATCGCACGCAGCCAGTGATGCTTGACTGGCGTTGTATGTGCCCATGAAGGCGACCTTGCCTTTCTTGGGATCAGTGATCTCCATGATCTCTCTCTTTCCCACAACTGCGCTCACCGGAAAACCATTGGCTATGGCTTTGCCGAAGACCGATAGATCAGGAGTCACTTTGTAGTAGCTCTGAGCACCGCCAGGAGCCATCCTGAAACCTGAGATGACCTCGTCGAATATCAGCAAGACATCGTGGCGTTCAGTGATCTCCCTCAGACCTTTGAGATATCCCTCTCTTGGCAGAACACATCCCATGTTGAACGCGACAGGCTCCACGATCAGAGCTGCAGCTTCCTTAGCGAACTTCCTGACGAGAGTTTCCGCAGCATCTAGGTTGTTGTATGGAATCACTATCGTCTCTCTTGTCGCTGCACTTGAGATGCCTCTGGAGCCGGAGACCACGGCAGGGGCTTCCGGGGGGCCGGTCTCCTCAGACCTAGGGTGAACGCTAACCAGTGTGAAATCGTACCAGCCGTCGTATCCACCTTCAATCTTGATTATCCTGTTCTTGCCGGTGAAACCTCGAGCGATCTGTATGGCGTGCATGACCGCCTCCGTTCCTGTGTTTGAGAACTTCACGATCTCAGCTGATGGCACGAGCTGAGATATTCCTTCAGCCGCCCTCACGCTCAACTCAGATTCGAGACCGGCGGTCAGGCCCGTCGATAGTTGTCTTGTGACGGCGTCCAGAACCTTGGGATCGCCGTGCCCCAAGACGCATGCGCCCATGTTGACAATGCAGTCTATGTACTCATTCTTGTCAACATCCCAGATTCTTGATCCCTTAGCTCTCTTGAAGTAGATGGGGTGAGGTTCCTGGAATCTGACACCGGAGTGCACCCCGCCGGTAATCACGTGTCTCGCGCATTCATAGAGCTGCTTCGAATTCGTGTACTTTCTCAGCGGCAAGTCTCCATCCAGTCAACGATGAACTCTCGATCCTTCTCATAAGCGTCTGGGAACTAGCATGACGCGAGAGCACCTGCCTCGTCGAAGACTCTGCCGATTTCTCGCGTTCCAAAACACAATCTGTGAATGGCACAAACCTTAAGAAGAAAACCCAGCAGCAGGCCCGGAGATTCAAGATTGCCGGACACTTCACCACTCCCAGACTTCGAGCAAGAGGCTCTGCGAATAGTCAACGAGGCGCAAAAGGATGGCATACCCCTCAGGTTGATGGGTGCTTCAGCTGTAAAGATGCACTCCGTCAAATACAAGGCATTGTTCGAGGAAATGGAGAGGACACTAACAGACCTAGATTTCATGACCTATGGCAGATACAGCAAATTCCTAACGAAGCTTTTTCGCCGACTGGGATACGAGCCTAATGAGAGCTTCATCCAGATGCACGGTCACATTAGGCACATTTACCTGGATAGAGCGCATCGCCGAATTGCTGACGTGTTCCTCGACAAGCTGAGCTTCTGCCACACCGTCGATTTCCAGAACAGATTGGAGTTGGACTCTCCCACCATCACTCTTGCTGACCTATTGCTTGAGAAGATGCAGATCGTGCACATCAACGAGAAGGACGTCAAGGACACAATAATCCTCTTGGCCGAGCATGAGATCGGAGAGAGCGACAAAGAAACGGTGGACGTGAAGCGGATTGCCGAATTGTTGTCTGATGACTGGGGCTTCTACTACACGGTCCAAACCAACCTCAGAAGAGTAGCGGAATATGCTGAACAGAAACCAGCATGGCCGGCTGAAGTCAAGAAGGCTGTGGGTGCCAAGGTCGAGGCGATGCTTGGTCGCATAGAAGCTGAACCGAAGAGCTTTCGATGGAAGATGCGAGCGAAAGTTGGAACGTCCAAGAAGTGGTACAACGATGTCGAGGAAGTGGAGCGTTGAGGCGGTGCTGTGCTCAACTATCCTGACACAATGAAATAGTTCTTGATCTTGTCTTTGTCGAGGTTCAGGACCATGCCCTTCAGTATTCCCTGAGGATACAGACTTCCGGTGTTGACGCAGGTAGTTCTCCCCAGATTGAAGACTCCTTCACTCTCGTGGATGTGGCCATGCAAGCCTAGGAGCGGTTGATATTTCTCGATCAACTTGTATACCGCAGTGCTACCTACAGGAACCATTTCTCGACTCCTTGAAACAGGGCGATCTTCACCCTTTACTGTCTCAAGCTTGGGTGCGAGATCTAATCCCGAGTTGTAGGGCGGACAATGCAGATTGAAGATGCATCCCTTCATGTTGTCCACCTGGACTGCCATATCTTCAATGATTTTCATCAGGTTCTCCTCGGTTGTTTCTCTCGGACTGTCAAACGGCGTTGGGTTGCTCCACCCGGTACTCACCATCTCGTGATAGTCGTCAACATAGACGCGTTTTCCACATGGGTTCACGACATAACCGGAACCTTCTATCACAGGATCGATCTCAGGCCTGTCATCGTTGCCAGGGCTCAGGAAGCATTTGATGCCAGCAGGCTGGAGCCTTTCTTTCGCTATTGACAGCCAGCGCTGAAGTGTTTCAGTCATCATTTGGGAGAAAAGCGCGTCCATCTTCTGTGGATTGTCGGAGATTTCGTCGGCTTCGCTACTTGAACAGACGTACGGATAGAATCCTGAGTATCGAATCTCCTTTTGAATAGCCCTAAGCTCATCCTCATCCTTTGTGCGATACTCGTGGTCCATGAACCGGCATCTGTGCGTTCCATCCTCCAGTTGGATGATTGGCACTATCACTTTGCCGGTGATATCGCCTCCCATTATGAGGACGTCTGCCTTGTACAATGCTCCGGCGTTCACGAACTTCATGAAACACTTTTCGGAACCGTGAATGTCGGTCGTAAAGAAGATCCTAGTCATTTTCGTCACATGGGAATCTTCGAGATCCTACTTGCCCCGCCATTGGCGTCAAAGCGGATAGATGAAGATTGCGAGCGTGCCGTTTCATGGGAGCAGGAAGTCTCCCATAATAGATTTTCGACACTGAGAAGTGTTAAATACAATTTGGCGAGCTCCACTGCTTACATGGCTCAACAAAAAGAGCTGTGGGCAAGAAAAGCTACAGGTCTAGTGCGGGAATGGACGCAACTCGACTTCTTCATCTATAACATAATCGGCTTCGGCATCTGGGTCGGCATGGCCCTCGCCCCTCTATGGGGTTTCGTGGGCTTCCCGGGCGCCGATCAATCGATCTCCTGGATGATCGCAATCATACTGGTAGCCTTTGCAAATCAACCAGTCTACGCAATGGTCACCTCAGCGATGCCGCGCACCGGACAACCGTATCCTTTCCAGGCGCGTGTACTGCACCCCTTGATCGGGTACGTTGTCAACTTCACAATGATCATCACGGTGGCATGGCTGTGGCCGGCGTTCGGGCTATCATGGATGAGAGACGTATCCGTGGTCCCGTTCTTTGGAACGATGGGCTACCTCACCGGCAATCAGTTCTTCACAGATCTCGGGGCGTGGTGGGCTTCAACCACAGGTCTGATCGTCTTCCAAGTCGGCGGCGTCCTAGCAATTGCTTTGATCGCCTCGATAGGCATGAAGAGATACGCACTCTGGCAGAGACTATGCATGATATTCGCGGGAATATCAATGGTGATAGTCACAGGAGTGTTCCTGTTCGCAAGTCAAGCTCAATTTGTCAGCGCAGTCAACGCGTTTCTCGGGGCAAACGGCGTGCCTGATGGCTACAACACGATCATCAATCAAGCCAAGAGTAGCGGTTGGGATCCCACCTTCAAGTTCACGTGGAGTGACACGATAGCATACATGGTCGTCATAGGCATGTTCGGGTACACCTTCACTCAATGGGGATCCTATCAAGCAGGAGAGGTGAAGGGCATACAGAAAGTCAAAACCAACATGACATACATGATCGGAGGTGCCATTCTGATCGGAGTGTATCTCCTAGTCAGCATATGGGCGTACACCAACGTAGGTGGACACGATTTTCTCTCCTCAGCGGGCTACCTGTTCTATGTTGCCGGGAATTCGCCGCTGCCAATGCCTCCCTACATAACAATGTTCGCAGGTCTCATCTCTGGAAGCGTTCTGCTGGTTGTGCTGATATTCCTAGGGATGCTCGGCCTGTCCGCGATCAACGCCATGACAGGGATAATGCCAGGCAGAGGAACCATCTTCGCAATGGCATGGGACAGAATGCTGCCGATGAGCTTCGCAAAAGTCAATGAGAAGTACCACATACCCTTCAACAACATAGTGCTCCAAACAGTCATGGCCCTGATCTTCATTGCAATCGTTGACCTCAATCCGGCGGGGGTCGGTTCCTGGATAGGCGGCCTCATGGGTATGCTCTACACATCGTGCTGGATATGCTTCCTAACTACTTCAGTAGCCGCAGCCGTCTTCCCCTGGAGAAGACCTGAGATGTACAAAGCTTCGCCAGTGTCTAAGTGGCAGGTAGGCGGATTGCCTCTGATCACTATTGTCGGTGTCGCCAACACCATCTTCATGCTAGTGCTGACCTACGCTAATCTCGTAGTACCCATTATGGGCGGAGGGAACATGGTCTCCATAGGGGTACTAGTGTTGTTCTACATCATCTCGGCGATACTATACTTCGCTTTCAAGTACTACAGGAGATCCCAAGGCATAGACATCGAGAACATATACAGAGAGATTCCAGCCGAGTGACTGTAGCTAAGTCCCCTTTTTTCCTATCTCTGAAATCCTCATCGCGACTACGGGCGATCTGACGAGGAATCTACAGGCACTTCCAAGCTCACAGACCGTCTGAGAACTTGAAGAAGAACTGCGGTAGGATTGTACGTGTTCGCAATCAAGCTTCAACCCAATGGCAATGTAAAGCTCGAGGGAATTCAGAAGCCGCGTGCTGACAAATCGAGCGTGTTGATGAGAATAGTTCATGCCCCCATCTGTGGTACTGACGTCGCGATCCTAAGAGGAAAGATCAGAGCTAGACCAGGCGTGACGCTCGGACACGAATACTACGGAGTGGTCACGGAAGCCGGAGATCAAGTCACTGCATTCCAGATCGGTGACAAAGTGATAGGTTCTCCCACCATTCCATGCTCGAACTGCCATTACTGCAGAAGAGGCGATACTCAGCTCTGCAATCGATTTGTCATGTTCGGTGTCGAGTTAGACGGGTCATTTGCTCAGTACATGATAGTACCTTCACCCGAGAACGTGCTCACCAAGACGGCAATTGACGGAAAGTTGGCATCACTACTAGGAGACACCGTGGCCACGGGTTATCATGCGATTGAACAAGGCGGCTTGGCTGAAGGACAGACGGTTGCGATATTGGGCGCGGGACCCATCGGATGTTCTGCGTTGATATCGGCGCTGACCAGAAACCCCGAGAACGTCCATGTCATAGCACGATCCCGCTATCGTCTGCGGATAGCTGAGAAACTGGGAGCAACGCCTCTCAATGCGACTGAAGATGATGTAGTTAGGCGGGTATTGCAGGACGCACCTCTAGGAGTTGACTTGACGATCGAATGTGCCGGCGCACAATCTACTCTGGATCTGGCTTCGAGGTTGACTAGAAAGGGAGGCAGAATTGTCATAGCCTCAGTAATGCCCGAGGCCCGACTGGCAATGCAGGAACTGATGATAAACGAGAAACACATCATAGGTTCCTTCTGCCCAACCGGCCCCAAGTACTTGCAAAAGATCCAAGAATTCATAATGAGCAAGAATCTGCAATCCAAGCTTGCGACAATGATAACTCATGAGTTTGCTCTGGAAAATGGAGTTGACGCGATCGATTCTCTCGAGTCACCAGAAAGGATGAAAGTACTGATTAATCCATAGGAGGCATCCATGATTTCGGGTTTGACTGCGCGGACGATAACTCTGCCAATTGAATACGGGCAATTTGGAGTTCCCTTTGGAACTCACAGGGATCAAGAGAAGATGTGATGACTCCGAGCATGCGAGACAGCACGTTTATTATGCAACCGAGAACGCCGAGGATGTGGTCAAGATGTCGAAGGATAATCCTGTTGTAAGCATAGTCCATAGAGATATCGTGCCGGGAACGCCCGGAGAATACGACCAGAATAGCCTGAACGTGGTTCAGGGAATGGTCAAAGAAGCGATAGACCTTGCTGGTGGAATTGAGAAGTTCGTGAAGCCTGGTAACAGTGTATTTCTTAAGCCAAATGTCGTCGGAGCAATTCCGCCTGAATTCGGCTGCACAACTGACCTGCGAGTCTTGGAGGGTTTGTGCAATATCATTCTTGATACGGTTCCCAGCGTCAGCGGACTCACCATAGGAGAATCTTGTGCATCGCCCGGAAAGGCCAAGGTCGCTTTCGAATCGACTGGTATCAGCAGGATGTGCAAGAGACTGGGAGTGAAGGAATGCTACTTTGACGATGTCGAAAGAGTACCGGTCAATGTCCCCGGCGGCGTCATCAAGAAGACGCTCCTGCTGCCTAAGCCTCTGCTCGATGCGGATGTCTACATAGGTGTCCCCAAACTGAAATGTCATCCGTTTGAATCTGTCACGCTATGCCTCAAGAATCAACATGGCTTGCTCTCACATAGCGAGATGCTCGGACACCATAGAGACGATGGCCATCAGAAATTCGTGGACATATACAGGGCAATAAGGCCTCACCTGAACTTAGTGGACGGCATCTATGCCATGCAAGGCACAAATGTCTCGAACGACCGGAATCACATCATCACTGACATGAATGTCGTTCTCGCCGGGGAAGATGGTGTCGCGGTGGACGCTGTCGGCAGCGCGATCATGGGCTACTCTCCGGATGAGATTCCCACGACAAGATTGGCTTCAATGCTGAAACTTGGAGTCGGTGACCTTCGCAACATTACTGTCAAAGGTGCGCCGATTGAGACTGTGACGAGACGTTTCCAGAGACCGCTCTTCTTCTGTGACGGTCTGGATCCGGACATTAGAACGTACATTGGCGGCGCATGCATCGGATGCAAGGTCACCATCATCCAAGGTTGTGTGAATTTACATGGCGCTCTGGAGGGCAGGGCGACCTTCACACCACAGATCAGGAGAGAAGCTTTCAGGAGACTCTTCGGACACCTGACCATCATATCAGGTGTCACAGCTCCGGTCCCAGAGGAACCGGATAGTGGACTGGTAATCGTTGTCGGGAACTGCGCGAAGGAACACAAAGACAAAGGCATCTTCCTACCCGGATGCTGGGCTGCTAGCGGCGAACCGATCTTGGATCTGCAGATCGTTGACAACGCAACAGGCCGTGAGAAGATTATCGAAGGCACGAAGATCTCGGAACTCGGCGGATCGCCCTACATTTGGGATCTCGATAACCTTCCACTTATGGTAATCAGTGAGATGGAGAAGAAACTGCGGGAAGACCTGTAGTACCCGCAGCACGTGCTTACAGTCCGGCTTCAACCAGCTTCCTAAGGTGCGAGGCGTACTTTTCAGCGGACAGGAGTCCTCCGCGTTCGGTTGCTAGGTCGGGACACTCAACCCTCAGGATCCAACCTCGCCCGTAGGGATCTTCCAAGACGTCTTTCATCTGCGATAGAAAGCCTTCGTTGACCTCCTTCACATCTCCAGTGACCGCCGCATAGAGCTGAGCTGTACCCTTGACCGTCTCAAGGACTCCCATGGTCTTGTTTCGGTCGACCCGAGCACCAACCTTAGGAAACTCGCAGGATTGGATGTTTCGGTATCTCTTGAGAAAATAGTCTGAAAGTCCCATGAGGACGTTTCTCTCATCAGATATCTTGACCCACGCGTGGTCCTTTGTATAAGCACAGTCTCGATCGATTCTGTAGCCATTCACCTGAATCATTGTCCCCATGTTTCTCACCGAGGCTCCTTCTGTTCATGCGAAACTGTATAATGTTTCCGTGCAACCTGCATTAGTTGCGCATTCCGAATCGGGTTTCGGTGACTGCAAGTGGTGAGATCATGGAGGCTGCTGGATTTCGGCCGAATCGACATCTGCACGGCGATGGCCATGGATGAAGCCATACTCACTGGGGTCGCGGATGGGAGTTCCCCCGACACGATCAGATTCGCTCAGTTTGAACCCCCGACAGTCTCGCTGGGCTATTTCCAGTCAGTCCGTGAGGAGATCGATGTCGACGCGTGTAGGCGCCTCAGGATCGACTTGGCACGAAGACTGATAGGGGGAGGAGCAGCGTACGAAGACTCCAGAGGCGAACTAACCTACGGTATCTGTGTCAGGCTTCCTCATTCGGGGATCCCGTCGGATCTTTCGGCTTCCTACGAGGCATTGAGCAGCGGAGTTGCCGCAGGGCTGGGATATCTTGGAGTGAAGGCGACTTTCGCGGGACTGAATGATGTTGTCGTTGGCGGAAGGAAGATCGGAGGAGTCGGTCAATGCAGAAGCAAGGACGCTCTACTGCAGGAAGGATCAGTTCTGCTCGACGATATGCCTGCCATGTTCAAAGTTCTCAAGATCTCAAAGAAGAAGATGCAACAGAAAGGATTCTCTAACCCTCAGGATCGCATGACGAACATCAGACGAGAACTTGGAAAACGCGTTGATGTTGAAGAATTGAAGAGACTCCTGATCAAGGGTTTCGAGGACAGGCTGCCAATATCGATCACCGCCGGAGCACTGAATGATAAGGAAATGAGCCAAGTCGGGAAACTTCGAAAGAAGTACTCTAGCGCTGAATGGGTGCACAGAAGGTAGAGACCCGCTCAGGAACCCAAGCTCGCGAGATCTGAACGGGACTCGGCAGAATGTCCACCGTTTTCTCCTTCTCCCATGAGATGCTTTTTATTCTACTTTCCGGCGGTTCGACCTTGTGAAGCCGGATGGAGTATGAAGTCCACGCATTGAAATGCGCCTCGACTCAGAGTCCGACACCCGAAATGCTGTATCTGACGGACTGGGGGAAGTGGACACCATTGGCTACCTATATCTGGGTGATCAAAGGTGGCCCAAAAGCGATTGTGGTTGATACTGGGCTAAGGGAAGGATACGAGAAGGAGTTCAATCCTCACTGTCCGGGCGAGGAGTACACGGTTGGTCCCGGCGAGGACACCCTATCCTGTCTGAGAAAAGTCGGGATAACGCCTGACGATGTCGGCAAACTGATTGCGACGCATCTCCACTACGACCACTTCGTGAACGTCCGAGTTTTCAAGAACGCCGAGATCTACGTGTCGAAGAAAGGCTGGTTGGAACTTATGGCTCCAAAGTACCCGCAACTCGTGAATCGTATCTTGTTCCCCAGAGATGTCCTTGCATACTTGGCAGACGAAGCATGGGATAGGCTGCACCTAGTGGAGGAAGAAGAGATCGCTCCCGGAGTGAGGGTCTTTTGGGTTGGCGGCCACACTATGTGTAGCCAAGCGATAGCGGTGCAGACGCGCAAGGGAATTGTGGTAATAGGTGGCGATACGATATTTCTCTACAGAAACATCGAGGAAGATATTCCAGTGGGAGTTAGCTACAGTATTACCGATTGTTACGCCGCTATGGCTCGCATGAGAAAAGAAGGAGATATCATAGTCCCGAATCATGATCCAGAGGTTCTGAAGCGTTACCCTGATGGAAGAGTAGCATAGGCAAGGCATCTGGAGGGCGGGACGCAGTTTTCAACTACGGCCAGAATGGGGCTTCCTTGTGGACGACTGCAGAATAACTTCCGACTGGAGTTACATGAATCTGCGGACCATCATTCTCGAGAATAGGAAGCTCAGAGTGTGCGTGGTTCCCGAATGTGGCTCGAAGGTGCTGGAATTCATCTACAAACCTTCGGACAGAGACTTCCTGTACCACAATCCTAGGATGGAATTGCGAGCTCCAGTCTATGACCAGTATGCAGACAACTGGTGGAACGGTGGCATAGATGAGACGCTTCCATCCTGCATTGGGGGCGAGTACAAGGGAGACAGCATACCTGACTTCGGTGAACTCTATTCGCTGCCGTGGTCGTGGAGGATACAGGAAGATGCGTGTGAGGAAGTCACGTTACACCTCTGGAGGACGACGATCGTAGCACCTTTGAGAGTCGACAAATGGCTGACAATGCGCCAGAAAGACCCCGCACTATTTGTGAAACACAAGATAACGAACTTAAGCAAATCGAAATACAAGTTCTTGTGGGGAATTCATCCGTCCTTCGATGTGAACCCTGACTTCAGGATAGACACACCGGCGGAAAAGGTCGTCATCGTTTACTCGAAGCCTGACGATCGACTGGGAAAACCCGGGTCATCATACTTGTGGCCATACGCACAAAACAAGAGTGGTGAAAGAGAAGATATGCGTCTCGTGAAAGATCAAAGCAGCAACACAAACGATTTCCAGTATGCGACTGACTTGAAAGAAGGGTGGGTCGCAATCACGGACACGCGGAGAAGAGAAGGATTCGGGATGGCCTTCTCAAACAAGGTTTTCCGGTCTCTCTACATGTGGTTCGTCTACGGAGGATATCGCAGCCTCAACTTCTGTGTAGTCGAACCTTGGAATGGGTACCCGCCATCCCTATCGGAGGCCGAGAAAAGCGGGATATGTTCAGAGCTTGAACCGGGAGAATCTCTCAGCTCTGACTTGATGATGTTTGTCTACACCGGGTTCTCAAGAGTGAACAGAATAGACAACTCAGGGGCAGAAGGCGAGCTTTAGGGCGAGAGACGCAGCATCACGCCACTGAGGGAACATGTGAGTCTATTCAGCGAAAGCAACTCTCGCAACTGCACAAGGGAATCGATCGAATTGCCGTGATGGAATAGCATTGATACCAGGCGCCAATGCTCGCTGCCAACTCTTATCTAGATGATTTGAGAAGACGACCGAGCATGCTACCGGTTTCTTTGAAGGACAAAGTCGCGGTTGTGACTGGCGGCTCGCACGGGATTGGCGAAGCGATATGCACTTACTTCTCTAGAGCAGACGCAGACATTGTGATAGCTGACATAGATATCGACAGTGCGGCAACTCTCGCGGAGAGGTTGAGGAGTGATCGCTCCAAAGCGATCTCGGTCAGAACTGATGTTTCAAAGTCGGATGATGTTTGCGCTCTCATCGAAAAGACGATGCAAGAGTATGGCAGAATCGATATCATGGTGAACAATGCAGGAGTGGATTCGGGTGTAGGAGCGGAGAACATGTCCAAGGAGGAGTGGGATAGAGTATTGGATATCAACCTCTGGGGTGTCTTCTTGGGTTGCAGACATGCATCGGAACCGATGAGGAAACAGAAGAGAGGGAAGATCGTCAATATCTCCTCCATGAGCGCCAGAACCGGTGGTGTCTTCAGCGGCATGAACTACTCAGCCTCAAAAGCCGGTGTGTTGGCTTTGACCAAGTCTTTCGCCAAGCTACTCTCACCGTACGGGATCAACGTGAATGCAATTTGCCCAGGCCAAGTGGACACTCCGATGTTTAGGAAGCTGACGGAGGAACAGATTGCGACGCTTGTGCGAGCTATTCCTTTGGGTCGGGTTGGCCTTCCTCAGGATATTGCAGGAGGGGCACTGTTCCTAGCATCGGATCTCTCCGATTTCGTCACGGGCGCCGCCCTCGACATGAACGGCGGAGAGCTGATGTACTGAGAATCCTAGGAAACCAAGAGCCGGAGCAGGGCCGTGCTTCTCAGGTTACGTAGCCCACATGTCCATCGTTGAACATCTCGAACGTTGTCAGTTGACGATGCGGTGTGTCTGGGCGGTTACCTCTTTCACTGCTGCAATTATCTTGTTCTCGTCGGGCACGACATGTCGTTCCAGTGCTGGACTGTATGGTATCGGTGCATCAATCGCCGCGACCCTTCTCACTGGGGCATCTAGATAGTCGATGGCTTCTTCACACATGATGGCGGCGATTTCAGCTCCGACTCCCGCGGTCTTGCAGTCTTCTGTGGCGATAACAAGCTTACCCGTCTTCTTGATCGAGTCAATCACGGCCTTCTTGTCGAATGGAACTAGGGTTCGGGGATCGACTATCTCTACACTGATTCCCTCCTTGGCAAGCTGCTGGGCGGCGACCAAGGCCTTGTGAACCATCATCATGGTCGCCACTACAGTGACATCATCTCCCTTTCTCTTGATGTCGGCTACGCCGAACGGAATAGTGTATTCCTTTTCCGGAACTGGGGTGATTACAGTTGGGTACAGTTTTCGCACTTGGCCATAGTAGCAGAGCTTGTGTTCGAAGAAGATCACGGGATCGTTGCCTCTTATCGCCGTTTTCAGCAGTCCCTTTGCGTCGTAGGGAGTGGAGGGAGTGACAACGTATAATCCCGGCACATGCATGAACCACGCTTCTAGGGATTGTGAATGCTGCGCCGCTCCGGACGCGACGGGAGCGCGCGCGCCACAGCATGTTCTGACCACAACGGGCATGTCAACCTGACCACCGGTCATGTATCTCATCTTGGTCAGGTGGTTGCATATCCCGTCCATTGCAATGTGAATCCAGTCGTCAAACATTATTTCAGCGACAGGCTTGAATCCGGTAGCGGCGGCTCCCACCGCGGCATCCAGAATAGCCGCCTCTGAGATGGGGGTGTCCTTGACTCTTTCTTCCCCAAATTCCTCAAGGAATCCCTCCGTGCACTTGAAGATGCCACCGTATATTCCCACGTCTTCGCCTATCACGAAAACCCTCTTGTCTCTCCTCATTTCCTCGCGTAATGCTTCATTGATCGCTCCGCGAAGATCTGACTGGCGTGTTCCAGCTTCAATCTCCGGAGCAAGTGCTTTCTCAGGTGAAGGATTTGAAGAGAAGACATCACTCACGGCATCAGAGGACGGCGGGTACGGGCTTCCTTCGGCAAACTTCACCGCGGCTTCCACTCTCGACATCGCATCCTGCGCGATACCAGCAGCTTCTTTCTCTGTCACTAGCCGTTTGCTGAGAAGAGTCTTCTTGAGAGCATTCAATGGATCCCTTCTCTTCCAAGAATCCATTTCCTTTTGAGTTCTGTATGTCATTCCGCCCTTTGGATCGCCTTCCATATGACCTCTGAACAGGTACGTTCTGCACTCGAGCAGACTCGGCCCTCTCCCTTGCCTCGCTCTTTGAACCGCCTTCTGCATGGCTTCATGAACCACAAGCACATCCATTCCGTCCACGACTGCACCGGGCATATCGTATGCGGCGGCTCTGTGGGCTATACTCTTTGCAGATGTTGCCTTCGACACAGGAATTGAGAGACCATAGAGGTTGTTTTCACAAATGAAAACTACTGGAAGTCTCCAAAGCGACGCCAAGTTCACTCCTTCATGAAACGCTCCCGTATTGACTGCACCGTCTCCGAAGAAACATGCGACAACTTGGTCGGTCTTCCTCATTTGAACTGATAATCCCACGCCCGTGGCTATCGGAATGCCCGAACCAACTATGCCAACGCTCCCCAACACGCCGAGGCTCATGTCGGCAATGTGCATGGAACCACCCTTCCCCCTGCATGACCCGGTCTCCTTCCCTAGAAGTTCTGCCATCATCTTCTCTAATGAGACGCCTTTTGCTATGCAATGTCCGTGTCCGCGATGCGTACTGACAACGTAGTCATCTGGGCGAAGACTCGCACATGCACCGGTCGCAACTGCTTCCATTCCCGGATAGAGATGAATTAGCCCCGGTATACGACCCTGCTCCCATATCTCTGCTGCCTTTTCCTCGAAATATCTGATTTCCAGCATCTTCTTGTAGATCTCAACTAGCTTCTGTTTCTCCAAATCCTTCTCTCCTCTTTTCGGGATGTCCATTATGCCGTCGTTGTATGATCGTTGTACTGCGCAGACGGTCTCGGTGCACGGGTCGGGATTTCTATTCTATTAAGGCTTGTCAAAGTGAAATTCATGTGAATTCGAAGTAGCGATCAAGAAACCGATTGTATTCGCACCTGATAGCTATTTCAGACATCGCACGCAACAAAGACGTGGAAGGAGATTAGTGCTCGACACCAGGGATCCAGTTGTTGACGTAAAGAGTAGTGCTTCGACTTCAGGAACACCCAAAAGTGGAAATCGCGTCAAATTTGCTGACATTCCAGAGTCTAAGGTAAGTTCAGTAAGACTGGAATGCGTAACCTTCACAAAATGAGCGGAGCGACTGAACTCGAACCTTCGGAAAATCGCCTTGTGACGAGCATACGCATAGGCAACCTAATCCATCAGATAGAGTCCGCACTGCTCGTCCTCAGCTACCTCTCAGTTTGGGAGGATACTCACGAACTGGCGAGTTAGTGGTCTTGAGCGCGAGCCTGCACGTATTGCATAGTGCCTTTTTCTGAATCTTCTACTCTGACGTGCAGCAAGCTTCTGGTTTGGCTGTAGGCACGGCGATCAGGTTTTCAAATACTCTTTGAGGATCTCAAGTCCGTCCTCGTCTATGATGTGGTAGATCGTGTCTCCTGTTGCGAAGTCTTTCATGATCCGAGCAGAGTATTCCTCTTTCCCAGGAATATGCGTGTGCCTAGCGACGACGAGCATGACCCCGTCCCAGATCATCTCAGCCAAGCTTCGAGGAAGCACTGAGGCCCATGAGCCTCGTTTCACCACAATGTAGCCTAGGCGTTCAGAAGCTCTCCGGAGCCTGTCCAGATTGACCGGGTCTCTGAGAACTACCCAGAGCTCCTTCCGTGCCGGAAACTGCACTATGTCGACATCCTTCACTCCGAACATTGGTCTGAGCGCTGTGGCGACGGATTCAGGATCGCTGATCATGAACTTGCGAGAGAGCAATACGGAAGAAAAGGATTTCCAACTGTACCCTGGAACTATTGCGGAACGCGTCCAATAGTGATTAGTACGGCTCGGGCTTCACTATTCTGGGCGGGGATCTGAGTCAATGTCTGGGAAGAAAGTCGTGCCGTACGGTTCTTGGAAGTCTCCTGTCACGTCAGAGCTTGCTGCCTCCGCAACCCAGCTTACCGAAGTTGCATTTGTCGCGGGCGAGATCTACTGGAGGGAGCTGCGTCCAGAGGAGAAGGGACGCT
>Ga0315268_10001869_pt1 | contig 24195 bp, 26 predicted proteins | sample C1_top_MG_FD_204535 | JGI IMG/M metagenome (GOLD analysis project Ga0315268, IMG submission 204535) | Sediment microbial communities from Yellowstone Lake, YNP, Wyoming, USA - C1_top | ecosystem: Environmental > Aquatic > Freshwater > Lake > Sediment | place: USA: Wyoming | collected 2017-08-01
CAGGTTCGTGAGGAAATCGGGAAGGTTGAAGAGCGGATTGAGGAAATAGGCAAAGGTTTTGACGAATATCGATATCTTCTTACGATACCCGGTTTTGGTCCTTACATTTCTTCTGTTGTGTTATCGGTGATAGTCGATCCGTTCAGATTTGAGAATGCCGGCCAGGTATTGAAGTTATCCGGCTATGATCTTTGTGCGGTGAGAAGCGGACAGAGCAGCGATAAAGCCGTACCGGTTATATCAAAGAGAGGAAACAGCGAGCTTCGGTATGCTCTTTATCAGGCAGCCCGGGTCGCGTCCGCGATGAATATCTATATTAAAGCATATTTTACGGGTTTGCTTCAGGGGAGGCAGAGGGAAAGAGGTATTCATACCAAAATGATAGTGAAGCTTGCGGCCAAGATGCTTGTAATTGCCTGGGCTCTTATGAAGAGGAAGGAGGCATTTAATCCGAGTCGTTTGAATACAAGTAGATGAGTTATTTAAAAATCGGCAAGAGAGCCCGATTATGGACGTTGAGGCATTGAGACCTCGGGAGGGACAATAAAGGGCCTCCTACTGAACTTTAAAGTCTGGATAAGGGATGATTGGCAGCGCTGTATAACTCAGAGCATGCCGGATATTGACAACGATCAGACGGATGAAGTTCGTATTAGTAAGAGAATTGCCGAAAAAGATGGTACAAATCAATAGGAGAAGTGCGCTCTTAAAAAGGCTGGCCTTCTAACCTCTTTAATTAATTTGACAATAAAATTTATTATTTTTTAATTGACAAGGAGACTATAGGATGTCCCCTATATTGGCCTGGACGTGAAAATGACCAACATCAGAACAACACTGCCAGAAGTCATCAGATCCGATCGACCATTTTCCGCAAGGGTAATCCACATCGTTCCGCCGATATACACACATGTTTTGAGACGGGGTACTTTAAGAGTAAAAGCCCGGTTACATGTATTGCATTTAAAAACAATATCGTATGTTGGAGGATATTGCCTGATTGATATATAAAACTACAAATATAAAGGGCGTCCCGGATATTGCTCACGGAAGGTAATACACAGACCCGTATCGGCAGTTTTGAGAAAGCGGACGGCACAACCGGCCAGATAGCAAACTTCAATCTTCAGAGAGATACGGCATATACGATAGCGGAAAAATGGCTGGAAGTGCCGGAAGATATTGCTGCTCTGCCTGATCTTCAGGGATTCGGTAATGTTTACGACCTGCAGCAAGCAATGGCAAGGGAAGCAAGAGAGGTGGCATATGCGTAGGAAAAAGAAAATAGCAATTACTGTTCTTTGTAGCAAGATGGGAATCATGAACAATAATAAAATGGGCTTATTTCGTGCTCTATTGTTATTAATATTTTTATTATGCGGTTGTATTGCTTCATCAGTTGCTCAAGAAAGTGATCAATCTTTAAGCAACATAAATAAGCAGAAAAACGTGTTGCATCAAGAAGACGTTAAATATGTGCCATTTCCAAACGAATTTAAAAAATACGAAGTTTATCCATGGGAAGTGTTAAAATTACCAGATTTTAATAAATCATACCAGGCGATTCTTGGTACAAGAATCAAAGAAAGGTGGCTAAGAAGATTAGATGGGCCGAGTACTCTAAATAAAATGATAGCAACACCTCAAGGAAATTTTATCGTTGTAAATAGTTGTAAACAACATTATTGCGACACTCATGTTATTATAATTCTTTTTAATCCTGTTACCGCTCAGAGTTGGACATTATTAGTTGAAGAAGAGAAAATAATTTGGCTTGGGAATCCTGACGATAACATGAAGGTATTGATGAAAAAGATTTTGAAAATTACTTGATCAAACATGCCAGCAACCATGATAAATTAGTTTTAAAAATTTAGAGGGGATATAACAATGAATACTTTTATAGATTTTTTAAACAGACTCGGTGCAAGAGAGTCAGGCGGTAAAGACGGTAATGGGCGATATCGGGGACGCCCTTTATATTTGCAGTTTTCCTTCCTCTGTGTAAATTAAAGAACGTTCTCATCACTTAAACTTACCTTCTGATAGCTTTCCGTTACGTTGATCTCAAAGCCCCGCCAAAGGGGCTGAAAACGTCAATCGGCTCGCAGTTGGGTGAGCCAGCCGCTGATATACTCTGCGACCTCCTGCCATCCAGGCTCGGCCATGATCCAGTGGGCGTGATTCGGAAATTCTTTATAGGTTGCATTCCTGTATTTTTCTGCTACCTTGCGAACGACTGATGCAGGGGTGATGCGGTCCTCGGCGCCTGCGATAACCAATACAGGGCAGGTTACTTTAGACTCGTCAACCTTTGACGCATTTACTAAATCTAACAGCCAGTAGCCAATCTCAAACGCCGCTCTCCCGGACTCATAGACAAACTTGCCATATGTCTCTCTCTGCTCCTTTTCGGACAGAAGATTAAGCATCGAGTATGTGGCCTCAGCAAATGTCTGGCGAGTCGGTTTCCGCCAGAAACCCCAGGTAGTCTGAATGCTCCAGAAGCTTTTTATCACTGAGGGTTTAAGGGCTATGATGCCGGACGGGGATGCAGTGGTAAGCAGTACAAGGGATTTGGCGAGTGAGCGGGCGCCAAGGATCTGGGCCAGCAATCCTCCCATGGAATGGCCCATTATAATCGGCTTTGTGCCAAGTTTAGCTATTTCTTTTTCGAGAAATTCTGCGTAGTCAAGAAGACTTGTCGTCCCGAGGCGCGGGTCCGGAATTCCCCCCGGGCCCATATCGTGATAGGGCAATGTGACAGCGACACACCGGTAGCCCTTGGCTTCAAAGACACTCCGGAACTTTTCCCAGTACCATGCCCCGCCCCACATTCCATGAACCATGAAAATCGTATCGGACACTTATTTTTGCTCCCTGTAACTTGGATTACATCAATGTAAATAGTCAAGGACGCTTAAAATATTTTGATGGGACTTTTGAAATGCGGATTTAATAACCACAAAGCATATGATTTGTCAATGAATTTTAAAGGGATAGGGTTCAAGCAACCGGAAAAGTCGGATTTCAGAAAGCTTTTATCAAACTACAGCAGAAGCCTTCTTATTATCTTCCCCGGTAAAGTCTCAACCGCCTTCAGCGCCCCTTCTGGGCAGACCTCGATACAGCAGTAGCACCTTATGCATCTGTCGTAATCAAAAGATACTTTCTCCTTATCGTGTGAAATCGCTTCCGCTGGGCAGTATTTCCAGCATTCTCCGCACAATTTGCATAAATTTTTATCCGCTACGGGCCGTTGAATAAGATGCCTCCGAAGTATCCTGTGTATAGGCTTCGGCCCGAATGTCAGCGGATCCTGAATTGGAAAAACAAAATTACTTATGCCTTCATAATCGCCGGTGACATCAACATTATAATCGGTTAATCCGAGCTCTCTCGCCGCCTTGTTTGTCGGAAGCCTGTCCGGATCTGCCCCAAGCATCCTGCAGATTGCGACATCAACGGCAAACGCGCTGCTTCCCCCGGCAAGCACGCCAAGCCTGCGCGGAGTACCGCCTTTACCCGGCCCCTGTCCTTCCATTCCGAGGATGCCGTCCACAATTGTGATCTGCGGGTTGACCGCCCTGTGGATACGGACAATCAGCCTTGCAAACATCTCCCTGTCAATCCCGCTTCTTAAATGCCATTCGGGCTTTTTCAGACCGACTATGCACCCGAAAAGGTTTTTTACTCCGAGGGTAAGAAACATCTGGGCATGGGTTTTGAGCTTTGCAATATTTATGACTGCATCCGCCTCAAGAGCATCTTTTGCAATCTCGATAAATCCGAACGGCTCCCCGATATCCGTTTTTACGGACGTCTTGAATTCACTGAATTTGACATCCATCCCTTCAAAGGCTTCCCTGTATCCGCCGTCTTTCAATATTTTCGCAAACAGGCCTATGGCGGGGCTGTCCGATATTGTAACGGTTCCGCCTTTTTCAAGCACATATTCTGCTGCTGCTTTAACCACCAGAGGATGGGTGATAACCGCGGCTTCAGGCTTTGCCGGCAAAAGCAGGTTCGGTTTGATAAGAACCCTCGTTCCTTTTCCGATTGAAGCCGTGCAGGTGGAATCGATCATTTCAAAGACAAGAGGCTTTAAAACGGTGTAATCATATTCCGCTTTTCTGAAAATAACCTTATCCACATCAATCACCGGAAAATTCCTTTCTTGCGAAAAAAGATATTCTTGAATATATGAAACGGATCATAGACCAGATAAAAAGCCAAAAAGCAAGGATGAGGGTTTTTCAGACAGGATTAACAGGATGTACAGGATGTTGCCTGCCCGCCTGAGGCGGGACAGGCAATAAGCCATCGCCTGCGGCGAGCGAAGGCAATCCAGAAGTGAGTTTTTCAGACCGTTTTTCCGGAGCGGCCTGATGCAGTTGATCCGTCAAATCCTGTAAATCCTGTCAGATAAGTTTTTTATTAGAGAGGAACCTGTTAAACGGTATGAAACAGGCAGAAAACATCAAAACTCCCAGGCTGGGATATATATATGTAATGATAGCAGCTTTACTCTGGGCCGTATCCGGCTCATCCGCAAAGTTTTTATTCAATTCGGGAGTAACGCCTTTTCAGCTTGTGCAGCTCCGCCTCACAATCTCTTCCGTACTCCTTTTTCTGGTGCTTTTTATCTGGCGCCGCAACCTCATGCGGATAATGCCGGGTGATTTTTTTTATTTCGTATTCTTCGGTGCTGTTGTCATGGCCGCGGTACAGTTCACATACCTTTTTGCAATCAGCAAAATAAATGTTGCCGCAGCCATTCTTCTCCAGTACCTCGCCCCGGCCTTCATCGCCATATATTCATTCATATTTGCAAAGGAAAAGCCGGGTCTCATAACCCTCTTATCAATTGCAGGCGCCATAACAGGCTGTTACCTCGTAGTCGGAGCCTATAATCTCAATCTCTTCTCATTGAACAAAACAGGAATAATCGCAGGCGTCTTTTCCGCCATCGCCTTTGCATGGTATTCGGTTCAGGGTGAATACGGAATGCGAAAGTATGACCCTTTGACCGTTATTTTTTTCTCGCTTTTTTTCGGCGCGGTAACGTGGAACATCCTGCATCCGCCTCTGGAATCCTTTTTCCATGCCCGTTCACCGATCCAGTGGGCATTGATTCTTTATATAGGAGTCTTTGGAACAGTAGTTCCTTTCAGTTTTTATTTTCAGGGAATAAATCTGATCCGCTCAACGCGCGCCAGCATAACCGGAACCCTTGAACCGATAACCGCAGCCGCCATTTCATACTTTTTTTTAAATGAAATTCTTGAATTCTGGCAGATGGCGGGCGGCATAATGGTGATTGCATCAATTATTCTGCTGCAGTTCAAGGTGGAATATGATGATAAATCGCCAAGCCTTATCAGGGCAAAAAACAGAGACCTTTGAAGAGCATCCAATTTTGCCCAAGTTCAAGGAAGACGAAAAGTTTAACCGCAGGAATACATTGGAGTATTTCGAGGATTGAAATTTGAGTTTGACGCCGAAATCGGGCAAAAGGGGATGCTATGCAAAGGTCTCTAACCTTGAAAAATCAGACAAGTGACTCATCCCTTTCAAAACGCATCAAACGACACGTAACCGGACGTGAAAAAGAGTTTTTTGCCGCAACATCTCCCGGACTCGAATCTCTTTGCCTTAATGAGCTCAAAACTATTGCCGGAACAGGCAAAGAGTTTATCGAAACTATAGGGGGCGTGCAATTTACGGGGCGGATAACGGACTGCTTTTCCGCAAACCTGTATCTTCGCACGGCAAACAGGATCCTGATGCGGATCGGAGAATTCAAGGCCACAAACTTCATGCAGCTTGAAAAGAAGCTTTCTGATTTTCCCTGGGAGCTTTTTCTTCCGGCAAATGCCAGTCCCGGAATAAACACGTCAACAAAACAATCGCGGCTCTACCATAAAGATGCAATTGCAGAAATATTTGCCGCAAGCATCGAAAAAAGATTCGCATTATACGGCATCCCGAATTCGGCAAAGGATTCAGCAGATCAACAGGTTTTTGTCCGCGCGGAAAATGACAGGTTTATCGTTTCGATAGACAGCAGCGGGGAACTGCTTTACAGGCGCGGTATAAAAACCCACAGGTCAACCGCTCCGTTAAGAGAAACAACGGCAGCAGCCATACTTGCAATCTCCGGATATGACGGAAGCGAACCGCTGATGGATCCCATGTGCGGGTCCGGCACTTTTTCTATCGAAGCCGCCATGATTTCACAAAACATCCCGGCAGGCTGGTTCCGTAACTTTGCTTTCATGAACTGGCCGTGCTTTGGCCCCCAAAGATGGGCATATATAAAACGAAAAGCGGAATCCGGAGTAAATCAGACCTCATCAGCTCACATTTTTGCATCCGACATTGATTCCGGGGCATGTGAAGCGCTTGTATCATGCATAAACAGATATGATATGTTGAAAATGGTTGAGGTGAAGCAAAAAGATTTTTTTGATCTCTCACCTTATGCTTTGACAAAAGATAAAGGTCTCGTCGTTATCAATCCGCCGTACGGACACAGGATGGGTAGCAGATCAGAAAGTGTTAAACTTTTCCGCGCCATATGCGATAAACTTAAAAAGGATTTTTCAGGCTGGAAAGTCGCCCTCATCGCCCCGGATATTACACTTCTGAACTCTCTTCCCTTTACGCTGAAAGCTCAAACCCTGCGCCACGGCGGCCTGAAAATACATCTGCTTTACGGAAGAATATAGGGAGGAAAAATCGTGAATCGTGGAAAGTGAATCGTGAATTGAACAACGAAGGTTTTTAGACAGGATCAACATGATTGACATGATTTTGCCTGCAGTTGATCCGTAAAATCCTGTAAATCCTGTCAGAATGGAGGTTAAAAATGCAAATAGACTTTCATCTCTGCGTAACATATATCGTTTCCCGCATTGCGGGGTTAGGGCACAGGGAAGCTGAAACCGTGGCGCATTGCGCCCAGTATGTCGATGATGCGACAAACTCAGGAACCATAATTTTCGACAACGGGGCAATGTACTGCCGAACAAGCTCAGCCCATAAAATTCTCGACTACAGGAATTTTAATGAGCTTGCGGACCGTCACGTATGGATCCCTTTCCATTTCCTGCCGGGAAATAACGGTAAAAAAGCCGGCGAAAATCCCGATGGTACTTTTATTGAAAAGCTTATCTGCCGCCCCGGAAGCTTTGTGGCAAAAGACATGATCAATGCCTGTATAAGAGGAGGCAGTGCTCTTTACGGGCTTCACAGGCTCGGTATTGCCCTGCATGTCTATGCCGACACATGGGCGCACCAGGGATTTGCAGGCGTGATCCACGAGGCCAACGAGGTAAAAAAACTGGATGATGACGACCATATCGATTCATCATTCGGAGCAAAGCTTAAAAATTTTTTCGGTGATTTTTTCGATGATGTTTCCGGTAAATTCGTCGGCGGAATTTTTCCGCTCGGCCACGGAGCCGCCTTATCTCTCCCTGACCGGCCTTATCTGAAATGGACTTACAAAGACAGTCACGGAAAAACGGTGGTGCGTGACAATCCCACGGAATTTCTTGAAGCAGCCCATGAGATGTGCATGGCTGTCCAGCGCTTCCGGGCCGGAAATCCTGACGCGGATGTTCCCGGTCTTGCCGGTGCGGACAGGGACAGAATCATGCAAATGATGACGGACATAACGGACGACAACGGTGAAGAAAGGTGCAGTAAATGGATCGATGTCCTGAAGGAAGGTTTTTTCGGATTTCCTCCCGTAACCCTTGATTATACCGCAAAGGGCGCAGGATCATGGAAATACCAGGCCATAGGAACAGACAAGGAGATCGATGATGAAAATGAAAAGTATCCGTATTCGCCGTCTTTTCTTGGAAGCGACTGGAAACTGTTTCATGACGCTCTCATGGCACACCGTTTTTCAATAATAAATGAGATACTGCCTAAGTACGGCATCTGCGCCGCCTAAACGACTTCGTATAAAGCTCAGCTACTGTGTTACGCTTCATCCTTCGTCATTGCGGCGTACTAACTGTACGCCTCTTTCCTCAGGATTCGCGTGCCTTGTATCTGAACTTTTTACGAAGCCGTCTGAATTATTATCTGTCCCTCATATAGACACTTGAACCCTTGAATCCTGGACCCCTTGAACCCTTTCTTGCTTTGTGCCTATCGCCCGGCGTACTCCGTCTTCAGCCTTTTTTCTATATCAACCGGCGCCGGGATGAGCTTCTGCTCAAGCATTATGCTCTCGGTCTGTTTCCAGGCGGCGATATTTATGGCGCCGAAAACCGTCTTGTCCGACGGTTTCATGAGCTGCCTTGTTATATCAAGCTGCCTGCGGATAACATCAGAAGGTGTGTCCTTGTCGAATTTAAGTATCGTCTCAACCGTCTTATCCGAATTAACAGGATTCAAAGCCTCATTCCACGCCTTCATCAGGGCCGAAACAAATTTTTTGACGGTCTCAGGATGCTCTTTTATCATCTTTTCCGTTGTTATAACCGAATTTGCCACGAAACGTATGCCGGAAGCGTCCGGATCAAAAAAGGCTGCGGACTCCCCTGCCTTTTCAAGCTGATCACCGATGATAATCCCCTGTGCATTCCTGTAAACAGGCCAGAGAGCAACTCTTCGCTCGTAAAAAGGCGTATAATCGTATCTTACGCTGAAAAGATTTACTTCATTCTCCTTTATGCCGTATTTTGCAAGAATCGCCCTCAAGATCGTTTCATCGTTTCCGCCGAAGGTTATTCCGACAACCTTTCCCTTCATATCCTCCGGCTTGTCGATCTTATTGGCATCCGGCCTGTATATCCACTGAAGGGGGTTGGCCTGGAAAAGCTGCGCAAGCACCACAACAGGAGCTCCCTTTGAAACGGCTCTTATAACCTGGTCTGCGGAAGCCACACCGAACTGGGCGTGCCCCATCTCAAGCTCTTTTATGGCATCCCTTTCCGGCCCTCCCTCTTTTACTTCCACTTCGAGCCCTTCTTTCTCAAAAAACCCGTGGGTACCGGCGTAAATATCTCCTGCCACGCTCGCGTTAAAGAGCCACTTGAGACGGTATGAAATCTTCATCATCTCCTCGTGCTTTTTGCCGCATCCGGAAGAAACAGGGAGAAGGATGATCAGCAAAGATAAAATCATTACCGCATTATTTCTTATATTCATTCCAACCCCCGGCATATCCCAGCTTGTCTCAGGTTTCTGGTTTCTGGTTTTTCCTCTGTAACCATAAACCGGAAACTATAAACCAGAAACTTGCATATCTCTTCACGCCTCCCCCCAGCTCCTGCTCACAATATGGCCGAGCCATTCGAGAACGGCCAGGTAAAGTGACGTGAAAATTCCTATCATAAAAAGCGCGACCAGAATCTTTGAAAGGTCGCTCTGATAAAGCGCGATTCTTATGCTGTAGCCTATACCGGCGCTGGCGCCTATAAACTCCGAAACAATTGTTCCGACCATCGCAAGGGTCGCGCTTCCTGCAACAACAGTTATCAGCTTGTTCATGTTCTCGAAGGCCCTTATCTTTACCTCAAGCTGCCACCTCATTCTTCCTGAATGAATGTAAAAATGCTCTATGTCGGTGATCGGCTCGGAAAAGATCCCTATAAAAGAGAGAAGCAGGGGGAAATAGCATATCATCGCGGCAATAAGAAGCCTCGAGGAGAGACCGTCTCCGAGGAGGATGAAGATCATGGGAGCTACGGCAACAATAGGATACGCCTGGATATTAAAAGCCGCTGTCCTGATAAACGAGCCCATCCAGTTCGACAGGCGCCCTATTATTCCGACAACCGTTGCCATCGCGATGGAAAGTATATGGCCGACGATTGCCACCGAAAGCGTATTCAGCACATCAAAAAAATATCTGGCGAAAACCCTTCGCACGGTCATGTAAAGATCAGGAAGGCCCGGAATAACGTAGTCGGAAAGATTAAAAATCCCCTTTACGGCGAATAAAAAGGCAAGCCCTATAAAATAGACAAGAACAAACTGATATAGACGCTTATGAAGCATTTACAATCTCCAGCATTGTTTGCTCAAGATCCTTTTTTACAACATCTTTTCCTCTGACATTATCCCGACCGTCTATTGTGAGCGCCTGGGGGCTTCTGGAAAAATCTCTTAACACCAGGATCTTCCGGCAGAACCTGGATACTTCCGCAACGCTGTGGGAGATATAAAGAAAGCTTTTCTCCGGAAACATCGCCTTTATTTTAAATATGATCTGCTCCCGCATGGCCTCATCGACATTGGCAAGGCTTTCATCCATAATCAGAAAATCAAAATCCTGCAGAAGGTATCTTGCGAGATTCACCCTGTTCCGCTGTCCGAGGGAAAGCTTTGAAAAGCCTGAGTTTATGCAGGCTGAAAGCCCGAAAGATTCCACGATTTCATCTATTTTTTTCCTGTTCGCTTCAGGCGTGACCTTCTCGATATGCTCGCCTACACCGGACCATCCGGGAAGTCTTTCAAGATTATAGGAGTAAAAGATTTTTTCCGGCTCCCTTATCTCTATTTCGCCGGCAAATCCGTTAAGTTGTCCCGCAATCATGCGGGCAAAGGTGGACTTTCCGACTCCCGACTGGCCGAATAACGCGTGAAACCCCGGCTCCCCCAGACGGCAGCTCAGATTATTGAAAACCGGGAACTGCGCCCCGGGATATTTATAATTTATGTTTCTGCATTCAATCGGCATCATTATTTTATTTCGGATTTGTGCAAAGTTATGTTACGTTATATCTAAAAGAATATCTTCCGTCAACTTTGACGGCTTCGTAAAAAGTCATTCTGCTTAAGTTGCGCTTCATCTTTCTTCATTGCAGCGTACTTATATGTACGCTTCATTTCTCAAGATTCGCGCGCCTTGCATAATGGGCTTTTTTCTTTGCCGTCTGAAAATTTACTTTTTATGAGTTTATCGACTTCGGCAAAGATAACATTATGATTATGTTTAAAAAAAACACGGATTTAAAAGTTATCTGGGCACTGACGCTTGTCCATTTCACAGGCGATTTCTACCATTCCTTCATAAGTCCGCTGCTTCCGGTTCTGATTGAAAAATACTCCCTCACGCTGACACAGGCGGGCTTCATTGCAGGAATAAGCCGCTTCCTTGCCTTTGTTGTTCAGCCTCCGATAGGATATCTTGCCGACCGCTATAAAACGCGGGCTTTTGTTCTTGGGGGGCCTTTAATCGTCATCATTTCAACATCACTCGTGGGAATTGCGCCTTCATATGCCGTTCTCCTTCTTCTTGTGTCGGCCAGCTCAATAGGTTCCTCCATTTTCCATCCCACCACCGCCGGCATGGTCTCATCATACTCGGGACGCAACTTCGCCTTTTCCATGTCGGTATTCAACATGGGCGGAACTCTTGCCTTCGGAGTGGGGCCGCTTTTTATTACATGGCTCGTGGCGGGGTACGGTCTTGGGGCAACGCCTTACACCGTTTTTTTCGGCCTGGCTGTCATGTATTATCTCTTTAAAACCGTTCCAATGCCGGTTGGAGAAGGGCTCAAAGACCTTGGTCTTATCGGTTCTATAAAAGAGATTTTCGGGCCGGTATGGAAATCGATACTTCTCATCTGGATTGTCATGGTTCTCCGGGCCTTTGTCGGCCAGTCTTTTATGACTTTCTTTCCGGTCTTATACAGCTGGGAAGGGCATTCGCTTATATCGGTCGGTTTGCTTGTGGCGATCTTTACCGTAGCCGGCTCGGTGAGCGGGCTCCTTGCAGGACACATGGCTGACAGGATGGGATTTAAACCGGTTTTTTACATCACCCATTTCTTAACGCCGCCGTGCATGCTTCTTCTTCTCTATCTTCCGGGAAACTGGGTCTATCTCGGAGCGATGCTGTCAGGCTTTTTCGTCCTTGCGACCCTCCCGCTCGGGGTCACGATGGCTCAGAAGCTCGCTCCCGGGGGAAAATCGATGGCTTCGAGTCTCATGATGGGACTTGCATGGGGAACAGGCGGCGTGCTTACCCCGGTAACAGGAAAGCTTTGCGATATTTTCTCCATAAGGCCTGTCTTAAGCATTATTGCGTTCATACCGTTTATTACTCTGTGGCTTATCCATCTGATTCCGAAAGAGGAGAAGAGATCAGATTAAGCTCGAATCTTTGCGCTGTAACAGGTTTTCCCCAGTGGGCATCTTCCCACTCTTCGCACAAAATGAACCCGAAAGATTCATAGAGATGTTTTGCGGGATCAAGCCCGGCAAAAGTTGTAAGATATATTTTGCTGTGATTCGCGGTTTTGCAAAATTCAACAGCTTCACGCATCAACATTCTTCCTGTTCCGCGCCCGTGCATCGAAGGATCAACTATGAACCAGCGGAGGCGGGCGCCTTTTGTTTTGCCCTCGATTCCGTCAATGGAGACCGACCCTGCAATTTTTCCATTATCTTCGGCGACCCAGAATCCGTCACGGGTCTTGTCTAAGCGGCTCAAAAATTCGGAAAGTTCGGTAGCCACCTTAGCCTCAAAAAAAAGGCCGAACTCCCAGTATCGGCAGTAATAGGTTCCGTGAAGTTCGGCAACCCGGCCAATGGCTCCGGGGATATATTCTTTCAGGATTCTGATATCGCTCATGTCACTTTCTCCGTTTTAATTACATATTATATCAAGATATCCGATTAACTTGCAATAATTTATGGTTGTGTTATTTTAACAATAATTCCAAGATAATGATCAATCTGAATTCAGCTTTTTACTAATCCGTCAAACTTATCAGCAAAAAAGGATCCCATGGAATTGAAAGATCAAATAACCGGGCTTGAAAAAACTATAGCCAAGTTACGGCTGGCACTTGAGGGAACCATCAGAACTCTTACCATCACATCCGAAGCAAAAGATCCTTATACGGCAGGTCATCAAAGGCGCGTTGCCGATCTCGCAAGGGCGATAGGGCAGGAAATGGGTTTGCCGGAAAACGTTGTTGATGGAATACGCATGGCAGGCTTAATTCACGATATCGGCAAGATAAGAGTGCCGGGTGAAATTTTAGGCAAGCCTTCAAAATTAAACGACCTTGAATTCCAGTTGGTAAAAACTCATCCTGAAGTCGGTTATGCTCTGTTAAAAGATGTTGAATTCCCATGGCCGGTAGCCGATATTGTGCTTCAGCACCATGAAAGAATTAACGGATCCGGATATCCCAAAAAACTGAAAGGTCCGGAGATAAGAATAGAGGCAAAAATAATAGCAGTAGCTGATGTAGTGGAAGCAGTATCATCAGCCAGGCCTTACAGGCAGGAGCTTGGACTTGAAACAGCTCTTGAGCAGATCTCAAAAAACAGAGGAATCCTGTATGACGAAAAAGCGGCTGACGCCTGCCTCAGGCTTTTTTGGGAAAAGGGATTTAAATTTAAGTGAAAAGAATTAAAAAGTTTCTGCAAAGCGCTTCATGGTCACAGACAGCGGTCTTCCAAAAAGAAAATCAAGCAGCTCAGGATCAAGCTCTCCTTTTTTTACAACAAGTTCCCGTATGATTCTATCATATTCAATAAGCTCGGCGACTTTTCCGGATAAATCCACCTTTTTTGTTTTTCCGGATCCATCAATCAGTTTTCTTATTTTTTTGTATGAACATCTTTGATCATGCTCAATGACAAGATCCCACAGCCCTTCGACTGTACTGATAATATCTTTTCTTGTAAGCAGATTCTTACCAAAAACCCGTTCTATATCTCTCGTATCCAGGCATTTAAGAAGTTTACATTCAAGCGGACGGTATTCATAAACAGCGCATCTTTTTTCAATTTCATCGTAAAAAAAACAAGTCCAGCCGTTTTTCTGCCCCTTGATTTTTATTATATCTGAAGGCGCATAAACAATCCTTTCACTTATGTCGTCCCGGACAGGCTCTCCTTCTCTAATCGTATACAGAAATTTTGCCGAGATGAATCCGTCTTCTATAAGCGCCCTGTCCTCAATATGAAAAGACGGGCCTCCCTTTTTACAGCAGGTCCCGCATCTTTTGCATTCTGTTAAGTTCATGGTCTCATGGTTCGTATTTAGTACATCGTTCTTCGTACTTCGATATTCTGTATCCGATATTCGATTTACGTACTTTCCCTACGTGCCTCCTGCCTCCTGGCCCTTGCCACAAGAATCAGCGAGAGAATGGAAGAAACAACAAAACAGGCGCCCATTGCATAAAATACGGATTCAAGACCGTAATTATCCGCAAGATATCCCGACACTGCGGCTGCTGTCGACCCTATTCCGAAAGTCACAAAAAAGTGTATTCCGTAACCTATTCCGTGTCTGTGTTTCGGAAGATAATTGGAGAGCAGAAAATTTTGCATAGGCTGGGTTGAAAAATAAAAAAACGCATAAAAAACAGCCGAAGCAATCAAGATTAAACCCGAACTCCTTGCCATAATAAACACAAACAAAGTGCCGATAATAATGGCACAGGAATATATACTCTCAGCCCTGAAACGGTCGGTGAGGCGTCCGCCTATGTACTGACCCAGTGCGCCTGAAATAAGCGCTATGGTTGCCACAGTTCCGCCAAGAGTTACTTTGCTCAAGGTAATAAATCCAAAATGTATTTTTTCCCCCATGTAAGCCGGAAGAAAGGTCATTATCCCTTTGTATGTCAGTCCAAGGGCCGCTGCTGAAGAATAGAAGAGAATCAGGGTGAGATATGATATTCCGTCTGAGGATTTTTTATCAATATTTGTGGCTTCGGCTGTAAAAGCAGATTTTGCCGGAACCGAAAAAGAAAAAATACCTGCGGTTATACCCATCATGCCGAAAATTACATGAGGTGCTTTCCATCCCATATTTGAGCCAAACCAGGCGGAGAGCAGGGGAACAGAAGCAACACCAAGGCTCCCTGCTATACCGTGGATTCCGAACGCATTTCCTTTTTCACGGACAGACTGGCTTATCAGAGTATTTGAAGCCGGATGATACATGCTGCAGAAAAGCCCGATAAACCCCATTATGATTCCGTAAGCAAAAATAGACGGAATAAAAAAGACAAGGGTTGAAAGAAGTCCGGAACCTAACAGAAAAATGGTAACAAGGCGGCGCGGCCCGAATTTATCGGCCAGAAAACCGGCAGGAAGCGATCCTATCCCGAAAGCATATGAAAAAACAGATACTATCAGCCCAAGATGGAAATAATCGGTGCCGAATTCGACTATCAGTAAAGGTATCAGAGGCGGCAGCACGCCTTCAAATAAATGCACAAGGGGATGCGATGCCGCAGTGAGCCCCATTATCTTCTTTTCATCTCGATTCATTAAGTTAAGTTTCCCTCGTACATCTCCGGCCTTCTGTTCGGCAGAAAATAACGCATCTTATGATTGCGCACCTTTTCCAAATCTTTCGATTTAAGATCCGCAACAATCATTCCTTCCTTTCCGCATGTATCCTTTTCAATCACTTCACCGGAAGGGCTGATCACCATGCCTGTACCCGGAAATACCAGACCGGCGGAATTTTCTCCGCACTGGTTGCACGCAACTATAAAAAGGCTGTTGTCGAAAGCTCTTGCCGGAAGGTGGCGCCTCCATGATCTGTACTTTTCTTCAGGAGTCCCTCTCGGAGAAGCGTGCGGCATGAATATAACATCAGCCCCCATGAGAGCCATGCGTGTTGAAAGCTCAGGAAAATGCGCATCATAGCAAAGCTGAATTCCGAATTTTATCCCTCCGGCCGAAAAAAGCTGAACCTCATCTCCGGCAAAAAACAGCTCTTTTTCCACAGGAGCAATGTGCAGTTTTCTGTAAACACCGATATAACCATCAGGTTTTATAACGATATGGCTCGCATAGATCCGGTCCGTTTTATCTTTTTCCGCCATTCCGGCAAGTATCACGATACCGTATTTTGAAGACATATCCGACACTATTCCGGTTATTTCACCCGGTATTTCTTCAGCAGCCTCAAATATTTTTCCGTCTGTTCCGTACCCGGTAATATTTAATTCCGGAAAGCAGATAATTAAAGCACCTGCCTTTTTTGCGGCCTTTACCCATTTTCCCATGGATTCCAGGTTACAGCGGGTATCATTTGACACGGAATGAAAAATCACTGCGGCTACGCGAACATCTTTCATAGGTCAAAGTGAGCCTTTATCTTAAACACCTTTGTTGCCGGGAGATTTATAATTTCTTTCACACAGGTCTCTTTTGATATCTGTTTAAGATTGGAATCGATCTCCTTCATGGATGGAGCAATGAATGTAAACCAGATATTAAAACTCCCGTCCCTCAAGTAATTATGTGTTACTCCTGGATACCGGTTAATCACTTTTGTAAAAAATTCTATCTTCTCTTCAGGAACAACGGCCGCGCATAGAGTGCTGACAAAACCGAGCTTTTCGGGCACGAAATTACCCCCCATGCGCCTGATAATTCCATTTTTTTTCAGTTTTTTCAGTCTCTTAATAACATCATCTTCTGTGAGACAAAGCTCTTCGGCAATAGTAAGATAAGGACTATTCGTTATCGGAAAATCGGACTGTATCCTGTTTAATATTGCCTTATCCGTCTCATCAAGTGAAAAATTATTATTAATTTTCTTCATTGTTTTCAAGTTTATGGTCTCCGGTTGCCGCAGGTCCGCTCTCACAACTCATGCCCCCCGCCTGATTCCGGAATTAATCTTAAATATACTTTTCTCGTTCTGGGCCCGTCAAATTCGCAGAAAAAAATCCCCTGCCATGTTCCAAGCATAAGTTTTTTATTTTCAAACACAACAAGCTCTGAAGCCCCGACAAGAGTAGCCTTGACATGCGCCGGAGAATTTCCTTCCATGTGCCTGTAACCGGCTTCCCATGGAACAATTTTATTTAATATCATCAGGATATCAGCTTTTACATCCGGATCAGCGCTTTCGTTTATTGTAACTGCCGCTGTTGTATGAGGAACATAAATCATGCACAGGCCGTTTTCCATGCCCTTTCCGGCACACGAAGCAGAAACAGCTTCCTGGATTTTTTCCGTTATATCAATCAATTCTGTTTTTTGACTGGTTTTTACAGAAAGAATCATCAGAACTCCTTAACCCCGTTAAACTGGACTCTTTTCAGTACCCCCTTGAGGGGTGCTCTTTTCAGTACCCCCTTGAAGGGTAAAAAAACGCAGGCAATAATTTCTAACTTACTAAAAACAAAAGGCCCTGCATTTTTTCGCAGAGCCTTTTGAAAAAAGGGACAATTCGTCACAGTTTATTGATCAGACGCAACCCGTCGGTTTCGGAAGACCGGCCATTTTACATGCTCCCTTACCGGGTCCTGAAGGGAAAAGCTCATAAATGTGCTTCAGCTTGAAACCTGTAACCTTTGAAAGAACACGAACCATCGGAGCAATTCCGTTTTTCTCATAATATTCACGAAGCACCGTTATAAGCTGTTTGTGCTCATCTGTCAGCTCATCAATTCCCTCTTCCTTTTTTACATACTGAACCCATTCCTGTGACCAGTTTGTATAGGAATCAATAAAACCGTCCTCATCCACTACAAAAGTTTTACCCGCAAATTGTACTTCCGGCATTTAATCTCCTCCTTTATCAATTAATTATTCTCAAGGCTTACAGCCTGTTATCCTTCTGCTAATCATCGAGGGCGATAATAATATTATCAGCCTTACAATGTCAATATAAATATAATTAACCCCCTCCCCTCCCTCCTGTAAGGGGGAATGCCTTCATATATCAATATTCCCGGGGTGTTGCATTAAGCTGTGCAAGAGTAAATACAGGTCCGTCCTTGCAGACAAATTCCTTCCCTATATTGCACCTTCCGCACATCCCGATTCCGCACTTCATCCTGTTTTCAAGCGACATTATTATATGGTCATGCCCGTATCCCAGCTTGTCAAGAACAGGCTGGGTAAATTTGATCATGACAGGCGGCCCGCAGATTATCGCATAAGTATCGGCATCCGCTTTGGGCGCCTTCTTTTCGGTTATGGCAGGCACAAAACCCACATTATATTTCCAGTCCGGATCATTGGCAACATCAACTGTTATATGCATTTTTATGTCATCCCGTCTTTCCCATGCGGCCAATTCATCCCTGTACAGGAGCATGCCGGGCGTGCGTGCGCCATATATGACATTAATATCTTTGAATTTCTTTCGGTTGGCCGGATCCAGCATGGATACTATTGAAGAACGGAGTGTAGTAAAGGCAAAACCGCCCCCTATGATCACTACATTTTTATCTTTCAAAGTATCCCACGGATATGAATTCCCAAGAGGGCCTCTTATGCCCATTATCTCCCCGACCTTCATTGAGTGAAGATATGAAGAGACAAGTCCGACCTTGTTTACGGTAAACTTGACAAAGCCCTTTTCTGTCGGAGAGGAAGCGATGCCTATCGGGATCTCCCCCCTGCCTGTAACAGAAAGCTCCGCAAACTGACCGGGCCTGTATGAAAATTTATTTTCATCCTCAGGGTTTAAAAAAACAAACTTGAATGTTTTAAGATTCCTGTCTTCCGTTTCCGTTATTATTTCATCTATACGTACAGGATAAGGCATATATGGATTTAGCACTTTAATATCCCCCTTTATCACTTTACCGGACAAGCGCAGGCTTTGGGATCATAACTGTTCATCATGTCACAGACCCTGCGTATATCAATATTAACCGGACAGGACCGGATGCAGCGACCGCACCCGACGCACTGAATCCCGTTATCATACTTATCAACGTAATATTTCAGTTTATGCATGAACCTCTGGCGTACTCTGTGAAGCTTTGTTCCCCTCGGATTGTGTCCCGTGCCGTGACCTGTAAAAAGAGGAAACATGCAGCTGTCCCAGTTCTTCATGCGCACGCCCGAGCAACCTGAATTTTCATCCTGGATATCGAAACACCAGCATGTTGGGCAAAGATAGGTACATGTTCCGCAGTTGATGCAGGAAAATGAGACGTCCTCCCAGAAGGGAGCTTCATAAAGCTCGGTGGTCTTTTTATTATTAAGCTGATCGGTTGAAACCAAAGAGCTTATTCTGGCCTCAGCCTCTTTTTTAAGAGATTCTATTTTTTTAAGAGCTCCGCCGTCTGCAATCGTATTCCATCCGGCTGCATTTAACAGATTTTCTCCCTTTTCCGTAATTGCTTTCGCATACCAGCAGTCTCCGGCATCGGCAAGGAGTATGTCAAGGCCGTCTTCATTGAAAGGACCAGATCCGGCTGTTGTGCAAAAGCAGGTGCTGCACGGGTTATTGCAGGCAGCGCCGATAAATGTCGTTGCTTCATATGCCCTTATCCAGTAAGGATCTTTGTACTCCGGCGTATCGAAATTGCGTTTTACAAGAAGAAATGCCGACGCATCGCAAGGCCTGATTCCCAGCACCGCTTTCGGAGAATAGTCCTTTGCGGCATCCTTCATTATATGATGATCAGGATCTTTTTCATCAAGAGAATATTTAAACATAATCTCGGATTGCGGATAGACAATTGATTTCGGGGAAAGGCGTGTGTTTAAAAAATTCAGGTCCGGCATTTCTCCCTTTTCAAGCTGCTTGAAATCATGAGATTTTTCACCCTTGACCGGACCGGACAAACGGTAGGAACCCTGAATTTTCTTTACTCCGCCAGCCCAGTCTTTTTTATTGATTTTAATAACCTTCATAGCAATAGCCTTATTTATGTTACGGGTTACAAGTTAGTTATTTTATAAAATCGCCCGGATCACCCGGTTTGAACGTATCAAGCGGTGGACGTTCATCGGGCAAAACGCCGGCTTCCCAGCCGAACATTTCGAGACAGTCCTTGTTGAGCTTACCAGTGAACTGCCGGACTTTGATCCCGACCGGACATGCCCGTTCGCATGCTCCGCAGTCGGTGCATCTTCCTGCGCAATGGTACGCCCGTAAAAAATGGAATGTCCTTATATCGGTTTCATCCTGGCTTTTCCCGACCCACTGGGGACGGGATTCGTCCACAAAACAAGTGGGGCAGTAGCAGAGGGGGCAGGCATTCCGGCAGGCATAGCATCGGATGCAGGGGGCAATCAGATCCTCAAAATACTGCCATTTTTCCTGCGGTGACATTGCCTCGATACGCCTGACTTCGGCATATCTTTCAATATCTTTCTGCTCTTCCACAAGGGGCGCCGCCAGCTCATCGTATAAAACGGGATTTCTGTGAATGCATGTGGAGCAGTTTTCCTGGAGAAGATCCGATTTCTTTAATTTTTTCTCGAATCCCGGGCCTTTGACTGTAATAGTATCCCCCTCTTCGTTGACCTCTCTCACTTCGGCATCAAACATCGCGGTTATCCTGCGGCGATCAATCATGCCCTTGCAGGGGACGCCGATAATCACCAATTTATCCCGTTTGATTTTGTTTTCAAGTATATGGGTCACGATATTTCTTGAATCGCACCCCTTGGCGATTACACCTATCTTTTCCTTCCTGTCGGTCAGGTAATTTGCAAGGTTAATTCCGCAGTTGCTGTCCCAAACCAGTTTTGACACCTCACCGGGGTTTTTTACGAAAGAGGGCTCATTCATCATTGGCATGGTCCCTTTACGGAAACCTATAACCATATCCACCCTGCCTTCATCCAACAGCCTTTTAGATATTTCCCTTATCTTATCAATATATCCTAACATTTTAAGCTACCTTATCAGCTGCTTTTTTAAAATTATTATTAGGTCCCAGGGCCTTTACAGTCGCTGTAACATCCTTGACCACGTCGACAAACTTGGTCGATTCGGCAGAGGAGATCCAGGAAAAACTCAGCCGGCCGGGTTCAACGCCCATGTGTTCCATAAGATTTTTAAAGAGTCCGAATTTTCTCCGCGCATAGTAATTACCTTCCAGGTAATGGCATTCGCCGGGATGTCACCCGGACACCCAGACGCCGTCCGCGCCCTGTGTTAAGGCCGCAAGAAAAAACTTGGGGCTCATACGACCGGTACACGGAATCCTGATGACCCTGATATTCGGGGGATATTCCATTCTTCCGACACCAGCAAGATCTGCGGCTCCGTAGCTGCACCAGTTACATAAAAAGCTTGCTATTTTAGGTTCCCAGTCAGACATCTTTTTATTATCTCCTTTTTAGATATATCCAGCCTGATCAAACAGCCTTGTTTAATTCATATATCTGGGCAAAAATCTGGTCATTATCAAAACCTTTAAGGCGAATGGCTCCCGACCTGCATGATGCCACGCACAGGCCGCACCCTTTGCACAGGACAGGGTTTATCTGCGCCTTGCCCGGGAAAAAGCGGGCCGTCTCTTCGATAAAAGAGGGCGCCGAATACGGACAGATGGAAACACATACTCCGCAGGAACTGCACACGGCCGGCATTGTTTCGGCCACAGTCCCGCTCGTATGGATTTTTTTCCGGGCAAGAAGCGTAACCGCCCTTGATGCCGCAGCCATTCCCTGGGCAATCGATTCATCGATAGGCTTCGGGTAGTGCGCAAGGCCGCACAGAAAAACACCGTCGGTTGCAAATTCTGACGGGCCGAGCTTTGCGTGCCGCTCAATGAAGAAACCGTCATCATTCATCGGCACCTTGAAGAAATTGGCAAGCTTCTCATCCCTGTTCGGAATAACGGCGGTTGCAAGAGTGACTATGTCCGCTTCAAGCGAAAGCCTGCGGCCAAGTATATGATCTGTCACCCCAACCATTATCTTTCCACCTTCGGGCTTTACTTCCGGCTTATTGTCCACCGAATATCTAATGAAAATTACACCCATCCCGCGGGCTTTCTTATAGAGGTATTCGCGCTCCCCGTAAGTTCTTATGTCCCTGTAAAGAACGTAGACATTCATGTCGGGGTTAATCTTTTTAAGCTCTATGGCGTTATCTATTGAATGGGTACAGCATACCCTTGAGCAATACAAACGGTCGGGCTCCCTCGATCCAACGCACTGGATGAAAACTGCGGAATCTACCTTTTTAAGGGATGAATCCTTTTCCATGAATTTTTTATCCAGTTCAAGGCTTGTCATAATGCGCGGATCTTTGCCGTAATTATATTCCGAAGGCTTGAAAGCGCTCGCGCCAGTTGCGATAATTGCAATTCCATGCTCAAGTACATCGTTTTTCCCGTTTGAGGAGACCGTTGATTTGAAGTTCCCGACAAAGCCGTCGACACTGGTAATTGCAGAATCAAGATGGACATGAATCTTTTGATCCTTAGTGATCTCATCAACAAGACCTGAGAGTTTTTCGGCTATATCCTCTCCTTTCGGAGTCCTGAAAAGATTCAGGGCCTGGCCGCCAAGGCGGTTGCCTTTTTCGATAATATGGGTTTCATAACCCTGTTTAGCAAGGCTCTTTGCAGCCGACATTCCGGCAATTCCTCCTCCGATTACAACGGCAGTCTGATTGACCTCAAGCTCAGCTTCCTTGAGGGGTTCCATGAGCGCAACCTTCGCGACAGCCATTCTGACGAGATCTATCGCCTTTTCTGTTGCAAGCTCAGGATTGTTCTTGTGCACCCATGAATCCTGGTTTCTTATATTCGCCATCTCAAAGAGATATTTGTTCAAACCGGCGTTTGTAAGGGTCTCCTGGAAGAGAGGCTCATGCGTCTTGGGAGTGCAGGCGGCAACGACAACCCTGTTTAATCTCTCCTTCTTGATTATCTGGGCCATATTCTCCTGCGTATCCTGGGAGCAGGAGTAAAGGTTGTCGGTCGCAAATTCCACATAAGGAAGTGTCTTTGCATATTCCGCCACTTTCGGGACATCCACGACTCCGGCTATGTTAATGCCGCACCGGCAGACAAAAACGCCTATTCTCGGGCGCTCCCCGGTAATAATCGTCTCAGGCACTGCTTCCTTGTGTTTTACGAGAGTATTCCGGGCTTCACTCAGTATTTCACCCGCCGCGGAAGCGGCAGCACTGGCATCTATGACAGCCTGGGGAATATCCTTAGGCCCCTGGAAAACCCCGCAGACAAATATTCCTTCTCTTGAGGTTGCAACCGGCTCGAATGTCTCTGTCCTGCAGAACCTTCCTTCCGTCAGTTCAATGCCCAGCCTCTTTGCGAGTTCAGCCACTTCCGGTTTTATCTGCAATCCCACTGAAAGGACTATCTGGTCGAAAATTTCTGTTTTAATCTCCCCTTTTTCCGTTATGTAACGGATTTCAAGATCATCTGTCCCAGCAACAGGATTTATGGTGTGCACGCGGCATCTTATGAATCTGATTCCGTGCTTATCCTTTGCAGTGCTGTAAAATCTTTCGAATTCCTTACCGTGGGTCCGCATATCCATGAAAAAAACGGCGCAATCAAGATCCTTGCCGGCATGTTCCTTGGCTATTACCGCCTCCTTTATTGCATACATGCAGCAGACGGATGAACAGTAGGAATTGTCGCATCTGTTCATATCTCTTGATCCTACGCACTGGAACCAGGCTATCTTTTTCGGCTCCTTGTGATCGGATGTGCGGACAAGATGCCCCATCGTTGGTCCCGATGCGGAAAGAACTCGCTCAAACTCCATGGCGGTCACAACATTGGGAAGTTTTGCATACTGGTAGGCATCAAAAACGGTCGGGTCAAACGGAGCAAAACCGGGGGAAAGAATTACGGACCCGACATTCAAGGTTACAATCTCTTCTTTCTGGTCAAAATCAACTGCTCCTGTCGGGCAGACTTTCTTACAGGCCCCGCATTTCCCCTTTTTTACAAAATATATACAGTTTGCCTTGTCAATAGTGTATTTTAATGGAACCGCCTGGGCATACTGGACATAAATGGCCTTTCTTTTGGCAAGCCCCATGTTGTATTCGTCGTCAACCTTCTTGGGGCATTTTTCGGAACAGGCACCGCAGGCAATACACTTTGTCTCGTCGACAAACCGCGGATGGCGGATAATCTCAACCTCGAAATTTCCCGCTTTTCCCTTGATATCTTTGACTTCGCTTGATGTGACAATCTCTATATTCAGATGCCGGCCGACCTCGACCAGTTTAGGGGAGATAATTCACATCGCGCAGTCATTGGTGGGGAATGTCTTGTCAAGCTGCGACATTACCCCGCCTATGGACGGGGATTTCTCAAGAAGATAAACATAATATCCGGAATTGGCCAAATCGAGAGCAGACTGCATTCCTGCAATCCCGCCTCCCACAACCAGTACTGATCCGATCACATGATGAGACATCTCTTAATTCTCCTGGTAAAAATTATCTTTAAACCGGGCTGAAAATGCCCGGTATGAACTCCGTCACAGCTA
>Ga0315268_10001870_pt1 | contig 24190 bp, 20 predicted proteins | sample C1_top_MG_FD_204535 | JGI IMG/M metagenome (GOLD analysis project Ga0315268, IMG submission 204535) | Sediment microbial communities from Yellowstone Lake, YNP, Wyoming, USA - C1_top | ecosystem: Environmental > Aquatic > Freshwater > Lake > Sediment | place: USA: Wyoming | collected 2017-08-01
GTCCTGCTTTCGCCGATGCATTACTGCAATCACTGCGAGCATTGCATGAACGGCCGGCATAACTTCTGCCGCGAATTCAGCGTCCTCGGCTACCGCGTGCCGGGCGGCGACGCCGAACTGGTGACCGCCGCGCGCCACAATGTCTTTCCTATTCCCGCCACGTTGACCTATGACGAAGCCGCAGCCACGCCGCTGGTCTTCCTCACGGCCTGGCATATGCTCGTCGGGCGGGCCGCGATCCGGCCGGGGCAGACCATCCTTGTCCTCGGCGCCGGCTCCGGCATCGGCTCAGCCGCCATCCAGATCGGAAAGCTCTGGAACTGCAAGGTCATCTGCACCGCCGGAGACGAAGTCAAGCTCGACAAAGGCCGCGAACTCGGCGCCGACTACACGATCAACCACTACAAACAGAAGATCTCCGAAGAGGTGAAGAAGATCACCGCCAAGCAGGGGGTGGACGTCGTCTTTGAGCATGTCGGTGCCGCGACGTGGACGGAAAGCATGAAGTCGCTCAAGCCGGGCGGCGTGATCGTGACCTGCGGAGCGACCACCGGCGGCGAAGTCAACTTTGACATACGCTTCCTGTTTGCGCGCCAGTTGGGCTTCCTGGGCTCGTTCATGGGAAACATGGGCGAATTCCACGAGGTCCTCAAGCACGTATTCGCCGGGCGGCTCAAGCCGGTCGTCGATCGCAGCTTCCCGCTGCGTGAAGCCGCCAAAGCCCACGAGTATCTGGCCAGCAGCAAGATGTTCGGCAAAGTGCTGCTGAATCCTGAGATGTGAGGTCGCTCGTCCGGGACGAACTCCTCGCTAACCTTTCTCCACGGTGGGGGTCTCAACCGTAGGAGGCCTTATGAACCGTTTTCTCCTTGTCACCGGAGGTGTGCTCGCGCTGGCCGCAACGGCCCTGGCGCAGGATATGAGCACATCGTGGAAGCACACCAGCGATCGCACCAAGTGCGAGGATCTGGTCATCACGTCGAGTGACTACGAGATCGCACGCAGCGAGCAGCAGCTCACGGTCGACCCGAAAGACGCCGCGCAACTCACCCTCGACGGCTCCAAAAACGGCGGCATCTACATCTCCGGCTGGGACCAGCCCGGCTACCAGGTGCTGGCCTGTAAGGCCGCCTTTGCCCAGACCCTGCCGGAAGCGCAGCAGATCCTCGGGGGCGTCGCCGTCGCGCGCAAAGGCTCTCAGATCTCGAGCACCGGTCCACATGATCGCAAGTGGGTGATCAGTTTCATCGTGCATGTCCCGCACAAAGCCGACCTGACGGCGAGTACCTACAACGGGCCGGTCAGCCTCCAAGATGCCGACGGCCGCCTCAACATCAAGAGTTACAACGGTCCGCTCAGCATCAAGCACTTCAGCGGCGACCTGACGGGCGAGACGCATAACGGCCCGGTCAACTACTCGGGAAACGGTGGCAACGTGAATCTCACCACGGTCAATGGTCCCGTCAACCTTCGCCTGGAGGCATCCGAGTGGAAAGGCGATCTGTCGGCGAGTACCGACAACGGGCCGGTCAACCTCCGCGTGCCCGACAACTTCACCTCGGCGTTCCTGGTCGAGGGTGGCAATGGACCGATGAGCTGCAGCAGCTCGCTCTGCGGCAAGGCCTCCAAAGTCTACGAGCGTGGCGACCGGCGCATCGAGTTCGGCAGCTCCCCCCGGATCAAGGCCAGTACCCAGAATGGCCCGGTCAGGGTCGCAGATATTCATGGTGACATTTAGCGAAGCAGGGGAACATTCCTTCTCCGGGTGCGCTTCGGCGCACCCCTTTTTCGCGCTCGAGACGACTCAGCTTTTCATCCTCGAAGTGGTCAAGGTACAATTACTTGTCAGTGGGAATCTATGAGCATCGGAAACGAACGGTCTAACCATCTCGTGGGCGATCTGCAGAACCCGAGCCGCATCGCCAATGTCACCTACGGGGGAGACGAGACCGAAGGTCTCATCCTCACCACGCTGGATATGGCGGTCAACTGGGTCCGCAAGAATTCAATCTGGCCGATGACCTTCGGCCTTGCCTGCTGCGCCATCGAGATGATGTCGATGGGCGCGTCGCGCTTCGATATCGCGCGCTTCGGCGCCGAAGTCTTTCGCCCGTCGCCACGCCAGGCTGACCTCATGATCATCGCCGGCCGCGTCTCGCAGAAGATGGCGCCGGTCATCAAGCAACTTTATTTGCAGATGCCGGAACCCAAGTGGGTCATCTCGATGGGCGCCTGCGCCACCTCGGGCGGAGTCTTCAATAACTACGCGCTCGTACAGGGCGTGAACCAGTGGATCCCGGTCGACGTCTACGTGCCCGGATGCCCGCCGCGCCCGGAACAGCTGATCTACGCGATCACCCTGCTGCAGGAAAAGATCCAGAACGAACGCGGCTCGTTCAAGCGGGCCCTCAACCTGGCCACCTAGTTCCAGAGAAATCGATTGGAGCGGCGCACTTCGGTGCGCCTTTTCTATTTCCGCGCTTAAAGAGTCTTGAGGAACTTGACCGCCTGCTCGAAGTGAGGGAAGAGCTTCTCCTCGGCGACGAAATCCTTGGAGTGCACGCAGCGCCGGCTACCGCGCAACTTTACGGGATGTTTGAGGTGAAGCATCTCGTGGTAGACCAGGTATTCGATCGCATAGCGAGGCACCGAGGGGTGATCGAAGATCTTGCTAACGACGATGGCATTGTGCGCCGGGTCGTAATGTCCCAGCATGTTGCGCGCGCGTTCGCCGGACCAGGTCATCTGCGGGCGCGCCATCAGGCCATGGAAGAAGCGGCGATTGAGCTCTTCGAAGATCTCGTCGAGGTCATAGACGTGTCCCTGCGGAGAGGTGAGTTGCTTGCGCCCGCGCATCTGCCGCACCAGGTGGGTCTTGCTCACCATCTCCTGGCTGCCGACGTAGCGCCGGTAGCGCGTATTGTGATGGGCTTCGATGGGGCGCTTGTAGATCTTCGCGATCAGGATGTGGAAGATGGCCTTGAGCACCGACTCCGGCGCGCCTTCCAAGAGGTCGCTGACGCGTAACTTCAGGCGTCCTTCGCGCAGGCGAATGGTGTTGTTGACGTTGGCGAAAGGGTAGAAGCGCAGCTCGAACTCGGGCATGGGAGCCCGCGGCCGCAGCTCTCGGTAGGTCTCTTCCAATAATTGTCGGATCGCTTCGGTCACTACCGCTCAGGTTAGCACGAGGGCCGGGCTATTGCGGCTTCGGTTGGCCGATGCCGCCCATCCCGGTGTAGTCCGGCTTCGACTTCTTTTCTTTAGCAGGCTTGTCTTTCTTGGCGGTCTTATCCTTTTCCGGCTTCTCGATCTTTTCTTTGCCCTTCTTGGCATTCTCGTCGTCGAGGGTTGCGCGGGCGGAGTCGGCGCTCGAGTTGATACTTTCGAGGGCGTTCTCCACGGCGAAGGCGTACATCTTCCGCTGCTCCTTCTCCGCCTGCTCATTGAAGGCCTTGAGCTTCTGGAGGAAGCCGGTATCCATCTCGATGACCTCGCGCAGGCCTTTGCGGATGTCCTCGCCCTTGTGGTCATAGTCGGAGATGTTGTCGTCGATCTCGTCGACAATCGCAGCAATGTCGTCGAGCAGGACTGTGCTCTCATCCTGCTGCGCCCTCGCCATGTTCGGGTCGCTGCGCAGGCGCTCGATGGCTTCCATGCGGGCTTTGGCAAAACCGACCATGAGATGCAGCCGCGTGTTCGGCTCCAGCGCCGCCTCGCGCAACTGGTCCGATTCCTTGTCGGTGAGCGCGTCGCGCCGCTGGGCCAGCAAACCGGTAGAGGTCAGCAGCAGGGCGAATACGATAATCCAGGCGCGGGAGAACTTCATTTGGCCTCTCCCAGGGATTTCTTGGGGCTTCCAAACATCGCCGCCAGCATGTCGTCGCGAAGTCTTTCCAGCAGCTTCTGGTCTTCCATCACCGGGGGCCGATCATCCAACGCCAGGCTGTCGCTGACGTCATGGACGCGCTTGGCCATCTTGCGCAGAGCGATCTCGGCGTTCTTCTGGTTCTTGTGGGTCTTGATGGAGGCTTCCGTCCCGCGCCGCGCATAAACTAGGGCGTCGTTCATCAGCTTCAGCCCTTGTTCGACGTTGCCGTCGCCGTACTCCTTGTTAGAGGCATCGACGAGCTGGCGAGCCGCCTCAAAACAGGACTTGGCGCAATCCGACGGCGATGCGTGGTCGGCCTTTTCGCGGGCTTTCGCTAGATCTTCCTGCGCGCAGAGGCTCACGCTCAACAAGAAGAGGGAACACGCGATGATCAGGACAGTCTTTTTCACTTTGCTTTTTTCCTCGTCGCCGGATCGATCGCGATCAAACGATGCCGCGCCTGCCACTCCTGGTTGGGAAACTTCCCATCCGACACTTTCAGAAATTCCTTGTAAGCCGCCGAGGCCAGTTCCTTGGCGCCAAGATTGTCATAACAGGTGGCCCGTAGAAAATACGTCGGCGGCGTCTCCGGCGCAAGCTTGGCCCGGGCATCGAGCGCGCGGATCGCCAGCTCGTAATTCTTGTTCTCCGACGCCGCGATCGCCATGCCGCCGTACGGTTCGGCCCAGCCAGGTTTCAGCTTCGCCGTGACGATGAATTCATTTTGCGCCGCTTCGTACTGCAGGGCGTGCAGCAGGGCATCGGCCAGCAGGTAATGCAGGGCAGCGTCTTTCGGAGAATTCGCGGTCAACACCTTCAGCGTCGCTACCGCTTTGTCGTATTGTTTGAGCTTAAGTTGCGAAGCGGCCAGGGCCTTCTCGACCTCGACATCGGTCGGCGCAAGCTGCAGTGCCTTCTCGAACTCCACGATCGCGTCCTCGTGCTGGTCCTGGGTGGCCAGCAATCGGCCGAGCTGCAGATGTCCATTGACGCTTTGCGGCTGCTTGGCGACGAATTCGCGCAGCGTACCCTCGGCCTCGGCCGCGCGGTTGGTGCGGAGATAGAGATTGCTCAGCAGGGCAAGCGCGTCCCTGGAATTGGCGTCCAGGGCAAGTGCCGCCTTGTACTCGGGCTCGGCTGCCTTGTCGTCTTTTCCCTCTTCGTAGAGATGCCCGAGCGCGACGTGCATGGAAGGATCGTTGGGATTCAGCTCGGCCGCCTGCTGGTAGGCGTCGATGGCTCCGGCGCGGTCTTTCGATTCCAGCGCATCGCCCAGCACGACCCAGGCAGCGGCGATCCGCTTCTGCACCTCGGCCGAAGGCTTGAGTTTTTGCGCCGCCCGGAGATAGCGTCCCGCCTCCGGCTCGCCCTTTTCGGCGAGCAGCATGGCCAGGTTCAAATTTGGTTCGAGGACGCCGGGTTGCGCAGCAATGGACTTGCGATAAGCCTCGATGGCGCGGTCCTTGCGATGGGTCGCCGAGTAGACATAACCAAGATCGAACCACGCGCGGTAGTCCTGCGGAGTCGCCACGGTGATCGCGGTCAGCTTCTGCTCGGCGCTGGCGAAATCCTGCTTCTCCATCGCCGCCTCGGCCTCGCTGAGCGCGGTCGCACTTTCGTCGCGCACGCGCACCTTGCGATGGGTACCTTTTGACTCCTGCGCACACAGGGCCGCGCATAGCGCCATCAGCAGCACTATCCCGATCGCCGATTTGAGCAGCAGTCGCATCATTCCGAGTGAGTGTACGCATTTCGCAGGACGCCAGCCAGCCATTTGCCGGTATAGGAATCCTGCATCGCCGCGATCTCCTCCGGAGTCCCGGCGCCGACAATCCTGCCGCCGCGCTCGCCGCCCTCCGGCCCCATATCGATGACCCAGTCCGCCACCTTGATGACATCGAGGTTGTGTTCGATGACAATGACCGACCCACCCGCATCGATCAACCGGCGGAACGCCGCCAACAACTTGCTGACATCGTCAAAGTGAAGTCCGGTGGTCGGCTCGTCGAAAACATACAGGATGCGCGAACGCCGTCGCGACTTCTCGCCGTCTTCCGTGCTCCGCCTGACCACGTCCTTGGCGAAGGGCTGCAAATGCGCCGCCAGCTTCATACGTTGCGCCTCGCCGCCACTCAGGGTCGTCGCCGACTGCCCGAGCCGCAGATAACCGAGGCCCACTTCTTCCAACACCTTGAGCTTGTCGATGACCTTCGGCACGCCGGAAAAAAAGTGCAAGGATTCCTTCACGGTCAGATTCAGGACGTCATGGATGTTCCGCCCGTGGAAGCGTACCTGCAGCACTTCCGGCTTGTAGCGGGTGCCTTTGCAGTCCTCGCAGATGAGTTCCACGTCGGCCAGGAACTGCATCTCCACGGTCACCGTGCCGTCGCCCTGGCAGGTCTCGCAACGTCCGCCCGGGATGTTGAACGAGAAGTGTCCCGCAGTCATGCTGTTCTTCTGCGCTTCCGGAAGGCTCGCAAAGAGTTCGCGGATGGCATCAAAAGCCTTGATGTAAGTGACCGGGTTCGAACGTGGGGTGCGGCCGATCGGCGACTGGTCCACCAGCACGATCTCGTCGATGAAGTCTTCGCCTTCCATCCCACGGAAGCTGCCTTCGCTCGCTACTCCCGTGATCTGCCGCTTGGCGGCGGCGATGCCGTTGTAGAGCACGTCGTGCACGAGCGTGGACTTGCCGGAGCCCGATACACCGGTGATGGCCACGATCATCCCCAGGGGAATGGTGACATCGATGCCTTTCAGGTTGTGTCCGCGGGCTCCGTCGATCCGTATCCGCTGCTTGCCCGGCTTGCGACGGTTCGGCGGAATCTGTATCTGGATGTCGTTGTTCAAATAGCGGCCGGTCAGGGAAGCGTGGTTGTGGGTGATCTCGTTGTAGGTCCCCACGGCCACGATCTTGCCGCCATGTTCGCCGGCGCCCGGACCAAGATCGAGGATGCGGTCCGCCGCCCGCATGATCTCCGGATCGTGTTCCACCACCAGGATGGTGTTGCCGAGGTCGCGCAGGTCCTTGAGGATGCGGACCAGCCGGTCGGTATCGCGGCTATGCAAACCGATGGAAGGCTCATCGAGGACGTAGAGCGTTCCCACCAGCCGCGAACCCAGCGAAGTCGCCAGTTGTATGCGTTGCGCCTCGCCGCCACTCAAGGTCGAAGCCAGGCGGTCGAGAGTCAAGTATTCGAGTCCGACTTCGTTGAGGAAGCGCAGGCGATCACGTACCTCGTCGAGCAGCCTGCCGGCAATGCCTTCTTCCTGCTCCGTCAGCTTCAGTTGCAGGATGAACTTTGCGGCATCTTCCACGGTCATCGAACAAAGCTGGCAGATGTCCTTGCCGCCGACCCGCACCTGCCGGGCTTCCGTGCGCAGGCGGGCTCCGCCGCAGGCGCTGCACAGCGAATAACCGCGATAGCGGCTCAGGAACACGCGTACATGCAGCTTGTATTTCTTGCGCTCGAGGTGGGCGAAGAATCCGCGGACGCCCGCCCACTTGCCGTCGCCATCGACGATCGCTGCCTGGTGTTCCTTGGTCATCTCGATCCACGGGACGTCGACCGGGATGCCGGCAGATTTCGCATAGCGCCGCATCTCGGTCGCGAGGGGACGGTACTTCGGCTTGGTCCACGGCTCAATGGCGCCCTCTGCCAAGGTCAAAGACTTGTCGGGGATAACCAGGTCCATGTCGAAGTCGATGGTGTTGCCAAAGCCCTGGCAGCGCGGGCAGGCGCCGAACGGACTGTTGAAGGAAAACAGCCTCGGTTCCGGCTCTTCGTAGCGGAGGTTGCAGATCTTGCACTCGAATCTCTGGGCAAAGCGGAGGATCCGTACTTCGCCATCCTCGCGCGGAGCGGAGACGAACTGCACCTCGCCGACTTCGCGGTAGCCTGACTCGACGGCGTCCACGATCCGCGAACGAGACTCACGGTCGACCACGATGCGATCGAGCAGCATGAACACCGGCCGCATGAAATCCACATCCAAGAGCGACTCCGGGGTCGAGAACTCGAAGACCTGTCCATCCTGGAAGAGGCGGTTGAAGCCGCGCTTGCGGAGTTCGCCGAGCCGCGATTTCAGAAGCTCGGTCACCTCGACGGCTTCGACCTTCTTCTTCCGGCTACGCGGCTTTGCCGCGGCTTCGGGGGCCAGCGTCGGTGGCGGAGGCAGCAAGGGGAAGAGCACGTTGAGACGGGTCCCATCTTCGAGTTCCAGGACCTTGGCGGCGACGTCGTCCACGGTGTCGCGCTTCACCTCGCGACCGCAATTGGAACAGTAGGTTCGGCCTACCCGGGCAAAGAGCAGCCGCAGGTAGTCATAGATCTCCGTTGCCGTGGCCACCGTCGAGCGCGGATTCCGGGTCTGGTTCTTCTGCTTGATGGCGACGGCCGGGGCAATGCCTTCAATGACGTCCAGGTCCGGCTTCTCAATGCGCTCGAGGAACTGCCGCGCATAGGCCGACAACGACTCCACGTAGCGGCGCTGGCCCTCGGCATAGATGGTGTCAAAGGCGAGCGAAGACTTGCCCGAGCCAGACACCCCCGTGACCACGGTCAGGGAGTTATGGGCGATTTCGAAATCGATGTTCTTCAGATTGTGGACGCGGGCGCCGCGAACAATGATGGATTCCGTGGACATTTCCTGGCCTTAGCAGCGCTCTCTTTCCATCCCGGGGCCGAACGTCGGCGACCCGTACAGACGGCTCCAGAGAGGTTGCTGAATCTTTCAATTATACAACCGGGAAGAGCGCGCTTAGGGCTTAGCGGTTCGCGCTTTGGCAAAACTAAATCAAAAACTTGAGATCAATAGTCAGGTCTTTGCGGTTGCCGTTCCGAAGCACAAAGCACTAAGCGCTAAGCTCGCCGCTAATGAATCACGAACAGCACGCCGAGCACGTAGAGCCAGACGGCGCCCATGAAATGCCAGTACCACGTGGTCACGTCGACGGCGATGCGCCGCGACTCGAATCTCTGGCGCAGCTTTCCCGAGAGGGAAACGTAGAGCAGGACCATCAACCCACCGAAGAGGTGAAGCGCGTGTCCGCCGGTGAGGATGATGATGAAGGAGTTCGAAAGGGGACGGTCTACGTGCGCGGCCATCGCATGCAGACGCTGCCACACCACGACCTGTCCGCAGAGGAAGATGAAACCGAGCACCGCCGTCACTCTTACCCAGTCCAGGCTGTATTCGCGAATAGAGGCCACGCCGGGAATACGCGACACCGGCAGCAGCACCGTCTCCAGGGTCGCCGCCCGCCTCGCCAGTTCCGCGGTGGCGCTGCTCAGCAGGAGGATCACGGTGTTGACGAGCAGCAGTTTGACCGGCAAGGGGGTTGAGATCCAATCGGTGATGAAGGTCCCGCTAAAGGGATCGAAGCGTCCGGACTGGCGGATGCCAATAAAGAGGGTGGTGAGCGAGATGAACAGCATCATGATCGATCCGATCATGAAATAGAGACCCATGCGGTACTTCTTGAGGCGCTCGCCGTCGCTGGGAGTATCGTCCCCGTCGCCGCGCCCGCCGCCGCCTCCCCCGCCAAATGGTTCGGGAGGCTCAGGGCCGCGTCCGCCGCCTCCAGGGCTAAGGCGGTCGTCGATCGGTCGGTAAGACGAGGTGCGGGACATGGTTTCAGCCTGCCGGAAACGAATCCGGGCTCCTGCTTTCTGTCTAGATGCGGCAACCCCCAGGAAGTGTTCCGGAAATATTCCGTCGCGCTTCCCGGGCCCGATCATCAAGGCAAAATCGCCAAAAGAAACAGAAGCAGAGAAAAAGACAGGCCCCCATCCCGCGATGGAGGCCGTCACTATATCCCAACTCGTTTTCTCTTGCTACAGCCGCCAGCTACTCTGGCTGGTACGTCGGTACACGTCCCGGCGTCCACGGCGCTCCCGCTTTTTCCATGTCACTTTCGAGCCGTGGCAGGTCGGTATCAGTAATCTGCCTCAAGGCCGCCAACGCCGCCGTGTACTGCTGGGAAGCGATGTTGAAAGATTCAACATAGGTCTGCGTCGGCCTTGCCGTCGACATCCGCGAACCGCCGATGATCCCCATGATGCGTTCGACGATCGAAGCCGGAGCAACCTCGTTCCGTGCTTCCAACGCTGTATCGCCGCGCATGGCGATGGCCAGCTTGTTCAAACGGCCCTCGATCTCATCGGCCCGCGCGGTCAGTCCGCGATCGGCCGAAGGAGTCTCGCCCAAGGCGCGTTTCACCTGTTTCATGCGCCCACGCAGCTCTTCGGTGGTCTTCATGGCTCCGTTGAACGACCGGTAGAGCCGAGAGACTTTCTGCTGGAAGACCAAAAGCGCCTGGCGGTCCTGCTCGTTCATGGCGGTCGTGCCTTCGGCGTAGATGTTGAACCACACAGGCCCTGTCAGCTCGGTGATCTTGCCATCCTGCTTCCTGCTGAGGATGACGCCGTACTTGCCGGGCAGCACCAGCGGGCCGACCGAGCGCTCGCTGAAGAAGTCTTCGTCGCCTTCGCTCTCCGGACGTGGGGTGGTCAGGATCGGGGAAGGATAACGGAAGTCCCAGGCTACGCGGTTCATTCCAGCCTTGTTCGGGGCACTGACGCGCCGCAGAGGCTTGCCATCGGCATCCACCACGGTGAAGAAGACGCTGGGCGCCTCTTCTTCGGTCTCTGCCCGCAGTTCGTCGGCCGAGGGGTAGGAAACGGGCCGGCTTTCCTTCTCCGCCTTCTTTTCGGACTCCTGCCGCTGCTCCTTCTTGGACTTCAGCGTATCCTTCAAGTAATACGTGAAGGTTGCTCCGTAAGCTGGATTATCACCAAGGTAATACTGGTCTCCGAGGAAGCCTTTCCCACGCCCGCCGATGGCCGTAGCTTCCAGGTACATCATGGTATCGCGCTGGGGATAGACCACGGCCGGCTCTTGCAACTGCTCGACCTTGAACTGCCGCAGCGCCGAGATGTCGTCCAGGATGTAGAAGCCGCGTCCGAAGGACGCCAGGATAACGTCGCCGGTCTTGGGATGGATGGTGATGTCGTGCACCGAGATCGTCGGCATGCCGCCCTTAAGCTGCACCCACTTCTTGCCGCCATCCACGGTGAACCACAATCCGAACTCGGTACCCGCGAAGAGCAGGTTCGGGTTGACGGTGTCTTCGGCGAAGCCCAGCACCGGGCCGTTGTCGGGCAGGTTCGACGCGATCGACGTCCAGCTCTTGCCGCTGTCAGTGGATCGCATCAGGTAAGGTTTGAAGTCGGCTTCCTTGTGGTGATCGAAGGTCGCGTAGACCGTGCCGGCGTCGAAGTTCGAAGCCGCCAGACGGCTGACGTAGGTTCCTTCCGGAACCCCTGCGATCTTTTCGTACTTCGTCCAATGGCCGCCGCCGTCGTCGCTGACCTGTAGCAGGCCATCATCGGTGCCAACGTAGAGGAGTCCTTCCTTCTTCGGAGACTCCGAGAGGGCGACGATGTTCCCATAGAACGAAGTCGAGGCGTTCTTGGCGACCGCGTCCGGTCCCCACACCTTGCCCATCACCGGCAGCTTGTTGCGGTCCACCTGGCGCGTCAAGTCGCCGCTGACTTCCTTCCAACTGTTGCCGCGATCGTCGCTGCGGTAGAGGCGCTGCGACGCGAAGTAAAGCCGCGTGTGCGAGTGCGGGCTGATGATCAGCGGGGAATCCCAGTTCCAGCGCGAGGGCGCTTCGTCCTTGCCCTCCACGGGCTGGATGCTCTGGCGTTCGCCGGTCTTGCGGTCGAAGCGAACCAGACCGCCGTACTGCATTTCCGCATAGATGGTGTTGGCGTCCTCGGGATCGATGCGCGAGGTGAATCCGTCTCCACCCTGGGTCACGAACCAGTCGGAGTTCTGGATGCCATTCATGTTGCGGGTGCGCGAAGGACCGCACAGCGAGTAGTTGTCCTGGGTGCCGCCGCAAACCAGGTAGAAGGGAGCTTCGCTGGCGCTCACTGCCACGTCATAGAACTGGGTGATGGGCAGGTTCGCCTTGAAGCCCCACGTCTCGCCCCGGTCGTAACTTTCGTAGACGCCGCCGTCGCAGCCCACCAGGTAATAACTGGGATCGTTCGGGTCGATCCAGATCACGTGATTGTCAACGTGCTTGGAGCGCGTGTTCAGGGTCTTCAGCGTCTTGCCGCCATCGTCGCTGACGTTGATCATCATGTTGGGGTAGTAGATACGCTCGGGATTCTTCGGATCGACGAAAATCTCCGCGTAGTATTGCGCGGTCGTGTCGTAGGGATTGCGCCGTTCCCACGACGCGCCCTTGTCGGTCGAGCGGAAGATGCCGCCCTTGCCATCCGAGCCTTCCACGTAGGCGTAGACGTAGTTCGCGTTCGATGGCGCCACCGCCAGCCCGATCTTGCCGACGTCGTTGGTCGGCAGGCCGCCCTTCAACTTGTTCCAGGTCTCGCCGCCGTCGGTGGACTTGTAGATACCGCCCTCCGGGCCTCCATCGATGATGGTGTATACGTGGCGCTCGCGCTGGTAGGCCGCCGCGTACATGGTGTTGGCGTCGTCAGGATCCAGCGCCAGGTCGGTCACGCCGGTATGGTCGCTGATCTTCAAGACCTGCTTCCATGTCTTGCCGCCGTCGCTGGTCTTATAGAGTCCGCGATCGCCGCCCGGACCCCACAGCGGACCCTGCGCCGCCACGAAGACCTTGTTCGAGTCCCGCGGATCGATGATGATCTTGCCGATGTGTTCGCTGTGCTTCAGGCCCATGTTCTTCCAGCTTCGGCCGCCATCGTCGCTGCGATAGACGCCGTCGCCATAGCTCACCGAACGCTGCGAATTGTTCTCGCCGGAGCCCACCCAGACCACGTTCGGATCGTTGGGATCGATCACCACGGTGGCGATGGAGTACGAGCCTTCGCCATCGAAGATCGGGGTCCAGGTCGTGCCCGCATTGTTCGTCTTCCACACCCCGCCGACCGTCGCCAGGTACCATTGCGCGCGGTTCTTCGGGTTCACCGCGATGTCGAGCACGCGTCCGCTGGTCACCGCCGGACCGATCGACCGGAGCTTCAATCCCGCGAAGGTCGCCGACGACATCGGATCCTTGGGCTTGGCCTCGTCATTCACGGCCTTGCCTGGGGCAGCATCGGTCGCAGCCGGTTCGGCCTTTTTCGAAGCCGCGCCTTGCTTCTGCTTCGCGACCACCTTCTTGGCCGTCTCCGGAGTCACGGGCTTCTGTTGCGCAAGACTCAGCGTGGATACCAATGCGATGGAAAGGACGAAAGAGGACCAACGGCAGATGTTGAACACTCGAAGCACCTCGAGACGGAAATCCGCAGCCAAAGCCGCTTCCAGCCGAATTGTCGGCCACCCGTCGAACAGGGAACTTTACACGTTCACGGCCTAAAATTGAAGGCAGCAGTGCGAGGCAATTTCCCGTCCCCGGAAGGCGCTGCCTGTGGGATGAATTCAGGAAGCTGAATCTGCGACTTCTCGGGGCTGTTAACATCATTTTCCTATGCGGAAAGACTCCGGACACGACACCCGTCATATCAAGATCCCGCGCAATCATTGTTTCGGCTGTGGCCCGGCTAACCCCGATGGTCTGCGCCTCGTCTTTTATCTCGACGACGCGCGCCGCAGCTTCGTCTCGCGCTTCAAGCTGGCCAAACGCTATGTCGGACCTCCGGGACACGCCCACGGCGGCATCATCGCCACCATCCTTGACGAGGCGATGGGCAAGGCCAACAAGCTCCGCCACGTCATCGCGCTGACCCGCGAGATGAAGATCGAGTATCTGCGTCCGGTCCCGCTGGGGGTCACATTGATCGCCGAGGGCCACAATCGCTCGGTGCGCGGACGCGTCCACCGCAATGTCGCCGAGATCCGCAGCGAAGCCGGCGAGGTCCTGGCCCGCAGTACCGGTAAATTCATCGCCATCGATGCGGAGAAGATGTTTGCCAAGCACTTTGGGAAAGGGAAGGCCGGTGGCCAGTGGCTGCGCAACCGTCCCATCCAGCAGGAAGACTGAATCCAGGAGACATGGATATGAGATGGATCGTTGTCGGCCCCGGCGCCGTCGGTGGCTATTTCGGCGCACGTCTTATCGCGGCCGGCGAAGAAGTCAGCTTTCTTGCCCGCGGACGAACCCTGGAAGCGCTGCGCGCGAAGGGTCTCCAGGTCGATAGCGTCCTCGGCGACCTGACCTTGCCGAAAGTGAAGGCATCGGGCGTTCCCGCCGAACTGGGCAAGGCCGACGTCGTCCTCGTGGCCGTCAAGGGCTGGCAACTCGATGGCAGTCTCGATGCCATCGCCGAATTCGCCCGGGGCGGCGCGACCATCATGCCGCTGCTCAATGGGGTGGACGCCGAGAGCGTGCTGTTGACGCGCGTCCCCCGCAAGCAGCTCATGCTCGGCCTTTGCGCCATCCTTTCGACGGTGGCGGAGCCCGGGCACATCCGGCACTTCGGGATGGTGCCCAGCTTCCGCTTTGGAGAGATCGACAACTCCCCATCCGCCCGTGCCGCCAATACCCTCGCGGCGCTCAAGCGGGCGGGGGTCGATGCCGCGATCCCTCCGAACATCCACGTCGCGCTCTGGGAGAAATACATGTTCATCGCCGGGCTCGGCTCGGTCTCGGCCGCCGCGCGCACGCCGGTCGGCGAGGTCCGCTCGACACCGGCGACGCGGGAGCTGCTCGAGCGCGCGGTGCGCGAGATACACACGCTCGGCCGCGCCTGCGGAGTTGCACTCGCCGACGATGCCGTGGCGCGCACCCTGGCTTTCATCGCGAAGCTGCCGCCGGAGGGAACCACCTCGATGCAGCGCGACCTTGCCCAGGGCAAGCGCTCGGAGCTCGACCTGCTCACGGGCTCGGCAGTCCGCATCGGCCGCGAGAAAGGGGTGCCGACGCCAGTGCACGAGACGCTTTACGCTGTGCTGCTGCCCAGCGAACTCGCCGCGCGTAAAGCGGCCGCGAACAGTTAGGGATGATGGTTTGGAGGAATTGATTTCAGCGGTATTGGTCGCACCACTCGATGAACTTCCGAAGCGCTGCGCCGCGATGGCTGACCGCCGCTTTTTCGGTGGGCGACAACTCGGCAAATGTCTTACCGAGGGCGGGGAAGTAGAACAGCGGATCGTAGCCAAAGCCTTCGCTCCCGCGCGGAGCGCGCAGCAACACTCCTTCGGCATGGCCGCGGAATTGCGCCACTTCCTGGCCGTCTTGCGCCACCGAGATCACGCAGACAAAACGTCCCCTGCGCTGCCCTTCCGGCACGATCTCCAACTCGCGCAGCAGCCGCCGATTGTTGGCTTCATCACGGCTGATACCGGCCGCGCCGTTGGCTACGGCGGCATAGCGGGCAGAGATCACGCCGGGCGCGCCGCCGAGGGCATCCACTTCCAGCCCCGAGTCGTCGGCGAAGATCAGTTCACCGGGAGCGAGGCGGCTGTAATGCTCCGACTTCTTGCGGGCATTCACCTCGAAGCTCTCGCCGTCCTCGACGGCTTCCGGCATCTCGGCAAAGCCCGCGAGCAGCGCGATCTCAACGCCGTGCACTGCCGCGGCCGCCTTAAAGTCGCGAAGCTTTCCGGGATTGGACGAGGCAACCAGTACGCGCATGGCTCCAACTTCTCACACCGCGGTCTCTTCCGACAACCATTGCGCGAGGGTTCGTACACCGACGCTTCGGGGAGAGTGGCAGGAGAGGTTCCGGGTTTGGCAGGTCCCCTGGCATTCTGATATATTGAGAATCGATGCAGTTCGTCGCATCGTCCGCGGTATTCGCGCATTCTGCCATGCGTATGCGCGCCCTTAGCTCAGCTGGATAGAGCGTCTGACTACGAATCAGAAGGCCGGGAGTTCGAATCTCTCAGGGCGCGCCATTGTTATCTCGTCAACGATGCTCCCCCGGGGAGCGTTTCTTATTTACGGGCGCCCTTAGCTCAGCTGGATAGAGCGAGTGACTTCGAATCACTAGGTCGGGGGTTCGACTCCCTCAGGGCGCGCCATTCCTTCTCCGAGTCCCAGTCCAAGTTCTCCGGCGAAGACCCGCCATGGCACTCTCGTGTGGGGCCGCAAATGCTGCCTTCTTGTGATACTGTGTCCCGCACAGTGCGGTCGCGTGGGGCGACAGCACATGATGTAAGAGTCTGTTGACCGAGCCATCCGTAGAAACCTATTCGTCTCCAGGACTGACCCTGTGCAGCGCTGCGCACGCATGCAGCGCGGAAAGCATATGAAATGGCCTCTGCTACAGCCGTAGCTGTGACTCCCCGGAAGATATTTTCAGCCAAGTACGTGGTGTGGATCGTCTATGCGGTGTTGACCGTTATCGTGATCTGGGGCCGCGACCTCTCGTTGCTCGACCCGAACTCGTTCCTGCGACAGCGCTATGCGCCGATCCCATGGTTTATGTTCCTGCATGGCATCCCGGGAGTTGTGGCGCTGGTCCTCGGTGTCTTCCAGTTCTCCAACCGGCTGCGCGCGAAATACATCCAGATGCATCGCGTGATGGGACGCATCTACGTCGGGAGTGTCTTCATCGCTGCGCCGCTCGGCATCGTGGTTGCCCTGAAGTTGCCGACCCCGACCTTCCTGGGAGTCGCTACGTTGCACGCGACGGGGTGGCTGCTAACCACCGCCACGGCGCTTTATTGCGTCAAGGTCGGAAAGATCCAGCAGCATAAGGAGTGGATGATTCGGAGCTATCCGCTGGCGATGGCGTTCATCGTGGCGCGGGCGGTTCTCTTGATTCCGGCGGTCGAGCGTGCCGGACTCTACGGCTCGATTGCCTCGGTGTGGTGGGTGATCGCGGCGGCATGCTTCCTGCCTTCATTCGTCATCGAGTGGCAGAAGCTGATGCAGAAGAAGCCGGTGAATGTCGTGCGAGCGGTGGCGGGAGATTAAGAACTACTAGAGGCAAACAAAAGGGAAGGGCCGATGCTAGGGCATCGGCCCTTTGTCGATTGCGAGATGTTCTAGCGACGTCCGTAGAAGCTGTTTTCGTATCCAGCTTTGTAGCCTTCGCGGTACTGCGCCTCGTAGGCCCGCTTGTCGCCGTAGGTGTTCACGTAACCGCGGGAAGGATGGTTCCAGCCCGGGCCGTAATGGAACCTGCGATTCTGCGAACGGTCTTTCGACCCGTCGTTCCGGCCGTCGGTGTAACCCATGCTGTAACCGGGATTCCGGCTCTGCTGGTTGTATCCACCGCGGTTGTTGCGGTCGTAGTTGTTGTTATTCTGCCGATCTCGATCGCGGTCATGATCGCGGTCGTCCCGGCGAACCTGGTCGTCCTTATCCTTCTGCTTGTCCCAACCCTTATGTTTCCCTTGGTTCTGGTGGTCGGCTTTATCTTTGGACTTGTCCTTATCGTGATCATCGTCCTGCTGGCTGGGCAGGGGAGCGTTCCAGACTCGAGCCAAGGCTCCAGCGGGCAGCAGCGCGGCACAAATCAAGAGCGGAAGTGCGAAACGAAAGCGTCTCATGAGCGACTCCTGTGGGGAACTTATGACGAGCAATTGTATCCTCGCGGGGCAGAAACGGTGGTTACCGAAGGGAGTGCTACCAATCCTGCAATCGCCGCTCAGGACTGCTGGTATGCCTTGAGGATCTTGGGCGAGACGTACTGGCTGTCAGGGGGAGAGAAGCCGCGCGTGCCGCGGGCCTGGCGGAAATCGTCGCGCGCCATGCTGTCTTCGGGACCGCCGGTAAGTTGTTGGCGGCTGAACTTACAGGCTCCCCGGTAGAAGTGGGCCAACGCCAACTGTCTCGGCGTGGTGCCGCCACGGTCGATGAACGAACTGAGCTTGGATTCGGCCTCGCTGTACGAACGGCGATAGTAAGCGTTGATGGCGTCTTCGAGTTCCGCGACCGTCACCGTGCCGCCGACCGACTTGTACTGAGCCGCCAGCTTGGCTTGCAGGGAAGCGACCGTGGAATCGCCGGGCTTGATACGAGCGGCTTCGTCGAGAGCCCCACGCGCACTGTCGAGATCGCTCTTGTTGCTGCTACCAACCTTGGACTGCGCCGCCGAAATACGCTGCTGATACAGCTGATCGAGAAGCTGGTTGGCGGTCAAGCGTGCGCCCGCCGACTCCGCATCGGTGCTGGTGGCGATGGGGCGGAGGTTCGCAATGGCTTCCTCAAGGCGGCCCGCCTGGGCGGCATTCTTGCCGGCCTCCATGCGGTCCACGCGATCGAGCCAGCGCTGGCGCTCGGCTTGCAGGCTGCGTGAACGGACGTTGCGGAAGACATTGCGCGCCTGCGAATAGTTGCCGGCATTAAACGACGACACGCCCTGGCCGGTCATCTGGGAACGTTCGGCGGTCGTAAAGTCGGCGATATCGCTGTCCAGCGCCTTGCATCGCCTCTGCAGGCGCGGGTCGGTCGCGTTGCTGCAATACTGGTCCTTGGCATCCTCGGCCTTGCCGGCTTTGACCGCGTCGTTAATGGCCTTGATGGCGGCGTCGGCGTTGGCCGAGGTATTGGCCGTCTGGCCTGGAGTGGTGCCTCCAGTCTTACCCAGCTGATCGGCCGAGAGGATGACCGACTTGGAGAGATTGCCTCCCGCCGGGACGGGGAAGTCCGGAGTGCGGGCCGCTTCCTGTCCGTGGAACGAAACCACGATCATGTACTGTCCCGGTGGAACTCCAGGGATGGAGAAGCGGCCATCGGCGCCGCTCGTGGCGGGGCCCATGGTGGCGCCGGTATTGGATTCCAGCAGGTTGACCGTGGCTCCGGGGATGGGATTGCGAGTGTTGTCGCGCACGATGCCGCCGACCGTGGCATTCTGAGCCCCCGCCGAGGCCGCCAGCGCACCCAGCAAAATCATGAGCGCTAATGAAAAGCGGCGACGCCGGAAAACGCCATGCCGCGTCATGTGGCTTGGGTCCAGGTATCTCATTGAACCGACGTTGATCCCCAACCCGAGAACACTAACACGGACTTAACGGCTCTAAACCAAGTATTTAGGTGCGGAATTCATAACGCCATTGGTACATGTACCTGGGAGACCCCACCGAAATGCAATGGACATCCAGGCCCCTCATTTCTTAGAATTCCCAGCCATTCCTGGAGGACAACATGATTCGAATGCGCACCCAAGTCGCGATCCTGCTGCTACTTCTAGTGGTTGTGGCATCCGCGGCATTCGCCCAAGACGAAAATTCCCTGGCCAAAATAGCGACGCTGAAGCTAGGGCCTCTACCGGTATTTCCAACCTGCGTCACGCTGGCCCCCACCCACGGCGACCCGTTCAAGGGGCCGGCCACGATCGCCATCAAGATGACCAGCGGATGCAATATCCCGTGGCACTGGCACACGGCTGATGAGAGCCTCATCATCGTCAGCGGTAAAGCCAAGATGGAGATGAAGGACCACAACATGTCGGAGAATATCGGAGCCGGCGACTACGTCTTCCTGGTCGGCAAGCACACCCATCAGTTCACCTGCGTGGCGGCGTGCACATTCTATGACGTGACGTATGGGGCGTTCGACATCCACTACGTGGACAAAGACGGCAACGAGATCAAGCCGGAAGACGCGCTGAAGGCGACGTCCAAGGCGGCTCCGGCGGCGAAGAAGAGCGCGAGCAAGAAGGCCGAGACCAAGAAATAAAGGCGGACTCGCGGACAAGAAAAAGCCCCGGAGTGATCCGGGGCTTTTATTTCTAAAGTCAAAAGCTTAACGGCTTTTGCTTCTTAACCTGACGACGCTTACTCGAAGATGAGGATGGCCGCCGCGATGGTGGTCGTCCACAGCGATTTCTTGTCGCCGACCGCGCTCTGGGTGATGTTGGCGGTGCGGACGATCTTGTTGGAGAGGCGGTAAACCTCTTTCTTCTCGTCCCAGCTCTTGTCGGGATCGAAATCCACGTTGAGCGTGGTCGCCAGCATTTCCGCGGCAAGCTCTTCGGCGTAATCGCCGGCGACCTGGTCGGTTTCGCCGAACGAATGGTGCTCGCTCAGGTATCCGTAGGTGGTGCGATCGGCGGGCATGGCCAGTCCGATCGAGGAGGCCACGAGGCGATGTGGCTCACGCGTCGAGTTCTCCGCGACCACGGCAAACACGACTTCGCCCGGGTTCAGGTACTTGAGTCCCTCTTTGCGGGTGGCGAGCTTGCAGTTAGGCGGAAAGATGGATGAGACGCGAACGAGATTCTGAGCGGCGATTCCCGCGTCGCGCAATGCGAGCTCAAACGACGTGAGTCGCTCTTTGTGCTTTCCGACGCCCTTGGTCAGAAAGATGCGCTTGGGGACCATGTCTTTTCCCAATTTCTATGTGTCCTCCGACAAATGAAAAAACAGACCGAAATAAATTTAGGTTTCATTGAAAAGTAAATGAAAACCACAGATGACGCAATCTAGATTCCAGGGAATTTTCAGGGAGGGCTTGCGAGGAGAGCCGAACGGACGGCCCGCGAGAGGTTACTTTCCGGCGGCTTCGCCGTTCTTGAGCTTGACGGCGATCTCGATGAAGGCCAGGGCGGCGCGGCTCATCGAGCGTTCCTTGCGGTATATCAGCGCCAAATCCCTGCGAATATGCATTTCCTCGACCTTGGAGACCGCCAGCGACCCGGCGCGGACCTCGTCCTTGACGTTGGAGGAGGCGACAAAGCCTATGCCCACGCCGACGGCGACAAAGCGCTTGAGCAGCTCGCTGGAGTCCAGCGCCATCGAAACGTTTGGCTTGATATGGCGCTCGAGCAGGAAGTCCTCTATGGCCTCGCGGGTGCGCCCGACCTTGGGGATGAGCAGCGGATACTTAGCCAGCTCGGCGTAGGCGACCTCGCGCTTTTTGGATAAAGGATGGCCCTTGGGCGTGATCAGGACCAGTTCATCGCGGTGGATGGGGATGGTGGCCAGCCGGCGGTCATCGATGGGAAGCGCGACCACACCGAAGTCCACGGAATTAGCCAGCACCGTCTCCAGGACCTCGCGGGATTCCGAGCGCTGGACGGTGATGCCGACGTCGGGATAGCGCCTCTTGAATTCGGCAAAGACCTCGGGCAGGACATGCAGGCAGGTGCCCTCATTGGCCGAGACGATGATCTCTCCGCTCGGCACATGGGAACTGTTGACGACTTCAGCCAACATGGCGCGGCGCGCTTCGAGTGCGTCCTCGACGTATTTGAGGAAGATGCGTCCGGCGTCGGTGAGGGCGACACGGCCTCCACTGCGGTCGAGCAGGCGGGCGCCGACTTCGTCCTCGATGGCGCGGATCTGCGACGAGATCGCCGGCTGCGTGCGGAAGCGGCGCTCGGCGGCACGCGAAAAACTCTTGTGCCGCGCTACTTCGAGAAACGTCTCGAGGTGATCGAAATCCATCTGTCGGTACCCGGTTCCCGTTCGCAGAAACAACAAGCTTGGTGCGGGGTCGAGGTACAGTGTAGCAATCCTGGGGATGATAAAGCAGGGTTATACGAGTAATAGAAACATTCGATTTAACAATCGGCACGGCGGCGGGTAAGGTGGATTGCGTGAAGGCATTGGCACCCGCAAGGGGCTGAAGCCGGATCATCTCGGATCCGGGGCATGGGACGATGTCACGGTCCGGCCTGGACTTTTCGTAGTTCCGGGCTTGGCAGCACTGAAAGGGCGCCCAGCGGGGGTTGGGCGCTCTATCTCTGCCTCACAAGTTCCAATCGACTTCGACCCGCGATCTCCGAAGTCGGTGCCTGGCGCAAGCCAGGCTTTTTTGTTGATTTGGAATGCAGCACCTGATCATCACATTTTGCAATCGACAGTAGGGTCCGGGATAATGGCGACTATGCGAAAGATGTTGCCCATCCTGATCATCAACATGCTGGTGATAGTCGGCGTCGCTTTCTTGGTCGTGACCCAACCAGCACACATTCGCGTCCTAGCGTTGGTTATGCCGGTGCTGTTTATTGTGAATGTACTTTTCATCCGTAACTTGCAGCGCGAGCGGGCAAACGACCTAGCAACGGGTAGAGCAAAGCCACCGTCACCGCAAGTTTCCAGAGTATTTATGTGGGTTTTGTGGTTGTACGGTGCGGCCTCCTATGTCTCGGCGGTTTCGAATCTTCCAGCAGTTTTGGCTTTACACGCTTCTTATTTGTGGCTTGGGTGGGCAGTAAAGGTGACCATCGGAACGCTTTGCATTTGGCAAGGTTTCCGGATACGACGCTCGTTGGCTACTTCGCAAGATCAAGTCTCCGTCAAGAGTTGACCCGCGATCTCCGAAGTCGGTGCCCGGCGCAAGCCAGGCTTTTTGTGCAGCAAGGTTAAGCGAGCCTTCAGCTTCGCCGTCTCGCCGACCAGTGTTCGCGTTTGAGGGCGTAAACGAGGTGGCGGAGCCCTTGCCACTCGATCTCCTCGGCGACAGTCTGGCCATTGCGTTCGGCGACGCGGCGCGAAGGGCCGTTCTCCGGGCGAATCAGCGAGATGACGCGGGGAAGTTTGAGCACGTCGAAAGCATGGGTAAGGCAGCGGCTGGCCGCCTCGGTGGCGTAGCCGAAGCCCCAGGCGTCGGGCAGGAAGTGGTAGCCGACCTCGATTTCGCTGCCGGTCGGTAGCTCCTGGCGCACCAGGCCGCAGTCGCCGATGACATCTTTATCCTTGCGCACGACCATCCACAATCCAAAGCCGTCTTCCTGGTAGCGGCGCAGGTTGCACTCGACAGCGGCCTGGACCTCGTCGCGCGTCCAGGGAGCGGGGAAGTAACGCATGACGATTGGGTCGCTGAAGATCGCGCACAAGACGTCGAGATCGTCGTGTCGCATCTGGCGCAGGCGCAGACGGCGGCTCTCCAGGACCCATTTCACGGGTTCGGGTTGGTTCGGCATGGCCAAGGGTGGATAGCTCATTATGCCTTGTTTTGTCACCCGGCTTAGTGATTTTCTATGGCTTCGAATCGTTGAAGCTCACAGCGCGTGGTGATACCTTTGAATGTTACTTCATCAGTGCTGCAGGATGGTGTACGGAGCGCCTCCGGCGCCCAGACCCGCTCGTCCTTCCGCTCAATTCCTTCGGAGGTTTCATGGCGTCTTCTTACAACAACAATCCGCTGCCGGCGACGGGCAAAGTCATTGGTTTTGCGGACGGCAAATTCGACATTCCCGACAACCCGATCATCCCCTACATCGAAGGCGACGGTACCGGCCGCGATATCTGGAAGGCCAGCGTCCGCGTGTTCGATGCAGCGGTGGAGAAGGCTTACGGCGGCAAGCGCAAGATCTCGTGGTTCGAGGTCTTCGCCGGCGAAAAGGCGAAGGAGAAGTTCGGCACCTGGCTGCCCGATGAGACGGTGGACGCCTTCCGCGACCTGCGTATCGGCATCAAGGGGCCTCTGACCACCCCGATCGGCGGCGGCATCCGCTCGCTGAACGTGGCCCTGCGCCAGATCCTCGACCTCTACGGCTGCGTGCGTCCGGTGAAGTACTACCAGGGCATCCCTTCGCCGGTGAAGCGTCCTGAGCGCATGGACATCGTGATCTTCCGCGAGAATACCGAAGACGTTTACGCCGGCATCGAGTGGAAGCAGGGAACCGCGGAGTGCGCGAAGCTGATCGAGTTCCTCAACAAGGACATGCTGAAGGGGGGCAAGAAGCAGATACGCCTCGACAGCGGCATCGGCATCAAGCCGATGTCGATCACCGGTACCAAGCGCCTGGTGCGCATGGCCATCCAGTACGCGCTCGACAAAAAGCTCAAGTCGGTTACGCTCGTCCACAAGGGCAACATCCAGAAATTCACCGAAGGCGCCTTCCGCGAGTGGGGCTACGAGGTCGCCACCCAGGAGTTCCGCAGCCAGACCGTGACCGAGCGCGAAAGCTGGATCCTCGGCAACAAGGACAAGGACGCCAACATCACGGTGGAGCAGAATGCGGCGCTGATCGAGCCCGGCATGGAGTTCGCGCCTCCGGAATTCCGCGAGGAGATCTACGCCGAAGTCCGCGACGTGCTCGCCAAGATCTACGCGAGCCACGGCAAGGGTCAGTGGAAGAGCAAGGTGCTGGTCAACGACCGCATCGCCGATTCCATCTTCCAGCAGATCGTGACGCGGCCGGAAGAGTACTCCGTGCTGGCCACGCCGAACCTCAACGGCGACTACATCTCCGACGCCGCGGCGGCGCAGGTCGGCGGACTCGGCATCGCACCCGGAGCCAATATCGGCGCCCAGCACGCGATCTTCGAGGCCACCCACGGCACGGCTCCCAAGTATGCCGATAAGGACGTCATCAATCCCGGCTCAGTGATGCTGAGTGGTGTGATGATGTTGGACTTCATGGGATGGGGCGAAGCCGCCCGCCTGGTGGAAAACGGCATGGAGCGCACCATCCAGCAGAAGAAGGTCACCTACGACTTCGAGCGCATGATGGAAGGCGCGACCAAGGTCAGCACCAG
>Ga0315268_10001871_pt1 | contig 24187 bp, 19 predicted proteins | sample C1_top_MG_FD_204535 | JGI IMG/M metagenome (GOLD analysis project Ga0315268, IMG submission 204535) | Sediment microbial communities from Yellowstone Lake, YNP, Wyoming, USA - C1_top | ecosystem: Environmental > Aquatic > Freshwater > Lake > Sediment | place: USA: Wyoming | collected 2017-08-01
CTGAGGTCAAGGAAGCATTCGCGCTCATGATCAAGGGTGGGACGCCTGACCAATCTGACTTCAGCTATTCAGTGCCTGCGTACAATACGGAGCTCGAAGTTCTGTATTGGCTTGCAAGTTCGAGCCAGTTCAAACGCGACGACACTCTAGTCCTGGCTGTTGCGATGTCGAATGGTTTCTGGCTCACTATCGGAGATGACCAAGTCAGGGAAGCCGTGAGGAACGACACGACTCGCCTACTTGCTTTCCTGAGAGAGACCGACGCCCTCCAAGAATCCTATGGATGCCTCAGGCTGGAGGATTTGCCTCTTGAAGCGAAGGTTGCACTCGGCTGGACAGGAGAGGAGTCGATGAGACATGGCTATGGACCCCCGATCGGCATGATCTACTGGATGAAGCAGAGACTACCCCTGCAAATCTACGAGGCCGACACAGTCAGCATCACAACGCTTGCTGAGATGAGAACTGAAGCCCTCAAAAGCAACTGGATACAACCAGGCGGCAGCGTAGAATCGTTCGTCTCTGCCATTGAAGACTACCTCTTCTTTCCGGTCGGGCCTCACTTCAACTACCGCACAGACTATGAAAAGATCGTGAACGATGAAGGAATAATGGCCGTACACGACGTGGACTGGCAGTGGGCGCAGCATGAGAAAGGGCTCAAGTTCCAAGGCGACTGCGGAACCGAAATGACAATCGCGGACGCTTGGCTGAAAAGTTGGGGCATCGCAACGCTCTCAGAATGGGCCTACACGCTCTTCACCCAATACGACCTGCAGAAGCTATCACACTCGTTCATCATATACTACGAACCGATAACCAGAACCTGGAAAGCGTACTGGAAGCAAGTCTCCGATGGCGGAATGCCACGTTGGATAGCTGACATGGGAGGAAACACGACCCAACCATTCGACATGTTCATCTGTCGACCACCGGTCATTCAGCAACACTACCTTAGAGAGAAGTACTTTGAATCGCGCACGATAGGTGGAGTTCTCTGCAATGGGTACTGGCATTTTCAAGGCAACATGTACTACCAATTTGAACAGACTCCATGGACACAGCTGGAGGACATGCTCTCAAAGGGCATTCCGACTGCTACAATGAAAGAGTGGCTCTTCTACACGAAGCCGGTTGTCTGAACTCGAGAATGCGCTCTCGGTGGCGACAGACTCGCAGAAGCGATTCGTAGCTGTTTGTCTTGCAGTTGTCCATATTTCCAATGGCTGCGAAAGAGCCTTACGCTCACCAGCGCCAGAGATTCGTGGGGAATCCGCGGCTTGATCTCCAAGAGGCTGGTCTTTCAAGTGCGCTTCCTGTTGTTTCTGCAGGCTGGATTCGCCCTTCAGTTCGCAGCCGCAAGACCTCTGCCGAATGTGCTGATACAGGACGTTGGGTCCGAAGCTGATCGCCCACAAGTCATCTGTCTCGTGGTGAAGGATGCGGTTTACGCTCCGATAGAGGACAGACTGCAGAGATGGAAAAGTGACAAGGAAAGCCTTGGAGCCACTGTCGTCGTGAAGATCGTTTCCAATGAGTCTCCATCCGTGATAAGATCATTCCTGAAGAATGTGACCAGCCTTGTTGGTTGCCTGATGGTGGGAGATATCCCATACGTAGAGTACGAATGGAACTTCACCGACTTTGACGGAACTCAGAAGTGTGACAGATTCCCAACCGACCTGTACTACATGAATCTCCACGCCAGCTGGATCGACTCGGATGGAAACGGAGCCTACGATAAGATCTCAGGCAGTCTGACGCCCGACATTTGGATTGGACGACTGAAGGCATCGAATCTTTCCGGCGATGAGATTCAGCTCTTGAAGAACTACTTTGACAAGAACCACAACTACTTGACCGGGAAACTAACGATGCCACAACGGGCTTTGGTGTACGTGGACGAAGTTGCAGACGAATATGTCGATGTGCTGGCTCCGGCGACTGCTGGAGCGTTGCACACGATCTATCCTGAAGTCGTATCGGTATATAGTCGTGAGTACACGAACGCTTCCGACTACATGGCGAGGTTGAGGGAACCTTTCAGCCTTGTTAGGACAATTGTGCATAGCGGAGGATTCGGTCACCATTTTCTGTACAACGGAACTTGGGATGGTAAGATCTATCCTTTGGATATGAAGCAGCTCGATCCTAACGCATTCTTCTACGTCATAACATCGTGCAACGACTTTGACTATCGTAGGCATGACTACATGGGAGCTTGGTACCTGTTCGGTTCATACGGCCTATTCGCGATGGGCGATTCCAGTGTCCGTGATATACTGATTGCTCTACCTGACCAATTCTTCCCAGCCCTCAAGAGCAAGTCCTTTGGAGCCGCATACCTCACATGGGCAGCACAGTGCGTCAGCCGAGGGATCACCGCAATCAATGTCATCAACTATGTTATGCTCGGAGACCCATCTCTCGGAATTACACCGACACAACCAATTCCCGAATTCTCAGATGCTGCAGCAGCACCAGCAACAGCGTTTCTCGTTCTTCTGACAATGGTGATAGTTCTCATGCCTCGGGAGAGGATCAAGAGACAGAAAACGGATGGAGAACTAGATTCTTGATCGTGTGAGGAGTTGTCCCAGTGTCTGGCAGGGCCTCGAAACCAATTGCGATTGTCCTGATAGCAGTGGTGGTTGCCGCAGGAGCTGGGTACTGGCTGCTCATTCCAAAGACGCCAAGCGAGAGTGTGAGCCACACAACCCAGCAAGCCTCGCTCTTGACCTCGTCGAAGCAAACCCAGCGTACCTCGACATCCTCGACGACGGTCACTTCAGAAGCGACTTTATGGATCAACGTCACCGCTACAAAGCCAGTCAGCTACTACTTGTCACTTCTTGAGTCGAATCGTACTGAGCCGTATGTTCAGGTAGCTAAGGAGCTACCGAAGCTTCCTGATCTAGAGAACGCGTCCGCTGTGGCTAAGATCGTCTATCTGGCGTTGAATGCAACCAATCCTGAAGTGAAAGAGGCCTTTGAGCTGATGATGAAGGGTGGAACGCCCGCCTCTAGTGACTTCACCTACGCCGTTCCAAACTACAACACTGAGCTTCAGGTCCTGTATTGGCTTGCCTGCCAGAACGAACTCAAGAGGGACGACACCCTCGCATTATCAATCGCCATGGTTAGCGGATTATGGGTCACGATGGGGACTGATGAAGTCAGGCAAGCCGTTTTCCTGGACGCAAGCAGTCTACTGAATTTCTTCCGAGAGACGAACGAGATTCAGAGAGCAAGAGGGTACCATTGCCTGGAAGACTATCCTTTGGAAGCGAAGGTGGTCCTAGCATGGACCGGAAACATGGCACCTACTGGGGGATATCACAGTCTCACTGGGTATAGGGATAGACGATTGCCTCTAGCCGCATACCGCTGGGATACCGTAAGCGTTGACACTCTGAGGAAGATGAGGACAATAGCCAACGATGAAGGCTGGTCCAGTCCCGACACTGATACAACGGTCATGAAAATTGAGGAGTATCTGTTCACAAGCGGGAACCCGCATTGGGACTACACTTGCACCCAAGAGAAAGAGAGAAACATACTCGTGGACGGAGAAACGGTCGACAATTGTGGAATTTTCAACGTGGACTGGCAATTCGAACAGTACCTTAAGACGGACAAGTTCGTGGGCGGCTGCGCGGATGAAGCCAGCGTGGCGAACGGATTTATGATAGCTATTGGAACCGCGAGCACCATAACTTCTGTGAGATGGGGCACTAAGGGAGATACGGGACATTTCCACGTCGCCTATTACGAGCCCCACAAAGGGATTTGGAAGATCAACGCTGAACAGCTAGGCATTGACGTGAGCGCCGGTTCCGGGAAAACCCTCGTCAACGTCTTCTACTTGTTTATCCCGCCAGTGAATCAGAAGCTCTACATCCTGTGGGGAGATGGCGTTGAACAGAACTTGTGGATATGGAAGAGCAAGGCTTGGTGCATGTTGTTCCCCACAACCATAGATGAATTGAGTCGCATGTTCTCAAGGGGAGTTGATTCTTCACAGATCAAACGGTGGCTATTGTACGGGGAGAAACCCGTCGCGGTCACGACCGCATACACCACGTGGGCTCAGCAGGGCACGTGGAATGTTCTCTCGGATGGCTCACTCGACTTGATCGATGAGGAGGGCAAGATCGCGGGAGACCTTGGACAACCCTACGTGGACTTGGCGAAAGTTAGCTACAGTTTCTCGAATGGATCCTTGTATTTCCGCTTCGATCTACGAGGCAAGATTCCGAACGAGACTCTAACAACTCACGTTGCCAGTATTTGGTATCAAGTGCTTTTCGACGCCGACTCGGATCCCGGCACTGGATTCCTGTGGAGCAGTGATTTCACGCCCGATTACATTCTCCAGCTCTATGTCGATTTTGACGGTTCCTCCAAGACGCCTCAGGTCCATTCCTATGTCCTCAAATACTCTGGCACTGGAAGTGATTGGAGCTGGACTCCGGTCGGAACCACGGAGAGATTCGGAAGCGACGCTACACTTGCAGGTGGCATTGGACAAGATTCCTTCGTCTTGACCTGTGAATATCAAGACATTTCGGTATCCAAGGGATCCGCAGTCCAGTTCTTTGCGCGAAGCGGCATTCTCTATGACGGCAAAGTCTACAATGACCCAGTTCCTGACAAAGGTACAGTCAAGGTCGCATTATGAGCCCTAGTTCACTCGATTGTGTCCAACTCTTGAGTCCCTATTGGGTATGCCGGGAAGCGCCGGGGGTGGGATTTGAACCCCCCGTAGTTCTTGTGCTTGGCCCGGTGAACACAGGGTGTTCGCCTGTGCCTCCGGTCTCTTCAGAGGCATCGTTGCTGCACAAACGGACCACTACAGGGACAAATGGTCATTCTTGCACTAATGCTTTGGGGGCCAGATCCCCTGCTCGCAAGATGATGAATTCTATGGAAACGAGCTAAGTGCTTCGCGAAGCGTCAATGCTATAGTCTAGGTGAGTTCAACCTCAGTATGTTTGTTTCCTGAATATACTGAATCTACCTGTGTGTGAATGTGGAACAATCCACTCTAGGGTTATTTTCGGTAGTGATTAGGTTGGAGTCTGTCTTGCTTTCGAAAGCGTTAACACTTCCAGTCAGGACCGTTCTTTGAGGTTCATTGAGAGCTAGCATTCCGCGTAAAGGATATTGCTAAATGACAACACACAGGAAGTCAAACTTGGATTGGTTGAGATGTCTGGTGAAGAGGCTTACAATGCAGCTGTCAAGGTATATGCTCTGTATGGCGCATTCTTCAAGGAAGTCGCCCGAGAATTTGGCAAAGAGAAGGCTGTCGCTCTTCACAGGAAAGCACATGAGTTGATGGGAATCAAGACTGGTCGGATGATAAAGGAGCAGATGGCTGACGCCGAATTCGACCTGAAGACTTTGGCTACAGTATTGAGAAACGCGAACATGAGCATCGGCATCGACTGTGAGATGGTTCAGGCTCCTGGCTCGCTGTCGCTGAGGAACTCTCGCTGTCCCATGTATGATGGCTATAGGATGGGTGGACTAGACGATGATATGGCTGAGGCTCTATGCCAGGTGGGTGCCCCAGCCAAACTGGGTTCCACACTTAGGCAGCTCAACCAAGACGCCGTATACCAGTTGAAGTATTATCGAGACAAACCAGATGAGAGATGCGAAGAAGAGATCAAACTAGGATAAAGAAACTTGTGTGTGTGTCTTAGTGCGGGCGCCGTGAGACTGGCATCTTGCTCTGGGAGAGAATTCATAGCCTACTCCCTGTGCTGTTTGTATGAGGGAGCTTGACGGCAAGCAGAGTCCTAGAATACATCAGACGCAATCATGATCGCTATCTGTCAGAATTGAAAGAGTTCCTTGCCATCCCCACTATCTCAACATCAGCTGAACACAGATCTGACATTCAGCGTGGAGCTGAATGGCTGTCGCGGCAATTTACAGAGAGCGGTCTCAAGCATGTGGAAGTTTTCCTAACTGCGGGTCATCCCATTGTGTATGGCGACTGGCTAGAAGCCCCGGGAGGGGGCACCATCCTAATCTATGGTCATTATGATGTGCAACCCGTAGACCCGCTCGCTGAATGGACTTCTCCACCATTCGAGCCCACCCTACGTGGGGAGTATATCTTTGCGCGCGGCGCATCCGACATGAAGAGCAATGGACTCGCGGTTCTCAAGGCGTTGGAAGCATCGATAAAGAATGGAAGCCTGCCTGTCAACGTCAAGGTTGTCTTTGAGGGTGAGGAGGAGATAGGATCAACCCATCTAGGTCCGTTCCTAGAGACGAACAAAAGTAAACTCAAATGCGATCTTGTCCTGAGTGCCGATGCGACAATCGCGAAACGAGACTTACCTTCCCTAGCCTATGGCGTGCGTGGAATACTATACCTCGAAGTCTGGGTCCAGGGTCCGAGCCACGACTTACACTCCGGCGAATTTGGCGGCGGAATACACAACCCTGCTCAAGTCCTGTGCGAATTAATCGCGGGAATGCACGATGCCGATGGGCAAGTCACTCTGCCTGGCTTCTACGACCAAGTTCGTATTCTATCCGATGAGGAACGCAGAGAACTTGCTCGCATTCCCTATTCTGAAGACGAGTTTCGTCAAGCCACAGGAGTCAAACAGACTTTTGGCGAGAAAGGTTACAGCACGCTTGAACGTCTCGGGGCACGACCCACGCTGGAAGTTAACGGGCTTCTCTCCGGATTCACCGGGGAAGGTATCAAGACGGTCTTGCCGGCGAAGGCAATGGCAAAGATCTCAATGCGATTAGTGCCCTACCAAGACCCAAGCATCATCGAACAAGGATTCATGGAATACATGCGCAAGAACACTCCGCCAGCAATAACGTGGGAAGTCAAGCACCTAGGGAGCGCGAGCGCCGCGCTCATCGATCGAGAATCATTTGGCATACGTGCCGCGTCTGAAGCCTTGGACAGCGCCTTCGGAGCCAAGCCAATCTTTCGACTGGAGGGCGGCACTCTGCCTCTAGTTAGTCTTGCGAAAATGAAGCTCGGGGTGGAAGTCATAATGATAGGCTTCATGTTACCGGATGATAATTTCCATGCCCCCAACGAGAGATTCTACTTGCCGAATTACTATCGAGGAATCGAAACCTACACACGCTTCTTTGACCTCATTTCGCGCCAGCCCGACTTCAAGTCGCCAGCGTAGAGATGCCAGAGTCGCAATTCGACGAACGTCGTAATTTGAACTCTTGATTTGTGTGTGGGTAGGCTGGTACGGGCGGGATTTGAACTACCAGGTGAACAAGATGGTTCTTTCCTGAGAAGCCGACCGCCCGATAGCAAGTCTGAAATTCTGAGACAGTCCAATTCTTCCCTCTGATCTTCGAGGGTTCTCCGTTTACCCGTTTGGACTCCACTGCTTTCTCCACGTAACAGGAGCGCCGAGGAGGGGCGCGATGAGAAAGAAATACCTGACACGAAAAGAGGTGAGAAGAAGATGGTAGAAGAACGCGTCAGAAAGGCAGTTGAGAAGAGAGAACACGAAATTGAATTACCTCGACTGACCCTTGAAGACAAGTGGGAAGTTGCGCGCGGAAACATAATCTATTTTGTCGTCTCTGGAATAACATACGCAAAATCCAAAGGTGGATCGCCTGAAGAGTTCGGCACTCATGCCGGCAACGTTGCTGCTCCGTTCTGGAAGACCGGAGCAGGCGGGGTGAAGACGAGGAGTAAGGAGGAGGTGGGACCTCTTGCCTATTTCGTTGCAGGGATGTCTGAGGCTTATCAACAGTTCAAAGATTTCCAAATGGAGATCCTAAGTCAAGAGGCGACAGCGGTCAAAGTCAGAATGAAGAATTTCGGGGAAGACGTCATCAGAGGCCTCTTTGCAGAGTCAGGTGTGACAGTGGACGAGTATTTCCGCTTCTTCGAGAAGAAATGGGAAGCCGTAGCCAACTCCCTAGGATTGGAATACAAACAGGATACCAAGGGAGATTGGACTTGCTTCACTGTCACCAAGAAGTAATCCACAGCCCCGTTCTTCATGGCTCAAGAGGCCGGCTCAGAGCTTAGCTTCCGTTCTTTCTAGGTCTCGTTTTGCCCCGAGCTTCCTGAGGATTTCAGCAGCCTGCTCCAATCGTTTCCTTGACTCCTCAGGATTCTTCTGTGCTAGCGCTTCGGAGTAGGCAACAAGCGCTTTGGCGTGATAGTATGGCCAACCAGCCTTCTCCCACAGATCTAAGGATCTCAGGTAAGCTTCCTCGGCGCCTCTTGTGTCACCGGTAGCAAGTAGAAGGCTCGCTTCAGCCTGAGAGGCCATCGCCAAACCCGCATCGCTTTTGAGCGTATCAGCAAGCCTCTTGGCCCACTGTGACGATTCGCGTGATTTGTCGATTTCCTTCCTCTTTGAATAGACAAGTGCCAGATAGAGAAGAGCTTGGATGTGGTAAATCGGTTGGGTCGTGTATTCCCAGTTCTTGAACGCTTTCACGCAGGTCTCGAGATGGATTCTAGCCTCGTCCTCCTTGTCCTGCTCCAATCTTAGAAGAGCCAATCCCAAGTGAACCTCCACAGCGAAATTGACATAGCTTCCTCCTTCCGTGAGCAAACCTAACGCGTTCCGGAAACTGACCTCAGCTTTCTGGAGGTCCCCAATCATTAGCCATGCCCACCCTCCCCGGCTTTCGACATCAAAGTAAGAGGACAACCCAAGTCTTTCTACCAGCTCGGCTGATCTTCTCTGTTCGTCGATGGCATTTCTCCAATCGCCGGAAAGAAAATCCAAGAAGGACAAACCCAAGTACGCGCCCGACACTCCCAACAAGTCGTTTGCACGCTTGTGATGGTCAAGATGGCGGAGTTCTAGCTCCTTTGCCTTCGCCAAGCTCCTTGGGTAAGTATAGAGAGCTAAACTAGAGAGGAAGGAGCATACTAGATCGTATTCCTCGTGCTTCACTGCCAAGTCGAGAGCTTGCTGCCAGAACGGCAGCCCTTCATCTATCTTGCCGGTGTCTGTCAAGAAGGATCCCTTCGTGGCGAGCGCCTCTGCGACTGCAAAATGGTTGCCTGTCTTGTTCCCAACCTCCATCGCTTTCTCAGTCCATTCGAGAGCCTCATTCCATTCTTCCATAGCGCTGTGCTGGGCTGCTAGCCGACCATAGATGGAGGCGGCTTCGAAGCTCTCAGTTTCCTCGCCAAGACAGGTCAGACCATGCTTCAGGATCTGCCTTGCGTCCGCACTGATTGTGCCGCGTACTTCAGCTCTCACATAGGTTCGGTCGAGTGCGATGCATACGCGAGCGCACCCTTTCTTGTCACCCAATTGCTCAAGAATGGCGAGTGCGCGTTGGTACGCCTGTATCGCGTTTCTGAACCGCCCTGCATATAGGTGGCACTCGGCTAATTTCTCTAGAAGTGGCTCTATCTCCTTCTCTTTGCCCTCTTCCAAGTCGATTATGTCTACTGCACGCTTGTAGTCGCCGATGGCTTCGTCGTAGACATGAATGGTTCTGTTTCGGTCACCCGCCATGATTGAATACTTGATGGTCTGTTCTGTGTCTCCTCCTTCCGAGAAATGGTTGGCTATAGCTTCACTGTAGCCTTCCAGGTTCCTCGAGTAGACCTTCTGCATAGCCTCAGCTATTCTGAGATGGTACTTCCCTCTTCGAATAGGAATGAGATCATTCAGGAGCAGTTCTCTTATCCGGTCGTCAGTGAACTTGAAGATGCTCTTTTGACGTGGAATCTGTTGCACCAATCCGGCTGAGAACGCTTTCTCAAGCCTCTGGAGCAGGGCATCCTCCTCTACCTGAGATACCTCATGCAAGACTTCGAAGTCAAACTCGGAACCCATGACCGATGCCATAGTCAGAACATTCAGTGTTTCCGGTTGGAGTTTTGTCAATCTTGACTTGAGTACTGACTTGACGCTCTCTGGTAGGACAATTTCCTGTATTGGCTTCTGATCCCATTTGCTTTCGGTTCTGAAGATGGTGCCGTCTTCCACGAGGGAGCGGAGAACCTCCTCAACGAAGAAGGGATTTCCCTCTGTCCGTTGATAGATTAGGTCTGCAAATTCAGGAGATATAGTCTGTTCTCCAAACGTCTGCTTGATGAGTTCTATTGTCTCTTCTTTGCCTAGGTTTTTTACATGAATCGTTTCTAGGAGACGTTGTCTGTTGAGCTTCATGAGCGACCGATATAGTGGGTTGTCGGGTTGGACGTCTTCAGACCTGTAGCAACACGTGGTCAGTACACGAAGGTTTCCTGTGCTTCTAACAAAATACTCCAATAGGTCCAGGGATGGTTGGTCAGCCGATTGCATATCATCAAACAGCAAAAGCAAAGGAGACTCGGTACAGATCGAGATGAAGAACTGAGTAACCGCCTCGTAAAATCGTATCTTATCCTGCTGTTCTCCTAGTGGCTTAGATGGTGGAATCGTCCCCAGCTTCGCGGCAATATCTGGCACCAGCTTCACAAATTCAGAAGCGTTTCGACCAAGCATTCTACGAAGCAACTCACCTGGGGCTTGAGCCACGTACTGTCTTGCTGCCTCAACCCACGGCGCATACGGTAGACCAGCATCCGACGCGCTACCCGCCAGAACCACAGCCCCTTTCGATTGAGCATGCACACCTAACTCTTGCATGAGGCGAGTCTTGCCCACGCCTGCCTCTCCTTGAAGCGCCACCACAGAAGACCTATTCACGAGAGCGCTTTCGAAAGCTCCCTTGAGCTTCGTGAGTTCTGCCGTTCTGCCGACCAAGCCTGTAAGCCAACGTGGTTTCTGGAAAGGAACGGTGGGAAGCTGGGCAGCCTCAGCGCCACTCGATGCCTTCTCTAGTGAGATTGAGTAGACTTCTAGTGGAGATTGGACGTTCTTGAGTTCCTGTTGCCCAAGGTCAATGATCTCATGGTCGATCTTGTTCCAGACTTGATCGTACACTTGGCGGGAGATGCATATGCCGCCCGGCTCAGCAAGCGGCTCGATCCTGGATGCAATATTAACGGCGTCACCGTAAACGTCGCCCTCTCGATAGATTACATCGCCAACATGAATTCCGATGCGGAGTGGAAGGGTCTTCCATTGTTGGGAACTCTCGTCTACCCAAGTCCTTTGAACGTCTAAGGCGCAGCGGACCGCTTCGAGTGCGCTGGGAAACTCAACAAGGAAGGCGTCCCCCATGGTTTTGATTTCTTTCCCTCCATGTCTTCGGAAGATCGGGCGGAGTATAGTTCGCTGCTTCTCTAGGACTTGAAGTGCGACTGCTTCATTCTCCTGCGTTAGCGCCGTGTAGCCTACTAGGTCTGTGAACATTATGGCCGCAAGTCGTCGCCGGTCTTTGCTCCCGGCTTCTCTGGCGCGGGACAAGGAATTCAGCCCTAGCCTTGGCAGAGATGCTATGTGGTCACGCATTGATTAGTTATGCGCAACCGTTGACTACGAACCCGAATGAGTCGATTAACGGACATCAGCGGTTTGAGGAGGAACTGCCTTCTTCTTGTTCAATCAGTTGCTTCTCTTACTTGCTTCTCTGAGCGTCGGTATCTGGGCTTTACTCACGGGCCATAGACTGTACGCGCTTTGCTCAGAGCCCAGCATAGCAAGCTAGGTGCACAGTTTCGGTTCTTGCTCCGCGGACACAGGATGATTGTTATTGGGCGAGCTTCCTTCGTCGTCCTCGGTCAACAAACCACGCACGGGCAGTCATGATGCGTTTCCCCAAAGATTAGGATGATCCCGCCAATCGGTACGCCAATCGCGGTATTGTCAGGGGACAACGCGATTGGTCACTTGTTTCCTTCTTGAGAAACCGACCGCCCGACGGCAAGTCTGAAATATCCAGATAGTCGCTGTCCTCGTTTGGCTTTCGGAGATTCGCTGCCTGTTCGAGTTCGCTGCCTTCTCTGGGAGCGCGCACGGGAGCGCCAAAGAGGGGCGCAATGACGCAAGCGCCTAGCTTCAGTTGGAGGTGAAACATGATGGAAAAACAGATTTCGAAGGGACTCAAGATTACGTTTCTTGTTCACTTCATAACGGCTGGGATCTTCGGGGCTGGCTTTCTGCTGGTCCCGGAGTTGCTTACGGGAATGTTAGGTGCACGCGCCATGGAGCCGTCGACGTTCAGGCTGGTGGGCGCAGCAATGCTCGCATTTGCAGCTAGCTCATTGCTCGCTTACAGGCAGACACTGTGGGACAGAGTGAAGATCGTGGTTCAGATCGAGATCGTCTGGACCGTTCTCGGAGTTCTGGCCACTTTGTGGGGCTTGATGTTCGAAGGTCTTCCGGCGGCCGACTGGATGAACGTTCTCATACTTGGCGCCTTCGCATTGGCCTTCACATACTTCTATTCCCGAGCGTAACCTCGCTGCCCGTTTTCATTTTCCTTTTTTTGTGTGCAAGTCGGCTGGTGCGACCGTCCAGATTTCAACCGTCGTCGGAGAGCCACGTTTGGTCTAATGGGTGGCTTGCTTCTTTGGCCTGCCTTTCGCTGTGGTTCTTGATTCGTGGTCTTCGGCGCGTGCTTCAATGAACTCGACGACTTTCTCTTCGCTGTACTTCCTGGCTTCCTGCTGTTTCTGTAGTTGTTCTTTGATTTTTCTTAGCAGCTCTTCCATGGTGTATGGTTTCACGAGGTATCCGTCGGCGCCGCGGTTTACGGCTTCTATGGCGTTCTCTTGCGAGGGGTAGCCTGTTATGATGATCTTGACCATCTTCGGGGCGGCTTCTCTCATCGACGTTAACAGTTCTATGCCGTCCATGTCTGGTAGGCGTAGGTCAACTAATGCTAGGTTGTAGAGTTTCGTTTTGGATTTCTTGATGGCTTCCCGTCCGTTCTCGGCGACGTTGACGTCGTATCCGTTATTCTTCAGCGTGACCTCCAACGATCTACGAACGGTCGCGTCATCGTCTATGACCAGAATTCTCGCCTGTTCCAGTTCTTTCATTTCTCCTTCACCTCTTGTGGGCTTGGTTTGATTGGAAGCGTCACTGTGAAGGTTGATCCCTTTCCAACTTTGGTTTCGACGCCGATCGAGCCCCCATGCGCTTCGACAAGGCGTTTAGTGATGGCCAAGCCAAAGCCCATCCCCTTCGCCTTGGTCGTGAATAGTGGGCTCCAAAGCTTCGCCAGGGTTTCTGTTGTCATTCCCTCTCCTGTGTCTTTGAAGGTTATGTGAACCTTGTCGCCGGATCTGGTGCTTGCGATTGTGAGTGTGCCTCCTTTGGGCATGGCGTCAACGGCGTTCACTGTGAGGTTCAGGAATACTCGTCTCATCTTCTCCACATCCAGCCGCATCGGTGGTTGGTTCTTGGTCGAGTCGACCACACGCACTCTCTTCGGAATCTTCACTTTTGCCAGGGCGTCTTGTGTGATTGATTTCAAGTTGGTCTCGGAGAGTTCGAGGCGCAACTCCCTCGAGTATTCCAGGAGGTCGTTTATGATCTTGTCAGAACGTCCTATGCCTTCCTCGATCAGCTGAAGCATCTCTTTCCCTTCCTTGCTCAACTTTGAGTCCTCATTGGTCTTGAGATTGTATACGGCACCCGCGATGCCCTGCAACGGATTGCGGAGATCATGACCCACCATCGCCGCCGTCTCTCCGATTGCGGCAAACCGTTGAGATTTCGCAAGCTCCGCCTCCATCCGCTTCCACTCGGTGACATCAGTCCAGTAACCAATAACCTCCACGGGCTTGCCGGCGGCATCACGAATCACCTTCGCCTCTTCACGTATCCACCGATACGATCCGTCCTTGTGCAGAAACCGATACTCAAAGGCGTACTGTCCATCCTTCCACAGATGAGGTACCTTTGCAAGATAGTGGCGTAAGTCGTCAGGATGGACACGACTGTCCCAGAATTCCGGATGTCCGATGAGTTCCTCCGGCTTGAAGCCAAGCATTGAAACGACTCTGTTGCTCATGTAAGTCACGTCATAATCGGAGCGATCCGCGCGAGGCGTGCTCGTGAAGATGACTGCTGGGTTAGAGGTGACCACGTAGTCAAGTTGCTCCTTGGCAGCGCGAAGCTCTTCCTCAGCCCGCTTCCGGTCCGTGATGTCAATTGTGACATACATGATTCCCTCCGGGACAGGGTAAATGTGACTCTCAAACCAGCCCGTTCGTCCGTCTTCGAAAGTATACTCATTAGTAACGGTGGCAGGCTTACGGGATTTCATTACGCGTTCTCCGGCCTCGAAGAACGCCGATTTCTCGATACCTGGGAGAACCTCTGTGAGTTTCTTTCCGATTAGTTGCTCTCTCGGAATCTCGAGTGAACGCGTTAATGCCTCGTTGGCCAGAAGGTAGCGCCACTCAGTATCGAATACGGCGATGTGTTCAGACATTGACTCCAGCAAGCGTCTAAGGCGCTCTTCGCTTTCTCGCAGAGCGTTCTCCATCTTCCTGCGTTCTGTGATGTCTCTGACAATTCCTTGAACCCCAACTATCCCTCCATCTTTGAAAATCGGAGAGGCATTCAGTTCAGCTGAGACGTGGGTTCCATCTTTCCGTAGCATCTCCCCTTGTAGGCCAAGAACATTCATGCCTTTCATCAATGCAGCAAAGTTTGAAACTATCTTGGGACTCTCAGACTCGGGCAAGTAACTTTCCATGCGCGTGCCTATCACCTCCTCAGGCTTGTAGCCCAGGGCCCTTTCCACCGAGGGAGAAACGTACGTGACACGCCCCTCAAGATCCAACTCGAATATCCCGTCGATACTTCTCTCAGCGATACCTCTAAACCGTTCCTGTGATATCGACGACAATCCCTCTCACACCCACAGGTCGATTCTTGCGCATGACAGGGGCGGCATATACTATAGCCCGGAATGTGCTGCCGTCCCTTCTCAGAACTGCGTATTCATCATTACTAACCTTCTCTCCACCCAATAACCTCCCTATCTTCTGCCTAGCTCTGTCGTGCTCTTCTGGAGCAAACATCTGAAAAGCACTCAAGCCCCTGCGGAGGTCGTCTTCACCGTAACCAGTCGAGGCAAATCCAATATGGTTAAGGAAGGTCAGGTTTCCCTCCTCATCGATCTCGAACACAATCTGAGGCAGTAAATCAGCTAGCTCTCTGAATCTTCTCTCGCTCTCTGCTAGCTTCCCTGTCCTCTTAAAGACCAGCTGCTCCAGTTCGGTTGTGTGTCGACGCTCCTGTTCCACTAGCCGCGCGTTCTCAACTGCTACAGCTGCATGATTTGCGAAGAGGCTGAGCAGTTCCTGATCCGCCTCTGTGAACGGATGGGTCTCCACATCACCCAGGACGTAGATGGCTCCTGTTACTCGGCTATGCCAGAGCATAGGCACGGTTAGGACTCCGGTAAACAGTTGAGCGTCGTATGCGGCAGCCCGGCCTGGCCAGGTACGGTAGTCGTCAATGATCAGCGGCTTTCCGGTCTCGACGACGACCCCAGCGGCTCCCTCCCCGTACTTTAGCACTGTTCCTGTGTAATCACGTGGAGGTTTGTGGCTTACTGCAAGGCGAAGTTCCTTCTTTTCAGGGTCGCATAGGTACATGCCTCCACTGTACCCGCGGAGCATCTTGGTCGCGCGTTCCACGATCATCTGGAGCAACATCTGCAAGTCGCGCTGAGCAGTGATGTCGAGGACTGTTGCTTGAAGCGCAGCTAGCTCTTCGACCCGGCGACGCAGCGCCTCCTCCGCTCGCTTGCGTTCGGTTATGTCTCTTCCGTAGAGGTTGACGTAACCCGCTTCCGTGATCGGTTTGACAAAGAACGAATAGAACTTGCCATCAGACTCGACGTCAATGTTCTTGCTTAGGCCGGTGGAAAGGATCTCGGAAGCTAGGTCGCACCAGAACTTTGGAGCGGCTTGCCCTACCTCAGGTTTCCAGTCTCGTAGCAGTGTTTTGCTCGCTTCATTTGTGGCTAGGACAATTCCGTTCTTGTCTAACCGTAGCACGGGGTTCGGGTTTTCAGCTGGAAATCTTGCTAGGCTCCGAGCTTCTTCCTCCATCCGCTTACGGTCGGTTTCATCACGGAAGATCGCTAACGCGCCGACTATTCGTCCGTCTTTGTCCAGCCACGGGGTCGCCGTCGTGAGCAGTTGCCGCTTCTCACCATTCGGGCGGGTGATCTCGATCTCGTAACTGCTACTTTCCCCGGAACGTCGTTTCTCAGTCTGTTTCTTGACAAGCTCGAAGGTTTCTGGAGTTGTGAACTCACGTACGTTTCGGCCAACGAGATTTCCATGCGGCACGCCAAAGACCTCTTCTCCCGCCGGGTTGCAGAAAACGAACCGCTCTTCGAGATCAATAATGCAGAGTCCTTCCTTCTGCCTCTCGATCAGGAGGCGGTATCGTTCCTCGCTTTCCCTCAGTGCCTCCTCTGCTTTCTTGCGTTCAGTGATGTCGATTAGGTACTGGAGGTACATGCCTTCTCCAATTGGAACCCACCATATGTCCCACACTCGTTCGAATGCTTCCACCTCGCGGTGTTTCCTCTCGTTTTCATTCACCGCCTCATCAGCTAGGCAGAACCAGCATTTCTTTTCACCACCGCGAACGAATTGGCTCTTACCGAATGAGCGCCAACATGGCTCTCCCACCTTGGCGCCAACTGCAACTGCCTTCTCGTTAGCGGCTACCACAGTACGGTCCGATCGAATCAACATTGCAGGGCTAGGGATCGAGTCGAAGAGAAGGGCGTTTAGCCGAGAACCCCGTTGAGCCTCTTCTCTTGATGGATCTGGCTGCTTCTCGATGCCATTCTCTTCAACCATCTCTCTTCGCCCCCTTTGCGTGATTCACATAATCAATTAGCGTCCAGCCATCATGCTGTATGAAGTTCAATTTGAGTCGGCGATAGAGGCTCTTGGCGATGAGCTTCTCCATGACTTTGCCGCTCTTGTCCAGCAAGTCTTCCAGCGCCAGGTGGAAGGTCTCCAGTTTCTCGGGAATCTCTCCACGTTTGATCTGATAGCTTCTCTCGAGGCGTTCGTAGATAGCTGCCCGGACAATCTCGCCAGGAACGAGTAACCCTTCATCAACAGCCTCAACCAGAATCTTCTCTAGCTTAGCAGGCTGTCCCATGGGTGAAACCTCGCCCGATATGGAATGTTGAGGGCATGAGTCTAGGTTAAACCTAGCCAAGCGGATGCAGCCAAACGTGTGCATACTTGTCGAGTCTAGAATTGCGCTTTGAGCAGAACAGCATCACTCGACTCTTCACCATTGTCCTCACAGGGAGAGGCAGCGTACGTGCCAGCCTCCAAGCGGGTGGAAGTCTAGACGTGTCTACCCGGAGGCGCGCACATTCTCTGCTTCCTTGTTCGGTGCTGGAAAACGCGATTGAAGTGGTGAACAGGGGTGCTAACGGGTACGTAGTTAGACCGGATTTCTGTGACATCCTTGGAGTTTGAGTTTGAATCTCGGGCCATTCTGGACCGAAGAGTCGCCTGTCCGAAAGATCGATTTTGCGGGGATTTCGAGAGAATTCACGTGGATTCGCGCACTCTAGGCAACCGCTGCTTGGTTGCCTTGCTCTGCTGCTTCTTGTTCGTTTTCGTCGATATCGAGTATGGTCTTGCTCAGTCGGGTCTTCTTCATTCTCAATTCAGAGTTGTCGTGCCCTTCTTTTCACGGTCCGTTTTCGACAGTTCCATAAGAAGAGAGACGGCCCTTCGCTCTACTTTGGAAGGCAAGTTTGCTGCCATGACTATTCGGGGGACCTCGCCTGAAGCGTCGTAGTGAGGCGGCTTAAGGTTAAGCGCAAATCTGATTCGATTGTGCATTCTCCAAACTAATCGCCTATCAGCAGGATGCATTATCTGCTTCATTTGAATTGGTATCTGGTTTTCGCGGCAAGCAATGTAAATCGCTGCAGAACTAATCCGTCGAAGCGGCCTTCGAATTCCCGCTGCATGGGCCTTGCGGTAGATTTGAACAGCCCTAGCTCCGACAGCCTTCGGGAGATGAAGACGGGCAATCGTCCCTTCCACTATCCTCACCATCTGAATCAAAGACGAGCCAGCCAAGTTACGGCCTTCAAACCAGTGATGTCTCATCCCCCTCTCGAATTCGTCCACTGTCAACCTTCGCCCTCTCCCATCAACGAATCCCGGCTCATACATACCCCACCCAACCATAGTACCACGCAACCGACTTCGAATTTCCTTGAGCCCGTCAGGATCGTACGAAACCTCGCAGGAGCCACGATCCATCACCTCAACCCCATACTCCGGCAAAACAGCCCCACACGCCATACAGACAACCTCACCTCTATCATAGTCCAACCAAACCCGACTCGAACTACACTCAACACACATCAAACCACCATCCAAAACCATCCCTCCACGGAAGGATACGGCCAAATCCCCAACAGCTATACGCCCAGACGCTGACCTCGAGCACTCAGACGATCACATGACACCAACAACCAAACCACGCGGAAAACAAAGACCCAAACCCCGCGGGATTCGAACTCGAATGCGCGGTTGGCGCTCTCAGGGAGTAAGGAATCGTGCTGTGCACGAGCCGAGCAAAAACTCGCCCGATCACCGCTCAAAGATTAGGTTGGATGATGTTGTTAGTTTGGTGGGCTTCAAGGCTATTGCGAAGAAACTTCCTGAGAGGAGTTTGGCAAGAGCGCTGATACTGGAAATGGATGATTCTGTGCCTCGATGGATGGCTCTGGGGCAACTGCTGATCATCGATAAGATCCTACACAGAGACTTGGCGCAATAAGCCGAGGTTCAGTTTTCGTGCAAGGGTCGCGCGGAATGCTGGTGCAAAGAGATGAAGAACCCGTACCGTTTCCAGAGTGTCTTGTGTGCTTCGTGAGGATTTGAGCCGTTCATATTTGCGCGAGGATTCTCTCGATGGAAGGCGCATCCTCGGGTAGCTGCTGAATATCAAGTATAGTTAGGGTTTCCGCGACGACGCGGCTGGAGTCATCATGCAGCGTCACACGGATCGTTCACAGCAACAGAGCACATCCAACGTTGTCGCTTATCTCTGCGCTTCCCCAGTCTCATGCGAGGACTCTTGGTTCGCACCGATCGGTCAACAATCGATTTCGGCACCCCACTTGCGGCGTCAAAGAAAGATGCCCTGTCCATGGGTTTCGATCAATGACATGACTTGCCCTGGCTCAAGCTTACGAGCGTCATACATGCACATTCCACAAAGACCTTGAGGAAACTTTCGCCCAAGCTTCTTCTCATAGACTAGAAGCTCCGAAGTCTTTGAATTCTCAAAGAAGACGCTCATCTCGGTTGCTCCTTGGAGCCCCTTGTATCCCTGACTCATCTTCTCCTGAAGCAGCTTCGACGCGTTGTCAATTATCACGTCTGGGGATGCTCTTCCGCGACGCATGTACCATTCTTCAGCGCTCATAATTGTGAAGGCGCCTCTTTCCTCAAACTCCTCCATCCCGAAGTATCTCCTTCTCATCTCCTCACGGTCTGAATCCATTTCCTTCTCAGAAACTACGTAGATCGACGCCATTGATCTGGTCAGACCTCTGGCTAGAAATGGGAAGGCAATGTTCCTTCGGGAGTCTGCCCCTTCATAGAGGGCGAACGCATGCTCACTCAATCCAAGTTGATTGGCATACGTAACGTGCACAGGTGCAGGTTCCAAGTCCCCTTTTGCGTTTGGTGACGGCGCTTGGGCAAACCAGTCCCGTACCACTCGCCCGCTTTGTGTAAGCCGGTACGTCTTCTCTTTGGGGACTTTCTTCACAATCTTGGACATTTGTCTCAGATGGTAGCCAAGCCTGCCATGATTGCTGCATATTCTGGTCAGTTCATCGTAGGACAGGTCTTTCTCCCAGAGGGATTCGAGGATTCTTCTGCGAGTAGGGTTCTCTAGGATGTGGCAGAGCATGTCGAAGGAACGTTCCCCGCGAGGAACCATACATACATTGCTCGGTGTAGGATAGAGGAGGTTCAGGAAAAGGGTTTGGTGAAGACTCCTACACTAACAGTGAGCACACACTCTGTTTCTATGCTGTACACAGTCCGGCAAATGGGCGCTTGGCACTGATGGCCGTTACTCATTTTGTGGTTTGCCCGTGACGGAAGGATAATGCCGTTCTCTGGGGTCATACTCTACAGGTCGCCCCGAAGAAAGGAGAGGACCGGCGATCCCTGTTCCTCTAGCGACCCCTTTGGCCAATATGAAGATCCAAAGTTGGGTCCCGTCCTTGCGTTAGGCCGGATTTGGATCGGATCCTGCGTCCCATCTAACCTCCCCTCAGATAAGAACCCGTCCGGAGGTGGGGTTCAATGGCAGTTAGACTGCTCAAAGCTGGCACCCTAAGACATGGCCACCGCACGACCGCGAAACGCTGCGCCAACGGCTGCGGCCGACGCGCAGTAGCTCGTGACATTACATGCGGTAAGGATCTGTGCTGGTTCCACCTAGTAATGGAACATCCTTACCAAGTTGACGGCGTACAGCGAGACGGAACCACCTACAAAATGTACGTGTACTATGGCTCATAGATTCGTGCCATTCCAGTAAGGTGTGGTCCCCCTAGGTGTCGGATCACATCTTACCGGCCCATTTTCATGAATTTCTGAAATGCACTTCGACCCATTTTATGAAAGACAAGCATCACCCACTGCGATCCGTCTGTTCAAAGCGAGCCTTCAATCAAATGCTTAGGCTTCAGTCCGGCACCTTGCTCATGATGTCCCTGTCGAGCTCGTGTTCCCAGGCTTGTTTTCCGCCGCTCGACCTTCGATGAGTTTCGTTATTCTCCTCGCCACGTCCTCACCGAAAGCCACTTCGGACTTGAGCGGCATATCTTCACAGATGAACCCGAACGAAATAGGCCTCTCTGCACCAGCGCGGATCAGTCTAGGGAAGCTGTAGTCGTTTGAATTCGGTGCAAGCAATACGACTATCAGCATCGCCAAGTTCGCATCCTTAGAACCGATCAGAGTTCTTCCTATCGTTGAATAGAAGTGGTCGCCAGGTGGGCCAACGTTCAGTTCCACGCCAATCCGTGATCCGTCATTCATCGAGATGATCATATCCAGACTTGGCTTGGAGTTTTTCGGTTCGATTCTCTGGTTTTTCGAGAGGCCGCATCCACTGGGTAGGTTGTTCTCGAGGGCATTGTAGAGGATGTCTTGGTAGAAGCTCTCGGTCAGCCAGCTCCGTGACCTATCCGCCGGCTCCAGTGATGCCTGTTGCCGCGTTGCCTGCTCAATTATCGATTGAACCTTCGCCTTCTTAGAACGCGGAACCTGATACAGTCTCACCCTGCCTTTCCGTTCCACCTCAACAAGCCCCATACTCCTCAGATCGCTAAGGACACGGGCAATGTTTGGACCCCACTTGCCTAGTTTCGTGGAGAGTATGCTCGGAGTGACAGGCGAGTCCGCCCCTGCTATGGCGCGTAATGTGGAGAGAACAAGCGGCTGCCGAGCGAGTTTTCGAACCTGATCCTCATGGGTCGTCTTGGGTACCCCGGTCACTCGTAGGACGACGTTAGCTAATAAGTATTAGCCAGCCGCAATAATACTTTTATCTCGCTCACGCGTACTAGCAGCGCGATGCAGCGTCGCGGCGAGTCCGCTACGACGTGAAGGATGGATAGGCTTGTCAGGCGGTGCCTGAACTGGAATCGGAGACCATCATGCAAAGGAGCATCGGCCGGGTGAACCCCGGATACAGTGCAATTTCAACCTCTCCTAAATGCGAGAAGAAGAGTCAGCCTGACATGCTCCATGTAGGAAACAACGCAACCCCATAGTGACTAACCAACCGGAATCTCTACCCCGTAATTTTCCTCCAAAACGATGGAGGAGGTGTATCATTTGGACACGATCGTGCTGCGCACACCGCTAGTGCGCAGATTCTCCCTATCAAATTCCCCTTCCGAGAAAGAAGTCTAGTGAGGTGAAAGACGTGAAAGCAATCATAGACGTGGACGGCAAGAAAGCTATTGTGAACACAGGAACGGATGAAAGAATACTCGAAGTCGGCGACAGAGCTGGCACCGAGAGGTGGTACGACAGTTTTCGAGGGACTGACCTTATGGCACATGTGACGAAGAACGGAAGAACCGTATACTACCTTTATCATTGGACCAGATATCAGGACGAAGCAGACGGAATCGAAGCAGTCACAAAGGAACAGGCATTGAACTGGCTCATGAAGAACTACCACTTCGCTTGCGAGTCAGAGCGAGAAAAAGCCGCAAAGTACGGCTTGAATGTTCACGAAACAGCCTGAGTAAGCTAGATCACAAGAGCCGCCCCGTCTTCCTTAGAAAAGTCAGACGAGCTCCATCAAGGAGCATTGCAACCCTGTACTGACGAACCAACTAGAACCCCCCCATCCGTAATTTGTCTCCAAAACCCAAAGGAGGTTTTCATATGATGACGATCGGACGCTGCTTCTTTGGAAGCACAGCGTCATACGTATGTTATTGTTCTGTGCCCATCGGTAGGGCGCAGATTATCCTTCCCCCTCCCGAGAGGCCTCAACCGCCCTTTCGAGAGTTTCTACATTCTTGGTGCTGAGAGAATGCTCTCTCGCAAGTCCGCCTGTGTCGGCGGAAGCACCCCGGTCAACATCACCATCCAAAACGCACCCGCCACGGACGACTTCAGAACCCGAATCGACCCGAAACAACTAGCGAGCTGCGCCGCACTAGACGAATACAAAATCTCAATGCAACAACAAGGCTTGAGAGAATCCACGATCGAAAGCCGGGACAGCTGTCTACGAACGATCGCAAAGCAAACCAACATTTTGAATCCCGATTCCGTGAAGGCCCTCTTGGCTCAGAAGTGGTGGGATGAGAACACCAAGGCCAAACGGGTTGAGGACCTGAAAGCGTTCTACGCGCACCGGAAGATACAATGGACGGTGCCCCGGTACAGGCGAACTGAGAAGCTTCCCTTCATCCCGACCGAAGCTGAGATTGACGGGCTCATAGACGGCATAGAACGAATGGGACGATGCGGATCCAAGACCGCGGCCTTCCTTCAAACACTCAAGGAAACCGCTGCCCGCCCAGGTGAAATCTGGGGCTTGCAGTGGACCCACGTTGATATCGAACGAGGAGCCGTCAGTATCGTTCCCGAAAAGAGAAGCAACCCCAGACAACGCAAAATCTCGACCAAGCTAATCGCGAAGCTAAGCTCTCTGCCACGCAGAACAACATATGTCTTCAGGAATCCTGCTCGCAATCCAATCAAAAGCCTCGACGACTTCCGTGACAGATATCGTGAACAGCAAAGAAGGGTTGCCGAGGCAGTTGGCAATCCTAGGCTGCTGAAGATTACGTTCAAGACTCTTCGCCACTTCAAAGCCACAATGGAGTATCACAGAACGAAAGACATCCTCCACGTGATGCAGCTGCTGGGCCACAAGAACATCAGGAACACGCTCGTCTACACTCACCTCGTCAACTTCGAAACTGATGAGTTCGTCTGCAAGGTCGCCAAGACAGTCGAGGAAGCCAGTGCCCTCGTCGAATCAGGCTTCGACTACGTGACCGACGTCGACGATCTCAAGTTGTTCCGCAGAAGGAAGTAGGACAATGTCCCAGAAAGTCGCACACTCCTCCGCACCCGTCTCCTGCCATGGCACGTCTCACACCCTCATAATCGGCGACTGCCGAATCATGAGCGAAATCGCTGACAACAGCATCTCGCTTGTAATCCACTCTCCACCATACTTTGTCGCGCCGCACGACACGCCGAACATGTTCACTAACTACGAAGCATACTTGGGCCTTCTCCGCTGTGTTGCCAAGGAACTTTGGCGAGTCGTGGCCGAAGGCAGAATTGTCGTCCTAGTCATTGACGATATGCTTGTCGATGGTGTCAAGTATCCAATCGTTGCCGATGCGACAAGAATCTACCAAGCAGCTGGCTTCAGATACCGCGACCGAATAATCTGGAAGAAGCCCGACGGGTACGTCACCAGGAGCAGACGAAGCGGCGTCCTCGTACAAAACCCCTATCCAATGTACTACTATCCGGACAACCTGTTAGAGAGCATACTCGTCTTCCAGAAAGGGACATTCAACTACAGGTCCGTGCCTGAAAACATACGACAAAGATCAGGAAAACAACTGACCGAATACCTTGCGAAGAATAGGAAATGGCACCTGAACCTCTGGGAGATAACCAACGTACTCCCCAACTCCAAGCTTGAGAAAGGCATCGCAGCATTCCCAAACGAACTCGCAGACCGCCTAATCAGACTCTACTCAT